>Ga0335075_10000409_pt1 | contig 78192 bp, 78 predicted proteins | sample Lox_Sample_24_FD_206723 | JGI IMG/M metagenome (GOLD analysis project Ga0335075, IMG submission 206723) | Soil microbial communities from Loxahatchee National Wildlife Refuge, Florida, United States - Lox_Sample_2.4 | ecosystem: Environmental > Terrestrial > Soil > Wetlands | place: USA... | reverse complement strand
GGGCAGCTGCGCAGGGCGTGGGTGGTGGTCGCGTGCATGGGGTTCTCGCGCGCGGGGGCGGGCGCGTTGATCTTCAGCAAGGAGGCGCCGGATGTGCTGGGGGGCATGGCCCGCTGCTTGTGGAGCCTCGGCGGCCTGCCGGAGCTTTTGGTGTGGGATCGCGAGGGGTGCCTGCACGCCGGCGGCGGGCGCCCGAGCGAGGCCTATGCGGCGTTCTGCGGGCAGCTGCCCGTCGACTGGTACTTCTGCGAAGCGAAAGATCCGCAGGCGAAGGGCGTCGTCGAGCGCCTGCAGCTGTATCTGGAGAGCAACTTCGAGCCGGGTCGGCGCTTCGCCAACCATCTCGACTTCCAGCTGCAGCTCGACGCGTGGTTTGAGAAGGCCAACGGTCGCGGGCACCGCACGATCCGCGCCCGCCCGGTCGACCGGCTGGCCGAGGAGCACCAGCTCATGCGCCCGCTGCCCGAGCGCCCGCCGGACAGCGATCGCCGCTGGGTCGCGCGGGTGCCGGCGGACCCGTATCTGCGCTTCGACACCAACGACTATTCGCTCGACCCCGGTCTCGTCGGGCGCAGGGTCGAAGTGCGGGTCAGCCAGCGCGAAATCACCGCCACGGCTCTGGACAGCGGAGAGCTCGCCTGCCGGCACGAGCGCTGCTTCGCCAAGAACCGCACGATCACCGTGCTCGAGCACGCCAGAGCGCTCAAAGAGCGCCGCGGGGAGCGCCGGCGCGAGCTCGTCGTCGAGCAGCGCCCGCTCGCCGTCTATGACCAGCTGATCGCATGAGCGCCACCTCAGAGCTCCAGCACCTGTTCCGGGCGATGAAGGCCCCGGCTGCCGCCAAAGCGCTGGGCAAGCTCGCCGAGCGAGCCCGCCAGGAGGAGTGGAGCTATGAGCGCTTCGCCCAGGCGCTGCTCTCGACAGAGACCGCCGCTAGGGACGCGCACGGCGGGCAGGCCCGCATCCGCACAGCACGCTTCCCCGCCCGCAAGACCCTCGAGGAGTTCGACTTCACCTTCCAGCGCTCGATCAAGAAGCAGGTCATCGAGCACCTCGGCCAGCTCGACTTCCTGCACGGCCGCGAAAACGTCGTGCTGCTCGGGCCCCCCGGCACCGGCAAGACCCACCTCGCGATCGCCCTCTCGATCCGTGCGTGCCTGGCCGGACAGCGCGTCCTGTTCCGCACCGCCACCGAGTGGGTCGCGCTCTTGGCCGACGCCCAACGCCAAGGACGCCTCGAGGACGAGCTCAAACGCCTCGAGCGCGTCCCGCTGCTCGTCTGCGACGAGGTCGGATACATCCCGTTCGACCCGCAGGCCGCGAACCTCATGTTCATGCTCGTCTCCCGCCGCTACGAGCGCGCGAGCCTGATCGTCACCTCCAACAAGCCCTTCTCCGCCTGGGGCGAGATCTTCGGCGATGACGCCGTCGCCGTCGCGATGGTCGACCGGCTCGTGCACCACGCCGAAATCCTCTCGCTCAAGGGCGACAGCTATCGCCTGAAGGACCGCGACCTCGGACCACACCCCGTCCGCCAGGCCGCCGAAACAGCCTGAGCAAACACAAGGGCCCAGCCCTCGCAGGGCCGCAGACGCCGCTACAGCGCCTCTCTTCCTCGCCGGCTCAGCCCAAAACGACCCCAGGACGGCGAAACCGCCGCCGGCAGCGCGCTCTGCTCGGCGCTACGCGCCTCGCTCCACGCGCAGTCGGCGAACCCCACAGGGGGGTGCATTTTCAACCGGCGAAAAGGGGTGCACTTTCAACCGGCCTTGACACCGTTTTTAGGGGTTTTTGGGGGCGCTATGGGGGCGCAATCGCCGCCAAAGTCGGTCCGGGCCCGTCACGCCAGACTCCAAAATCGCAGCGACGACGGGACTCAACCGAAACGGTGGCCTCCTTGCACGCCAATGGTGAGGGGGTCCGGGGTTCGAGTCCCCGCGTCGGCTTAGCTTCAAGGCTGCCGCGAGCAGCGCTCCCAGCGACGCCAGGCGCGCCGCGACGCGGGCGCGCGCGGCGCCGGCGCTCGCATCTGCGCGTGCGCCGCGAGCCTTCACCAGGTCGTCGTGGCGGTGGTGGGCGAGCTGGCGCGCGATGTGGTCGTTGGTGGGCACGCACGCCAGTCTCGCTCGCGACCGCGGTCCTGCTAAGACATTTAGGCGCAGCTAAATCTCTCGCGTGCGCCCGACCGTTGGGCGATCCTGTGGGCATGATCAGCGCTCGTTTCGACACCCAGGCGATGGCCCGCCTGCGCTTTGCGATCTCGCCGATGATCGAGCTGATCGCCAGCGTGAGGACGCTCGACGACCCCACGCGCCACGCCTTGCACCTGCCGTGGGTCCCCGAAGCTCTGCGCAACACCAGGGATCTTGACCTCTCGCCGCTGTACGCGCTGCAGAGCTCGGAGATCTACCACCCCGACTTCGTGCACCCGCTGCCGACCGGCCCGGTCGCGGACTTCAAGGAGGGTCTCGCCGCGATGCGCGCGCTGCCGCCCGAGCTGATCCGCGCCGAACTGCGCTTCGCCTTTCAGGAGCAGCCGCTGCCCGACGTGCTGCGGCCGTTCGTGCGGGATCCGCGCGGCTCCGTGCACGGACTCGCGGAGCTCATGCGCAGCTACTGGGACCGCGCGCTCGGGATGCACTGGGAGCGGATCCGCTCGCTGCTCGAGCACGACGTCCTCTACCGCGCTCGCCAGATCGCCGACGGCGGGACCACGCGCCTGTTCGACGACCTCGACGACGCGGTCCGCCTGGAGGACGGTGTGCTGTACATCGACCAGTGCGGCGACGTGACGCTCAACCTCGACGGGCGCGGCCTGCTGTTGATCCCCAGCGCGTTCGTGTGGCCGAAGGTGATGGTCGTGACCGCGCCGCAGTGGCAGCCGACGCTCGTGTATCCGGCGCGTGGAGCCGGGATGCTGTGGGAGCCGCAGCATCCGGCGCCGCCCGACGCGCTCGCAAAGCTCGTCGGGCGCAACCGCGCGGCGCTGCTCGTCGCGCTCGACTCCCCGCGCTCGACCGGGCAGCTCGCGGGGATGCTCGGCGTCACCAGCGGCGGCGTCTCTCAGCAGCTGAGCGTCCTCGCCGACGCCGGGCTCGTCAGGCGCCGGCGGGTGCAGCGCCACGTCCTGTATCTGCGCTCGCTCGACGGCGACGCGCTGGTCGCGGCCGCGAACGCCGCCTGAAGCCGCTCAGCGCCAGCCGCCCCGGGCGGCGGACCAGCGAGCCTCGCCCGGCAGCCGCTCACCAGCACGCGCCGCCGCCGTTCGCGCGAGCATTAGCCCGTGGACGCCCGCTCGACGCGACGCCAGCGCTTCACGGGCAAGCACGCCGAGGGCGGGCACGAGCTGTGACGCGACGCCAGCGCTTCACGGGCAAGCACGCCGAGGGCGGGCACGAGCTGGGCGTGCTCGGCGGGCTCGCGGCGCTCAGCCTGGATGCGCTCTCGAGCGTCGCCTACGGGCCCGAAGCGATGGTGCTCGTGCTGATCACCGCCGGCACCGCGGCGCTGCGCTTCACCGTGCCGCTGATCCTCGTGATCGTCGCGATGCTCGTGCTGCTCGTCGTCTCCTACACCCAGGTGATCGGCGCGCACCCCGAGGGCGGCGGCGCGTATGCGGTCGCCAAGAGCAACCTCGGACGCTGGCCGAGCCTGCTCGCGGCGGCCGCGGTCGTCGTCGACTACGTGCTCACCGTCGCCGTCAGCCTCGCCGCCGGAGCGGCGAGCCTCGCCAGCGTGTTCCCCGCGCTCGCCAACCACGTGCTGCTCGTGTCGCTCATCGGGCTCGCGCTGCTGACCGCCGTCAACATGTTCGGGATCGCCGAGTCCGCCAGGCTGCTGTTGGCGCCCGCGGCGATCTTCGCCGCGAGCGTGCTCGCGATGATCGTCTTCGGCGCGCTGCATCCCCATCCGGTCGCATCGATCGGCAAGCGCCTGCCGATCTCCTCGACCACTGCGCTCGGAGTCGTGCTGATCCTGAAGGCGTTCGCGTCCGGCTGCTCGGCGGTCACCGGGATCGAGGCGATCTCCAACAGCGTGCCCGCGTTCCGCGAGCCGCGGGTGCGCACCGCGCGGCGCACGGAGGTCTCGCTCGGGCTGCTGCTCGCGGTCATGCTCATCGGGCTCGCGGTGCTGATCCGCGTGCACCACGTCGTCCCCCGTAGCGGCGTCACGATCCTCGCGCAGGTCAGCGCCGGCGCCTTCGGCACCGGCTGGGCGTTCTACGTGTCCAACCTCGCGGTCGCGCTCGTGCTCGCGCTCGCCGCCAACACCAGCTTCGGCGGGCTGCCCGTGCTCATGAACCTGCTCGCGCGCGACAACCGCCTGCCGCACCTGTTCTACCTGCGCGCCGAGAAACCCGTGTACAGGTACGGGATCGTCGCACTCGCGTTGCTCGCCGCGGTGCTGCTGGTCGCGGTCGCAGGGCAGACCGACCGCCTGATCCCGCTGTTCACGATCGGCGTGTTCATCGGTTTCACGATCAGCCAGATCGGCCTCGTGCGCCACTGGCACGCCGCGCGCCCGCCCCACTGGCGCGTGCGCATCGCGCTCAACGGCGCCGGCGCGGCGATGACCGCGGTCGCGGTCGTCGTCTTCCTGGGGAGCAAGTTCCTCGAGGGCGCGTGGGTGGTCGCGATCGCGATCCCGCTGTTGATCGTCATGTTCGCGCGCATCGAGGGCTACTACGCGGAGGTCTCGCGCGAGCTGCGCTACGGCAGGACGCCGCCCCCGCCGTGCAAATGCGACAGCATCGTGCTCGTCCCGATCGCGGCCGTCAGCCTGCTCACCGAGCGCGCGATCAGCGCCGCGCTGTCGCTCGGCGACACCGTCGTCGCGCTCGCCGTCGCCGGCGACGAGCAGGAGCGCGAGCGCATCCAGGATGAGTGGGAGACCTGGAAAACGCCGGTGCCGCTCGAGGTCCTGATCGACCCTCACCGCTCGCTCACCCACACGGTGCTCGAGTACGTCAAGTCGATCGACCGCGACGACATGATCGTCACCGTGCTCATCCCCGAAGTCATCCCGCGCAAGCGCCGGCACGAGATCCTGCACAACCAGCGCGGCCGTCTGCTCGAGGCCACGCTCAGGCAGCGCGCCGACGTCGTGATCGCCACGCTGCCGTTTCACGTCCACGACTGAGCTCCCCCGCGAGCGACGATCGATAACGTCCGCGCGGTGCAAGCGAGCTTCACCGCATCCCACCGCGCCGGCTCCGGCGAGCCGCTCGTGTGCATCCACGGCTTCACCGACACGTGGCGCACGTGGGAGCTCGTGCTGCCCGCGCTCGAGCGCCGTCACGACGTGCTCGCCGTCACGCTCGCCGGGCACGCCGGCGGGCCGCCCCTGGCGGATCGGCCCGACGCCGCGACGCTCGCCGACGCGCTCGAGCGCGCGATGGACGACGCCGGCTTCGAGCGCGCGCACATCGTCGGCAACTCGCTCGGCGGGTATGTCGCGCTGCAGCTCGCCGCCCGCGGGCGCGCGCGCTCGCTGGTCGCGCTCGCGCCCGCCGGCGGCTGGGCCGAGGGCGATCAGTCCTACCGGCCGACGCTCGAGCATTTCATCGACACGCAGCGGCTCGCCAAGGCCGCCGTGCCGTACGTCGATCAGATCGTCGCCACTCCCGAGGGGCGGCGCACGGCGACGCAGTTCATCGCGACCAACTACGAGCACATCCCCGCGGAGCTGATCGCGCATCAGATGCTCGGCGTGGCCAACTGCCAGGCGCTCGCGCCGCTGATCGAGCTCGCGCTGCGCGAGGGCTGGAGCGTGGACACGCAGCGGATCGAGTGCCCGGCGCGGGTCGTGTGGGGCACCGCGGACAGGCTGCTGCCCTGGCCCGCCGCGTCGGCGCGCTTCCGCGAGGAGCTCGCGCGCGCGGACTGGATCGAGCTCGAGGGCGTCGGTCACTGCCCCCAGCTCGACGTCCCCGCGCGCGCCGCCGAGCTGATCCTCGGCTTGACCGCCAGCTGCTGACAGGCGGGCGCCGCCCGTTTCATCGGCTCCTCAGCCCCCGCCGCCGCGGCGCGCGAGGCACACGCGCGTCACGTACGTCATCTCGATCGCGCCTCCCGAGCCTTCGATCACCGCCGTGATCGCCGCGAGCAGCGCATCGCGCCGCTCGCGCTCGAGCAGGATGTGGTCCTGGTGGGTCTGCAGCAGCCGCGCGTAGTCCGCGGCCGAGTACTCGCACGACCACTCGTGCAGGCGCACCTGCGCCTCCGCGAAGCCTTCGCTGGCATCGATCTCCGCCTGCCAGTCGCCGGCCAGCTCGGCCGGCTCGCTCGCCGGATGCATCGGAAAGCCCGGGGCCAGCGCGGGCGCCGCGTCACGGTAGGCCGCTCGCAGCGATTCGCGCAGCCCGATCGCATCCCAGCGCGGCAGCGTCCACAGCGCCGCCAGCGCCCCGCCCGGTACGAGCGCCTCGTGCGCTCGCGCGTAGCGGGTGCGTGGCGCAACCCAGTGCCACGCCTGCGCCGACACGATCGCCGGGAACCGCTCGCGCGCCTGCCAGCGCTCGAAATCGCTCTGCACGATCTCCACCGCGGGATAGCTCGCGCAGTTCGCGCGCGCCACCGCCGCCATCGCCGCGCTCGGCTCGAGCGCCAGCACTCCAAATCCGCGCTCGGCGAGCAGCGCCGTCGCCTTGCCCGTGCCCGCGCCGACCTCGAGCACCCTCGCCGGCGCCTTGATCGCGGCGAACTCGATCACGTCGTCGATCGCCTGCCGCGGATAGGAAGGGCGCGCGCGGTCGTACAGCTCCGCCACCCGCCCGAACGCGAGCCGGCGCGTGTCCAGTCCGGGGGCGCCCACCGGCGCAGTATCTCCGACCACGCGCCGTCGAGTCCGGCGAGCGCGCCAGCCGCCGGCGTGTCGATCTACGTTCCGCGCACGGCCATCGCTCAGCTGATCCCCTCGAGCAGGTCGCTCGGCGAGGTCAGCTCCAGGCCCCGCGAGAGGATCACGATCGTCTCGAGCCGCGGCGAGCGCTTGCAGCGCTCGAGCAGGCTGATCTCGGTGCGGTGCAGGTTGCACAGGTCCGCCAGCGCCTCCTGGGAGAGTCCTGCCCGGTCGCGGTGCTGTCGCAAGTTCGCCGCGAATTGCCTACGGACAGTCTCCATCGTTCCAACTCTCGCGGCGCGCAGACGACAGTTCCACAGACGATTGTCATAGACAGTCAGCTATCTGCAACACGTGCGCCAGCATATAGAAACAGTTAGCATCTGAACGACAAGCCCGTTGACCGGACGCTCGCCGGGGCCTCGACTGAACGACAAGCCGGTCAACCGGCACGCTCGCCGGGGGCTCGACTGAACGACAAGCCGGTCAACCGGCACGCTCGCCGGGGGCTCGACTGAACGACAAGCCGGTCAACCGGCACGCTCGCCGGGGGCTCGACTGAACGACAAGCCGGTCGACCGGACGCTCGCCGGGGGCTCGACTGAACGACAAGCCGGTCGACCGGACGCTCGCCGGGGGCTCGACTAGGGTGCGTTTTCGGCGCTGCGCAGCCCGGTCAGCATCCATATTCCAAACAAAACGATCAGCCCAAGCGCGCACGCGAACGCCAGCCCCGTGTGTTCGTGCACGCCCGCGATCAAGCCCCGACCCGCGTCCAGGAACGCGGTCGCCGGGTTCACGCTCGCGACCGTGTGGATCCAGCCTTTGAGCAGGCTCAGGGGCACGTACACGGGCGCCAGGAACAGGATCAGGAACACCGGCGTCTGCATCAGCGGGCCGGCCTGGATCGTGCGAAAGCGAAACGCGCATGTGCTCGCGGCCCGTCAGGTACGCGTCGAGCGCCGACTCCTGCAGCGACGCGCCGATCGCGCGGCGGACCTCCGCGCCCTGGTGGACGACGTCCAGGCCCGCCGCGCGCGCGTGTCCCGCCGTCGGCGGCAGCAGCGTCGTCAGCACCAGCACCGTCGTCGACTTGCCCGCCCCGTTCGGGCCGAGGAAGCCGTAGATCTCACCCGGGGCCACCCGCAGGTCGATGCCGTCCACCGCGCGCACGCCGCCCTTGAAGTCGCGCACCAGCCCGTCGACCTCGATGCCGTTCTCCGGCGCCGCGCTCACCGCGCTCCGCCCCTCGTCCCGGCGCGCGTGCGCGCGGGCGTCGCGCGTCTCTCTTTGCGAGCGCGTCTCTCTTTGCGAGCGCGTCTCCTCGTCTTTGCGACGGTGTGTCTCTTTTCGCGAGCTGCGTGCGCCATCGCATCTACACGGCGGGATCGGCGGGACGCTCTCACAGCGCACCCTCGCTGGCCGCCGCTCGCCGCGATGGCGAGGGCTCGACGCGCAGCAGGCGCGCGGGCATGCTCGGCAGCCACCAGTTCCAACTTCCCAGCAGCGACACGACAGCCGGGACGAGCAGTGCGCGGATCACGGTCGCGTCGAGCAGGATGCCCGCCGCGAGGCCCGTCGCCAGCACTTTGACTTCCGTCTCCGGCCCGGATGCAAGCGACACGAACGCCAGGAACAGGATCAACGCGGCGCTCGTCACGAGGCGCCCGGTGCGGCCGATCCCGCGTACGACCGCCGCGTCCGTCGAGCCCGTCGCGTCGTACTCCTCGCGCATGCGCGACAGGATGAACACCTCGTAGTCCATGCTCAAGCCAAAGAGGAACGCGAACACCATCAGCGGGATCCACGCGACGATCGAGCCCGTCGCCGCTATCCCCCAAATCAGGCTCGAGCCGTGCCCGGACTGCCACACGAGCTCGAGCACGCCCCACGCCGAGCCCACGCTGATCACGTTCAGGATCACCGCCTTCAGCGGCAGCACCAGCGAGCGGAACGCCCGCGCCAGCAGCACGAACGTGATCAGCGCGATCAGCGCGATCATCAGCGGGAAGTTGCCGTACACCGCTTCGATGAAGTCCTGGTTCTGCGCGCCGATCCCGCCGACCGTCACATTCGCCGCGGCCGCGTGCGCGGCCGCCTGCATCGCCTTCAGCGTGCCGCGCCCGGCCGCCGTGGAGGCGTCGGGGGTGGGGAACGCGTCGACCACCGCCGTGCCCGCGTGCCGCCAGGACGCCAGCCGCGGCGCCACCGCCCCGTGCACGCCCGGCACCGCCGCCAGCGCCTGGGCGACACGCGCGGGCGAGCTCGTCCCGCTCACGGCCACCTCCGCCGGGATCAGCGCCCCGGAGCCGATGCCCGCGCGCTCGAGCGCGAGCAGGCCCTGCTTGGCGTCGCCCTGTCTGGCGATCGTGTTCACGTTGGAAGTGCCGAGCTGCAGGCTCGTCGCGGCCAGCACCAGCGCCGCCAGCACCAGCGCGGCGCCCAGCGCCGCCAGCCAGCGCGTGCGCACGACCAGCTGCGCCCACCCGGTCCACGAACGGCTCGGCTTGCCGTCGTCGCGCACGTGCGGCCAGTCGAGCCGCGGGCCGAGCTTGCTCAGCACGACCGGCAGCAGCGTCATCGCGACCACCACGCTGATCAGCGGGATCAACAGACCGCCGTAGCCAACCGAGCGCAGGAACGGCAGCGGCAGCGCGATCAGCGCCAGCAGGCCGATCGCCACGGTCGTGCCGCTGAACACCACCGCGCGTCCCGCCGTCTGCATCGCGCGCTCGATCGCCGCCTCGCCGGTGCGCCCGTTGGCGCGCTCCTCGCGCCAGCGCACGACAACCAGCAGCGAGTAGTCGATCGACACGCCCAGGCCGATCAGCGCGATCAGGTACTGCACGATCGGAGAGACTTCGGTGAAGATCGTCAGCCCCCACACGACCAGGAATGTCGTCAGGATCGAGACGATCGCCATCGCCAGCGGCACGATCGCCAGGAACGAGCCGAACACGAACGCCAGCACCAGCAGCGCGCCCACGCCTCCGAGCAGCGACTCGAGCAGCACGCCCGGGCCTTTGCCGCCGTCGCTCTGGGCGGCCAGCGCGTCATAGCCCGTCACATACACCGGCGCGCCCGCGACAGTCGCGCCTGCCAGCGCCGCGGTCGCGTGTTTGGCCGCTTCAGGGTTTTCTTCGAACGCCTGCTTCGGTTCCGGCGGCGGATACGCGATCACGAACGTCGTGCGCCTGTCGGCCGACAGGAACGCCGCGCTGCCCGTGCTCGCGTAGCCCGCGATGCGCGCCGCCGGGAGCGTGCGCGCGAGGCGCGCTTCGACCGACCGCAGGCCCGCGAGCACCGTCCGCGAGCCGACCGGTTTGCTCGCCGGCAGGCTCACCACCGCAAGCAGCGGCGCGTGGCTGCCGCCCGTGCCGTGGAAGTCGCGCGCGATCAGCTGGTTCGTCACGAAGCCTTCCCTGCCGGGGACCGAGAACTTCTGTTTGAGCGCTTTGCTCGCCGATCCCGCGGAGGCCACGCCCACGAGGGTCAGCGCCACCCAGAATGCGACCACGATGCGCTTGTGCGACAGAACCCAGCGGGTGATCGACGTCATGCCAAGTCTCCTTTCCAGCGCGGCGCGCCCGGCGGCGTGCCTCGTCAACACGGCCAACGACAAAGACCCGTCGAACGCCTCACACTCATCGCCGCGTCTCAAATAGTTCGGTTAGGAATGATTCCGGACAGAACGTTGTATACCACAAATCTTTCCGGTCGGGTATCATCACGTGTGTCGAGGGTCGACAGCCAGGGACGAGGGCGATCAGCACGCATGAGCACAACGAGCGCGCAACCCAGCGCAATAGCGAACACCAACGCCCCGGCGGGCACCGACGCGGGCCGCGATCCGGCTGGCGCCGACGCTGGTCCGCAGGCGCCCGCGTGCGACCCGCGGGACCTCGCCGTGGACCTCGCCGACCCGCCGTTCGAGTCGGTCGGCTTCAAGGTCTCCTCGCTCGGCTACGCGGTCGGGCGGCGCTTTCATCAGGTGCTCGCGCCGCTCGAGCTCGAACCGCGTGAGTTCTCGCTGCTGCGCGCGGTGGGCGCCGCCGAGGGCCACTCCCAGCAGGCGATCGGCGAGCGCCTGCAGATCCCGCCCAGCCGCATGGTCGCGTTCGTCGACGCGCTCGAGGCGCGCGGGCTGCTCGAACGCCGCCACAATCCGCACGACCGGCGCACCCGCGCGCTGCACCTGACCGGCGACGGGCGCAAGCTGCTGGCGCGCGCGTTCGTGCTCGCGGCCGCGCTCGAGAGCGAGCTGTGCGCGCAGCTCAGCGGCGCCGAGCGCGAGCAGCTGCTCGGGCTGCTCGCGCGCGTCGGCCAGCAGCTTGGACTCTCGCAGGGCGCGCACGCCGCGCACTCCGCGCTCCTCGACCAGTAGCCGAGAAACCGTGCTCGCGGGCGGGCCGGCGCCCGTCATTTGCACGGACGGGCATGGCGGGGGAAGGATTCGAACCTTCGAAGGCAGAGCCAACGCGTTTACAGCGCGTCCCCTTTGACCGCTCGGGAACCCCGCCGGGGAGCGGAAGTGTAGTTCAGGACGCCTCGCGCAGCTGCTGGGCTTCGGGCAGCGTCTGCAGCTTTTTGAGCGTGCGGTTCTCGATCTGGCGCACGCGCTCGCGGGTTATGTTGAAGGCGCGCCCGACCTCCTCGAGCGTGCGCGAGCGCCCGCCGACGATCCCGTAGCGCATCTCGATCACCTCGCGCTCGCGCCTGGGCAGGCAGGCGAGCACGCGCGTGACGTTCTCGCGGCGCAGCGCGTCGGAGGCGATCTCGAAGGGCGACTCGGCGGAGACGTCCTCGACGAAGTCGGCGAGCGCCGAGTCGTCCTCCTCGCCGACTGGCTTCTCGAGCGAGATCGGCTGCTGGGCGATGCGCATGATGTCGCGCACGTCGCGCATCGGGCAATCGAGCTCGGCGGCGAGCTCGGCGGGGCTCGGCTCGCGTCCGAGCCGCTGGATCAGGTGCCGTTCGGCGTGCACGAGCTTGTTCAGACGCTCGACCATGTGCACGGGGATGCGGATCGTGCGGCCCTTGTCGGCGAGCGAGCGCGTGACCGCCTGGCGGATCCACCAGGTGGCATAGGTCGAGAACTTGTAGCCGCGGCGGTAGTCGAACTTCTCGACCGCGCGGATCAGCCCGAGCGAGCCCTCCTGGATGAGGTCCAGGAGCGTCAGCCCGCGACCGACGTAGCCCTTGGCGATCGAGACGACCAGGCGCAGGTTGGCCTCGACCATGTGCTGCTTGGCCGCGACGTCGCCGCGCTCGATGCGCTTGGCGAGCGCGACCTCCTCGTCGGCGCTGAGCAGCGGCACGCGACCGATCGAGCGCAGGTACAGCCGCAGCGAGTCGAGGCTCGGCTCGACCGCGAGCTCGACCTCGGGTCGCCGCAGCTCATCCAGGCGCGCGCCCAGATCACGCACGACCGGCTCCTCGGCATCCTCGGGCACGCCCAGCACGGAGGGCGCGAGCGCGTGTTCGGCTTCGATGCTCGCCGCGAGCGGCGCGACGCGGCCGGCGCCGGCGCTCGAGTGCGCCACGCCTGTGTGCAGCTCGGGCAGCGACTCACCGGCGCTCAGCAGCTCGATCCCGTGCTCCTCGAGGTAGTTGAGGAGGTTCTGCGTCTGCTGGCCCGAGAGCTCGGCGTCCTCCAGCGCGGCGGCGAGCGCGTCGGCCAGCAGGAAACCACGCTCGTGCGACTCGGCGATGATCCCCTGCAACTCGTCCAGCTCGGCCACGGCTGCGTCCGCGGCGGTGAACAGACACTCAAGCTTCTCGCTCAACTGGCCTCCCTACGTGCCCATCCGACTCCGACGAAGCGCTGCGCGCCTCGACCTCCCCAGCCCTACAGCAAGGCCTCCTGTGGCTCGATGAGTTGAAGTTCCGAGTCATACCAGAATCCTCGGGCGCGGGGGTGCGCTGCTGCATGCGAGCGCGCAGCCCGCGGCGGCCGAGCCGCGCTCGGCGCGCGCTACGCTTGCCGCGGTGCGGGCGATGCAGCCGAGCTTCACGCTGTCTCCGACAACGGGCGCGGGCGATGACGTGCAGGCGCGCGAGCCGCGCGTGCCGGTCGGCCTCTCGCGCGTGGGCGTGACGGGCGTCGAAAAGGTCGTGCGGATTCGCGACGAGCTGTTCCTCACGCGACTGGACTGCTACGTGGACCTCGCAGGCGACCAGAAGGGGGCGCACATGTCGCGCTTCGACGAGGTCGTCAACGAGACGATCGGCGAGGTCGTGCTCAGCGAGTCGCCGTTCCGCGCGGAGACGCTCGCCCGCCACATCGCAGAGCTGGTGCGCGCGCGTCAGGGCGCGGAGCGCGCGGAGGTGATGATCGCCGCGCGCTATCCCGAGCACAAGCCGGCGCCGGTGTCGGGGATCCAGACGCAGGAGATCTACACGCTGCACGGGCGCGCGGTCGCCTTCGCACACAGCACGCGCGGCACGGTCGGCGTTTCCGCGACGGGCATGACGGCGTGTCCGTGCGCGCAAGAGCTCGTCGCCGCCCGCGCCCGCGCGCGCCTGGCGGCGCAGGAGTTCTCCGCGCAGCAGATCGAGCGCGTGCTCGAGAGCGTGCCGGTCGCCACCCACAACCAGCGCGGCCTGGCTACGCTGCAGATCGGCTGCACCGACGAGCGCGCCGCGGAGATCGACGCCGCGGCGCTGCTGGAGATCGCCGAGGCGAGCATGTCCTCGGAGATCTACGAGCTGATGAAGCGCGCGGACGAGGTGGAGGTCGTCGAGAAGGCCCATCGCCGTCCGCGCTTCGTCGAGGACTGCGTGCGCGAGATGATCGCCGGCGTGCTGCGGACCTTCGCGGCGCTCGACGAGCAGAGCTTCGTGTGCGCGCGCCAGGAGAACCTCGAGACGATCCACCAGCACAACGTGATCGCCGAACGTCACGGCCTGCTGTCGGAGCTGCGCGCGGAGGTCCAGTCGGGCACGCCCGCCGCGCGCCACACGACACTCGAGCAGTGGCTGAACGCGGGCGCGCGCGCCTAGCGCTCAGGCGTCGGCGCCCGCGTCCAGGCGCTGCATGCGCCGGCGCAGGCCTAGCGCTCAGGCGTCGGCGCCGGCGCCGGCGTCCAGGCGCTGCATGCGCCGGCGCAGGCCGAAGAAGTAGTCGAGGCCCGAGACCACGGTCACGGCGACCGTGAGGTACAGCAGCGCGCTCAGCCACGCCGGCTGGCCGTGCACGGCGATGACCGCGAGGATCGCGGCGATCTGCAGGCACGTCTTGAGCTTGCCGAAGTTGCTCGCGGCCATCACCACGCCCGCCTGCGTGGCGCCGAGGCGCAGCACGGTGACGGCGAGCTCGCGCGTGATGATCACGGTCGCCACCCACGCGGCGAGCCGGTGCAGCGAGACGAGCGAGATCAGCGCGGCGACGATCAGCAGCTTGTCGGCGAGCGGGTCCATGAGCTTGCCGAAGGTCGTGATCGAGTCGCGTGCGCGGGCGAGATAGCCGTCGATGAAGTCCGTCAGCGACGCGAGCGCGAACACGATCGCGGCGAGCACGTCGCCGCCCGGCGTGTTGCCGAGCAGCGCGACCACGAGCGCCGGCACGAGCATGATCCGCAGCACGGTCAGCAGGTTGGGGAGGTTCAGCGGGAACACTGCGATTGCCATTATGTCCTGATCCATCCCTCTCGAGCAATCCACACACCCGTCAGGAGCGAACGATGAACACGCGCACGCTCGGGCCGAACGGCCCTGAGGTCTCGGCGATCGGGCTCGGCTGCATGGGCATGTCCGCCTTCTACGGCAGCGCCGACGAACAGGAGACCACGCGCACGATCCAGCGCGCGCTGGAGCTCGGCTGCAACTTCCTCGACACCTCGGACATGTACGGCCCGCACACCAACGAGCGGCTGGTCGGCCGGGCGATCAAAGACCGCCGCGAGCAGGCGTTCGTGGCGACCAAGTTCGGAATCAAGATCGAGCGCCGCGGCCCCGACGGCGCGCCGGTGCGCTCGATCGACGGGCGCCCCGAGTACGTGCGCGAGGCCTGCGACGGCTCGCTCCAACGCCTGGGCGTCGCGCACATCGACCTGTACTACCAGCACCGCGTGGACCCGAGCACGCCGATCGAGGACACGGTCGGCGCGATGGCCGAGCTGGTGGACGCGGGCAAGGTGCGCTACCTGGGCCTGTCGGAGGCGAGCGCCGCGACGATTCGCCGCGCGCACGCCGTGCACCCGATCACGGCCGTGCAGACCGAGTATTCGCTGTGGACGCGCGAGGTCGAGGACGAGGTCCTGCCGACGCTCGAAGAGCTGGGGATCGCGCTGGTCGCGTACTCGCCGCTCGGGCGCGGCTTTCTGTCCGGGCGCTTCAGCTCACCGGAGGAGCTCGAGGAGGGCGACTTCCGGCGCAGCGGGCCGCGCTTCACGGGCGAGAACCTGCGCAAGAACCAGGAGCTCGTGGCGCGCGTACGCGAGCTGGCGGCCGAGAAGCAGATCACGCCCGGCCAGCTGGCGCTCGCGTGGGTGCTGCACCGCGGCGAGCACATCGTGCCGATCCCCGGCACCAAGCGCGTGTCGTATCTGGAAGAGAACCTCGCCGCCGCCGAAATCCTCCTGAGCGAGGAGGAGGTCCGGCGCATCGGCGAGGCGGTGCCCGAGGCCGCCGGCGCGCGCTACGACGAGCAGGGCATGCGCTCGCTCAACCTGTAGACCGTGGCGGCCGGCCAGACGACGGCGGCCGAACCGCTGACCGCGCGATGACCCGCGAGCGCGGCCCGAGCGGGGGGGCGGGCGAGGATCGCAGCCTGCAATGGCCGGGGTGCTTCAACGTTCGCGACCTCGGCGGGCTGCGCGCGCGCGGCGGGCGGCGCGTCGCGCGCGGGGCGCTCGTGCGCGCCGACTCGCTGCATCGCCTGAGCGCCGAGGGCTGGCGGGCGCTGCTCGAGCACGGCGTGCGCACGGTCGTGGACCTGCGCGACGAGCGCGAGCGCTATCCCGACCGCGCCGCGCGTCCATCCGCGATCGCGACCTTGCACCTGCCGCTGGACAGCGCGCGGGCGCGCGAGCTCGGGGTCAGAGCGCACGGCGGCGCGCCGTTCGGCACGCCCCTGTACTACCGCGCCCACGTGCTGCGCTTCCCGGAGCTCTCGGCGCGGGTGCTAGCCGCGATCGCGCGAGCGCAGCCGGGCGGCGTGGCCGTCCACTGCCTCGCCGGGCGCGACCGCACGGGCCTGCTTGTGATGCTCGCGCTCGCGCTCGTGGGCGTCGAGGCCGACGAGATCGTCGCCGACTACCAGCTGAGCCACGCGCGCCTGTCCGCCCTGTTTGCGTCGCTCGGGCAGGCGGACCAGGCGCCGGTGATCGAGGCGTTCCTGGCCGAGCGCGGCACGAGCGCGCCCGAGCTGATCGCGGCGACGCTCGCGTCGGTGGACGTGGAGTCCCAGCTGCGCGCGGGCGGGCTCAGCGACTCGGACGTGCAGGCGCTGCAAGCGCGCCTGCTCGAGCCCGGTTGACCAGCACGCTCACGCGGCTGCCCAGCCGGGCGGCGATTTCATTGGCCCGCGCCTGCGTGATCCGGCCGGCCTTGACCGCCGTCGCGAGCTCTTGCTTGCGCGCCGTGACGAGCGCTTCGACGAGGCCCGCTTGCGACTTGCCGCTGCTCGACTTGGCGAGGTCCGCGAGGGTCGTGCCGGAGCGCAGGTCCTGGCGCAGCCGCCCTGTGCTGACGCCGAGATAGCGCGCAGCGACGGACAGCGTGCGAGCGCGGCGCGCGCGAACGCCGCGGGGACCGCCGGGACGGTCGACCTCGCGCGCGACGCGGCGCGGAAGCTCGGCGGCGGCGGTCGCGAGCTTCTGCCTGTCGGCCGCCTCCAGCGCTTCGATCAGGCCGGCTTCGGACTTGCCGCTGCTCGCGCCCGCGATCTGGGCGAGCGACTTTCCGGCTTCGAGCTCGCCGCGCAGCTGGGCTGTGCTCAGGCCCAGATAGCCGGCGGCGGTGGCGAGCGTGCCGCGCGCGCGGTGATGCGCTTGGGTGCCCCGCCGGGTGCCGCTCGGCTGCGCGGCCATGACCACCGCGGCGCTCGCGCACGCCAGCACCGCGACGAGCGTGGCGCCGATCAGGAGCTTGCGTTTGAGCCTTCGAGCCATCGTGTCCCTCCAGCTGTCCGGGGCGCCCGCGGATGACGTCGGTGCGTCCAACCGGGCCCAGTGTGCGACAGCGGTCTAAGAACTGGCGCAGGGGCGCGTAAATGCTTGATAAGACCTGGTCGAGCGCGCCCGCACGCCGTCGCCGGCGATGCACGTCGGGCGCGGCCCCGGGGCGAGGGCGCCGGCGGCCGCTAGGGTGGGCCGACATGCCGCTGATCCCGATGGTCATCGAGCGCACGGCGCGCGGCGAACGCGAGTTCGACATCTACTCGCGGCTGCTCAACGAGCGCATCATCTTCCTGGGCACGCCGATCGACGACCAGATCGCGAACCTGGTGGTCGCGCAGCTGCTGCACCTCGAGAGCGAGGACCCGGAGAAGGACATCTCGCTGTACATCAACTCGCCGGGCGGCAGCATCTACTCGGGCCTTGCGATCTACGACACGATGAACTTCATCAAGCCGGACATCTCGACGATGTGCGTCGGGGTGGCGATGTCGATGGGCTCGCTGCTGCTGGCGGGCGGGACGAAGGGCAAGCGCGCGGCGCTGCCGAACTCGCGGATCCTCATCCACCAGCCCTCGGCGGGCTTCGAAGGGCAGTCGACGGACATCGAGATCCACGCCCGCGAGATCCTGAAGGTGCGCGAGCGGATCGACGAGATCTACGCCGAGCACACGGGCAGGCCGAAGGAGCAGGTGCGCGCGGACATGGAGCGCGACCGCTTCTTCACGGCCGAGCAGGCGCTCGAGTACGGGCTGGTCGACCGCGTGCTCGAGAGCCACTGACGAGATTTACGAGGGGCCGGCAGGGGCCGGCCCGGAGCGAGCGTTCGCGGTGCTCGCGCCGGCTCGTGCGGTCAGGCGACGGCGTGCTCGATCGCGCCCAGGCGCTCGATCTCGATCCGCACGACGTCGCCGCCTTTCAGGAACGCGGGCGGCTCCTGGCCGGCTCCGACCCCGGCGGGCGTGCCCGTGAGGATCAGATCGCCGGTGCGCAGCGTGCACGTCTCGTCGATGAACTCGATCAGCTCAGGTATCGAGAAGATCAGGTTTGAGGTGTTGGAGCTCTGGCGCAGCTCGCCGTTGACCCAGGTGCGCAGCTCGAGCGCGTGCGGGTCGCGGATCTCCTGCGCGGTCGTGATCCACGGGCCGTACGGGCAGAAGCCGTCGGCGCCCTTCGCGCGCGTCCACTGCGGCTCGCGCTTCTGCAAGTCGCGCGCGGTCACGTCGTCGGCGACGGCGTAGCCGGCGACCGAGCGCCCGGGGCCGATCACGACCGCGAGCTCGCCCTCGTAGTCCAAGCGCCTGACGACCGCCGGGCAGCGCACCGGGGCGTTGGGCGGCGCGGCGCACGCGGGCAGCTTGAGGAACACGAGCGGCTGCTCGGGCCGCTGGGCGCCGGTCTCGCGCACGTGGTCTTCGTAGTTGAGGCCGATCCCGAAGATCGCGCGCGGCTCGGGGACGGGCGCGAGCAGCGTCACCTGATCGAGCGCCCACGAGTCGCCCTCGACGGGCGCCGCCTCGGGGTCGGCGAGCCGCTCGAGCACGGTCAGCCGCTCGGCCGCGTAGCCGAACACGCGCAGCCCGCCGCGCTCCTCGCGGACCTCGCCCGCGCGCGGGGTCTGACAGCCAGGGGGCAGGAACGTCACGAGCCGCATGCGAGGGTCAGGCTACCTGCTGGCGCCGCGCGCGCGCCGTCGAGCGCGCCGGTTATGGTCGATCGCGCAGATGGCCGGTCTGAGACCTCTCGAGCGCGTGTTCCTGGTGCTCGTGGCGGCGCTCACGGCGCTCGCGGGCCTCGCCGACTACGGCGCGTGGGCGCCGGTTCCGCGCTTCGCGCTCGCGACCTTCGCGCTCGCCGGGCTCGCGTGGCTGGTGTCGTTCGCGACCGAGCAGCTGGGCGAGCGCTCCGGGCCGGGCGTCACCGGCATGATGCAGTCGACGCTCGGCAACCTGCCGGAGCTGTTCGTCGTGATCTTCGCGCTGCAGAAGGGCGAGCTGGTGGTCGCCCAGACGGCGATCGTCGGCTCGGTGCTCGCCAACGCGCTGCTCGTGCTCGGCCTGGTGATCGTCGTCGGCGCGCGCCGCTCGCCCGACCGTCTGATGCGCTTCTCCAAGCGCCTGCCAAGAGACACCGCGACGCTGCTGCTCCTGGCCGTCTTCATCATCGTGCTGCTCGGCCTGTCGCTCGCTTCGCACGACCCCGCCAGCCACCACGTGGACGCGATCTCGATCGTCGGCGCGATCTGCCTGCTGGTCGTGTACCTCACATGGGTGGTGCCGTACCTGCGCGCCGACCGGCTGCCGGGCGCCGCCGAGCCTGCAGCCGAGCACGGCGCGCCGGCGCCCGTGAGCGCGGCCGCTCGCGTCGGAGCCGGGCCGAGCCCCGTCAGATCGCCGCTCGCCGCGCCGGCTCCCGGGCGCGGCGCCGCCGCGGCCCGGCCACGCCCGCGACTGTCCCTGGCGCTCACGCTCGCGCTGCTGATCCTCGGCGGCGGCGCGTCGGCGTTCGTGTCGGACTGGTTCGTCAACGGGCTCGAGCCGGCGATCGTCATCCTGCACATCTCGCAGGCGTTCGCAGGTCTCGTGATCGTCGCGATCGCGGGCAACGCCGTCGAGAACGCAGCCGGGCTGATGCTGTCGTACAAGCGCCGCTCGGACCTCGCGATCTCGGTCGTCAAAAACTCGGTTGCGCAGATCGCGGCGTTCCTGTTCCCGGCGCTCGTGCTGATCTCGTTCGCGCTCAACACCACGCTCACGTTCGCGCTCGCGCCCGTGTACATCGGCGCGCTCGCGCTCGCCGCGCTGGCGCTGTGGCAGGTCACCGGCGACGGCGAGGCGGCCGAATTCGAGGGCTGGGCGCTGGTCGCGCTGTACGTGATCCTGGCGACGCTCACGCTGTACGAGTAGACCGTGCCGCCCTGCGACCCGCTCCAGGCCGGCCCTGCCGGCCCTCATAAAAATCGAAAGACGGCGCTCAGCCGCGCGTCAGCGCCTCGAACGACGGCGCTCAGCCGCGCGTCAGCCCCCCGATCAGCGCGCCCGCGATGCCGCCGGCGGTCGCCGCCTGGGCGGTGTTGCTCGCGTCTTCGCCCTCCATCGGCGCGATGAACATCGTCTGGATCGCCAGGCGCCCGGGCCCGGTGAAGCGGTTCCACGTGAGCTTGCCGCCGCCGCCCATGATCCCCGTCTTCAAGCCCATCGTCACGGCTTCGAGGCTCACCGACGGGTCCTTGTACAGCCACGCCCCGGCCTCGACGTCCAGCTGCTCGCCCTCGCCGAGCTCGACCAGGAACACGTTGCCGTGACCGTGCAGCCACACCAGCGCGTCGCCGTCGGTCGCGCGGAACTTGTCCATGAAGATGCCCGAGCCGCCCAGCAGCATGTTCTGGACGCCCTTGATGCGTTCGAAGCTGTAGTCGAGGTTGTCGGTCGCCGCCAGGAACTGGTGCTCGCGCACGTCCAGGCCTTCTCCCCTGCCGAGGTGCATCGGCACGCACTGGCCGGGGGAGTCGCGCGAGAACGCGATCCGCCCGGAGCCGGAGGTGCGCGTGACGAAGAACTCCAGGCCCGCGATCTTGCGCTTGATCGCCCCCGGCAGCTTCTTCAGCTCGACGTTCAGCTGCGTCTCCTTCCACAGCAGCACGTGGTGCTCGAACATCACCGCTTGGCCCGCGACGTCCAGCTGCAGCTCCGGCACCAGTTCGCCGCGGATGTGGTACGTGACGCCCGCGAAGGACTCGTCGTGGGCGCTCACGGGGATCGGCTCGGGCAAGGGCATCGCGCGTGTCTCCTTCTGTAGGTGCGGCTGTCAGTAGGCTCGCCTGGCCGACCGAGCTTGGCGCCGCGCGCCGTGTCCGTCAAGGCCTTTCGCGGTGTTCGAGGCGCGCGCGACTGTCCCTGCCGGGCGCTGGTGCCCGCGGCGCAAGCGCGCTAGACTGCTTGAACCTCGCGCCTGGGCGGGGTTTTTCTTCGCCCGGAGCCGCTGTCCACAACGACGCAGGGATTTCACACCATGGCCCGCGGAGACGTCCGAATCGCTGTCACCCTCGCGTGCGAGGAGTGCAAGCGCCGCAACTACCAGACGAACAAGAGCAAGCGCAACAACCCCGACCGGATCACCCTGCGCAAGTACTGCCGCTGGTGTCGTACGCACACCAGCCACAGGGAGACCCGTTAGCAGGGAGTGCTCGCGTGGCCCGTGACCGCAAACGAGCAAAGCAGCGCCGCGAACGCGGCGCCGCCGTCTCACGACGCACTCGCGGCGCGCGTCCCGACGGGGCCGCCAACGGCGCCGGCGCCGAGGCCGCCTCGAACGGCGCCGGCGCGAGCGCTCCCCAGGATGACGCCGAGCGCGCGACCGCGCGTGCGCATTCCCCCGGGATGGTCGAGCGCGCCGACCTTCCTGGCGCGCTCGAGCACGTCGGCACCGAGGACGAATTCGACGCTGCGCTCGTGCGCGGCGCGGGCGGCAAGCCGCTCACCCAGGAGCAGGAGACAGAGCTCGACGACGAGGCGCACGACGCCCTGCAGGAGCTCGGCGGCGGCGGCGGCGGCGCGGGCGGCGTCGGCGGCGTGGGCGGCGGCGGGCCCGGCGGCGGCGCCGAAGGCGCGCGCCCGTCCGGGGCGCCGCTGCGCGGCGGCAATCGCGCGATCGGCTTCCTGCGCGCCAGCTGGGCGGAGCTCCAGCGCGTACAGTGGCCCGACCGCCGTCAGGTCACCCAGGCGACCGCAGTCGTGCTCGGGTTCGTCGCCGTCGCCGGCGTGTACCTCGGCGTCGCCGACACAGTCGCCAAGGAAATCGTTGAATTCATCCTGTAAAGGGACGCTGAGCTGAGAATGTTTCGCTGGTACGTCGTCAACACCTATTCCGGGCACGAGAACAAGGTCAAGCAGAACCTCGAGCACCGCGTCGTCTCGCTCGGGCAGCAGCGCGCCGTGCGCAGCGTCGTCGTGCCCACCGAAACGGTCATGGAGATGAAGGACAACCAGAAGAACCCCGTCGAGAAGCGCACGATGCCCGGCTACGTGCTCGTGAACATGGAGCTCAACGAGGACTCCTGGGGCGTCGTCAAGGGCACGCCCGGCGTCACCGGCTTCGTCGGCGCCTCCCAGGAGCCGGTCGCGCTCACCCAGGGCGAGGTCGACCGGCTGCTGCACAAGGAGGTCGCCACCGCCACCCGCACGCGCGCCCAGTTCGCGATCGGCGAGTCCGTCAAGGTCGTCTCCGGCCCGCTGTCCGACTTCTCCGGCGAGATCTCCGAGATCAACGAGGACGCCGCACGCCTCAAGGTGCTGGTATCGATCTTCGGCCGCGAGACGCCAGTGGAAGTGCAGTTCGACCAAGTGAAGAAGCTCTAGACATGGCCAAGAAGGTCCTCACGACGATCAAGCTGCAGGCGAACGCCGGGCAGGCGAGCCCAGCGCCGCCCGTCGGCCCCGCGCTCGGTCAGCACGGCATCAACATCATGGAGTTCTGCAAGGCGTTCAACGCACAGACGCAGAGCGAGACCGGCACGGTCATCCCGGTCGTGATCACCGTCTATGAGGACCGCTCGTTCACGTTCGTCACCAAGACGCCGCCCGCCGCCGTGCTCATCCGCCAGGCGATCAAAATCAACAAGGGCTCCGGCGAGCCCAACCGCGTGAAGGTCGGCACCATCACCCAGCAGCAGCTGCGCGAGATCGCCGAGCGCAAGCTCGACGATCTGAACGCCCACGACGTCGAGCACGCCGCCAAGATCATCGCCGGCACCGCCCGCTCGATGGGAGTGGACGTCGCGTCATGAGCGGTCACGGCAAGCGCTACTCCGAGGTCCTCGCCAAGGTCGACCGCGAGCACGAGTACCAGCCCGCCGAGGCCGTCGCGCTCGTGCGCGGCCTGCGCAGCGCCAAGTTCGACGAGACCGTCGAGGTGCACGTGCGCACCGGCCTGAACGTGCGCCACGCAGACGAGCAGCTGCGCGGCACGATCGCGCTGCCGAACGGCCTCGGCAAGGACGTCAAGGTCGCCGTGTTCGCGCAGGGCGAGAAGGCCAAGGAGGCCGAAGACGCAGGCGCGGACGTCGTCGGTGCGCAGGACCTCGCCAAACGCGTCCATGAGGGCTTCGACGACTTCGACGTCGCGATCGCGACGCCCGACATGATGTCCGTCGTCGGCCAGCTCGGGCGGATCCTCGGTCCTTCCGGCAAGATGCCCAACCCGAAAGTCGGCACGGTCACGATGGACGTGCGCAAAGCGGTCGAAGAGTCCAAGGCCGGCAAGGTCGAGTACCGCACCGACCGCACCGCGATCGTGCACCTGGTGATCGGCAAGGCGAGCTTCGACGAGCGCAAGCTGCTCGAGAACTACGCGGCCGTCATCGAAGAGCTCGTCCGCGCCAAGCCCTCCGCGGCCAAAGGCCGCTACCTGCGCTCGATCACGCTCGCGTCCACCATGGGCCCCGGCGTCAAGGTCGACCCGAGCAGGACCCGTGAAATAATCGAGGAGGCGCCCGCGGCAGCCGCCGCCTAGCGTCATCCACACAACCGGCAGCCACAGACCCCCGGCAGCGCGCCGCCGAGCGAAGCTCGGCCAGCCGCACAAGACCGGGACAGGAGCCCAATGAACCGAGACCAGAAGGCCGCGGCGATCGCCGAGATCGCCGGCCAGATAGACGAGTCCGACGCGATCTTCGCGGTCGACTACCGCGGCATCACCGTCGCGCAGGTCGCCGAGCTGCGCGCCCGGCTGCGCGACGCCGACGCGACGTTCAAGGTCGTCAAGAACTCGCTCACCGAACGCGCCGCCGACCAGGTCGGGGCGGACACGCTCAAGGACTTCCTCTCCGGCCCCACCGCGCTGACGTTCGTGCGCGGCGACGTCGCGACCGCCGCCAAGGCAGTCGCAGACTACGGCCGCTCGGCGCAACTGCTGCCGTTCAAGGGCGGGCTGATGGACGGCTCGACTCTCGACGTCGAACAGATCCGCTCGCTCTCGCGCCTGCCATCGCGCGAAGTGCTCTACGGCCAGCTCGTCGGCGTCGTCGCCTCGCCCGTCAGCGGCCTCGTGCGCACGTTGAACGCGCTGCTCAGCGGCATCGCCGTCGCGCTCGGGCAGGTCCACGCCAAGAAGGAGTCGGGGGACATCCCCGCACCCGCGTCCGATGACTCCTCCGCACCCGCGTCCGGTGACTCCTCCGCACCCGCGTCCGATGACTCCTCCGCACCCGCGTCCGATGACTCCTCCGCGGCTGTCGCCGCGGACGAGTCATCTCCCGCGGGAGACGACACGGCCGAGGAGGCACCCGCAGCGGAGGCCGGGGAGCCGCCCGGGGCCGGGGAGCCGCCGGAGGCCGGCGATCCGCCGGAGGAGATCGCGAGATCCGAGGAGACGGCGATGGAGCCGCCGCCGAAGGACGAGACCGAGCCGGAGCACGACGAGCCGGCGCAAGCAGAGGACAAGCACGCGGACGTCTCGGCTGAGGCCAAGACCGAGGACGCCGAGACGAATCCCACCAAGGAGGACTGACCCACCATGGCAACCAGCACCCAGGATTGGATCGAGGAGCTCAAGGGCATCTCCGTGCTCGAGCTCGCCGAGCGCATCAAAGCGCTCGAGGAGGAGTTCGGCGTGTCGGCCGCGGCCGTCGCCGCGCCTGTCGCCGCGCCCGCGGGCGGCGGCGACGCCGGCGCCGCCGAGGAAGAAGCGAGCAGCACGGTCGACGTGATCCTCGCGAGCGCCGGCGACAAGAAGATCCAGGTCATCAAGGTCGTGCGCGCGGCGACCGGCCTTGGCCTGAAAGAGGCCAAGGCGCTCGTCGACGAGGCCCCCAAGCCGGTCAAGGAGGGCGTCGAACGCGAGGAGGCGGACAAGCTCAAGCAGGAACTCGAGGAGGCCGGCGCCGGCGTCGAGCTGAAGTAGCGCTTCGCCGAGTCCGTCCGCCCGGTCGCGACTTCGCGGCGACCGTCAGGCGGATCGGCTTCGCTTGGGGGGCGCGGGCCCGGCGGGCGATCGCGGCGCTCGGCGCGTTATACGCTCACGGGCGATGCTCAGCGGGCGCGAGCCTTGGCTTCCGGCGGAGCTCGCGACGGCCGGGCGGGAGAACCTCGACCCGGCTCACGTCGCGCGCTATGACGCGAAGGAGGACGCGCATGCGGCCGACGAGGTGGCGATGCTGTTCGGCCTCGGCCTTCCCGGGCGGCCGATCGTCGTCGACCTGGGCGCCGGCACGGGGCAGTTCACGCTGGAGGTCGCCAAGACGGCGAGCCGCGTCGTCGCCGTGGACGTCTCCCCGGTGATGCTCGAGCGGCTCGCCGCCAAGCTCGAGCGCTCGCGGCTGACGAACGTCGAGTGCGTGCTCGCGGGCTTCCTTAGCTACGAGCACGCGGGGCCGCCCGCCGACCTCGTGTACAGCCGCTTTGCATTGCACCACCTGCCCGACTTCTGGAAGGCGCTCGCGCTCTCGCGGATCGCCCGGCTGCTGGGGCCGGGCGGCGTCCTGCGCCTGTGGGACGTCGTCTACGGCTTCGATCCGGCCGACGCGGTCGCGCGCGTGGAGCAATGGCTGCACGACGGCGCGTCGCACTCCGCGGCGGAGGGCTGGACGCGGGCGGAGCTCGAAGAGCACGTGCGCGACGAGCACAGCACCTTCACGTGGCTGCTCGAGCCGATGATCGCGCGGGCGGGCTTCGCGATCGAGCGCGCCGACTACAGCGGGGATCAGATGTTCGCGCGCTATGTCTGCCGGCGGATGCCCGGGTAGGCGCCGACCGGGGCCCGCGGCCGGCCGCGCGGCGGGTGGCCGGGGCGGCCCGGCGGGCTTCGACGCGGCGATCTTTATGTTCCGCTCACAATCGCGCATTTTCCGGTAGACTGCCGGGCAGCTGGTCGATAGTCGCAGCCGTCCGAGCAGGTCCGGCGTCGCGCCACATACGCGAACGTCGAGGGCGGGGTCCGTGAGCACCGGCGGCCCTTCAGGGCGCCGATGGTCTGTGCTATCTTTGCTGGTCGCGCCTCGGCGCTCCTCCTCTGCCCGTGTATCGCCCTCCGAAGGAGTCATTTCTTGGCTGCTGCAGATGCTCTCCGGACGCGTAGAAGCTTCGCGCGCCTGCAAAAGACCGTTGACGTTCCCAACCTGATCGACATCCAGCGCCGCTCGTTCGAGTGGCTGACAGACCCCGAGAACGGCGGTCTGCGCGAGACGATCGACGACATCTCGCCGATCGAGGACTACACCGGCAACCTCGCGGTGCAGTTCGGCGAGTTCACCTTCGACGAGCCCGTCGCCTCGCTGGCGCAGTGCCGCGAGAAGGATTTGACATTCGCGCGCCCGCTGACCGTGACCGTCGCGTTCATCAACCGCGAGACCGGCGAGATCCGCGAGCAGTCGGTGTTCATGGGCGACTTCCCGTGGATGACCGAGCGCGGCACGTTCGTCATCAACGGCACCGAGCGCGTGGTCGTCACCCAGCTCGTGCGCTCCCCGGGCGCCTACCTGATGGAACCGAAGGACCGCGAGAAGCAGGTGTTCATCGCCAACCTGATGCCCGCCCGCGGCTCCTGGCTGGAGCTGGAGATCGACAAGAAGGGCAAGGTGTACGTGCGCATCGACCGCAAGCGCAAGCTGCCGGTCACGGTGCTGCTGCGCGCGATGGGCTACGCCTCCGACGAGGAGATCCTGCGCCTGTTCGAGGACTCGCTGTACATCCGCAACACGATCGAATCCGACACGGAAGCCACGCGCACCGAAGAGGGCGCGCTGATCGAGCTGTTCAAGAAGCAGCGTCCGGGCGAGCCGCCGAGCGTCGACAACGCCAAGGCGCTGCTCAACCAGCTGTTCTTCGACCCCAAGCGCTATGACCTCACGCGCGTCGGGCGCTACAAGCTGAACTCGCGCTTGAAGCAGACGACCGATCTCGACGTGCGCACGCTGACCAAGGACGACATCGTCGCGCTGATCCGCGAGCTCGTCGCGCTGCCCAAGATCCTCGGCATCCCCGAGGACGGCGAGGTCGAGATCAAGGACTTCGCCGCCGAGGCCACGAGCATGCCGCGCGAGCCCGTCGCCGAGCATCTCGACGAGTACGAGCACTTCGGCAACCGCCGCCTGCGCACGGTCGGCGAGCTGATCCAGGAGGCCTTCCGGATCGGGCTGTACCGCATGGAGCGCGTCGTGCGCGAGCGGCTGACGACCGAGGACGCCGACACGATCACGCCGCAGACGATCATCAACATCCGCCCGGTTGTCGCCGCGCTGAAGGAGTTCTTCGGCTCATCGCAGCTCTCCCAGTTCATGGACCAGACCAACTCGCTCGCCGGGCTGACGCACCGGCGCAGGCTCTCGGCGCTCGGCGCCGGCGGGCTCACGCGCGAGCGCGCGCCGATCGAGGTGCGCGACGTGCACCCGACGCACTACGGGCGCATGTGCCCGATCGAGACGCCCGAGGGACCGAACATCGGCCTGATCGGCTCGCTGTCGTCGTTCGCGGAGGTCTCCGAGTACGGCTTCGTGACGACGCCCTATCGCGTCGTCAAGGACGGCGTCGTCACGAACGAGGTGCGCCACCTCGACGCCACCCAGGAAGAGGAGCTGCTGATCGCGCAGGCGAACACGCCGGTCGACCCCAAGAGCGGGCGCCTGAAAGGCTCGGAGATCCTGTGCCGCACCCAGGCAGGCCAGTACGTGACGGTCGGGCCCAAGGACGTCGACCTGATCGACGTCTCGCCCGAGCAGATCTGGTCGGTCGCGACCGCGATGATCCCGTTCCTCGAGCACGACGACGCCAACCGCGCGCTGATGGGCTCGAACATGCAGCGCCAGGCCGTGCCCCTGCTCAAGGCCGACGCCCCGCTGGTGGGCACCGGCATGGAGCGCCGCGCCGCGCTGGACACCGGCGATGTGCTGCTCGCCAAGAACGCGGGCACCGTCGACTACATCGACGCCGACCAGATCGTAATCGTCCCCACCCACCCCGGCGACGGCAAGAAGGACGAGTACGAGCTGCAGAAGTTCATGCGCTCCAACCAGGGCACGCTGATCCACCAGAAGCCGCTCGTGGGCGCCGGCCAGAAGGTCAAGGCCGGCGACGTGCTCGCGGACGGCTCCTCGACCGACAAGGGCGAGATGGCGCTCGGCAAGAACCTGATGGTCGCGTTCATGTCGTGGGAGGGCTACAACTTCGAGGACGCGATCATCCTCTCCAAGCGCCTCGTGCAGGACGACGAGCTCACCTCGATCCACATCGAGGAGTACGAGATCGACGCCCGCACGACCAAGCTCGGCGAGGAGGAGATCACGCGCGACATCCCCAACCGCTCGGAGGAGTCGCTGCGCAACCTCGACGACCGCGGCATCGTGCGCGTCGGCGCGGAGGTCATCTCCGGCGACCTGCTCGTGGGCAAGGTCACGCCCAAGGGCGAGACCGAGCTGACCGCCGAGGAGAAGCTGATCCGCGCGATCTTCAAGGAGAAGGCGCGCGAGGTGCGCGACACCTCGCTGAAGGTGCCCCACGGCGAGGGCGGCGTGGTGATCGACGTCAAGACGTTCAGCCGCGACGCCGGCGATGACCTGCCACCGGGGGTCAACGACCTGGTGCGCGTGTTCGTCGCCAAGAAGCGCAAGATCTCCGAGGGCGACAAGCTCGCCGGGCGCCACGGCAACAAGGGCGTGATCTCCAAGATCGTCGACCAGCAGGACATGCCGTTCCTCGAGGACGGCACGCCCGTCGATGTGATCCTCAACCCGCTGGGCGTGCCCTCGCGCATGAACGTCGGGCAGATCCTCGAGACGCACCTCGGCTGGGCGGCCGCCCAGGGCTGGTACGACGACGGCACCGAGGCCTACAAGGAGGCCGACGCCGCCAGCGGCGCCCGCCGCGTGTACGTCTCGACGCCGGTGTTCGACGGCGCGACCGTGCAGGACGTCGACAACGCGCTGGTCAAGTGGCAGGACGCCTACAGCGGTCGCATCCGCATGGACATCGACAAGTCGCGGCGGGTCGGCGAGCAGGCCTCGGGCAAGATGACGCTGTTCAACGGCCGCACGGGCGAGCCGTTCGAGGAACAGGTGACGGTCGGATACATGTACATCCTCAAGCTCCTGCACCTCGTCGACGACAAGATCCACGCCCGCTCGACCGGCCCCTACTCGCTGGTCACCCAGCAGCCGCTCGGCGGCAAGGCGCAGTTCGGCGGCCAGCGCTTCGGCGAGATGGAGGTGTGGGCGCTCGAGGCATTCGGCGCCGCCTACACGCTGCAGGAGATGCTCACGATCAAGTCCGACGACACGGTCGGGCGCGTCAAGGCCTACGAGGCGATCGTCAAGGGCGAGAACATCGCCGAGCCCTCGATACCCGAGTCCTTCAAGGTCCTGCTCAAGGAGATGCAGTCGCTGGCGCTCGACGTCAACGTCGTCTCCGAGGAGGGCCAGCGCGCGGAGATGCGCGACGAGGACGACGACCTGCTGCGCGCCGCCGAGGAGCTCGGCATCGACCTCTCGGGCGTGCGCGCGCTCGCCGGCGACGGCGCCGACGGGGCGCCCGCCGGCGAGGACGGCGCGGGCGCCGAGGCGCTCGAGCAGGATGAGGACGGCGCCGACGGCGAGGACGCAGAGGACGACGCGATCGGCGTCCAGGAGCTGATGGACGTCGACGCCGCCGACGAGCTCGACCTCGAGAGCCTCACCAGCGAGGAGCCCGTTGAGTGACAGCCGGTCTCATCCACCGCGCCCCCGCACAGCCAGCGACCCGATTCACCCACCCGCGAGCGAAAGCCAAAGCCAGAAATGATCGACATAAACAATTTTGATGCGATAGAGATCAGCCTCGCGTCCTCCAAGCAGATCCGCAGCTGGAGCTCCGGTGAGGTCACAAAGCCGGAGACGATCAACTACCGCACGCTCAAGCCCGAGAAGGACGGGCTGTTCTGCGAGCGCATCTTCGGCCCGACCAAGGACTGGGAGTGCTACTGCGGCAAGTACAAGCGCGTGCGCTACAAGGGCATCGTGTGCGAGCGCTGCGGCGTCGAGGTCACGCGCTCGAAGGTCCGCCGCGAGCGCATGGGTCACGTCGACCTGGCCGCGCCCGTCAGTCACATCTGGTTCTTCAAGGGCGTGCCCAGCCGCATCGGCTACCTGCTGGACATGGCGCCCAAGGAACTCGAGAAGGTCCTGTACTTCGCCGCCTCGATCGTCACGTGGGTGGACGAGGAGGCGCGCGCGAAGGATGTCGACTCGCTGGAGAAGGAGGTCAACAAGGTCCTCGACGGCTACGCCGCCGAGCGCGAGGAGCGCGTGCTCGAGCTGCGCGAGTCGCTCGCACGCCGCGAAAAGTACCTGCAGACGGGCAAACAGACCAACTTCAACGACGAAGACCACCTGTGGGCGGACTCGCTCGACGTCAACCTCTCCAAACTCTCGGACGAGGAGCGCGAGAAGCACCTCAAGGAGCTCGCCAAGGCCTTCGAGGCGGACATCGCCGACACCGAGGCATACATCGAGGACGCCGCCCAGCGCATGCGCGACGTGTGGGAGCTGTTCAAGACGATGGAGCCCAAGCAGATCGAGCACGACGAGACGACCTTCCGCGAGCTCAAGGAGCGCTTCGGCTCGTCCTACGGCTTCGGCGAGTACTTCCGCGGAGGGATGGGCGCCGAGGCGATCCGCGACCTGCTCCAGCAGGTCGACCTCGAGGCCGAACGCATCGAGCTGGAGGACCAGGTCAAGACCGGCAAAGGCCAGAAGCAGGCGCGCGCGGTCAAGCGCCTGAAGGTCGTCTCAGCGTTCATCCAGTCGGGCAACAAGCCCGAGATGATGGTGCTCGACGCCGTGCCCGTGATCCCGCCGGAGCTGCGCCCGATGGTCCAGCTGGACGGCGGGCGCTTTGCGACGTCCGACCTCAACGACCTGTACCGGCGCGTGATCAACCGCAACAACCGCCTCAAGCGGCTGCTCGACCTCGGCGCGCCCGAGATCATCGTCAACAACGAGAAGCGGATGCTGCAGGAGGCCGTCGACGCGCTGTTCGACAACGGCCGGCGCGGGCGCCCGGTCACCGGACCGGGCAACCGCCCGCTGAAGAGCCTCTCGGACATGCTCAAGGGCAAGCAGGGGCGCTTCCGCCAGAACCTGCTCGGCAAGCGCGTCGACTACTCCGGGCGCTCGGTGATCGTCGCCGGCCCGTACCTGAAGCTGCACCAGTGCGGGCTGCCGAAGATCATGGCGCTCGAGCTGTTCAAGCCGTTCATCATGGCGCGCCTGGTCGAGCGCAAGTCCGCGCAGAACATCAAGGCGGCCAAGAAGATGGTCGACTCGATGATCGGCGAGGTGTGGGACGTGCTCGAGGAGGTCATCCACGAGCACCCCGTGCTGCTCAACCGCGCGCCCACGCTGCACCGGCTGGGCATCCAGGCGTTCGAGCCGCTGCTCGTCGAGGGCAAGGCGATCCAGGTGCACCCGCTCGTCTGCCACGCGTTCAACGCCGACTTCGACGGCGATCAGATGGCCGTGCACCTGCCGCTCTCCGCGGAGGCGCAGGCGGAGGCGCGGATCCTGATGCTGTCCTCCAACAACATCCTCTCGCCCGCGCACGGCGCGCCGCTGGCGACGCCCACGCAGGACATGATCCTCGGCGCCTACTACCTGACGTACGGACCCGAGGCGGAGGAGCTCGCGAAGATCGACCGCGCGACCTACGAGCCGCGCCCGCACGTGTTCCGCACCGCGCAGGAGGCCGAACTCTCCTACGAGGCAGGGGTGGTCAAGCTGCACGACATCGCCGAGTTCCGCCCCTACGGGCGCGAGGGCGGGCACGTGCTCACGACGATCGGGCGGATCATCTACAACGACCGCATCGAGCGCGCGCTCGCGGAGGCGCTGGGCGACGAGTTCGACCCCTCCAAGTACGTGTTCGTCAACCAGTCGATGAAGAAGCGCGACACCACGCGCCTGATCGACCTGCTCGTGCAGTCCTACGGCGCGACGACCATCTCGCTGGTGCTCGACGCGTTCAAGGACCTCGGCTTCAAGTACGCCACGCAGGCCGGGATCACGATCTCCAAGAACGACGTCGTCGTGCCGCCCGAGAAGCAGTCGATCCTCGACCGCTACGAAAAGCTCGTCGGCGACATCACCAGCCAGTACGAGGACGGGCTGATCACGCAGGAGGAGCGCCACGAGGCGGTCGTCGAGCAGTGGAACGCGGCCACGGACGAGGTCGCCGAGGCGATGATCGAGAACTTCAACAAACTCAACCCGATCTACATGATGGCCGACTCCGGCGCCCGCGGCTCGTTCAAGCAGATCCGCCAGCTGGCGGGGATGCGCGGCCTGATGGCGAACCCGAAGGGCGAAATCATCGAGCGCCCGATCAAGGCCAACTTCATGGAGGGCCTGTCCGTGCTCGAGTACTTCATCTCCACGCACGGCGCGCGCAAGGGGCTCGCCGACACGGCGCTGCGCACCGCCGACTCGGGCTACCTGACGCGGCGCCTGGTGGACGTCGCCCAGGACGTGATCATCCGCGAGGCCGACTGCGGCACCGAGGACTACATCGAGATGGCCGTGTTCACCGCCGGCGGCGAGCCCAACGACGGGCTCGTCGGGCGGATCGCCGCACGCGACATCACAACCAAGCGCGGGCGCATGCTCGCCGAGCAGGGCAAGGAAGTCGGCCGCGAAGAGCTCGCCCAAATCGTGCAGGCCTTCCAGGACGACCACGACAAGGGCAACGAGGTCCGGGTGGCGGTGCGCTCGGTGCTCAAGTGCGAGGCGCCCAGCGGCGTGTGCCAGGCCTGCTACGGACGCGCGATGGCCACCGGCGCGCTCGCCCAGATCGGCGACGCTGTCGGGATCGTCGCCGCGCAGTCGATCGGCGAGCCCGGCACCCAGCTGACGATGCGCACCTTCCACACCGGCGGTGTCGCCGGCGCGGACATCACCCACGGCCTGCCGCGCGTGGTCGAGCTGTTCGAGGCGCGCCGGCCGAAGGGCCTCGCGAAGATCGCCGAGCAGGACGGCAGCGTCTCGATCGAGGAGAGCGACAAGGCGCTCACCGTCGTCATCACCGACGACGCCGGCGAGGAGCACCGCCACGCCTTCCCGCGGCGCACGCGCCTGTTCGTCTCAGACGGCGAGAACATCAAAGCCGGCAAGCAGCTCAACGAGGGCTCCGTGTACCCGCACGAGCTGCTCGCGATCCGGGGGCGCACGGAGACCGAGCAGTACCTCGTCAAGGAGGTCCAGGAGGTCTACAAGTCCCAGGGCGTGGACATCAACGACAAGCACATCGAGCTGATCGTCCGCCAGATGCTCAAAAAGGTGCGCGTCGACCAGAAGGGCGACACCGACTACCTGCCCGGGCAGTTCGTCGACCGCTTCGAGTTCGCGAAGGCCAACGAGGCGGTCAGCCAGGAAGGCGGCGAGACCGCGCAGTTCGAGGACATCATCCTGGGCATCACCAAGGCGTCGCTGAACACCGACTCGTTCCTGTCCGCCGCGTCCTTCCAGGAGACGACCAAGGTGCTCACCGACGCAGCCCTGGAAGGCAAGATCGACCGCCTGAACGGCCTCAAGGAGAACGTGATCATCGGCAAGCTGATCCCGGCCGCCACCGGGCTGAAGCGCTACCGGCGGATCGAGATCGAGCCCTCCGAACCGCTGCCGCGGGCGATCGACGACGTCGGCCTGCTCGATCAGGACGAGATCGCCGCCGAGCTCGGGCTCGCGGGCGACGGCCTCGGCGGCGGCTACGGGCAGGAGTTCGACGCCGACCTCGCCTCGCTCGAGAAGATCGGCGCCGGCGGCAGCGACCCGGGCTTCGCCGAGGAGCTCGCCGAGCTCGAGCTCCCCGAGGAGGAGCTCGGCGACGAATAGGCCGCTGCGCCCCTGAGCGCCGGGCGGTCGCCTGCGCGGGCGGCGGCCGCCCGGCGCGCTCCCTTTGGACGGCTGTCCATGGCTTGCGCGGCCGGACGGCACTAGCTTTCACGTCGCGGCCCGCTGTACTGCTCCCACGTCACGCCGGGCGGCCACGCGTGATGGCGTCCTTCCTTACGCCCAGAATGGTGTTCGTGCACGTCCCCAAGACCGGCGGGACGTGGGTCACGCACGCGGTCATCGCGGCCGGGGTCCAAGTCGCCCCGCCCGACCCCGGAGGCGGACGTCACTACTCCGAGCACGGCCACGCCACGCTGCGCGACACGGCTACCGCCGGGCGCATGAGCGTCGCGTTCGTGCGCCATCCGCTCGACTGGTGGCGCTCCTACTGGGGTCACCGGATGCGCGCGGGGTGGGCGCCCGACAGCGAGCTGGACGCGACGGTGGCCGACGCGGACTTCAACGCGTTCGTGCTGCGCGTGCTCGATCGCCACCCGGGGCACTTCACCGAGACGGTGCGCTCGTTCGTCGGCCTGCCGGAGCCCGAAGTCGACTTCGTCGGACGCTACGAGCGCCTCGTCGAGGACACCGCGCGCGCGCTCGCGCTCGGAGGGGAGCGCTTCCGCGCGAGCGCCCTACGCGCCCACCCGCCCGAGAACGTCAACGACTACACCCGCTTTCCCGCGCGCTACCGTCCCGACGTCGCAGCCCGTCTCGCGCACGCCGAGCGCGAGACGATCGAACGCTACTACCCCTACCAACCGGTGCCGGCCGCGCTCGTGTGCGGCAGCGAGCACCGCGAGGAGGATCGCCCGGACACCCGCGCCGCCCGGGGCGAGGAGCTCGAGTCGCTGCGCTCCTACTCAGCGGGGCTCGAGCGCACCCTGCGGCTCGCGCACGCGCGCGAGCTGCGCCTCGAGCTCGAGCTCGAGCACGCCCGCCGCCGGCTAGATGCCGCCACGCGCGCTCACGACTCGCTGCTCAACAGCCGCCTGGTGCGCTATACCCGCCCGTTGCGCACGCGCTACTACGCCGCCCGGGAGCGGCCTAGCTCGCTTGCCCGAGCGCGCTCGCCCAACGGCTCAGCCGCAGCGCCTCCGCGTCGGTGAGGCCGCGCTCAGGCGCCGTCTGCACGAGCAGGGTCGGCGCCTTGCGAGCACGCGCCCACTGCTCGCACGCGCCGTCGAGCGCGTCGTCGATCCACGCGAGCGCCCGCCCGCCGGCGTACGCGTCGATCGCGTCGAGCTTCCAGTGCGCTCGCGCGCCCTCGCGTCCGCCTACGGCGCGCTCGAAGCGCAGGAACGGCAGCGCCGGCGGCAGCCCGAGAAGGTGGGGCAGGTGCTCGTTCGCACGCTCTTCCCAGCCGCTCGCCCACACGAGCTCGAACAGCGCCCCCAGGTCGAGCAGGTGTGCGGCGGCGGTGGCCGAAAGAAAGTGCGGTATGCCCTCGATCGAGTGGAAGGAGCCATCGAGCGGCTGTCCCGCGGCCTGCGCGGCGCCGCCGGGCGCTGCGCTCGCTGGGATCAGCCGCGATCGCTCCCAGCCGCCGAACAGCGAGATCACGCCGTCGACGTCGACCATCAGCAGCGGCCTGGCTCGCTCTTCGCCCGCACGAAAGGGGTCTTTAGCTTGCGTACAGGTCAAGGTGGGTAGGGTGGCGCGGACGGCTTATGCGCCGAGTTCGCCGGGGCGCAGTAAAGCACCCGCGGGCACCGGCCGATTGACCATACCGTCGGACCACCAACCATGACGCTCGATCTAGGCATACTCCTCGCGCTCGCCTGCGCCTTCGTCGCGAACCTGGGCTTCTTCTACAAGTACCGGGGCGCCAACGAAGTGCCGGGCGTGCAGGTCATGCACCCGCTGCGCTCCGTCAGGGCGCTGTACTCCTCGAAGTGGTTCACGCTCGGGATGATCACCGCGTGCGTCAGCTGGGCCCTGCACGTGGCGGCGCTCGCGATGGCGCCGATGTCGGTCATCCAGGTCTCGCTCGCCGCCGGCGTCGTGTTCATAGCCGTGATGGCGGACCGCCTGTTCGGCTTCCAGGTCGGCCGCCGCCAGTGGCTCGGGCTGTTCCTCACCGCCGCCGGGCTGGTGCTGCTCGGCGTGACGCTGCCAGCCATGCACGGCGCGCACTCGCACTTCTCGCCCGCGGTCATGATCTCCTTCGAGGCCGTCCTGTTCGGCATCGGCGGGCTCTTGATCATGGGGCCGCGGATGGGCGGCGCGGCCGAGCACCACGGCGTCATGTTCGGCGCGGCCGCCGGCGTCCTGTTCGGCGTCTCGGACACCGCCATCAAGGCGCTCACCGGGATCGTCGGTGCGCACGGCGCGCTCGGGCTGCTGCTCAGCCCGTGGCTGGCGGTCGCCGTGGTCGCCTCGATCGTCGCGTTCTTCGCCTCCGCCCGCGGTCTCCAGGACGGCCAGGCCGTCCCAGTGATCGCCGTCACGGGCACCGCCGCGAACATCGCCGGCATCGCCGGCGGGATCGTCGTGTTCGGCGACCCCGTCGCCGCCGGCCCGCTCGGCGTGATGCTGCAGGCACTCGCGTTCGTGCTCGTGATTGTCGCAGCGGCGCTGATGCCGGCTCCCGTGCGCTCCGCCGGCATCGCCCCGCAGCCCGCCTAGCCGGAGCTGGCCCATCGGCGGCCCGCTCGCGGTGTCCGCCCGGCTCGCCAAGCCCCCGCGGCGCTGCTAGCATCCGCCGAGATGCCGACGACCTCGCAGCTCGTGCGCAAGGGGCGCGTGACGCCCAAGAAGAAGATCGCCACCCCCGGCCTGAAGTCGGGCAAGGGTCGCAAGAAGAAGGTCGCGGCGCCGCAGCGCCGAGGCGTGTGCACCCGCGTGTACACGACCACCCCGAAGAAGCCAAACTCCGCGTTGCGCAAGGTCGCGCGGGTACGCATCTCCGGCTCGATCGAGGTCACCGCGTACATCCCCGGCGAGGGCCACAACCTGCAGGAGCACTCGGTCGTGCTCGTGCGCGGCGGACGAGTCAAGGACCTGCCGGGCGTGCGCTACAAGGTCGTGCGCGGCACGCTCGACGCGGCCGGGGTCAGCGACCGCAAGAAGGCGCGCTCGCAGTACGGCGTCAAGAAGAAATAGCCGAGCGTCCGCGAGAGCCCAGACACGATGCCCCGCCGCGCCGCCGCACAGGTCCGTCCGCTTGATCCGGACCCGATCCATCGCTCGAAGCTCGTCCAGCAGGTGATCAACAAGGTGATGCTCGACGGCAAGAAGTCGACCGCCGAGCGGATCGTCTACGACGCGCTCGCGCTGCTCGGCGAGCGCAGCGACAAAGACCCGATCGAGACGCTCGACGGCTCGATCAAGGCGCTCACGCCGACGCTCGAGGTGCGCTCGCGGCGGGTCGGCGGCGCGACCTACCAGGTGCCCGTCGAGGTGCCCTCGCGGCGCGCTCGCACCCTGGCCGTGCGCTGGCTTGTCGAGTTCGCCCGCCAGCGCCGCGAGAAGACCATGGCCCAGCGCCTGGCCAACGAGCTGATGGACGCCCAGTCCCAGCAGGGTGGCGCTTACAAGCGCAAGGACGACATCTATCGCATGGCTCAGGCCAACAAGGCCTTCGCCCACTACCGCTGGTAGAGCGCTCCGCGTGCGCGTTCGCGCTCCGGGTGCGTTCGCGCTCCGCGTGCGCCGCGTGCGCGTTCGCGCTCCGCGTGCGTTCGCGCTCCGTGTGCGCGTGAATTTTTCTGAACGGACCGGTTGAAGGACAAAGCTTCGGTACCTAAACTTTCGCTACCGAATGCCTTCTTCCGCTTCCAGGCAGGCATCAGTCGACGCGGCACATGGGCACGACCCGCACGCGTCCGTGAAGATCGAGCGCCACGTGTGGGTGATCTCCGGCGTGGTGATCCTCGGGATGATCATGTCGATCCTCGACACCACCATCGTCAACGTCGCGCTGCGCACGCTGGGGCACGAACTGCATAGCAACATCGCGCAGGTGCAGTGGGTGGTGACCGGCTATCTGCTGTCGCTCGGCGCCGTCATACCGGTCACCGGCTGGGCCTCACGGCGTTGGGGCGCCAGACGCGTGTACCTGGTCTCGCTCGTGCTGTTCACGGCCGGCTCGGCCGCCTGCGGGCTGTCGAGCTCGCTGACCGCGCTGGTCGTCTTCAGGGTGCTGCAGGGCGTGGGCGGGGGCATGATCATGCCGGTCGCGCAGCTGATCATGGCCCAGGTCGCCGGCCCCCAGCGGATGGGCCGGGTGATGGGCGTGGTCTCGATGCCCGCCATGCTCGCGCCGATCTTCGGGCCGGTCATCGGCGGGGCGATCCTCGAGCACCTGCACTGGTCGTGGATCTTCTTCGTCAACGTGCCCGTCGGCGCGGTCGCGTTCGCGCTTGCCTGGCGCATGCTCCCGCGCACCGACTCGGGCGAGGCGGGGCCGCTGGACGTGCTCGGCCTCGCGCTGCTGCCCACGGGCGCGGCCGCGATCGTGTACGGCCTCAGCGAACTCGGCTCCGGCGCCAGCCTGGGCTCCGCGATCGTGCTCGCGCCGCTGATCGCCGGAGCGGCGTTGTCGATCGCGTTCACGCTGCACGCGCTGCGCATCGAGCGCCCGCTGCTGGACGTCCGCCTGTACGCCAACCGCGTGTTCTCGGGCGCGTCGTTCACGACCTTCGGCCTCGGCGCCGCGCTGTTCGGCGCGATGATCCTGGTGCCGCTGTACTACCAGGAAGTGCGGGCCGAGAGCGTCATCAACACCGGCCTGTTGAACGCTCCCCAGGGCATCGGCGCGCTCGTGGCGATGCCGATCGCAGGGCGTCTCACCGACCGCTTCGGCGGCGGGCGGATCGCGCTGGTGGGGGTGTCGATCCTGTGCGTCAGCACCCTCCCGCTGGCCTTCGTCGGCGCGCACACCTCGATCGTCGGCCTGTCCGCGCTGCTGGTCGTGCGCGGCGTGAGCATCGGCCTGTCGTTCATGCCCGCGATGACCGCCGCCTTCGCGTCCATGCGCCCGGACCAGCTGTCCGACGCCACGCCGCAGATCAACGTGTTGATGCGCCTCGGCAGCGCGATCGGCGTGGCGATCCTCGCGGTGGTGCTGGAGCGCGCCTCCGGGCGCGCCAGCGTGCACCCGGTGCACGCCTTCGACACCGCCTACTGGTGGGGCCTTGGCATCGCCGTGCTGTCGCTGATCCCGTGCCTGATGCTGCTGCGCGCCGAGCACCCGCGCGCGCGAGCGGCGCCGAGCGGCGCCGAGCCCGCGGTCGATATCGGGGTCTAGCCGATGCTGGACGCCACCAGCGGTCTGCGAGGACAGGCGAGCGCACGATGAGCACTCCCGCGGTGGCCGGCGAGCGCCCCGAGGCGGACGAGCCCGCGCAGGAGCGCGAGGCGCAGCTGACCGAACTGGCGGCGGCCTTTCGCCGCGTGTTTCGCAGCTTCAGCCGCCTGCGTGGGCGCGACACGCACCTGGGCGCCGGCGAGCTCTCGCACGCCCAGGCGGAGCTGTTGATCGAGCTGCACGAGCGCGGCGAGCTGCCCGCGGGCGAGCTCGCGGCCGCCGCCCGGCTGACGCCCGCGTCGGTCACGCAGATGCTCGAGCACCTCGCCGAGCAGGGCCACGTCGAACGCGTGCGCTCGCAGCGCGACCGGCGCGTGGTCGTCACGCGCCTGACGCCGCTGGGCGCGCGCCGGATCGAGGCCAAGCGGGCGCTCTGGCAGAGCCGCTGGGAGCAGGCGCTCGACGGGCTCGACGCGCACGAGCTGCGCGCCGCCACCCGCGTGCTCGAGCGCCTGGCGGCGATGGTCGAGGACGCGCCCGCCGGCGAGGGCTGCAAGGAGCGCTCCTGAGCGCCCTTCCAGCGCGCTCGCGCCGGGCGCGATGACGGCAGGATGCCCGTCTGGAACGCCGAATCCCTCTGCTATAGTCGGGGCCGCGTCGCGGGTGGACGCGCACAGTTGTGTGTGCGCCCGCGGACACGGCAATCAGATGGAGACCTCGAGCAGATAGCGACGCAGAGCGGTCCACACCGGACCAGCTGCGCGCATGGGCCCGAGGGGCCTATTTTTTTGCCCGCGCGCGGCCCCGAGCAACGATCACCACCGCCACACATGCCACGTAAGTTCTCCCTCCAAAACACGCGCAACATCGGGATCATGGCGCACATCGACGCCGGCAAGACGACGACGACCGAGCGCATCCTCTATTACACCGGCCGCACGTACAAGATCGGCGAGGTGCACGAGGGCGCGGCCGTGATGGACTGGATGGAGCAGGAGCAGGAGCGCGGCATCACGATCACCTCCGCCGCGACCACCGCGCAGTGGAAGGGCCACCGCATCAACATCATCGACACGCCCGGCCACGTCGACTTCACGGTCGAGGTCGAGCGCTCGCTGCGTGTCCTGGACGGCGCGATTGCGCTGTTCGACTCGGTCGCCGGCGTCGAGCCGCAGTCGGAGACCGTCTGGCGCCAGGCCGACAAGTACCACGTGCCGCGCATCGCCTACATCAACAAGATGGACCGCATCGGCGCCGATTTCGAGAAGGGCGTACAGACGATGGTGGACCGGCTCGGTGCGCACCCGGTGCCGATCCAGCTGCCGATCGGCGCCGAGGGCGAGTTCGAGGGCGTGATCGACCTCGTGGGCATGAAAGCGATCGTCTACAGGGACGAGCTCGGCAAGGAACAGGAGGAGGTCGAGATCCCCGAGCGTCTCGCGGACGCCGCGGCGGTCGCTCGCGAGCACCTGCTCGAGGAGATCTCCCACTACGACGACGCGCTGCTCGAGCTGCTGCTCGAGGAGGCGGAGGTGCCCCAGGACGTCCTCAAGCAGGCGATCCGCAAGGCCACGCTCTCGACCAAGCTCACGCCCGTGCTGTGCGGCTCCTCGTTCAAGAACAAGGGCGTGCAGCCGCTGCTGGACGCGGTCATCGACTACCTGCCCTCGCCGCTTGACGTCCCGCCGGTGGTCGGCACCGAACTGATCAAAGGAGAGGAGAACGAGCGCGAGGTCGTGCGCAAGGCCGACGACGCCGAGCCGTTCGCGGCGCTCGCCTTCAAGATCGCCGCCGACCCCTACGTCGGCAAGCTCACCTACTTCCGCGTGTACTCCGGGCACCTGCAGGCGGGCTCGCGCGTGCTCAACGTCAGCACCGGGCGGACCGAGCGGATCGGGCGGATCCTGATGATGCACGCCAACGACCGTGAGGAGGTCGAGGAGGTCTACGCCGGCGACATCGCCGCGGCGGTCGGGATCAAGCAGGTGATGACCGGCGACACGCTCGCGGCCCCCGACGCGCCGATCCACCTCGAGCAGATCATCTTCCCCGAGCCCGTCATCAAGGTCGCGGTCGAGCCCAAGACGAAGGTCGACCAGGAGAAGATGTCCACGGCGCTCGGGCGCCTGGCCGAGGAGGACCCGACCTTCCAGGTGCGCACCAACGAGGAAACCGGGCAGACGGAGATCTCGGGCATGGGCGAGCTGCACCTCGAGGTCCTGGTCGACCGGATGAAGCGCGAGTTCGGCGTCGAGGCGAACGTCGGTCGCCCGCAGGTCTCCTACCGCGAGACGGTGCGCGGGACAGTCGAGCACGTCGAAGGCAAGTTCGTACGCCAGACCGGGGGCTCGGGCCAGTTCGGCGTGGTGTTCATCAACCTCGAGCCCTCGCCCGGCGACGGCTTCGAGTTCGTCAACAAGATCAAGGGCGGCACCGTCCCCTCCGAATACATCCCGGCAGTCAAGAAGGGAATCGAGGAGGCGCTCGAGACGGGCGTGAAGGCCGGCTACCCGATGGTCGACGTGCGCGTGACGCTGACCGACGGCAAGTACCACGAGGTCGACTCCTCCGAGGTCGCCTTCAAGGTGGCGGGCTCGCTCGCGATCAAAGAGGCGGCCAGGCGCGCCAAACCGGTGCTGCTCGAGCCGATCTTCGCGGTCGAGGTGGTCACGCCCGAGGAGTTCCTCGGCGATGTGATCGGCGACCTCTCGCGCCGGCGCGGCCGGGTCGAAGGCCAGGAGCGCCGCGGCAACGCGCTGGCGGTCACGGCCAAGGTGCCGCTGAGCGAGATGTTCGGCTACGCGACCGACCTGCGCTCGAACACGCAGGGACGCGCGACCTACACGATGCAGTTCGACGCCTACGAGGAGGTCCCGCCGAACATCGCCGAGAAGATCGTCGAGCAGCGAACCGGCGAGCCCGTCCCAGCCTGAGCGGCCGGACCGCATCATCATCACCAGCAGTCAATGAGAGCCGCATTCAGATAGATTCTTCAGGTTCGCCTTCCAAGGGGCGGACGTTCAAGCCGATACAGGAGCGAACGAAAAGTGGCGAAGGAGAAGTTCGAGCGCGACAAGCCTCACGTGAACGTCGGGACCATCGGTCACATCGACCATGGCAAGACGACGCTGACCGCTGCCATCACCACGGTGCTGGCTGAGAAGGGAGGCGCCGAAGCTCGCAGCTTCGAGGAGATCGACAACGCGCCCGAGGAGAAGGAACGCGGGATCACGATCGCGACCTCGCACGTCGAGTACCAGACCGAGAATCGCCACTACGCGCACGTCGACTGCCCCGGCCACGCCGACTACGTCAAGAACATGATCACGGGCGCCGCGCAGATGGACGGCGCGATCCTCGTCGTCTCCGCCGCCGACGGGCCGATGCCGCAGACGCGCGAGCACATCCTGCTCGCCCGCCAGGTGGGCGTGCCCTACATCGTCGTGTTCCTGAACAAGGCCGACATGGTCGACGACGAGGAGCTGCTCGAGCTGGTCGAGGTCGAGGTCCGCGAGCTGCTCTCCGAGTACGACTTCCCCGGCGATGACATCCCGTTCATCACCGGCTCGGCACTCAAGGCGCTGGAAGGCGACGAGGCGTACAAGCAGAAGATCCTCGACCTCGCGGCCGCGCTCGACGACTACATCCCCGAGCCCGTACGCGAGCTCGACAAGCCGTTCCTGATGCCCGTCGAGGACGTCTTCTCGATCACCGGCCGCGGCACGGTGGCGACCGGGCGCGTCGAGCAGGGAATCGTCAAAACCGGCGACACGGTCGAAATCGTGGGCGTCCACGACTCGACCTCGACGGTCGTCACCGGGGTCGAGATGTTCCGCAAGATCCTCGACGAGGGCCGCGCGGGCGACAACGTCGGGTGCCTGCTGCGCGGCACCAAGCGCGAGGAGATCGAGCGCGGGCAGGTGCTGTGCAAGCCCGGGTCGATCACCCCGCACACCAAGTTCAAGTCGGAGGTCTACGTGCTCAAGAAGGAGGAGGGTGGTCGTCACACCCCGTTCTTCACGGGCTACCGGCCTCAGTTCTACTTCCGCACGACCGACGTCACCGGCGTGGCCAAGCTCCCCGAGGGTGTCGAGATGGTGATGCCGGGCGACAACGTGCAGATGGAAATCGAGCTGATCCAGCCGATCGCCATGGACCAGGGCCTACGCTTCGCCATCCGAGAGGGCGGGCGCACGGTCGGCTCGGGCGTCGTCAGCGAGATCGTCGAGTAGCACCCGCGCGTCGATCCGAACACGCTCGGGAGACGCGCGCATTGGCAGTCCGATACGACTAATTTTCGAGCCCACCGCAAGGTGTGGCGGCGATCAGGCGGGTTCGCGCAAGAGCACCCGCCCTGCTCTCCCCGCCCGGCGATGGGTCGGCGCGAGTCGCTCCCGCCGACCTCGGCACGGCAGCCGGCACACACCAGGGCACCGCGACCCACACCAGCACGACACCACATTCACAGCAGACGAGACGAGCACACGAGAGCTTCCATGGCCGCCGCCAACCAGAACAAGATCCGCATCCGCCTGAAGGCGTACGACACCTCCGCGATCGAGTCGGCGGCGCGGGAGATCGTCGAGACCGCCACGCGCACCGGTGCGAGCGTCTCGGGCCCCGTGCCGCTGCCGACCGAGAAGAACGTCTACTGCGTGATCCGCTCCCCGTTCAAGGACAAGGACTCGCGCGAGCACTTCGAGATCCGCACGCACAAGCGCCTGATCGACATCCACCAGCCGACGCCCAAGACCGTCGACTCGCTCCAGCGCCTGGACCACCTGCCGGCGGGCGTGGACATCGAGATCCGCCTCGCCACCTGACCGATCGATGCCCGCGATTCTCGCCAAGAAGCTCGGTATGACCCAGGTCTTCCAGGAGGATGGCAGCGTCGCGCGCGTGACCGTGCTGCAGGCCGGCCCGTGTCCGGTGACGGCGATCCGCACCGCCGAGCGCGACGGCTACGCCGCCGTGCAGCTGGCGTTCGGCCAGGCCAAGGAGAAGCACCTCTCAAAGGCCGAGCTCGGACACCTGAAGAAGGCGGACGCGCCGCCGCTGCGCACGCTCGCCGAGTTCCGCGACGAGCAGGTGCAGCTCGCAGACGGCGCCGAGCTCGTGCTCGGCGCCAGCGTGACCGTCGAGTCCTTCGAGGTCGGCGCGCGCGTGAAGATCTCCGGCACCTCCAAGGGCAAGGGCTTCCAGGGCACGATCAAGCGCCACGGCTTCGCCAGCGGCCCCAAGTCACACGGCTCGCACAACGTTCGCGCCCCCGGGTCGATCGGCGCCTCGGCGACGCCCTCGCGCGTCATGAAGGGCATCCGCGGGCCCGGCCAGATGGGCAACAAGCGCGCCACCCAGAAGGGCCTTGAGATCGTGCGCGTGGACAGCAGCGAGAACCTGCTGCTCGTACGCGGCTCGGTCCCCGGCCCGACGGGCGCGGTCGTGGAGGTGCGAAGCGATGCCTGAGGCCCCGGTTCTGAGCGCCGGCGCCGCGGGCCAGGGCAAGAAGGTCAAGCTCGAGGACTCCGCCTTCGGCGCCCGCTTTGCCGGCTCGCTCGTGCACCAGAGCGTGCGCGCCGAGCAGGCCGCCCGCCGGCGCGGCACCGCCGCGACCAAAACGCGCGGCCTGGTCTCCGGCGGCGGCGCCAAGCCCTGGCGTCAGAAGGGCACCGGGCGCGCGCGCGCGGGCTCGAGCCGCTCGCCCGTGTGGACCGGCGGTGGCACCGTGTTCGGCCCCCACCCGCGCTCCTACACTTTCAAGGTCAACCGCAAGGAGCAGCGCGCGGCGCTGCGCAGCGCGCTCTCGCTGCACGCCGGGCGCGGCTCGCTCGCGGTGCTCGACGCGAGCGCCTTCACCGAGCCCAAGACCCGCCGGGCGGCCGAGCTGCTCGACGATTGGCGCTCGCCCGCCGAGCTGCTGCCGGCGCTCGTGGTGCTCGACGCCGAGGAGTCCCACGCGGCGCTCTCGTTTCGCAACCTCGACCGGGTTGCCGTGCTGAGCGCCGCGAGCGTCGGCGTCGCAGACCTGCTGGGCGCGGCCTCGCTAGTCATCTCCGAGCCGGCTCTGCAGACGCTGAGCGCGCGCGCCGCGCAGCCGCGCACAAGGGGCGCATCCTGATGGAGCACACGCAGGTGCTCATTCGCCCGGTCGTCTCCGAGAAGAGCTACGTGCTCTCGGCGGCCGACCGCTACACCTTCCGCGTCCACGCCGACGCCCACAAGACGCACATCCGCCAGGCTGTCGAGGCGCTGTTCGACGTGCACGTCGTCGAGGTCCGCACGATGAGCGTCAAGTCCAAGCCCAAGCGCCGCGGCAACACCGCGCGCGGGCGCACGCGCGAGTGGAAGAAGGCGATCGTGCAGATCCGCCCGGGCGAGAGCATCCCCATATTCCAGGGCCTGAGCGGCCTCGAGTCCTGAGATGCCGATCCGCAAGCCACGCCCCACGAGCCCCGGCCGGCGCTTCGTCTCCTATCCGGACTTCGCGGAGCTCACCAAGTCAAAGCCCGAGAAGACGCTCGTCGAAGGGCTGACCAAGAGCGGCGGGCGCAACTCCTATGGACGCAAGACCGCCCGCCACCGCGGCGGCGGCGCCAAGCGCGCGTATCGCAGGATCGACTTCAAGCGCCGCAAGGACGGCGTCGAGGCGAGGGTCGCGGCGATCGAGTACGACCCCAATCGCTCCGCGTACATCGCGCTGCTGCACTACGTGGACGGCGAGAAGCGCTACATCCTCGCGCCCCAGCGCCTCACCGTCGGCATGACCGTCGCATCGGGTGAGAACGCCGACATCGCGGTCGGCAACTGCATGGAGCTCGCGCGCATGCCCGTCGGCACGGTCGTGCACAACATCGAGCTGCAGCCGGGTCGCGGCGGACAGATGGCTCGCTCGGCGGGCGCGTCCGCGCAGCTGATGGCCAAGGACGGCGACATGGCCACGCTGCGCCTGCCCTCGGGCGAGATGCGAATGGTGCGCGCGGAGTGCCGCGCGACCGTCGGCGTGATCGGCAACGCCGAGCACCAGAACGTGAAGGTCGGCAAGGCCGGGCGCAAGCGCCACATGGGCGTGCGCCCGCAGACGCGCGGCACGGCGATGAACCCCGTCGATCACCCGCACGGCGGCGGCGAGGGCTCGACCACGCCCGGGCGCCACCCGGTGACGCCGTGGGGCGTGCCCACGCTCGGCTACCGCACGCGCAAACGCAACAAGACCAGCAGCCGCTACATCGTGCGCGGGCGCCGCCGCGGGAAGGGCCGAAGCCGCTGATGAGGGCCGGAGCGAGGCATGAGTAGATCGAGCAAGAAGGGCCCGTGGGTGGAAGAGCGCCTGATGAAGCGCATCGAAGCGCTGAACGCCGAGAACAACAAAAAAATGCTGCGCACATGGTCGCGCGCGTCGACGATCTTCCCCGAGATGGTCGGGCACACGATCGCCGTCCACGACGGCAAGAAACACGTGCCCGTGTACGTCAGCGAGTCGATGGTCGGCCACAAGCTCGGCGAGTTCGCGCCCACGCGCGTGTTCCGCGGGCACGCCGGCTCCGGGAAGGTTCGATGAGTCCGGACGAGCCCCAGGACGCGCCCGAGGGGCAGACGCCCGCCGCGCCCGCCGAGGGCGAGGCGACGCAGGCCAAAGCCGCCGGCAAACCCGCGCGCAAACGCGCCAAACCAAAAGCCGGCGCCGAAGAGCCCAAGGCGAAGGCGAAGGCCGACGAGGATGAGCCGAACGCCAAGGCCGATCAAGATCGCGCCGCCGCGCCCGGCGCCGGCGACGCGCCCGCCGAGACGCACGCGGCCACCCAGAAAGCCCCGGCCGCCAAAAAACGGGCCGTAAGGAAAAAACCGGCCGCCGAGAAACAGCCGGCCGCCGAGAAAAAGCCGGCGGCCGAGAAAAAGCCGGCCGCCGAGAAACAGCCGGCGGCCGGGCAGAGCGAGCGAGCGGCCAAACCCGCGCCGAGGACGCGCACGAGGGGGAAAGCAATCCCCAAAGCCCCACGGCGCAGGGTCGTGAGCGCGCACGCGCGCTACGTGCGCACCTCGGCGCGCAAGGCGCGCATGATCTGCGGCCATCTGCGCGGCAAGTCCGTGCAGGAGGCGCGCGCTATCCTCGCGTTCACACCTCGTGAGGTGGCACGCGACTGGAGCAAGCTGCTCGAGTCGGCCGTGGCGAACGCCGAGAGCAATCACGAACTGCTCGAGGACGACCTCGTCGTCCGTGAGGCGTACGCCGACGAAGGGCCGACGATCAAGCGCTTCCGGCCGCGCGCGATGGGTCGCGCGACGCCGATTCGCAAGCGCACGAGCCACCTGACGATCACGCTGACCCCGCGCGCGTAGCGCTACACCGACCACAAGACAGGCTGAAAGACAGACAACGCATGGGACAGAAGGTTCATCCAGAGGCAATGCGCGTGGGCTACATCCACGACTGGAAGTCCAACTGGTTCAACGAGCGCAGCTTCGCCGAATACCTCGCCGAGGACGTGCGCGTGCGCGAGCACATCGTCGGCAAGCTCGCCCACGCCGGCCTGTCGGACATCACGATCCGCAAGGACGCCAACGAGCTCGAGGTCAACATCCACACCGCCCGCCCGGGCATCGTGATCGGCAAGTCCGGCACGGAAGTCGACGCGCTGCGCCGCGATCTGCACCGGCTGACCAAAAAGCAGATCAAGGTCAACATCCTCGAGATCAAGCGCCCCGAGCTCGACGCCAAGCTGGTCGCGCAGTCGATCGCCGAGCAGTTGCAGAATCGCGTGGCCTTCCGCCGCGCGATGAAGCGCGCGTTGACCAGCGCGATGCGCTCGGGCGCCAAGGGCGTGAAGGTGCAGGTCGCCGGGCGCCTCGGCGGCGCGGAGATGGCGCGCACTGAAAGCTACTCAGACGGGCGCGTGCCGCTGCACACGATGCGCGCGGACATCGACTACGGCTTCTATGAGGCGCGCACCACCTTCGGTCGGATCGGCGTCAAGTGCTGGGTGAACAAGGGCGAGATCATGCCCGAGGGCTACACCGGTGCGGACCTCACCGACATGACCGCCCCGGCGCCGCCGAGCGACGGGCGCGACGGACGCGACGGGCGCGAGGGCCGCGGCCGCGGCCGGGGCAGCGGCAGCGGCAACGGGCGTGGTGGCGGAACGGGCGGCGGCGGACGCGGCCGCGGCCCCGGTGGGCCAGGCGGCGGACGCGGCGGACGCGGCCCCGGCGGTGGACGCGGCGGGCGCGGCGGCTCCGGACCACAGCCCGGCGGCCCCGCGGGCGAGGGGGTCAGGCGCTGATGCTCTCCCCCAAGCGGGTCAAGCACCGCAAGCAGCACCGCGGGCGCCGGCGCGGGAACTCGCGTGGCCAGCTGCACGTGCAGTTCGGCGACTACGGGCTGAAGTCGCTCGAGTGCGGCTGGCTGACCAACCGCCAGATCGAGGCCGCGCGTATCGCGATGACGCGCAAGATCAAGCGTGGCGGCAAGGTCTGGATCAACGTGTTCCCCGACAAGCCGATCACCAAGAAGCCGGCCGAGACGCGCATGGGCTCGGGCAAGGGCTCTCCCGAAGGGTGGGTCGCGGTCGTCAAGCCCGGCCGCGTGATGTTCGAGCTGGCCGGCGTGTCCGAGCCGCTCGCCCGCGAAGCCATCCGGCTGGCCGCGCACAAGCTGCCCGTCAAGTCGAAGTTCGTGCTGCGCGAGGACTGACGATGAAGGCCGCCGAGATACGAGACCTGGACGACAGCGAACTGGCAAAACGCGTGACCGAGCTGCGCAAAGAGGTGTTCGGGCTGCGCTTCTCGAACGCCACCGGCGAACTCGACGACACGGCCGCGCTTTCTCGCGCCAAGCGCGATCTCGCGCGCGCGCTCACCGTCGCACGCGAGCGCGGACTCAGGGCCGAGGCCGCCCGACACAACTGACGCCAACGACTACACGAGCGACACACAAAGACATGGCAGACGAACCCGACAACGACGCACCCGAGCCAGACGCCGACGCGCCCGAGCCAGACGCCGACGCGCCCGAGCAGGCCGCCGTGGCCGATGCCGGCGCAGCGCCTGAGGACGGGGACGCACAGACCGCGGCCGAGGCCGGCGACGCGGCACACGCGCCCGCGTCCGCCGGGCCCGCGGCCGCCGTCGAGCCCGGCGAGCAGATCACTCGCAAGGAGCGCCGCCGCCGTGCGCGCGCCAAACGCGCGGGCGAGGCGCGCCCGAGCCGCACTCCCGAGGAGCGGCACGGCGAGCGCGTCGCCGAGCGCAAGGCCAAGGCGCTGCGCCGGCGCGCGCGACGGCTGCGCGAACGCGCCAAGGCAACCGAGCGTCGCGCCGCAGCGCCGGCGCCCGAGCCGCTCGCACCCGTGCACGCCCCCGTCGAGGGCAAGCGCAAGGTGCGCCAGGGCGTCGTCGTCTCGGACAAGGCCGCGAAGACGATCACCGTGCGCATCGACGTCGCGCGCCGTCATCGTCGCTACGAGAAGATCGTGCGCAGCTCGAGCACCGTGCACGCCCACGACGAGAACAACGACGCCCACGAGGGCGACGTCGTGCGCGTGATCGAGAGCCGGCCGCTGTCGCGCACCAAGCGCTGGGCGCTCGTCGACGTGCTGGAGAGGGCCCGATGAAAATCGCACATTTTGTCCTCGCGACGGCCCGGATCGCCGGCGCTCGCACCAGCGGGACCGGCCGGACGGAGGTCCGAGCATGATTCAAAACGAGACCCGGCTACGCGTCGCCGACAACTCGGGAGCGCGCGAGATCCTGTGCATTCGCGTCAAGGGCGGCTCGCAGCGGCGCTACGCGTTCGTCGGCGACGTGATCACCGCGACCGTCAAGCAGGCCAACCCGCAAGGGGCGGTCAAAAAGGGCGAGGTCGTCACGGCGGTCATCGTGCGCACGAAGAAGCCGATCGGCCGCGACGACGGCACGTACATCGCCTTCGACGAGAACGCCGCGGTGATCATCGACGACCAGAACAACCCGCGCGGCACGCGCGTGTTCGGACCGGTCGCACGCGAACTGCGCGAGCGCAACTTCATGAAGATCGTCTCGCTCGCCCCCGAGGTGCTGTGATGGCCGCTTCCGGGACTCCGCGACGCCGTGCGCTGAAGATCCGCTCGGGCGATCGCGTACAGGTGATCTCGGGCAAGGACCGCGGCAAGAGCGGCCGGGTGCTGCGCGTCGAAACTAGCAAGCAGCGCCTGTACGTCGAGGGCCTGAACATGAGCAAGCGCCACGTGCGCCCGAAAGAATCGCGCAGCAACAGCGTCACCGGCCAGAACACCGCCGCCCAGCTTGGCGGCGTGATCGACGTCGAGGGGCCGATCCACGTCTCCAACGTCATGCTGCTCGACGCCAAGGGCGCGCCCACGCGCGTCGGGATCGAGCGCAGCGGGGGCGAGCGCGTGCGCATCGCCAGGAAGACCGGCGCGAGGCTCGAGTGATCGTGATGGCCACCGCGACCGACAGCGCCCCACCCGCACGCCTCAAGGCCCGCTATCTGGAGGAGATCCGCCCGGCCCTCATCGCGCGCTTCGGCTACTCCTCGGTCATGCAAGCGCCGAGGATCGAGAAGATCACCGTCAACATGGGGGTCGGGCTCGCCAAGCAGGACTCCAAAATGCTCAGGGCCGCGACCGAGCAGCTGGCCACGATCGCCGGCCAGCAGCCGAGCGTGCGCCGCGCGCGCAAGTCCATCGCCGCATTCAAACTGCGCGAGGGCATGCCCGTCGGCGTCGCCGTCACCCTGCGCGGCGAGCGCGGCTACGAGTTCCTCGACCGGCTCATCTCGATCGCAATCCCGCGAATTCGCGACTTTCGCGGCCTGAACCCCCGCTCCTTCGACGGTCGCGGCAACTACTCCCTCGGGATCAAAGAGCAGATCATCTTCCCCGAAATCGACTACGACGCGATCGACCAGGTGCGCGGCCTGGACGTCACCATCACCACCTCCGCCGCCACCGACATCGAGGCATACGCGCTGCTCGCAGCGCTCGGGATGCCGTTCTCCGCGCAGGGCCGGCCCAAGGGCTATGACCCCGACGCCGACGAGGCCGCCGCACGAGCCCACGAGGAAGCAGAGGCCAGCAAAGCCGCCGCGGCCAACGCCGCCGCGGAGTCCGCAGCCGCGTCCGAGGCGGTCGCGAAGGACGCGGCAGACGCCGCCCAGGAGGTCGTCGCGGAGGAGGTCGTCGAGGAGGCTGCCGGGGAGGAGGCTGTCGCGGAGGAGGCTGTCGCGGAGGAGGCTGTCGCGGAGGAGGCTGCCGTGGAGGCTGCCGTGGAGGAGGTCGTCGAGGAGGCTGCCGTGGAGGAGGCCGTCGCGGAGGAGGTCGTCGAGGAGGCGGTCGTCGAGGAGGCCGCCGTGGAGGCTGTCGCGGAGGAGGTCGTCGCGGAGGCTGTCGCCGAGGAGGTCGTCGCGGAGGCCGCGGCCGAGCCGACCGCGGAGGAACACCGCGACGCACCCGCTGACGCAGATCCCCAGATCACCGAGAAAGGAAGCGAGGACTGATGGCCAAGACCTCGATGCGCGTCAAGCAGGCGCGACCCCCCAAGTTCAAAACTCGCGCATATACTCGCTGCACCCGCTGCGGCCGCCCGCGTGCGGTGTATCGCAAGTTCGGGCTGTGTCGCATCTGCCTTCGCGACCTCGCCCACAACGGCCAGGTTCCCGGGATGACGAAGTCCTCCTGGTAAGCCGCCGGCTCCAGCCCATCCATTCGCCAAACAAGCACGTATAACAATCGCTTTACACCAGTTTCGATAGCACCGCACACAAACGACCCCCGAGCGCCCACGCCATGTCCATGACAGACCCGATAGCCGACTTCCTCACGCGCGTGCGCAACGCGATCCACGCGGCGCACGAGACCGTCGAGGTGCCCGCGTCCAAGCTCAAGCGCGAGCTCGCGAGGATTCTCGACGAGCAGGGCTACATCGAGTCATGGTCGCTCGTGCCCGCCGCCGGGCGCGCGGGTGAGACGATCGAGATCCGCCTGAAGTACACCGAGGACCGGCGCTCGGCGATCACCGGCCTGCGGCGGATCTCGCGTCCCGGGCAGCGCACGTACGTCGACGCCAAGCACATGCCCAAGGTGCTCGGCGGGATGGGCACCGCGATCGTCTCGACCTCGCGCGGGGTGATGACCGGCCACGACGCACGCGCCGCGGGCGTCGGCGGCGAGGTCCTCGCGCAGGTCTGGTGAGGGCGGATGTCACGCATCGGCAGACAACCCATCCCCGTTCCGGCCGGCGTCACCGTGTCGATCGAGCCCGAGTCCGTCAGCGTCAAAGGACCCAAAGGCGAGCTCAGCGAGCGCGTCCACCGCGACATCCAGGTGACCCAGGAGGACGGTCGGCTGCTGGTCACGCGCCCGACCGACCGGGGTGAACACCGCGCCCTGCACGGCCTCACACGCACGCTCGTCGCCAACATGGTCCACGGTGTCACCAGCGGCTATGAAAAGCGCCTCGAGATCCAGGGCGTCGGCTATCGCGCGCAGCTCAAGGGCAAGAACCTCGAGCTCGCCGTCGGCTACTCACACCCCGTCCCCATCCCCGCGCCCAACGGCATCGAGTTCGAAGTGCCCGCGCCCACCCGCGTCGTCGTCAAGGGCATCTCCAAGCAGCTCGTCGGCGAGACCGCCGCGATCATCCGCAAGCAGCGCCCGCCCGAGCCCTACAAGGGCAAGGGCATCCGCTACGAGGGCGAGTACGTGCCCAGGAAGGTCGGCAAGCGCGCATGACCGTGCTCAGCAAGGAGACCCGCAGGCTCAAACGCCGCCGCCGCGTGCGCGCGAAGATCTCCGGCACGGCCGCGCGTCCGCGCATCTCCGTGTTCCGCTCCAACCGCGGCCTCTCCGCGCAGCTCGTCGACGACGTGTCCGCGCGCACGCTCGCCGCCGTGCACTGGTTCGAGCCGCAGCTGCGCTCGCTGCCCAAGGCCGAGCGCGCGAAGCGCGCCGCGCAGCTGCTCGCCCAGCGCGCCCAGGCGGCGGGCGTCTCCGAGGCGGTGTTCGATCGCGGCGGCTACCAGTACCACGGCCACGTCCGAGCCTTCTGCGAAGCCATCCGCGAAGCCGGCATCACCGTCTAGGCGCCCCAGCCCGCTACCCTCTCCTCCTCTTAATGTCCATCTCAATAGATCGCTCAGTCAACTCCGCCGGCCTGGACCTCCAGGAGCGCGTGGTGGAGATCAATCGTGTGGCCAAGGTCGTCAAGGGCGGCAGGCGCTTCTCGTTCACCGCGCTCGTCGTCGTCGGCGACGAACGCGAAGTCGTCGGCGTCGGCTACGGCAAGGCCAACGAGGTGCCGCTCGCGATCCAGAAGGGCGTCGAGCGCGCCAAGAAGGACCTCTTCCGCGTGCCCAAGCACGGCAGCACCATCACCCACCAGACCACCGGCGTGTTCGGCTCCGGCCGCGTATTGCTCAAGCCCGCCTCGCCCGGCACCGGCGTGATCGCCGGCGGCAGCGTGCGCGCCGTGCTCGAGCTCGCCGGCATCCACGACATCCTCTCCAAGAGCCTCGGCACGCAAAACCCCATCAACCTCGTCAAGGCCACCGTCGCCGGCCTGCGCGGACTGCGCACGCCCGACGAGGTCGGCAGGCTGCGCGGGCTGTCCGTCAGCCAGGTGCTCGGCCTCGGCGGCTCGATCGCCGCCAACGGCTCGATCACCGCTCCCGAGCCCCAGCAGGAGACAGCAGGCGACGAGCCCGCGCCCACGCAAGAGCCCGACGCGAGCGCCGCTCACGCGGCAAGCGCCGAGCACGACCTCGCGGCGGCCGCCTCCGACGAGAGCCCAGCGTGATGGCCGCGCTCAGCGTCACCCAGCGGCGCTCGCGCAACGGCGCCAACCGCAAACAGCTCGACACCCTGCGCTCGCTCGGGCTGCGACGCATCGGCCAAACGGTCGAGGTCGACGACTCCGAGCAGACCCGCGGCATGCTCCACGCCGTGCGCCATCTCGTCGAGGTCAAGCACGAGGAGCAGCAGTGAGCGCCGACGGCGAGCACCCGCCCGCGCGCATCGGGCTGCACAGCCTCGCGCCCGCGCCCGGCAGCCGCCGCGCGCGCAAGCGCGTCGGGCGCGGTGAAGGCTCGGGCACGGGCAAGACCGCCGGGCGCGGCCAGAAGGGCGCCGGCGCGCGCTCCGGCTCCAAGCGTCGCGCCAACTTCGAGGGCGGCCAGATGCCGATCCACATGCGCATGCGAAAGCTGCGCGGACCGCACATGAAGAAGTCGATGCCCTTCGAGCCCTTCCGCACCCACACCCAGCCCGTGAACATCGCTTCGCTCGACAGCCGCTTCGACGCCGGCACCGAGGTCACGATCGAGCTCATCCAAGCCAGCGGCCTTGCCTCGCGCAAGGACGTGCCGATCAAGGTGCTCGCCAAGGGCCAGCTCTCCAAGGCGCTCACCGTGCACGCCCACGCATTCTCCGCCGGTGCGCGCCAGCGCATCGAGGCGGCCGGCGGCACCTGCGTCGTGTCCGAGCCCGCCCCCGGGCGGCCATCGTGATCGCTGCCGACGCCGCCCCCGCGCCGGCAAACGTCGCTCCGGGGCCGCCCGAGAGCTAAAATCGGCCCTCCCGCCCATGCTCTCGACGATCCTCAGCGCCTTCCAAGTCGCGGACATCCGCAAGAAGATCGCCTTCACGGCGGGGATGCTGCTGATCTACCGCCTCGGCTCGCACGTGCCCGTGCCCGGCGTCAACCTGACCGCCGTCAACAACATCCAGAAGGAGTTCGGCGGCGGCGGGATCCTCAGCTACCTGAACCTCTTCTCCGGTGGCGGGCTCTCCAAACTCGCGATCTTCGCGCTGGGCATCATGCCCTACATCACCTCCTCGATCATCCTGCAGCTGCTGCAGGTCGCCGTGCCGTCGCTCGAGAAGCTCTCAAAGGAAGGCGAAGTCGGGCAGGCGCGCATCACCCAGTACACCCGCTACCTGACCGTCGCGCTCGCGTTCGCCCAGTCCATCGGCTACGTCTTCCTGTTCCACAGCTTCCAGGCGAAAGCCGGCGAAAACGTCATCACGCACTTCGACGTCGCGCACATCTTCCTGATCGTCGTGTGCCTCACCACCGGCTGCGTCCTGCTCATGTGGGTCGGCGAGCTCATCACCCAGCGCGGCATCGGCAACGGCATCTCGCTGCTGATCTTCGCCTCGATCATCTCGCGCCTGCCCTCCGGCATCGAACAGTGGTGGACCACCCAAGACCAGGTCTTCAAGGTCATGGCCCCGTTCCTCGTGCTCGTCGTCGTCGCCGCCATCGTCTTCGTCCAGGAAGGCCAGCGGCGCATCCCCGTCCAGTACGCCAAGCGCGTAATCGGCCGGCGCATGACCGAAGGTGGCCAGACCTACCTGCCGCTGCGCGTCAACATGGCCGGCGTCATCCCCGTGATCTTCGCCGCCAGCCTCATGGCCTTCCCGCCCACCGTCGGCCAGCTCGTCAAAACCCGCTGGGGCCAGAACCTGTCCGACTTCTTCACGCCCAACGGCTGGCACTACGTGCTCGGCGAGTCGCTGCTGATCATCGTCTTCACCTACTTCTACACCGCCGTCACCTTCAACCCCGTCGACCAGGCCGACAACCTCAAGAAGTACGGCGGCTTCATCCCCGGTGTGCGCCCAGGGCGCCCGACCGCCGAATTCCTCGACCGCGTCCTCGCGCGCCTGACCTTCCCCGGCGCGCTGTTCCTCGCCGCCGTCGCCGCCCTGCCCGCGATCCTCTTCTCACAGACCCACCAGCAGTTCCAGTTCGGCGGCACCTCGATCCTGATCGTCATCGGGGTCGCGCTCGAAACCATGAAGCAGCTCGAGGCGCAGCTCATGATGCGAAGTTACGAGGGGTTCCTGAAGTGACGCTTCGCCCATCCGCCTCGCGGCCGCGACTTCGCAACGGCCGCCACGCGGATCGGCGTCGCAACGGCCGCCACGCGGATCGGCTTCGCAACGGCCGCCGCGCGGATCGGCTTCGCTCGGGGGTGCGCGCCGCGGGACCTCGCTTGGAGCGTGCGCGCGCGCGCCGGAGGACTTCGCTCCGGGCCCCCGCGCCCGGCGCGCGCAAACCCCCGCTGCGGCTCACCAGGGTGGAAACCGCACCACCTCAGCGGGTAGGCTGCCCCAGAGTTGTCCGAACTGAACCTCATCCTGCTCGGGCCGCCGGGCGCCGGAAAGGGCACCCAGGCCGACCGCCTGCATGAAGACTTCGCGCTGCCGCACATCTCCACCGGGGACATCCTGCGCGCGCAGGTCGCCCACGGAACCGAGCTCGGCCGCGAGGCGAAGCGCTACATGGACGCCGGCGAGCTCGTGCCCGACGAGCTGATCGTGCGGATGATCACCGAGCGCGTCGATGACCTCGACGCCCGCGACGGCTTCCTGCTCGACGGCTTCCCCCGCAACGAGCGCCAGGCCGACGCGCTCGCCGAGGCGCTCGCGCGCCTGGAGCGGCGGCTGAGCGCCGCGCTGTTGATCGACGTGCCCGACGAGGACGTCGTCCGGCGTCTCGCCGGGCGGCGCGTGTGCGTGAAGAACCCCACGCACATCTACCACGTCGATTTCGACCCGCCCAAGCACGACGACGTCTGCGACCAGGACGGTGCCCGCCTGCTCCAGCGCGACGACGACCGCGAGGATGTCATCCGCCGGCGCCTGCAGGTCTACCACTCACACACAGAGCCGCTCATCGCCTACTACGACCGCGCCCAGCTGCTGCGCCGCGTCGACGGACGACGCAGCCCCGACGAGGTCCACGCGCACATCCGCGCGACCGTCGCAACGCTGCGCATGGAGGACAACCTGGACAACCTGTAGCGCGCATCGCCGCTCGCCCCTCGTCCCGTTCCGGCGCCGCCGGCGGACGCCCCAAAGCCCGCCGGGGGACGCCCCAGAGCCCGCCGGGGGACGCCCCAGAGCCGCGCCGCGGCGCTCAGGTCCCGCTTTGCATCTCTACTAAGCTCCAGCGGTGATCATCAAGAAGTCTCCCGCGGAGATCGACAAGATGGCGCGTGCGGGCGAGATCCTCGCCCAGACCATGGACGCGATCGAGGCCAACGTCCGTCCCGGCGTCAGCACCGCCGAGCTCGACCAGCTCGCCGAGCGCTTCATCCGCGCGCGCGGCGCGACTCCCACGTTCAAGGGCTATCGCGGCTTTCCCGGCTCGATCTGCGCCTCGCCCAACGCGATGGTCGTGCACGGGATCCCCGGCCCCTACCGCCTCAAGGACGGCGACGTCGTCTCGATCGACGTCGGCGTAACGCTCGACGGGTGGGTCGCGGACGCCGCCCGCACGTTCGCCGTCGGCCAGGTCGACGGGAACGTCCAAGCCCTGCTCACGGCGACCGAGCAGGCGCTGCACGCCGGCGTCGCGCAGTGCCACGCCGGCCGGCGCATCGGCGACGTCTCGAGCGCGATCCAGCGCATGGTCGAGGACGCCGGCTTCTCGATCGTGCGCTCGCTCGTCGGACACGGCGTCGGGCGCAGCATGCACGAGGACCCGCAGGTGCCCAACTACGGCAAGCCCGGCAAGGGCCCGCTGCTGGAGGACGGCCTCGTGCTCGCCGTCGAGCCGATGACCACCGCCGGGCGCCCCGGCGTGCGTGTCGGCGGCGACGGCTGGGCGATCTTCTCCCAGGACGGCTCGGCCGCCGCGCACTTCGAGTTCACCGTCGCGATCACCGCCAAAGGCCCGCGAATCCTCACTCCCTGGCACCTGCCGCCGCTGCAGCGCTCCGGCGCGGGCGCCGGCGGCGACGCTCGCGACGCCGATCACGCGGCCCGCGCGCGCGCCCGCACGCCGCCAGCCCGGGAGATCGCGAGCACGGGCTGAGCTTGCTAGCATATGGAGTCCTGCCCTAGTGCCGCGCTGTCGGGCGTGCGCGAGGGCAAATCCTCGACCGGTAGCGGCGGCCCGGGCGGCCGCCAGAGCCGAGTCGCCGGACCCAGCCGCTGAAAGGGATCATGAAGGTACGACCGTCGGTCAAGCCGATGTGCGAGAAATGCAAGATCATCCGCCGCCACGGCGTCGTGCTCGTGATCTGCCAGAACAAGCGCCACAAGCAGAGGCAAGGCTGAATGGCGCGCATCGCCGGTGTCAACCTGCCGCTCAACAAGCGCTCTGAAATCGGGCTCACCTACATCTTCGGGATCGGGCGCTCGACGTCCGGCAAGGTCCTCAAGCAGGTCGGCGTCGACCCCGACACCTACATCCGCGACCTCACCGAGGACGAGGTCGGCAAGCTGCGCGACGCGATCGACGACGGCCTGACCGTCGAGGGCGACCTGCGCCGCGAGCGTCTGCAGGACATTAAGCGCCTGCAGGAGATCGGCTCCTACCGCGGCCTGCGCCACCGCCGCGGGCTGCCAGTGCGCGGGCAGAACACCAAGACCAATGCGCGCACGCGCAAGGGGCCCAAGCGCATGCAGGTCGCCGGCAAGAAGAAAGCCGGCAAGAAGTAGATGCCGCCGGCTCCGAAACGCTCGCGCGGCCGGCGCAAGCCCAAAAAGAACATCCCCGTCGGGCAGGCGCACATCAAGACCTCGTTCAACAACACCATCGTGTCGCTCACCGACACCACCGGCAACGTCATCGCGTGGGAGTCCGCGGGCGGCGCAGGCTTCAAGGGCTCGCGCAAGTCCACGCCGTTCGCCGCGCAGGTGACCGCCGATGCCGCCGCGCGCAAGGGCCTCGAGCAGGGGCTGCAGAAGGTCGAGGTGTACGTCAAGGGGCCGGGCTCCGGTCGCGAGACCGCGATCCGCTCGCTGCAGGCCGCGGGCCTCGAGGTGACCGGCGTCAAGGACGTCACACCCCAGGCGCACAACGGCTGCCGCCCGCGCAAGCGGCGGAGGGTGTAGCGATGGCCCGCGACACCAGCCCGCAGTGCAAGCAGTGCCGGCGCGAGGGGCAGAAGCTGTTCCTGAAGGGCGAGCGCTGCCTGACCGACAAGTGCGGCGTCGAGCGGCGCTCCTACCCGCCGGGCGAGCACGGGCGCGGGCGCATGAAACAGAGCGAGTACCGCGTGCAGCTGCGCGAGAAGCAGAAGGCCAAGCGCTACTACGGCGTGCTCGAGAAACAGTTCGCCGGCTACTACGAGAAGGCATCACGCCAGACGGGCATCACCGGCGAGAACCTGCTCGCGCTGCTCGAGTGCCGCCTGGACAACGTGCTCGTGCGGCTCGGCTTCGGCGCCTCGCGCCGCCAGGCGCGCCAGCTGATCCGCCACGGCCACTGGACGGTCAACGGCCGGCGCGTGAACATCCCCAGCTATCAGGTGCGTCCGGGCGACGTGATCGCGATCAAGGCGGCGACGCCGGCGACGCAGGTGGTCAGGGACGCCACCGAGCTGACCGGACAGATACCAGCGTGGCTCCAGGCCGACCACGAGTCGCTCACGGCCAAGGTGCTGCGCAAGCCGGAGCGGCGCGAGGTCGCCGCGCCGGTGCAGGAGCAGCTCATCGTCGAGCTGTACTCGAAGTAGAAGGGCTTTCCCCGCCGTCACCCACCCGGGCGACGGCGTTCACGGCCGGTGCGCTCACGCCGCCGGTGCGAGACCAAAACGACGTTAGGACTCTCATGCTCGACTTCCAAATTCCGCGGATCACAAGCGAGTCCGTGGAGCAGAATCGTGGCACGTTCACGATCGAGCCGCTCGACCGCGGCTTCGGCTACACGTTCGGCAACTCGCTGCGGCGCGTCCTGCTCTCCTCGCTCGCCGGCGCCGCCGTCACGAGCGTGCGCATCGAGGGCGTAGCGCACGAGTTCTCCACGATTCAGGGCGTCAAGGAGGACGTGACCGACATCGTGCTCAACCTCAAGGGCGTCGTCTGCCGGATGCACTCGGACGCCAGCGAGGTCGAGGCGCCGCTCGTCGTCACCGGCCCGGGCGAGATCACCGCCAAGGACATCGACCTGCCCGCCGGCGTTGAGATCCTCAACCCCGACCTGCACATCGCGACGCTCGAGAAGAAAACCAAGCTCGAGCTGTACATGACGATCGGCCGCGGCCGCGGCTACCGCCCGGCCGAGGAAAACAAGTCCGCCGACCAGCCGATCGGCGTGATCCCGATCGACTCGATCTTCTCGCCCGTGCGCCGCGTCGCGTACGCCGTCGAGCAGGCGCGCGTGGGACAGAAGACGGACTTCGACAAGCTCACGCTCGACATCGAGACCGACGGCTCGATCGACCCCCAGGCGGCGCTGCGCGAGGCGGCCGAGCTGCTCATCTCCCAGCTCGCGATCTTCACCGACGCCGACCGCATACAGGAGCTGCGCGCGACCCCCGGCGGCCAGCTCGACGGCCACGGCCTGGCGGTCGGCGGCGGCGCGCAGGCCGCGCTGCAGGGTGAGGAGTACGGGATCCTCATCGAGGAGCTCGAGCTGGGCGTGCGCTCCTACAACTGCCTCAAGCGCGCCGGCATCCAGACCGTCGGCGACCTCATCTCCAAGTCCGAGGCCGAGCTCAACGCGATCCCCAACTTCGGCAAAAAGTCGATCGACGAGGTGATCGAAACGCTGCACGCACGGGGGCTGGCGCTGCGCGCCGACTGACCGCGCAGGAGCGCCCGCGGCGATCCGTCGATTCCGCCGTCCGCGCAGGCCCCGCGCAGACCGATCCTGCTCATCTACACTCCCACCACACCATGCGCCACCAGAAGACCCGCAACAAGCTGAGCCGCGACTCCGCGCACCGCAAGTCCCTGCTGATGAACCTCAGCAAGGAGATCATCGAGCACGAGCGCATCAAGACCACCGAAGCCAAGGCCAAGGCCGTCAAGCCCGAGATCGAGAAGCTGATCACGCTGGCCAAGCGCGGCGACCTGCACGCGCGCCGGCAGGCGCTCTCCACGCTCTCCCAGGACAAGTTCGCGGTGCACAAGCTGTTCGCGGAGGTCGCGCCGCGCTACGCCGAGCGCCCCGGCGGCTACACGCGCATCCTCAAGCTCGGGCCGCGCCGCAGCGACGCCACCGAGATGGTCTACATCGAGCTCGTCTGAGCGCGCGGCGCCGGCGGCGCGCGCACGACCGCCGGCGCTGAGCGACGGCGGGAGCGGAGATGGTCTCCAGGCTCACCATCGAATACGACGGCGCCGGCTTCGCCGGCTGGGCGCGCCAGCCCGGCAGGCGCACCGTGCAGGAGGAGCTCGAGCGCGCGCTGCGCACGGTCCTCGGCGAGCACGACCACGACGGCCGCCCGCTGTCGCTGACGGTCGCGGGACGCACCGACGCGGGCGTGCACGCCTGGGGGCAGGTCGCCAGCTACCGCCACGAGGCGGTCGACCCCGCGCGCCTCAACGGGCTGCTCGCGGACGACGTCGCGGTGCTCGCCGCAGAGCCCGCGGGCGAGCACTTCGACGCGCGCCGCGACGCGCTCAGCCGCACCTACTGCTACCGGCTGCTCGCGCGCCGCACGCGCTCGGCGCGCTGGCGCGGGCGCGCCTACTGGTGGCCCGCCGCGCTCGACCGCGACGCGCTGCGCGCCTGCGCCGCCGCGCTGCTCGGCAAGCACGACTTCACCGCCTTCACGCCCAGCGAAACCGAGCACAGCTACTTCCACTGCGCCGTCAGCCGCGCCGAATGGCGCGAGGCCAGCGAGGCCAGCGAGGCCGGCGAGCACGGCGAGCACGGCGAGCTGCTCGAGTTCTGGATCGAGGCCGACATGTTCCTGCGCCACATGAACCGCGTGCTCGTCGGCACCATGCTCGACGTGGCGCGCGGCTACACGCCCTTCGAGCAGTTCGCGCAGCTGCTCGAGGGCAGGCCCCGCGCGCTCGCCGGCAGGACCGCGCCCGCGCACGGGCTGGCGCTGGCGAGCGTGCGCTACCGCGAGGAGCCGATCGGCTCAGCAGATCGGCCGGCGGCGTAGCGCTCCCGCGCTCATTCCGCTTCGCCTTCGCAGATTTCGGTGGTCGACAGCGCCGCCTCGCCCAGGTTCTGGCTCGCGACCGTCTTGCCGCTCGCGTTGCGTACCAGCAATTCGCTCGGCAGCGGCGAGAACGCTCCATAGGCGAGCGTGCCGCCGGCGTGCAGACGCGCGGGAATGCTTACCTCGCGCAGTGGCACGAGCCTGCCGGACACGCGCGCGAGCACGCTGTCGCTCGGCTCCCTCAGCAGCCCGTAGACGATCGCGTAGGGCTGGGGCAGGCACGCGCTCGACGCCTGTGACGCGAACACCAGTCCGCCTGGCCCGAACGGCTGACCGAAGGGGTTGAACCTGCCGTCGCTCGCGTTGGGGGCTTCGACTTCCGATGCGAAGGACTGGCCACCGCCGCCTCCAATGAGCGGTTCGCTGCCTTCGTTGCTGACTGCGAGCTCCAGCTTGAAGTGATCGGCGCCCAGCTTGCGGTAGCGCTCCCCGCTGATGGTGAAGCTCGGCCCCTGGGGAAGGCTTGCGCGAGCGAGCGTCGCGACGCCTCCGGGGAGCTGTTTGATCAGGTGCTTGGTGCATTCCACGATCGCCGGCAGCTTCAGCACGGCGAGCGTGGCGCCGTGGCCGTCGAGCTCGGTCAGCGAAACCGGGATCGGCGACGGTCCCCGCACGACCTGGTAGTACACGCCGGCGGGTCCTCCCAGGTGGGCCGGCACGTGGACCGCCGGCGAGGTGATCGTGCTGCCGTCGCTCAGCAGCAGGCGCACGCTGCGCGCGGCGGGCAGCAGGTTGGCCTCGACGGTCAGCAGCCCCGAGTTGCAGCGCACTGCCGGTTCGGGCTTGACGCGCGCTCGCGAGAGGCACCTGCTCGTGCCTCCTCCGCTGCTGAGGAGTTCGAGCAGACCCTCCGGATGGGAGGGTTCTTCGATGGTGACGAACGTGCTGCAGCCGACGGGATCGGGCTTGCGCGAGCGCCCTTCGGCCCGCACCACGAACTTCCCGCCCGCGGCGGTCCGGCCACGCGCGACCACCGGTGGCTTCTTGGGTGTCGGTAGGAGTTTCGTCTGGGGCTTCGGAGCCGGCAGGCCGATCGTCGCTTCCAGGTCCGTCCGCGTCTTCTTCGTCTCGACGCTGGAGCTGTTCAGCTCTGATGTGAGAGCCTGGCTGCGCACGGCGAGCGCTCGATCGGGCGCGTTCTCGTAGCGCTCGAGGAGCTCGGTCAAGGGCTTCAGATGGTGCTTCGCCGCGATCGCGAACAACTCGAGGGAATCCCCAAAGAGCGCGTCGGTGGCGCTCGCGACCTGCTTGGAGAGGGGGGACAGCGTCTTGTAGCCGCTTGCCACCCACTCGCGCATGTCGGCGCACACGTCTGGCACGGGGAGTTCGAGTTCCGTGGTCGCGCTCGCCGCCGTCAGGTGCACGAGCGCCGTGATCGTCGGGTTGGTCCAGCGCAACGGCTTCAGCGCGGCGATCAGCGCCGTGGTCGCTTCACGGTTGAGTTGGGACGAGGCGACTTCCAGTGCGATCGACAGCTCGAGCTTGAGCTCCAGCCGCTGGGCGGACTGCCTGTTCAGTTCGCCTTGCGCGCGTGGGCTCATCGGCGTCTGTCCGGTCACGCCGGTCAATCCGGCCTGTGGTTCCATGGGCGGAGCGCTGGCAAGGATCCCCGGGCATTCGGCGGAGATGCGTGCCGCGACCGCTTCCAGCGCCGCCTTCGACCCCGGCGCATTGGCAAGCTCCGCTTCCTCGAACGCGACAGTGGCCAGGAGGTACGCGCGCGTGGCGGCGGCGTCCTGCGGCTTCGTGGCAGTGCGAGTGTGCGCCCGCGCGGCGAACATGGTGCTCGGTGCAGCGATGCTCGCGGGCGCCAGCAGCAGGGGCAGGGCGAGCATCGGAGCAGCTGTGGCGATGACGAGCGCCGCTGGACGCCGCAGACAGCTCACCTCGGCGCCGGCGAGGGCGCCGGCGATGGCGCGCACGACGCTCCGCAAATTCAGATGGATGGGACGCTGCACCGGCGCAGCATATCTTCACGTGTGCGAGCCGAGCAGCCCCCTATGCTGGACCGCACGCCATGCTCAACGTGCTGCTGACCAACGACGACGGGATCGAAGCGGACGGCCTGCAGGCGATGCGCCGCGCGCTGCTGGCGCTCGACGGCGTGCGCGTGGCGGTGATCGCGCCCGACGGCAACCGCTCGGCGATGGCGCGCTCGATCACGACGCGCCGCCCGCTGGTGGTGGAGGAAAGGCAGTTCTCGGACGCCACCACCGGCTACGCCACGGACGGCACGCCGGTGGACTGCGTGCGCCTGGCGAGCCTGGGGCTGGTGGAGGGCTTCGCCGCGGATCTGGTGGTGGCGGGCATCAACCACGGCGCCAACCTGGGCGACGACATCACCTACTCCGGCACGGTGGCGGCGGCGCTGGAGGGCGTGGTGCTCGACCTGCCCGCGATCGCGGTCTCGCAGCAGTCGCGCGCGGGCGCGCTGGACTACCGCTTCGACGGCGGCTTCGGCTTCGAGATCGCGGCGGGCTTCGTGGCGGGGCTGGTGGAGCGCATCGATGACGTGCCGCTGCCGGCGCGCACGCTGCTCAACGTGAACGTGCCGGCGGGCGAGCCGCAGGGAGTGGAGGTGACCAGCCTCGGCAAGCGCATCTACCGCGACGAGCTGAAGCTCGAGCGCGAGGAGGAGCACCGCCGCCGCTACTGGATCTACGGCTCCGACCCCGGCTTCCACGACGAGCCCGGCACCGATCTCGCGGCGCTCGCGGCCGGGCGCATCGCGGTGACGCCGATCCACTTCGACCTCACCGACCGCCCCAGCCTGGAGGCGCTCAGGAGCTTCGACCTGGAGGCGCTGCTGCCCGTCGCACACGACGCACAGCCGTGAGCGGGGCGCGCGCAGGCGCAAAGGCCGCGGGCGGCGCTTCGACGCAGGCGCGGGCACGAACCCGCGAACTGCGCGAGCAGCTCGAGCACCACGCGTACCGCTACTACGTGCTCGACGACCCCGAGATCGGCGACGACGCGTACGACCGGCTGCTGGACGAGCTGCGTGCGCTGGAGGCGCAGCACCCGGAGCTGGTGACGGCGGACTCGCCGACGCAGCGCGTGGGCGGCGAGCCGGTGGGGCGGCTGGAGAAGGTGCGCCACCTGGAGCCGATGCTGTCGCTGGGCAACGTGCGCTCGGCGGGGGAGCTGCGCGCGTGGGTGGAGCGCATGCGCAACCACCTGGCGCGCGAGGGCATCTCCGACCCGGGCTTCGAGTTCGTGGTGGAGCCCAAGATCGACGGGCTGGCGATCAGCCTGCTGTACCGCGACGGTGTGCTGGAGCGGGGCGCGACGCGCGGCAACGGCGAGATCGGCGAGGACGTGACGCACAACCTGCGTACGATCGGCGCGATCCCGTTGCGCATCCGCGACGCGCCGGCGCTGGTGGAGGTGCGCGGCGAGGTGTACATGTCGCTGCGCGACTTCACGGCGCTGAACGAGCGCCGCGCCGAAGCGGGCGAGTCGACGTTCATGAACCCGCGCAACTCGGCGGCGGGCACGATCCGCCAGCTCGACCCCGCGGACGCGGCCAAGCGCCCGCTGTCGATGTGGTGCTACCAGGTGGGCGTCAACGAGGGCCTGTCGTTCGAGCGCCACTCGCAGGCGCTCGCGTGGCTGCGCGAGCACGGCTTTCGCGTGAACGCGGACATCAAGCTGCTCGACGGCGAGGAGCGGGTGATCGAGCAGTGCGAAGGCTGGGAGCGCCGCCGTGGCGAGCTGGACTTCGAGATCGACGGCGCGGTGGTGAAGGTGGACGACCTCGAGCTGCAGCGGCGGCTGGGCTCGGTGGGACGCGACCCGCGCTGGGCGGTGGCGTGGAAGTTCGCGCCCACCACCGCGGTGACGAGGCTCGAGCAGGTGATGTGGAACGTGGGCAAGTTCGGCGACCTGCGCCCCTATGCGGTGCTGGCGCCGGTGGAGGTGGGCGGCGTGACGATCAAGCTCGCGACGCTGCACAACGAGGAGGACATCGTGCGCAAGGACATCCGCGCCGGCGAGGACGTGATCGTGGTGCGCGCCGGCGACGTGATCCCGCAGGTGATCTCGCCGGCGCCGCACGTGGCGGAGCGCCGCCGCCGCCCGCCGTTGCCGAAGCCGCCGACGCGCTGCCCGTTCTGCAAGACGAAGACGATCAAGCCGCCCGAGAGCGTGTTCACGATGTGCCCCAACCCGCTTTGCCCGGCGCGCGCGTGGCAGCTGCTCAAGCACTTCGTGTCGCGCGGCGCGATGGACGTGGACGGGCTCGGCGAGAAGCAGGTGGCGCTGCTGCAGGAGCGCGGGCTGGTGCGCAGCGCGGGCGACTTCTACCGCCTGAGCGAGCAGCAGCTGACCGAGCTCGAGGGCTTCGGCGAGCTGTCCGCGCGCAATCTGCTGGCGGCGCTCGAGGCCTCCAAGCAGCGGCCGTTCGCGCGCGTGCTGTTCGCGCTGGGCATCGAGGAGGTGGGGGAGGTGACCGGCCGCAACCTGGCGCAGCGCTTCCGCGACGTGGACGCGCTGTTGGCGGCCACCCCCGAGCAGATCGCTGAGACCCCGGGCGTGGGCGAGAAGATGGCGGCCTCGATCCGCGCGCAGCTGGACGACGAGCGCATGCGCGCGCTGATCGCGGACCTGCGCGAGATCGGCCTGCGCTTCCACGAGGAGGGGCCGCCGCCGTCGGAGGGCCCGCTGGCGGGCAGGACGCTGGTGCTCACGGGGTCGCTGCCGCAGCTCTCGCGCGAGGCCGCGACCGAGCGGATCCTAGCCGCGGGAGGGCGCGTGACCAGCGCGGTGTCGAAGAAGACCGACTACGTGGTCGCCGGCGAGAGCGCCGGCTCGAAGCTCGAGAAGGCGCAGCGCCTCGGCGTGAGCGTGCTCGACGAAGACGGGCTACTGGCGCTGCTCCAGCTCCGGTGACGATGCGCCGCGCGCGCCCGAGCGCCGCGCGCGCCCGGTCGCACGCCTCCGCCCACGGGCCGCGCGGTCCCGGGGCGGAGCTCACAGTCTCACAGCTTCACAGTTTCACAGTTTCACAGCCTCACAGTCTCACAGTCTCACGCGAGCCCGCCCCCGCCCCGTCCCGTCCCGTCCCGGGGCGCTCAGTAGCCGGCGACGGTGATGGCCATGTGGTCCTGGAAGGTGTGGGCGGTGTAGGTGGGGATGTCGTCGGTGAAGATGGCGAAGACGAGCGTGTGCCCGTCGGCGGCCTGGCAGTAGCCGACGAGGTTGGAGACGCCGGTGAGCGTGCCGGTCTTGCCCTGGCAGTTGCCGGCGGCGCGTGTGTGGCGCATGCGCAGTTCGAGCGTGCCGCTGCGCCCGGCGACGGCCATGCTGGAGCGCAGCTCTTCGCCGACGGGCGTGCCGGCGAGCTCGGCGAGCAGGTCGGCGACCTGGTAGGGGGAGGTGCGGTCGGCTTCGGAGAGCCCGGAGCCGTCGACGACCTGCGGGTGGATGCCGAGCACGGAGGCGACGGTCTTCATGACGACGGCGGCGCCGGCGGCGGTGGTGCCGGGCTGTGTGCCGGGCGAGGAGCCGCCGTAGCGGGCGCCGAGGTCCTTGACGAGCATCTCGGCGAAGAAGTTGTCGGACGGCGGCAGCATCAGGCCGACGAGCTGCTGGACGGTGGGCGAGGCGACCTGGGCGAGCTGGGTGGCGCCGGCGGGCGTGGTGGCGGCGCCGTAGCTGCCGGCGATGCGCACGCCGTACGCCTTGAGCGTGGACCACAGCTCGTGGGCGGCGTAGGCGGCGGGGGCGTGGGGGCCGCGTTCGGAGCCGCTTTCGCCGCGGTTGAAGGCGAGCGCGCTGAGCGTTCCTTCGAGGAAGGGGTCCCAGGCGTAGTCGCTGGAGGGCTCGCCGCGCAGCGAGTCGAAGTAGGACTCGTCGCCGTAGACGGAGCCGGTGACGCGGCGGATGCGGCTGCTGCGCACGAGCGAGGCGACGAGCGAGGAGACGCTGGCGCCGAGGCCGCGGTAGTGGCTGTCGATGAAGGCGCTGGAGCCGAACGTGGGGTCGCCGCCGCCGCGCAGGTAGAGGCTGCCTTCCCAGACGCCGCCGGCGGCCATGTGCCCGACGCCGTAGACGGTGGTGTAGAGGCGCGCTTCGGGGCCCATCAGCTCGAGCGCGGTGGTGGCGGTGTAGAGCTTCTCGACGGAGGCGGGCGGGCGCATCGTCTGGGCGCGCTCGGAGAACAGCGCCTGTTTGGCGGTGAGGTCGTAGACGTAGGCGCCGTCGTGGGGGCCGGCGAGCGCGAGCTGGCGGGAGAAGTCGGCCTGCAGTTCGCGCAGCGAACGCTGCGCGGAGGCCTGCACGGGGACGAGCATGGCCGCGAGTAGAAGTCCGCACAGCGCAATCAGGACTCTTGCAGGAGGAATCCGACCCACGTGGGCATAGAATGTGTCTGGGATGGGCAAGGTTGTCAAGCTGGAAGCGGCAGGGAAGCAGCGCCGGCGCAGCGGGGGGATGGCGGCGCGGGGCGTGGGCCGCCCGGCGGCGGTGGACCGCAGGCGCCGCCCGCGGCGCGACAAGACGGCGCTGGTGCTGGGCGGCGGCGGCTTCACGGGCGGCGTGTACGAGATCGGCGCGCTGCGCGCGCTGGACCTGCTGGCGGTGAACAGCACGGTGAACAACTTCGACGTGTACGTGGGCACCTCGGCGGGCGCGTTCATCGCGGCGCTGTGCGCGAACGGCGTGACGCCGGAGGAGATGATGCGGGTGGTGACGCGCCAGGGCAAACCGCCGTTCAAAGACATCGACATCGGCGACCTGCTGCACCTGAACGTGTGGGAGTTCGCGCGCAAGGGCGCGCTGATGCCGCTGCGCGCGGCGGCGCTGGCGCGGGTGCTGCTGTCGCAGCCGGGCGGCACGTCGCTGATGGACGTGGTGATGGGCCTGGCGGACTGGCTGCCGTCGGGCCTGTACACGGGCGCGGGCATCGAGAAGTACCTGCACGAGGTGCTGAGCGAGCCGGGGCGCACGGACGACTTCGGCGAGCTGGCGAACGAGCTGTACCTGACGGCGACCGACCTGGACACGTGCGAGCGGGTGGTGTTCGGCACGGACGGCGCGCGCGACGTGCCGATCTCGACGGCGGTGCGCGCGTCGGGGGCGCTGCCGATGGTGTACACGCCGGTGCGGGTGCACGACCGCGAGCTGATCGATGGCGGCATGGTGTCGACGACGAATCTCGACATCGCGATCCAGGCGGGCGCGAAGCTGGTGGTGGTGATCAACCCGATCGTGCCGTACATCAACGACTTCGCGCAGCAGGTGACGACGGTGAAGGGCAAGCGCGCGCGGCGCGTGACCGACATGGGCTTCGCGCAGATCGGCTACCAGGTGTTCAAGCTGGTGGCGCACCAGCGCCTGCACGAACTGGCGAAGAGCTGGGAGCAGCGCTACCCGGGCGTGGACATCGTGTTGATCGAGCCGGAGGAGACCGACGAACTGATGTTCCAGACCTCGATGATGAGCTTCGCCTCGCGCGTGGCGATCGCGCGCCACGGCTTCGAGTCGGTGACGAAGCGCCTGGCGGGCGACTACGAGCAGTACCGCGAAGTGGCCGAACGCCACGGCCTGGAGATCTCGGCGAAGCGAGTGCGCAAAGTGGTGGAGCACTTCGACGAGGAGGGCGAGCCGGTGAGCGCGTGGCGCAAGATCCTGGAGGGCACCACGGGCGCGCTGCTGCGCCAGGCGGGCTCGGCGACGGGCTGAGGCGCGCTGGGCACGGTCGCATGCGACCGTGATTCTTTTTCATGAGGAGGAGTCGATTGCGTTGAGCAGCCGGTCGGTGGCGGCGGCGGAACGGATGGCGATGCGCACGTGGCGGGGCTCGCCGAGCGCGTCGCCGGCGGCGACGAGGATGCCGGCGCGCTCGAGCTGGGCGGCTAGCTCGGCGCCGGCGAGCGTGGGGTGGGCGGCCCACACGAAGTTGGCCTGGCTGGGGGCGACCTCGAAGCGGCGCCGGCGCAGCTGCTCGATCAGCCGCGGGCGCTCCTGGCGCACGCCCTGGATGCTCTGCTCGATCAGCTCGCTGCAGCTGTGCAGCGCCTCGAAGGCGCCGGCCTGGGAGATCTCGGAGACGCCGAGGTCGGGGGCTAGCTCGGCCAGCAGCTCGCCGGAGCCGGGCGCGCCGACGGCGTAGCCGATGCGCAGCCCGGCGAGGCCCCAGGCCTTGGAGAAGCTGCGGAACACGAGCAGCTGTGGGTGGCGCTCGAGCAGCTGCAGCGAGGCGCTGACGGGCTGGGCGTCGACGAAGTCGACGAGCGCCTCGTCGAGCAGTACGGCGACGCCGGCTGGCAGCGCCTGGAGCAGGCGCTCGAGCTCGGCGGCGGCGATGAGCTCGCCGGTGGGGTCGTTGGGGTTGGCGAGCACGACGGCGCGCACGGCGGGCTCGCCGGCGTGCGAGTGGATGCTGGCGGCGGCCTCGAGCAGCTCGTCGACGCCGCCGCTGACGGGCACGGCGCGGCCGTGGGCGCGGCGCGCGATCAGCGGGTAGAGCGGGTAGGAGGGCCACAGCGTGAGCAGCTGCTGCCCGGGCTCGAGCAGCGCGCGGGCGGCGGCGCCGAGCAGCTCGGCGGCGCCGTTGCCGAGGATCAGCCGCTCGGGCTCGACGCCGTGGCGCTCTGCCAGGCGCGCGCGCAGATCGGTGCCTTTGAGCTGGGGGTAGCGCTGCAGGCCGCGGCGCGCGACGAAGGTGATGGCGCTGACGATGCGCGGGTGCGGCAGCTCGGGCCAGGTGGTGAGGGAGAGGTCGAGCGTGTCGACGCGCGTGAGCGCCTTGCGGCGGCGCTCGGCGGCCTCCTCGCGCAGGCCCTGGTTGACTTCCTCCTCGGTCATCGCCTCGAACTGCTTGTAGTAGTCGAGCAGCCCCACGAGGGTTCTTTCTAGCAGCGGGCGGCGAGCTGCGCGCGGGCGCTCATCCGACGCCGCCGCGTTCGACGAGGCTGGTGCCGGGGCCGTGGATGACGACGAACCACAGCACGAACGCGAGCGCGCAGAGCACGGCGGTGGCGGCGAAGATGCGCCCGAGCGCGCCGCTGCGCTGGTCGTGGCCGGCGGCGCGACGCACGAGGATCCAGGCGCTGTCGAGCCTTTTCATCAACGACAGCGCGCCGAACAGGAGGGCGAACAGCGCGGCGAAGGAGACGAGGATGCCGAGGCTGACGCTGCCGCTGAGGTAGTTGGCCTGCGAGCCGAGCCACAGGCACAGCAGCGGGATGGGTCCCCAGCAGAGGATGCACAGCAGCGTGATGCCGCCGAGCATGCTGGTGGCGAGCGAGTCGTCGATGCGCTGGCGCAGCTCGCCGGCGCGCTGGGGGAGGGTGCGGTAGTGGACGGGCGCGGTGCCGGGACGCCGTCCGACGAACAGGCCGCCGTTGTCTGTGGGGTCGGTGCGCATGGCTTCCGCCTATCTTCGCACGCGCGCGCGGCGCGGCGGCCGGGCGCGGCCGCTGTGGGAGTGGGGGAGCGTCATCCGCGCGGGCGCGCTCAGCTGGCGTAGAGGGCGTCGAACAGCTCTGCGTAGCGCTCGTTGACGACGTTGCGCTTGACCTTGAGCGTGGGCGTGAGCTCGCCGGTGGCCTGCGAGAGGTCGTGGTCGAGGATCACGAACTTCTTGACCTGCTCCACCTGCGCGTACTTGGCGTTGGCGCGGTCGACCTCGCCCTGGATGAGCTCGCGCACGGCGGGCTGGCGCGCGAGCGTGGGAATGTCCTCGGGCAGGCCGTGCTCGCGCGCGAAGGTGGGGATCTCCTCCTCGTCGAGCGTGATGAGCACCACGGGGTAGGGGCGCTGGTCGCCGTGCATGACCGCCTGGGAGATCCAGCGCGACTGCTTGAGGTCGTTCTCGATGTTGGCGGGCGTGATGTTCTTGCCGCCGGCGGTGATGATGATGTCCTTCTTGCGCCCGGTGATGGAGAGGTAGCCGTCCTGGTCGAGCGAGCCGAGGTCGCCGGTGTGCAGCCAGCCGTCCTCGACGGCGCCGAAGCTGGTGGACGCGCGGTTGTGGTAGCCGGAGAAGATGTTGGGGCCTTTGACGAGGATCTCGCCGTCGTCGGCGATCTTGATCTCGACGCCGGGCAGTGCGCGCCCGACGGTGCCGAAGCGGTGGTTCTCGACGGTGGAGACGGTGGCGGCGGTGGCGGTCTCGGTCATGCCGTAGCCCTCGAGCACGGGCACGCCGCAGGCCCAGAAGAATTCGAGGATCTCTTTGGCGATGGGGGCGGCGCCGCTGGTGGCGCGGCGCACGCGCCCGCCGAAGATGGCGCGCACGTTTTTGAAGAGCTGCTCGTCGGCCTGCTCGAATGGCTGCTCGAGCTCCGCGGGCACCTGTTCGCCGCGGTTGAGCATGTCGCGCACCTTCACGCCCAGCTCGATGGCCTCGCGCGCGCGCTGGCGCTCCTCCGGCGGCTGCGCTTCGATGGCGCCGTTGGCGAGCGTGTAGATCTTCTCGAACACGCGCGGCACGGACGGCAGGTAGGTGGGTTTGACCTCGAGCAGCTCGGGCACGACCTGCTTGGTGTCGCCGCCGAAGTAGGCGAGCGTGCCGCCGAGGTCGAACACGGCGAGCTGGATCAGCAGCGCGAAGGAGTGCGCGAGGGGGAGGTAGAGATAGACGACCTCGTCGCTGTCGATCTCGCCGGCCTCATCGATCATGTCGACGATGGCGCGGTAGTTGCGGTGCGTGAGCACGCAGCCCTTGGGCGGCCCGGTGGTGCCGGAGGTGTAGATGAACGTGAAGGCGTGCTCGCCTTTGACGCCGGCGCGCCGCGCCTCGAGCTCCTCCGCGTGGTGGCCCTGGGCGCGCTCGCGCAGCTGCTCGAGCGTGATGACCTCGAGGCCGTGGTGGTCGGCGACGGGGTCCATGACGATGACGCTGCGCAGCGCGGGCACCTGCTCGCGGATGGCGGCGACCTTGGCGAGCTGCTCCTGGTCCTCGCACACGATCGCGCAGGCGCCGGAGTCGGAGATGACCCACTGGCACTCTTCGGGCGAGTTGGTCTGGTAGATGGGCACCACCACGGCGCCGACGGCGGTGGCGGCCATGTCGGCGTAGGACCACTCGGGGCGCGTGTTGGCGAGGATGCACAGCCGCTCGCCGGGTTGGATGCCGAGGTCGATGAGCCCCAGCGCGAGCTCCTGCACGGTGTCGGCGAGCTGCGCGTAGCTGACGTCGCGCCACTGGCCGTCGCGCTTGAAGCGCACGGCGGTGCGCTCGCCGAACCTCTCGGCGGCTTCGGGGATCAAATCGGCGATCGTGCGCGTGTGTGCGGGCGTGGCGGCGGCGCTGCCGGCCCCGTTGTCGCTGGTCGCGGCGGCTGCCGTGGCCTCCATCAGGACTCCTTCCTCGTGCTGCGCAGGTCGACAGCGGATGTTAGTGGCTGGGTCAACGTTTGGACAGTGATTCTTTACGCGGTTATTACCCGGATGCCTGCCGGCGCGGGGCGCGCCGGCAGGGGCGGTGGCGCCTGGCGGCTGCCGGCGCGCTGCATGGTTGCCGGGCATGACGCTTCGCGAGCGGGGCGCCGCGCTGGGGCGGGGGCGCGAGGCGCCGGGGCCGGGCGTGACGCTCCGTACGCGGGGGCGCCGCGCTGGGGCCGGGGCCGGGCGCCACGGGGGGGCGGGGGCGCGAGGCGCCGGGGCGGCTCAGACGGGGTTGGCGACGTCGAGAAACACGTGACGCAGCGCGAAGCGCTCGGCGAGGTGTTCGCCGAGCGCACGCACGCCGAAGGTCTCGGTGGCGTGGTGCCCGGCGGCGATGAGGTGCATGCGCAGCTCGCGCGCCTGCGCCATGGAGCGCTCCTCGGCCTCGCCGGTGAGCAGCGCATCGGCGCCGGCGGCGGCGGCGTGGGCGAGGTAGTCGGCGCCGCCGCCGGAGACGATGGCGAGCAGGCGCACCTGGGCGGGGCCGTGGTGGAACACGAGCGGCTGGCGGCGCGTTACCTCGCCGACGCGCTGGAAGAGCTCTTGGGCGGCGAGCCCCTCGCCGGGAAGCGTGGCGATGAAGCCGATGTCCTGGCCGTGGTGCTGGGCGAACGGCGTGAGCTCGGCGGCGCCGAGCTCGCCGGCGAGCAGCGCGTTGTTGCCGAGCTGGGGATGCGCGTCGAGCGGCAGGTGGTAGGCGGCGAGCGCGAGCTTGTTGGCGAACAGCACGCGCAGCCGGCCGGCGAGCAGCGGGTCGAGCGCGCGCACGCCGGGGTCCCAGAACAGGCCGTGGTGCACCAGCACCAGCTCCGCGCCCTCGGCGGCGGCGAGCTCGAACAGCTCGGCGTGCGCGGACACGCCGGTGGCGATCGTGCCCACCTGCTCGGGCCCCGGCACCTGCAGCCCGTTGACGCAGTAGTCATGGAAGCGGCCCGGTTCGAGCAGTCGGTCGAGCTCGGCGACGATCGCGCGCGTGGGCGGGGGCATGCGCCGACCTTAGCTGGCGGCACGCGCGGCCTCAGCCGGCGGCGCGTGCTGGCGTGGGGGCGGCACGTCCGAGCGTGATGGCGGGGGCGCGCCCGGCCGAGGTGGCGGCAGCGCGTCCGACCGTGGCGGGGGCACGCCCGGCCGTGGTGGCAGCGCGTGCGGCCGGGCGGTGGCGCCGCGCCCGGCTGGAGGGACGGCGGGCGCGCGCCGCCCGTGGTGCCGGCACGTCCGGCCGGGGCGGCAACGCCCAACCTCCCTAACTGGCGGCACGGCCGGATCGGGGCAGCGCGTGTGGGATACTGCGTCTGCGTCGGGGCGTGGCGCAGCCTGGTAGCGCGCACCGTTCGGGTCGGTGAGGTCCCCGGTTCGAATCCGGGCGCCCCGATATTCCGTAGGTCCGCGAATCGCCGCGCAGACGGGCGAAAAGCCGCGAAAACGCTAGGGGTGGCGGTGGCGGTTTCGCGGGTTTCGGGGATGTCCGTGGGGATTGGGACTGCAGAGGGATCGCAGCGACGGTGAAAGGGACCGCAAGTGGACCGCAAGGCTTGACGTCCGCGGTCGCTATATCCCTTTTCGTGAATCGATCCGAAACCGCGTTCCGGCTCATGCTTCGTTCTTGTGTCGCCTGCGTGCAGACTGCATCTGGTTGTAGTTGCCGAGGATGTCGGTGTCGTTGGGGTCGGCGGTGATGGCGCGTTCGTAGAGGGCCTCGGCGCGGTCTGGGTCTTGGCGGGTGTCTTGTAGGAACAGGGCGTAATTGCCGAGGATGTAGGCGTCGTTGGGGTCGGCGGTGATGGCGCGTTCGTAGAGGGCTTCGGCGCGGTCTGGGTCTTGGCGGGTGTCTTGTACGAACAGGGCATAGCTTCCAAGGTTCTTGCCGTCGTCGGGGTCGGCGGCGATCGCCTGCTTGTAAAGCCGTTCGGCACGGTCGGACTCCTGCCGTGCCTCATGTACGAACTGGGCGAAGTTGCCGAGGATAAAGGCGTCGTTGGGCTCGACGACGATCGCCCGCTCGTAAAGCTGTTCAGCACGGTCCGGATCCTCTCTGCGCTCGTGGAGGAAAGCAGCGAAGATGCTTATCAGACGAGGGTCGGGATCTTTCTGGATACCGTCCTCGAATATCTGTCGTGCCCGCTGCGGGTTTGAGTGTTGGATGACTCGTGCTTCGAGATATGTTCGCCACCAGCTTGGCGCCTCGGTGCTGGCCTTAGCGACGGCTTTCTTCAGCAGGCGCGAGTCAGCAGTTGGATATGGCAGTTGCGCGACGTTCGTGCTGAGCTGCGCGTAGGTTTCACGATAGGTGTCGAACATCCGTTCGAACTTCTGGGCGGTGGGATGCTCGATCGCGAACTCGGTGCGCAGCAGCAACATCAGTTCGTCGAAATCATTGGATCTCACCCAAATCGCCGAACGTTCCTCGAGCCAGGGACGGATCTTGCCCGTCGGCTCTTTCCGGGACACCCACCACAGCCCAAGCGGGAGGGCGCCGTTGTCGAGCTCGGACAACGCATCAATCACTCCTTGGTCGTTGCCTGAGTAGCCGATGAAGATAACCCCGCGATCGTGCAAAAGCCCGCGAATCCCGTCGGCGATCTCCTGCTTGAGTGTGGCTGTCTCTGTGATTGTGTGCATCGGGTTCAGCCTGTGATCGCCATGGATCTTGACCACGAGCGGACGCTGCACCCGGCCTGCACGCGCAAAGCGAGCGAGTGCCTCGTGCTGGATCACCAGTGGCCTCTTGGTGCCGAACACATACATGGCGTCCGCCACGAGATCGTCGAAGTTGGTCGTAATGGTTGTGCTGAAGATGCCGTCCGCTCTCGACATGAGTGCCGCAAGGACCCCGTAGCCGAACCCTGGGGATTGACCGTCGCAAAGACGCTCCGTCTCACGCTGGCGGTCATCATCGATCGGGAACAGCGCCTCCATCACGACTCCGTAAAAGCTGGCCGCATCGTCAGCGCTGTAGCCGGGGAACGCACGTTCAGCCCACGACTCCACGTCGGGTGACGTAATCCGCTTCCGCGTATACAGCCGCGGCAGCCACTGGTCTCGCACGAGTGAGCCTGCAGCCGGAATGCCCGACGTGACCGAGCAGCCCGCGCCCAGCCATAGAACGTAGTGTACGTCTGGTTCGTGCTGCGACTCACAGAGCCGGCGAACAAACTCGGATGCATGCATCTGCTGCAACCCACCAGGTCTACTCATCTGTTGTGCCTGCCTGGCTTTCGCGGGAGCGCTTGCTCTCTATCGGCATCGCGGGCGGATCGGCCGCCGACCGCCGTGTGGCGATGTTGGTGCCGAGGCACTGTCACGCACTTCGACTTGGACCTCTGGTCGCTGTGATCGCTTCGACGGCGGCCTTGGGGCCGATATAGGGGGCGAGCACGGTGAAGGTCAGGTGCTCAACCAGGTGTGGCAGCTTCGAGACACCTGTGCTCGAGGCGTATCCTGCAATGATTGCCCAGATCGCGCCAGTGATCGCCTCGACGGCGATCTCTGAGCCGTGGCGGGGGGCAGGAGCGTCCTCGGTCAGCAGCTCCGTGAACGCCTCCACTGCGAGGCTGACGCGACCGACGATCGCAGGTCCGACTTCGAACACGTCGATGAACGCGATCCGCAACAGTGCCTCGTGGGCGGTAAGGTAGTTGACGAATGCGACCATCGCGCGGTGGACGGCATCGGGCCAGGTGGGGCCGCTTGCGAAGCTGGGGGTGACAGCGTCGATGGCTTCGGCCGCGAATTCGTCTAGCACGGTCAGCAGGCAATCCTCCTTGTTGGTGAACTGCCCGTGGAAGACCTCGGTGGACATGCCGGCGAACTGCGCGATCTGCGGGTCTGTGAGCTGGGCGTACCCTTCGTCGAGCGTGAGGTGCACGATTGCGCCGAGCGCACGTGCGCGGTGGTCCTCGCGTTGCAGGAACGCGGCAGGACTGGGCGGCTGACGCGACGTTACCGATCGGAGCATGCCCAGGCGCGCGGCGGCGGGTGACCGGTACGACTCGGCCCAGTCGAGCACTTCATCGGTCAGCGTGTACAACGCGCGCTCGCGCCCCTCCAGTAGGCGCCTGAAGATGACCTGGCGCACGCCACCGACGACCCCGCGCGAGGTCAGGCGCGCGAAGCCAACGCCGTCGGGCGCGACTTGCGAGGCGACGCCGACGAGTCGCTCGAATGTCAAGGCCGCCAACTGCATGCGCTCTCGCGCCGACGGCCCGATGCCGAGAGTGTCGACGAGCACCAGCCTCGGTCCCTTGGGTGACTCGGCGACGTCCTCGAGCAAGGCCTTGGTGGCGCTGTGCATCCTGTTGGTCCAGCCGCGCTCCTCATACCACGCATCGCGCATGCGCTTATTGGCGCGCGCGATGACGATGTCGTAGGTGGCGAGGAAGCACGCTTCCTTGTTGGCGAACTGCTCGAAGAACGCCCGCCGCGAGACGCCTGCCAGTGCGATGACGTGCGCGACGGTCGTGGCCTGGTAGCCACGTTGGGACACCGACTCGATCATCCCGCCGTAGAGCCGCGCACGCTGATTGCGCGCCACTTCCTCACGCGCCATGCCGCTGGGTCCGTGCGGTAGGCGCCGATACAACGGCGCCGAGCCCTCCCCCAGGCTTCCCCCCGAAGTCGACGAGTTAGGTCGAGAGGAGGAGCGTTGCGGTTTCGCTGGCATCGATGATCCCCAGGCCAATCGTACCGTTGCTCGGCTGCTCCAAGCCGTCTGACTATCGGTGACGTGCAGCAACGAGCATGTCAATTTCCACGAGGTGATCCTCGGCGAGGGCTGGCTCTCTCTGAGGCCGCACAAAGTGGCTGCAATCCTGCTACAGTGGTGCTGTGTCCGCGACGG
>Ga0335075_10000408_pt1 | contig 78242 bp, 60 predicted proteins | sample Lox_Sample_24_FD_206723 | JGI IMG/M metagenome (GOLD analysis project Ga0335075, IMG submission 206723) | Soil microbial communities from Loxahatchee National Wildlife Refuge, Florida, United States - Lox_Sample_2.4 | ecosystem: Environmental > Terrestrial > Soil > Wetlands | place: USA... | reverse complement strand
TGGCGACCTGGATGTGCGCCAACGCTTTGCGGCAATGCTTGCCTATGCTCTTCCGTTCGGCAGATCACTGCAAGGCGCGGCCGCGTATCTGGTCAAGGGTTGGAGTGTCAATGCGATCTATGCTTACTCCACGGGTTTGCCGACCAGTATCAGCGAACAAGGCGGCGGGCCTCCGGGGACCATCACCAACGCCAGCGGCATCCTGGGTTTCCGAGGTGGCGATGCCCCTAATCAGATTCACGACCCCAATGCAGGTAATGTCCATACCATCGAAGAGTGGTTCAACACCTCCGCTTTTGCTGTGCAAGCGCCAGGGCTGCTGGGCAATGCACGTCGCAACTGCGTTTACGGGCCACCGCTAAGACACCTGGACTTTTCGCTCACCAAGACCTTCCCCATCCGGGAGAACTTAACGCTGCAGTTCCGGGCGGAATCCTTTAACTTGACCAACACCCCGAACTTCGCGGAACCGAATACCAGCCTTGGGTCCCCAACGTTCGGTGAGATCACCTCCACGGCCCCGTTTTCGAACCCACGCCTGCTGCAGTTTGCGCTGCGGCTTACGTTCTGAAAACCCGCGGCTGCAGACGGCCCGGGCTGCCAATGGAAGGTCCCGTAACAACCTAGGGATTTCGAACCCCACGTATCGTTGAAGTGCAAAGGTAAATGCAATGGCGCAAAGGTGCGGGGAACAGAAATCATAGCCACTCAGACGAATCGGCAACGAAGGTAGAACCGGGCGGAGAAGCATACGGGCATTATGGGAGAAAGACCCTGAAAGCCTATCAGAGTCAGATCAGTCTGGTGGCTGTTCTGGTGGCTGTTCGCTTCGTATATTCGTGCATTCGTGTGCGATCGCGTGCGGGCGCGGCAGCTTCTGTACGGCATTGATAAGAGTGCAGATCGACAACAATATGCGGTGCGGTGCGACGCCATGCAGAAGAACAAAATTCTGACTCGAAATCAGGCGTAGTCGAAAGGCTACCGGGGGTTCGAATCCCTCCCTCTCCGCCATGCAACTTAAACAAAATAAATATTTCCACGGCGCGCCGCTTAAGAAACCGCAGAGACGGTCGTTTTCCTCCAGAAGAGCCTCCACCTGTCGCATGATCGCGCACATTTGATCGGATTTGCAGCAAATATGATGCGACAGATCCTCGTCGATCATGCCCGTACCACATCATGCCCGGCGTTGTGGCGGCTGCATGCAGTGTGTGGAGATGCATGACGGCTTGGCCGTCTCTCCGGAGAGGCTCGATGAAGTCGCTTTAGTGGACGAGGCGCTGACCCGCGGCGTTGCTCCACGCAAGATCAGAACATCTGGCTAGGTGTTTGTCTGCGGATACATGGTGCGCAGGGCATCGAGCGCGTGGCTGCCGTCAGAGTGAGTGATGGGCAGAATGTTAACCAGCGCGAAGGTGAGATTGCACAGGGCGAACCAGTGTCCGGTGTTCCAAAACATAACCGCCAGCAGGAAGTTCATCGCCGCGCCTGCCAGGCAGATGGAGACTTCCGGCCATCCTGTGGTGCGCGCGCGCCGAATATACATGCCCATGCGGCTGATTCCGATTTTCCTGACTGGAACCCGATAGAAGAAGGCGGCAAAGACGTGGCCGAGTTCGTGAAGCGCCATGCATAGCAGGACGAGTGTGCAATTGATGAGCAGAGGGGTGAGATGGGAGAACATTGAACGGGCTCCATTTGTTTTGTAACGATCTACGCAGCTCTTGCAGCGTATGAATTCCTCGCGTGCTGTTTGTGGAGCAGCACTGCGGGCGTACCCGGAGGGCAACCGATGGTTGAGGCTTCCTGCAATTGAATTGTGAAAAGCCCTTCACACGTAAATTTGATGCAGGGTTTCCGTTGTGTGATTCAGTCACGAACCACAATCAATGTTGATATCGGCGGAAGAGCGGAATGAATGAGCGTGCGAGGCGGAGAAGAGCGTGCAAGCGGGCGCTGCGTTCACCCATTTTGAAACTGAAGTTACACCGAACGATTACTCAACTGAGGTTTCGTAACTGCTCTGCTCCGCCGGAGTCTCGTGACTGCTCTGCTCCTCGGGAATCTCTGGATGCACCGCGGAGATTTCGCTGGCGCCAATCTCGGCCGGGGCTTCGCGGCGGCTCAGCTCGGCTTTGTACCAGGCAATGGTCTCGCGCAGAGCCTCTTCCATGCCGTAGCGGGGAGACCACTCAAGCAACTCGCGCGCTTTGGATGCATCCAGGTACTGTTCGCGAATCTCGGAGCTGGCGATGTTCCGGATGACAGGTTCGAGATCGGTTCGGTCCATGATTTTCAGGGTCATGTTTACGATGTCGAGCACGGTGAGGCGAAGGCCAAGACTGAAGTTGAAGGCTTCGCCGGAGATGGAGGGAATCTCAGGTGAAATGTCCGCCAAGCGCTCGCCGAGGATTAAATAGCATTCGGCTGCGTCTTTGACGTAGAGAAAATCACGGATGAACTTGCCGTCGCTGCGGATGACGAAGGGTTCTCCGTTCAAGGTTGCCTGGATTACACCCGGGATGGTGCGGCTGAAGTTGAGATCGCCTCCTCCGAAGAGGTTGCCGCAGCGGGCGATGGCGGTTTTGAGGCCATAGGTTGCCGCGTACATCTGCGTAATAAGGTCAGCGCAGGACTTCGAGACGTCATAAGGATAACGGCCCTGCAGCGGATGCGTTTCAAGATAGGGGAGGTTGGCGTTGGCTCCATAGGCCTTGTCGGACGAGGCGACGACGACCTGGGATTTTCCGCTGAGGCGGCAGGCTTCGAGAACGTTCCACGTGCCCATGACGTTGGCGCGCAGGGTTCCGACGGGATTGAGTTTGGCGACCTGCACGAGCGGCTGCGCGGCCAGATGAAAGACGGTGTGCGGCTGATATTCGGCGATGGCGCGCTGCATGGTGGGCAGCGATTCGAGATCTCCATGGACGACGGCGATGCGCTGGATGAGTCCTTCGCGCACGAGCATGGAGCGCGGCGCCTGATCGCGAACGAGAGCGACAACCTCGGCCTGTTCGCGGAGCAATGCCTTGATGAGCCAGCCGCCCATGAGGCCAGTGGCTCCGGTGACGAAAACGGTCTTGTTTTTCCAGTAGTTTGCCAATGTAACCCCCAGTCTAGAATCAGTATTAGACCATTATCGCTGCAGGGATGCACGGGCGGCAGGTGGTTTGGAGGCATGGTGACGAGTGGGGACGACATGCGGGTAGTGATTTTGTGCGGCGGCAAAGGCTCGCGCATCTATCCTTTTTCAGAGTATTTTCCGAAGCCGATGATGCCGGTGAACGGGCGGCCGATCTTGGTCCACCTGATGCATATTTACGCGCGGCAGGGATTTCGGCGCTTTGTGCTGGCGGCGGGGCATCGCAAGGAGATGCTGCTGGATTACTTCGAGGGCCGCTTTCCGGACTGGGAGATCGAGATTCTGGACACAGGTGTGGAGTCGGACACAGGCGATCGCATTCGCGCATGCGCGGACCATGTGGGCGAGCGGTTTTTTGCGACCTACGGCGATGGCCTGGGCAATGTTGATCTGAAGGCTCTGTTGAAGTTTCATCGTGAGCACGGAGGATTGGCCACCGTGACGGCGGTTCCTCTGCGGTCGCAGTATGGGACGCTACGGTTCGATCCTGATGGGCGGGTGCGCAGCTTTATGGAGAAACCGGTGATTCAAGACCAGTGGATCAACGCGGGATTTTTCGTCTTTGAGAAGGCGGGGATGGCGGACTGGGCTGGGGCGAATCTGGAGTCGGGCGTGCTGCCGGAGCTGGCTTCGCGGGGGAAGCTCTTTACCCACCTGCATCGCGGATTCTGGAAGTCGATGGACACGAGCAAGGATCAGCAGGAGATGGAGCGGCTGGGCGAGGATGGCGAGCCGCCGTGGATGGTGTAGCGGCACTGAGAGGGAAGCGGGAGTAAAATGAGGACAGCTACAACGATCCATCCTCAATTTGGGGGCGTCACGGTTTCGACGGGATTGATTGCGGCAAAGAGGCATGCCGGGGTGCGGACACCCGTAATCGCTCGCAAAATGATAATTGCCGATCATCAACTGGCATACGCAGCTTAATTAATTAAGTTGCCGTCTCCTGCGGCTTTGCCTGTGGGCCGCAAAGGGACGTCGCACAGCAGGCTGGCTTCTATGGCTGGGTACGGGTTATAGAGGCGAGATCCACGGACTAGCGATGCGCGCATCTTGTCGGTTCTGAGCGCGCAAAGCGAAACCTCCGGAACACGACTGAGCATGGAGCCTCTCTTTGTTGTCAACGATTTCGGACGCGGGTTCGACTCCCGCCGCCTCCACCACTGTGCCGACAACATCTTATGGGCGCTCAACGCGTGTATGAATATTTTTTTTGTAGTTTTACCAGCGCCGAAGGCAAGAAGGGGGGCCAGTTCCACACACCCTCCCATGTTGTCCGTCTGCTGGTCGGAATGCTCGCTCCTTACAAGGGTCGCGTCTACGATCCCTGCTGCGGATCAGGCAGGATGTCCGTCCAGAGTGAGAAGTTCATCGAGGCCCACAGCGGGCGCGTCGGGGACATATCCATATATGGTCAGGAGTCGAACTACACCACCTAGCGTTTGGTCAAGATGAACCCCGCCACTCGGTGTATCGACGCGAGGATCACCCATGGCGACACCCCATAACGCCCCTCATCCAGATCTGAAGGCTGATTATGTTCTCACCGATCCGCCGATCCTGAATATCTGAAGCGCAATTCGTTAAAGGCCATGTCTCTTGAGTGATGACGGTCACATTCTGCGGCACAGCCAGCCGCTAGAGTAGTTCCTGAGCTGGGATTGGCAACGTCTGCAGCCTCTCCCAAATGGAAGGCTAACATGCAGCTGCAAAAAGCATCCGGACTGGTTGATCTGCTGAAAGAAAACATGGTCTTGCGAGCAGAAGTTGAGGCGCTCATAGAGATTCTTCGAGTTGCCGAGATGACAGAGCAAGTGCCAACCGACTGGCGCGCCCTGCTTAAAGAAGCTCGACAGACAAAAGCATATCGCGATGTCACCGAGCAGTATGACCAACTATTTGGGCTGGTGGAAAATGCAGCAAGCAGAATGGAAATTGACGAATTGCTTCAGGGTATTCCGCTAACGGAACTCGTGAGATAGGAGGATGCAATGGCTGCAACAATCAAGGGGGTTATCCCACAGGCGACAATCTCTCAGGATTCACTCCTGCTCTGGTTTGAGGACTGTGGAATTACTGATGTGCCAATCGTCGGCGGCAAGAATGCCTCTTTGGGAGAAATGATTCGGCATCTCGCTCCAAAAGGAATTCGCATACCGAATGGATTTGCTACAACGGCGCATGCTTATCGGCTCTTTCTCAAGAGCAATAGCCTCGATGTCACGCTGAAAAATCTATTTGCTGGCTTGTCCGTAGAAAATCTCGATCAACTCCGGCAGGTGGGCAGTCAGGCGCGCACTTTGATTCAGGAAGCTACCTTCCCTGAAGACCTGGAGTCTGCGATTCGAGAGGCCTACAGTCGTCTCTGTGAGCAATACGGCGAGGGCACAGATGTTGCCGTCAGGTCCAGCGCAACCGCGGAAGATTTGCCCGACGCCAGCTTCGCAGGCCAGCATGAAACTTATCTCAACGTGCGCGGAGCAAATGCCGTTCTCTATGCCTGCAAGAAATGCTTTGCGTCAATCTTCACGGACCGCGCCTTTTATTATCGACAGACACACGGCTTCGACCATCTCGCCATATCTCTTTCCATCGGCGTGCAGAAAATGGTGCGGTCCGATCTCGCATGCTCGGGCGTTATGTTCTCGATTGATACTGAGAGCGGCTTCAAAGATGCCGTGCTCATTAATGCGTCGTACGGCCTTGGCGAGAATATTGTCCAGGGTGCAGTGAACCCAGATGAATTCATGGTGTTCAAGCCGACGTTGAAGCAGGGATACCGGCCGATCCTTGCGAAGACAGCAGGAACCAAAGAGACAAAGCTCATCTACGACATTGGCGGGTCCAAAGCAACGAAGAATGTGCCCGTCCCGCTGAACGAGAGGAAGAAACTCGCCTTGGCCGATGAGGAAGTTTTGGAACTAGCCCGGTGGGCCTGTGTTATTGAAGATCACTATTCTGCTGCGAATGCCCGATACACCCCCATGGACATGGAGTGGGCGAAGGACGGAGTCACCGGCCAGTTGTTCATCGTTCAGGCGCGCCCGGAAACTGTGGAATCGCGAAAAGAGAAATTCATTCTTCGGTCTTATCATCTCAAGGCCCCAGGCACGAGGCTTATCAGCGGTCACAGTGTTGGCGAAGCCATCGGAGTTGGGAAGGTGCGGCTCGTTCTGGATGCACATCGTATGGGCGAATTTCAGAACGGAGAAATACTCGTGACGAACAAGACAGACCCCGACTGGGAGCCGATCATGAAAAAGGCCGCGGCCATCGTGACAAACCAGGGTGGACGGACCTGCCACGCCGCGATCATTGCACGCGAGCTGGGCATTCCGGCCATCGTCGGCAGCGAAAATGCTACGGGCGTGCTAAAGACAGGCCAGCAAGTCACCGTGTCCTGCGCAGAAGGGGAAGTCGGTTATGTTTACGATGGGATTCTCCCGTTCGAAGTCACCCAATTGTCGCTGGATCAGCTTCCCACGCTGCGCACCAGGATCCTGATAAACATCGGGAATCCCGAAGATGCGTTCAGTGTCTCGGCGATTCCGAATGATGGAGTCGGTTTGGCAAGGCTTGAATTTATCATCGCCAATCACATTCAGGCGCATCCACTTGCGCTCGTCCATTTTGACGAGTTGATCGATGCGAAGGCAAAGCAAGACCTCTCCGACCTTACTGCGCTATATCAGGACAAGCCCCAATACTTTGTTGACAAGCTGGCTCAGGGGGTAGGGCTGATTGCTGCGGCCTTCTATCCCAAGCCGGTAATTGTCCGCCTTTCTGATTTCAAGACCAATGAATACGCGCACTTACTTGGGGGGCAGCAATTTGAGCCTGCGGAAGATAATCCGATGATCGGTTGGCGAGGAGCGTCACGCTATTATCATGAGCGCTACCGCGAAGGTTTTGCTCTTGAATGCCGCGCCATGAAGAAGGTGCGTGAGGAAATGGGTCTGACAAATGTCATATTGATGATTCCTTTTTGCCGGACTATCGATGAAGGGCGTGCTGTGCTGGCAGAGATGGCCAAGCACGGATTGGAGCGCGGCAAAAATGGGCTTGAAGTTTATGTCATGTGTGAAGTTCCAAGCAATATCATTCTCGCTGACGAGTTCTTCCGGATATTTGATGGCTTCTCCATTGGTTCGAACGACCTTACTCAGCTAACGCTTGGTCTCGATCGCGATTCGGGGCTGCTTGCTCCACTCTTTGATGAGCGAAATGAGGCAGTGCTTCGCATGATCAAACTTGCAATCGGAGCTGCAAAGCGGAGTTCAAAGAAGATCGGTATATGTGGGCAGGCGCCCAGCGATTACCCTGACTTCGCGCGGTTCCTGGTGGACCAGGGAATCGACTCCATCAGCCTCAATCCCGATTCTGTGCCGAAGACCCTTATGGTTGTTGCAGACGCAGAAAAGGGTGTCACGCGTCATGACAAAGTAGCGTAGCAAGGGATCGAATCTTGATATAACTCCCATCGCTGCTCATATGCTGAGATTGTGCGACAGAGTCTGGAAAGCACCGTGTCAATGTGTCTCCTCTGCGACTGTTGCGCCGGGATTCATTAAGATTTATCTGTCCTGTTTGAGAGATATCGGTGATCCTTCTCCGTTTAGGGTTGTTTCACAGACGTTTTGGCGGAGGCCCGTATCTCTTTGGATGTCGGCAGCTGCGAGACATCCCATCCACCTCCCAACGCTTCAATCAGCTGAACACTTGCTACCATCTGCTGCGTCTGGAGGGCGACATATGTTTCCTGATATACAAGAAGACTTACCTGGGCGATGAGAACGTTGAGGAACGGATCGAGGCCGGCGAGATTCCGAACCTGAGCCTGAGCCAAAAAGCGCTGCGCCGCCTGGACTGCTTCTCTCTGCTGCTGGATGTCCTTCGACAGAATCTTCAACGCAGCGAGATTATCTTCCACTTGCTGGAACGCTGTGAGTGTTGTCTCTCGGTAGTTTGCAACGGACGCGTTATAGAGCGACTGATATTGCTCTACAGTGGCTCTTCGCAAGCCAGCATCGAAGATTGTTTCCGCTGCCACCGGACCAACCGACCAGAAGCGGCTGGGCCACGTGAACCAGTCCGTAAAGGACAGACTCTCCAGTCCCCCTGATGCTGTCAGCAGAATATTTGGAAAGAACGCAGACTCTGCTATGCCAATTTGGGCGTTGGCCTGGGCCATATTGCGCTCGGCTGCCGCGATGTCCGGCCGGCGCTCAAGCAATTCCGCTGGTACCCCTGGCGGAATTGCCGGCGGTTGCAGTGCGTTCGATTGAGGAGATACCGAGAATTCAGAAGGGGAGCGGCCCATCAGCACCGCAACCGCATGCTCATACTGAGCGCGAGCGATGCCGAGGTTGGTGTCCTGCGCCTGAGTTGCTTTCAACTGAGATTCAGCTGCAGCCAGCGCCTCGTCGGTTTCAAGGCCGCTCTTGTAAAGATCGCGGACGAGATCAAGATAGTTTTGATATGCCTTGACCGTTGCGTCGAGGATCCGCTTCTGCTCGTCCAGGCCGCGCAATTGGAAGTAGTTCACAGCAAGCTCGGCATGAGTAAGGAGACGAACATTCTCAAGGTCCGCAGCGCTGGCCTGTGCTGCAAAAGTATTGGCCTGGACGCCCTTGCGTACGCGTGTCCACAAATCCGGTTCCCACGATGCTGTCAGCGGAAATTCATACTCGGTATTGGTATAGGTCGTTACTCCGGGAATCGGGACCGCTGCTGCCCGCGCATTTGTAATCGATGGGTTAGTGTTCACTGTTGGGAAGTATTGGGCGCGTGTCTGCCGCACCAACGCGCGCGCAGCGAAGTAATTGGCGGCGGCAGCGGCGATATTCTGACTTCCGGCATCTACCTGGTCCTCAAGTGTATTCAGCTCCTGGTCCTTGAATACCTCCCACCATTTTCCACGAATCGCGTTATCCTGGGGTGTCGCTGCTTTCCATGCGGTAGTGCCGACTTCTTTGTATGCCGGAGCTGTTGCCACAGGCGGTCTATGATATTTTGGACCGACGCTGCAGCCACAGAACAGGAGAAAGGGTGCCATTATCGCGAACAGAAGTCTGCCTCGACGCGGCATCGCAGTCTCCTGTGAGTCCCGGTTATTGACCGATATACACATCGACCAATTCTCCGGGATAAACGTTCGTTTCTTTTGGACGCTGGAACTGAAAGATGATCGGCAGCACTCGCACATCAACCCGCTCCTGCCGCTGATCCGATAATTCAATCTTTGGGCTAACGAAGGGTTGAATCCGTTCGAAGATCAGAGGTATATGTACGTTCGTCCCACGAATCGTCATTTGTGCTTTCATTCGTATCGGTGAGGGGAGGCGCGAAACCAATATTTCATCGACGTAAGAGCGGACGTGCAGAGTCGATTCGCTGTCTCCAACAACCAGGACTGGGTCTGTCGCCTGTGTATAGGCGTCATATGCGCCTTGCGGAGACACGTATGCTCCAACGACGGTGTTGATGGATAGGACCACACCATCACGCGGGGCACGAAGCATGTATTTTCCCAACAGCGCGCTCGATGCTGCGAATGCTTTTTCGAGAGCCAGGTATTGTTTTTCCTGGTTGTTGATGTCGTACGTCCAAGCCCCGGCCTTGGTTAAGTCATATTGCCGCCTTGCTACTGTCACATTGGTCTGGGCTACAGCCTCCGCATTAATGGCACTGTCCAGAGCATCTTTACTGATCGCCCCCGGGTTGATTGTATAGGCAGCCTGTTGTTTATCGAGCTCATCTTTTGCCGTCTTCAGTGTCGCCTGCGCAGCCTGAACCTGGGCGATGCTGATTTCGAGTGTTTCCTTTCTCGGCTCGGCTTTCAATTCCTCTAACATTGCACGGGCTGCCTGCGCCTGCGATTGTTGCTGTTCCTCGGTTGCGCGCTGGATGGAATCATCGATCAAAAGCAGAGGCGTTCCTTTGCTTACGACCTGGCCTTCTTTAGCGAATATCTGCTTTACGGTTCCCGCAACCTCGGGATACATGTTGATATTCATGCCGCTCGACTGGACACTTTCAATGATGCCCTCTGCGTAGATTCCCTCGCTGTAGGGATTTGAGGCTGGATTGAAAACAGGAGGTTCAGCGGCATTCGTAATGCTGGAAAAATAAGCAGCTACACAAGCGGCAAGAATGCCAACGGCGGAAAGGATAAACAGCCATCTCGTTTTCATCATGCAACCCTCTCTTCGCCCGTTAGCTTGCCGTCTTCCATGCGCAAAATTCTTGAAGCGAACTCGTAGATTCTGCTGTCATGCGTGACAATGAGAATGCACCGGCCTTCGTTAAGGAATTTGTCTTTTACAAAGCTCACAATGGCGCGGCCGGTATCGCCATCGAGCGATGCTGTTGGCTCATCCATGATGAGGATGTCCGGCTGACTGATCATTGCGCGAGCGATGGCGACTCGCTGCTGCTCACCGCCACTGAGCTTAACTGGCGGAAACTGGGCCCGGCTCTTTAACCCGACAATATCGAGATATTTTGTGGCTTCCTCTAATGCCTCGCCCCAGTCTTTGTGTTTGAGAATGAGAGGAATTGCTGCATTCTCGGCCGTAGTTAGACGCGGGAAAAGATGGTAGTCCTGGAAGACGAAGCCAACTTTGTTGAGCCGAAAATCAGCAAGTTTATCAGTGCTGAGCCCCCAGATATCAACGTTCTCGCTAAACACTTTGCCACCGTTCGGTCGCAATATGCCGGAGATAACACTCAGCAATGTTGTCTTCCCACTGCCGGAAGGTCCCACGATGTAAACGATCTCGCCGAATGAGGCCTCCAGGCAGACCTCCTTCAAGGCATTGGTCCGTGCGTCTCCTTCACCGAACCACTTCACGACTCTATCGGCCTTGATTGCCACGCCGGGCATGTTACCCCCTGAAGACATCGAATGGTTCTATGCGGAGCACCTTACGCACGCCTGCATAGCTTGATACGGCGACGATGATTAGGACCATCACCAGAGCGATGGCCAGGTTGGTATAGGTGATCCGGGATGCATAATCCGGCAGCCGCATCTTTGCCAGCTTGGTAAGGAGCGCGCACAGGCCGATGCCGAGGCCGTATCCAGTGAGCGCGGTAAATGTAGCCTGAAACAAGATCATGAAAATCAGCTCGCGGCTCTTTGCGCCGATCGCTTTGAGCGCGCCGAACTTCTCGAGATTTTCAAGAATGAAGGTGTAGAAGGTTTGTCCGGAAATGGATAGACCGACGACAAAACTAATGACCGTCATAATGAGAATGTTCATCCCGAGCCCGGTCTGATATTTGTAGAAATCGGAAATCCTGGCCTCGAACTGCCGACGCGTGAGGGCCATATATCCTAGGGCGTTAACCTGTCGCTGGATCTCCGGAATGTCGCTCCGTGACTTAGGTTCGACAAGAATGTAGGAAATCGTGAAACGCGGATTCGGGATATATTGAATCGCCCTGTTATAGGTCGTATATAGAGTTGGGACGCCGAAAAGGCTGCTGGTAGCGACGTTCGCAATGCCAACGACAACGCCGCGATGATCGTTCAGTTCAAAGACGGTTCCTACATGAGGGTTCCCGAATTTCGAGAATTCGGAATCATGCACCACGATGAATGAATTCTCAGCGAAGATATCTCCGATGCGCCCCTCCAGCATTGATGGCCGTCCAAAAAGGCTCGTATCGTCCAGCCCAATCACGTTCACGGCCTGATAAGTGCCGTCATCCAGCTTGACGAGCGCTCCACCGGAAAAGAGCGGTACAGCAAACTTCACACCACGGATACTGCGAACCGCATCCAGTACGTAATCGGGTATGCCTATTGTGTTGGCCACCGTCTGCACGGACGGGTCCATGACCCATATATCAGCTCCGATGTTGATCACGGTTGCCGAAGCGCGGTTCAAAACGCCCGCAAACAACGACATCATCACGACCATGAGGAAAACGGCAAATGTAATGCCGATGAGCAACGCCGTGAATTTTGCCTTGTCGTTGACCAGCAGCTTATAGGCCAATTTGAGTATTCCGAGCAAGGCTGACTCCATCCCCTACGCTTTGGCGTAAGATGAAAAAGCAGTGGCCACATCTTCTACATGTGTACTGTGCCGCTGCTTGCATGCCGTACATGGGCATTCGCGCAAAGTAAGCACTGGACATAAGGCTTTTGTGATGACTCTATATGCGACGCCAGTATGAGTCAGGGCGGTGAGGTTAGACGCCGGTACTGCGCCCAGAATGAGGACGTCTGGTTTCTGAATACTGACCTCACGCAAAATCTCTTCCGCCGGATCGCCATAGCGTTCCAGAACCTCCGGCTGAGTGATGCCCGCATCTTCGTGTTCGAGCAGATAATCGAGTCTAAGCCGCCCATCCAGCTCTTGCTGAGAGAACCGCTTATTGCTCTCGACTACATGCAGGATCGTAAGCGTGGATTTCGAGGCAGTGGCGAAGTCCCGAGCGAACTGAAGGCTGGGCTCAATATCGTGGTGTAGAGACGTGCTGAACAGTATTTGTTGCCCGTCTGCTAGGATCTGGTGTGTGGCGTGTGGCCCAATGGTGCAGACTGGAATTTCGAGCGTCCGAATCAATTCCTCTGCAACGGAGCCGAGAAGGAATTTGCCAAGCTTGCCCTTACCAGAGGTCCCGATAATCAGCCGGTCAATTTTCTTTTCTCGAACGAAATTTCTTATCTCTTCTGCCACAAACCAGCGTCGGATTTCATAAGTGCATCCCACATGCTCCTTTTGCAGTTGCATGGTTATCTTCGCCAACAATTCTTCAGCGTCGCGAAGAGCCCTCTCTTCGTTTACGAAGGGATAGGCGCCGGATTTAGGAGATGCGTAAACCTGCGCGGGAATCACATGAAGCAGCATCAGTGCGGCGCCACTCGACGCAGCCTGTGCCTTGGCTTGAGGAAGAAGGTAATCGAGGTCGTTCAGGTCGGTGGCTACGGCGATCGATTTTGGATGACTCCAGGAATGTTGAGCGTCGTCAGGCATAACGACTCCTTTTCTCAACATTCGCAGCTTTTGCGACCTTCAGGCTGTGATATGGCTCACAATGCTATGTGACGAGAGTCACTATGTATGAGGTCAATCAACCCTTCGCAAAAGAGCAAGACCAAACAGAACGGCTGCAACCAGTGTGGTCGCGGGCCCGAGAGCAATATGCGGCCCGAAATATGCACAAAGAAGCAGACCCATTCCAACCGCAAACACACTCGACATAGAGGAAATGAGCAGAAATCCTTTTAGGTCGCTCGAAAGTCTCCTGCCAATTGCCGCTGGAAGCATGATTAGCGCACCCGCGAGCAGCGCCCCCATGAATTTCAGCCCAATCAGGACGGTAAGACTGAAAATAAGCAGGAATTGCAGATTGAGACTGTCGAGCGGTACTCCGTTTGCGGCTGCCAGTTCAGAAGAAAAAAGACCCAAAACGAGTTGATCTTTGCTATGAAAGATAAAACCGATAATAAAGAGGACAGCGATTAACCCTACGATAAAACCAAAGGATGAGAGCTGTGCGAAGCTTCCGAACAGTGCCCCCTCTAAATCTTCCTGAGGAGTAATGGCTGCGCCAAGCGCGAGTGAACCGGCAAAAACAACGCCGATCATCGCATCCGTGGCCAACCCTGTACGCTGTTGCAGTTGCGCAATCAGGAGTGTACCAAGAAGCAATGAAATTGCTCCGCCGAGCAGTGGATTGAAATGGAAGAGCAGGGCAACACCGATCCCAGGCAGGGCTACGTGAGAAATCACGTCGCCCGCGAGGACCATTCGCTTCATCAATGCGAAACTGCCCACGAGGCCAGCGGCTGTGGCGAAACCCAAAGTCAGCAGTATCGCATATATATCCTGAGTATGACTCACGATTGCGTCTCCTCACCAAACTGATGGTGGTGACGATAGAGCTGCTCTGACGCACCAAAGGCCGTCGCCAAGACCTCTGGGGTCAGGATTTTATCCGGAGTTCCGAAACATGGACCCGCCGCAGTTGAAAGACATAACACGGAGGTCGCGGCATGGTGGACCAAAGTGAGGTCATGTGAAACCAGCAGCAGCGTGAGCGCCCGCTGTCTCCGAAGCCGCTCCAGTAATTCGTAGACACGTTCTTCTTCCAATTCGTCGAGGCTCGCGGTGGGTTCGTCGAAAAGCAATATTTGCGGATCTCCCAATAATGCAGATGCAATCAACAGTTTCTGGAACTGGCCTCCCGAGATGACTCCGATACCGGCATTCATCAACTCAGGTGTTATTCCGACGTCTTTGCACACCGTGCGTACCTGGCTGTTTGGCAATTTGAGAAATTGGGCCTGGGCCTCCAGCAGATCGCGGACCAGCAAGGGCATCTGGCGGTCAGCGGAAACCTTTTGTGGAACGTAGCCCAAGCGCACGCCGGACTTCCATATAATCTCTCCGCGATAGGGGATGATCTTCAATAACGCCTTAAGCAGTACCGTCTTGCCTGAGCCATTTGGGCCTATAACCGCCAAAGTATCACCGGCGAATACTTTGAAGCTCAAGCCGCGGATCACAGTTCGCCTCTGGAAGGCGATCGTAAGGTCGTGGACAGAAAGAACAACGTCAAGGCTCACGTTTATTCCTGCAGAAGGATTCGAAGTTCAGGATACGGGCACCTAGATACCTGAAGGAAATGTCTCGTCAGGTTCTCCGTCACTTTGTTCCGCCTGTGGTTCCAATGGCTCAACCGCTCTAGTCTGGTCAAAATGAATCACTGCATCAAACTGCTCAGAGAGCCGAGCAGGAAAGTAGTGACTGGAAAGCTCGGATTCGGGCAGATAGATGACACCAATCGCTCTCTCAAGCATAGGCTCGCGCAATCCATCCGTCACGTGCGTATCCGGCTCAAGCGTAAGTGCAAAAGCCGGTATGCCAACCTGATGAAAGAGTCCTTCGTAGCTGTCTGGCCTTGCCGGACGTACCTGCTTTCGTTCCGCAGGGCTGTCCCAATTGGACGCTGCTGTCACCGTACCGGAATAAGTTGTGAAGCCGACCAGTCGACAATCATAGCTCTGGCGTACCAGTTGTCCGACGTTCCATTCCCCAGCCTGCCCCATGCCCGTTGCGCGCGCGTCGCCAAGGTGAGAATTATGAGCCCAGACAACGATCTTCGCGGGATGATGGCGGAGATCCAGATATTGGGCCAGAGTATCGAGCGTCTCTGCCATGTGCTGATCGCGAAGGTTCCACGAAGAAATATGCTCGCGGAACATTGTCCGGTAATATTGCTCGGCATCTTTCACCAAGTGGGCATTCTGCCGGGCATTGAAGAATTGTTCAGCGGCAGTCCACCCGTCTCTTCGGGCATACTCAATGGCACGCTGTTGCAGTTCGACCAGTTGTGCCACAACCTCCGACTCGCAGGTATGACTTAGGCCTAACCCCGAAGCGTAGCCATACGTCTGGGGATCTTCACCAAACTGCTCGAAGCATGCGTAACGATGGCGGGCACGATTCGCGGCTTCAGGGTCTACCGTGTCCAGATAAGCGAGGACTGCCTGGATGGAAGAGTGCAAGCTATAGAGGTCCAAGCCATAAAAGCCAACCCGATGAGCAGCATCAAATGATTCATTGTGTGTTCGGAGCCAGCCGACAAAATCAAGAACATCCGCGTTCCGCCACATCCAGGCAGGGAATCGCCGGAATCCGGAGAGTGCTTCGGCGGCATCTGCGTCGCGATTTTCGCCCCGCACATAGCGGTCAACCCGATAGGCATCTGGCCAGTCAGCTTCTACGGCGACCGCGGCAAAGCCCTTCTCGCATATCAGACGTCGCGTGATTCGAGCGCGTTCTCTATAGAACTCGTGTGTTCCATGCGAAGCCTCGCCAAGCAACACAAAGTGGGCATCGCCGATGTAATCCAGTAGATGATCGTAATCCGTCGCTGCCCCTGTCAGTGGATGGGCTGCGTCACGCACAAGATCGGTAACGATGGATAAGGTCGAGTTGAGCATGGCAACCTCCAGATCCCTTCTTGAGGCGATTGAGCGTCCAGACGTCCGGGCTGCAAGTCACTCACGTCATCCCGATATGCCGACGACATCTTTTACCGGGCTCAGTTCACCGGACGCAAGGTGATGAATGAACCAGTTCGCAGCCAACCTTGCGACCTGTTCCAACGCTCCCGGCTCCTCAAAGAGATGGGTTGCTCCCGGAATAATGACGAGTTGTTTCTCGGAACACTTCAATCTCGCCAGCGCCTGCTGATTGAGAGAAATTACCTTGTGGTCTCTGCCGCCAACGATCAAAAGGGTTGGAGCGCGGACCGCTCCAAGAGCGTCGCCTGCGAGGTCAGGTCTGCCTCCACGAGAGACGACAGCCGCAACAACATCCGGAAGTTGCGCGGCGGCTGCAAGAGCGGCAGTTGCGCCGGTGCTCGCGCCAAAATAACCAACTGCGAGGTTTCGAGTGGATCGATACTGTGTGACCCATTTGGTCACATCGACGAGCCGTCTAGTCAATAACGCTATACTGAATCGCAGTTCAGCTGTTTGTTGGTCTATGAATTCTTCCTCGCGAGTCAGCAGATCAAACAGAAGTGTTGCGAGCCCACGTGATTGCAGTATTTCCGCGACATACTGGTTTCGAGGACTTCGACGGCTGCTGCCGCTTCCGTGTGCGAACAGAACAATGGTTTGCGCATTTCCGGGAAGGCTCAAAGTTCCTTCAAGTCGAAGATTGCCGAGGTCAATAGAGACTTCGCGCTGAATGAGGTTTTGCGTGAAACCGGCAGTAACGCTGACATGCATGGGCGACCGATCCGCACGCTGCAGGAGATCTGTAACTTCTTCGTCGTCGACCGGCGCGAAGTTTTCGTAGAATTGGCCGACCGCATAGAACTGCCAGGGAGCATACAGGCATACAAAATCATCCAAATGACTTCGGAGCCAAGCGCATGTTGAGGCGGGCGCCACTGGAACTGCAACCACTAGCTTGGCAGGCTTCATCTGCCGCAGAGCACTGATTGCGGCGTATATGCTGGCTCCTGTCGCTATACCATCGTCCACGAGAATAACGGTTCGGCCCGTAACCTGTAGCGCTGGACGATTGCCCCGGTAGAGGGCAGCACGCTCCCACAGCACATCTTGGACCTGTTGCGTGATTTGTTCAATCTGTTCCGGGGTGATGCCTGTTGCCTCTATGACTTGCTGATCCAAGAACCGTCCGTCGCCAGCCGCAATCGCACCAAATGCATATTCCTCGTGTCCGGGAACTCCCAGCTTCCGCGATAGGAATATATCCAGAGGCACATGTAACGCCTGGGCTATTTCAAAAGCGACAGCAACACCCCCGCGCGGTATTCCCAATACGAACACATCGTCGCGATCGGCATAGGCCGCGAGACGCGCTGCCAATTGACGCCCAGCGTCCTCTCGATTCTTGAAGATCATGGCCTATACTCCTATCCACCATGCTGTACTATTCATACCTCCCGAAGAGTATTAAGTGCGGTGATGCATGTCACCGTTCAGAGGTCTTTTTCAAAAAGGTGAGCTATGAGCTTGCCAAGAATATCGGCGTTCACCAGATGACGGCATGGTTCATGCTGCACCAGATTTGTGCCGCGATGAAGGAAGACTCCAGGTTCAAGTTCGGCGAAAATGGCCTGAGCTACTGTGATGACTTTGGTCCCAAAACGGTTAGGTTCGAGTTCAGTACAGATAAACAAAATGATGAGGGCGCGCTTCAACAGCCGAAGACTATGGCCCGAAAGCTTGTCCGACATAATCGGTATGAGACGTATGTTCGGCGCGTTGACGGTTAACGCTGTTTATACGAACAGAGGCGACGCACCCACGAACGCCAACCCCTCGAGCCGCGTTAATCCTTGAATGCCGGTGCAGCGGCCGCCATGAAATATGCACCACATCGGCCCCGTCTTCGCACAAATTACCGGGCAGACCACACTTCCCTCGGATTCGAACAAAGCCGTTGTCCTGCCGGAAGTGTGATCTTCGTCACGGACGGACGCCCCCGCAAAGACTAACGTTCATGTCATAACCGCGGTATAGCGGCATATGAGGTGAAAATCATGGCAACAGCCGAACTAAAGTCCGCAACGAAGTTGAGCGCATCCATCCCGACAATGAGAGCGCTGGTCTACCACACCCCCGGTCATGGCCCCGGAAGATATGCATGGGAAGACAAGCCATATCCATCAGTGAAAGAAGCGGGGGATGCCATCGTGCGGATTACCACCACGACGATCTGCGGGACAGACCTGCATATTTTGAAGGGAGACCTGCCGACCGTGACGGACGGCCGCATTCTTGGGCACGAAGGAATAGGCGTGATCGAGGAGGTGGGCACGGGAGTCACCGAGTTTCACGTAGGCGACAAGGTCATTATTTCTTGCATTACAGCTTGTACCAAATGCGATTTCTGCAGGAAGGCTATGCCTTCCCATTGCAGACATGGCGGCTGGATTCTAGGCAACACAATTGATGGAACCCAGGCTGAATGTGTGCGCATTCCACACGCCGACGGGAGTCTTTATCACTTCCCTGAGGGCGGTGATGAAGAAGCACTGGTGATGCTAAGCGATATCCTGCCAACGGGCTTTGAGTGCGGCGTTTTGAATGGACAAGTGAAACCAGGAGACTCGGTGGCCATCGTGGGCGCGGGCCCGGTTGGACTCGCCGCTCTGCTGACGGCACAATTCTACTCTCCAGCGATGATCTACGTGATAGACCTGGACGACAATCGTCTTGCCGTGGCAAAACAGTTCGGTGCGAGCACTGTAATCAATAGCTCAGACGGGAAAGCGGTCGCAAGATTACTGGAATTGACTGGCGGCGCAGGGGTCGATGTGGCTATCGAGGCAGTTGGGATGCCAGCAACCTTCGACATCTGTCAAGCAATTGTCGGCGCAGGTGGGCATCTGGCAAACATAGGCGTCCACGGCAAACCCGTCGCGCTACATGTTGAAAGACTCTGGGACCGCAACATTTCGTTGACGACGCGACTGGTGGACACTGTCACCTTGCCCATGCTGCTGAGGGTTGTGCTATCGGGCAAGCTAAAACCAAGCAAGCTAGTCACGCATCGGTTTGGCCTTAATGAAATTCAGAATGCATACGAGACCTTTGGCAACGCGGCTAAAAGTAGCGCCCTAAAAGTGGTCCTCACGAATAAAGGAACTCATTGATACACGGATCAAGGCCAGAACTACGATCGAGTCATCTGCACAGTGGTCACGGCACGAAATGGTTTACTTTCCGGTCTGATAGTTGACACGTCGAGGCGGGGAAGAAAGCTCCCTCCGTGTCAGCTCCAGTGTTCAGAAACCGAAAACTGGTTGAGCGCAAAGCCGCAGGATGAGTTACCGCAGATTGAGCGTCGAATACTGGCTAATGGGGGGCTGTCACAGCGGGACTGTTCTTTGTCAGTATTGTGGTGCATGAACTGGCCCACTCATGGGTGGCACTTCGCTACAAACTACCGGTACATCGGATCACGCTGTTTGTCTTTGGCGGCTATCCCAAATTGCAGCCGAGCCACCGAACGCAGCCGCAGAATTCCTGATCGCGGTTGTCGGGCCGCTTACCAGCTTTGCGCTGGCAGCACCCTTTTACTTCCTGGAACCATCCTTTGCGAGGATCACGGCGGTCTTTGCAATCGCCAAATATCTTGCCCTCATTAACGGCACTCGGACTGTTCAACCTCATTCCGGCATTCACCCTCGATGGGGGCCGGGTGTTTCGAGCCATCGTTTGGGGAGTGAACATTGCCGACCGACTCGCTATCGGAGAGGCGACAGTCAAGAGCCACGTTACGAATATTCTTGCCAAATTGCGGGCCAAGGATCGGACGCATGCCGTCACGATTGGGTTGAAGCGCGGCATCATCTCGCTCTAATCCCCCAAAAGTCGGATCGAGGGCACCGACTAACCGGGGTTTCCATCCAATTCAAACTGCCGTAGCCTGCTCTGTTGTGGGATCCTTGCAAAGGCTCTTTACCACGTTCGCCAATGGCTGGCCGGGTTGTGGACTGCTTGTCCAGCGCCTGGTTGCAGGTATCGCACTGCTCCACGACGCAGGAGTGTTGTTCAGAGGGCAGCATCTGACTGCAGCTACGTCCCCGCAGGCTATTGGCGCAGTGCTAGCAATCTTCGTCATGATCGGATTATGGACTCCTTTAGCGGGAGCCCTGGTTGCAGCCGTCGAAGTGTGGGCTGGTCTTGCATACCAGGGAGATGCAGGGATGACGATCCTCATAGCAACTTTCGGCGCTACTCTGGCGATGATCGGGCCTGGCGCGTTCTCGGTCGACGCACAGTTGTTTGGCAGAAAGCAGATTCGGAGATAAGAGTCCTCCACATGCAGACTGCTCGCCAGAAAGTCGGAGTCGCCGATCATGCGAAGTACATGCCCAAAATCACCTCGAAGGCAGGTTGTCCGCCACTCCAGTTCATTGCAAAGTGGATCTTGTGGATTGACCTCAGTTCATTCGGAAGGCAGACATGGGCTCTACTGTAATGCGGTATATCGGGAGAGGTGACATAACCGAGGCTGGACTGGGGCAGTGTCTTGATAAGCAGGCCTGCGCAGAATTTCATGAAATTATCGGGGAAAGCCCGGCTCTAAGAAGCGCATTGGACCTGGTATCTGTGGTCTCGCCGACGGACTCGCGTGTCCTGATCGTTGGTGAGACTGGTACAGGTAAAGAGCTTATTGCACGCGCCATTCACAGTTTGAGCTCCCGCCGCGATCGAAAAGCTTCGGGGTCCTTGTCAACTGCCCGATCCCGGCGTTCGATGGTGAGTTTGATTCGGCTTGTTACATCTGCTGCTTCTCGTGGAATTGATTGTCAAACTACCGCCTCCTGTCGAACTACCGACAGTTTCAGTTGATCGAGCAAGCCTCCAAGTCGTTGTTCCTAAGCACTCATTTCGTCGCCACAATTTGGCAGTGGAAGTGCTCGTGCCTTTCCTGGCGTGTGCGAGCAACCGAGCTAAGGCATGGCACATGCCGGTTCTTTCATCGTGACCATTTCGCTTCGGGGGACGGGCAGCACACGATTTAGCGAGGTACTGAGAGGTCGATATATATGGAAATGCAGGTTGTACAGACCAACGACACGAACGAGCAACATGTTGGTCCTCGTCAAGAGGACATTCAGGAACTCTCTGTCATCGTGAACCATCGTTTGCAGCATTTTCGGCGGATAGCCATGCGTCAACTTGGCAATGTTCACGATGCGGAAGACGCCGTTCAGGACGCGCTCCTGTCCGCCTATCGGCATTTGGGACAGTTTCGCGGCCAGGCACAGATGAGCACCTGGCTGACCACGATCGTCATCAATTCGGCTCGGATGAAGGCCAGGGGGCGTCTAAGGCAGCCGCAAATTTCCATTGAGGGCTTCGACCACGATTACTATCTGCTCTCCGACAAGCTCTCGGATTCCCGTCCTGATCCCGAGGACTTGTTGAGAGAGAGAGAGTTAAGGCGCAAGGTGAATGATCTGTCCTATCGCTTATCCCCGGTCCTGCGCGAAGCCTTCCATTTGCGTACTTTTGATGAACTGAGCGTCCGCGAAACCGCCACGGTTCTGGGAGTGCGAGAGACCACGGTCAAAACACGAACATCGCGGGCAAGAACTCATCTCAGGCGAATCCTTCAAACGGGATACGAAGTCCCTGCCTTCTCGGAGAAAGCTGAGCAAAAGGACAATTGAAAGCTCTCGCAGTGAGGGCATGCGGTGTAATTGCTTCGCCCCAAAAAGGCTGTCCTGGGTTTGACGGGTATTCCCCATGTGTTAAGTATCAAACGACTTCAATGCCAGCAGCCCATGCGCGTCCAAGGGGAAGGAATCCGGCTCCAATCGTTGCACACCTGGGGAAATCAGTAGGCGGGCGGCTCGCGCGCTTCCACGGATAAAGACCGTGTGATCAATGCGATCAACCCGCAGAAGCAGCATTCAGTTCCCAGGATGTCGCGCTTTTCTCAGGATTGTTGCTCTACGCTAAGGTTCACGTTCAGTGAAAGCGAATCGGTGACAGCAACATTGACGGGTGCTGCCGTTCATCTCACACTACAAGATAGGTTGTAGCACGCAGGGTTCTCCTTTTGTGGAGTAGCGTTAGGAGAGGAGATCTGATGGAGTCTTCCTCACAATCCGATGCGTCTTTGGCTTTGAGCAACGAAGATGTGCAATTCGAGAAGGGTTTGTTTTCCTCCGAATCAGTGCTCGATATCCTGCGGCTGATTCTCACTGGCGCCCCACTGGCTGAGGTGCTGACCATCATTGCCCAACTGGTTGAATCTCGAGGTGACGGGACTCTGTGTACCATCTGGCTCCCGGACAGTGACGGGAAGCAGCTTTACTGTGCCGCGGCGCCCAGCCTTCCAAGGTTTATTACCGCCGCAGGGGTGATGGCGATCGGCCCCAATGGCGGCTCGTGTGGCGCGGCCGTGTATCGAAAGGAGCCCGTCTATGTAACGGACATACTCAACGATCCTGTCTGGGACAATTATCGCGATCGGCTCTTGCCTTTTGGAATCCGTGCTGTTTGGTCGCGGCCTTTATTCACCAGCAATGGCAAGGTCCTCGGAACCTTCGCCATTCATTATCGTGAAGCGCGCAGCCCCGGTAGAGCCGATCTGCAATTGATCGAGAGTGCCGGTCATATCGCGGGCATCGCGATTGAGCGCCACCTCAATGAGGTGAATTTGCGGCTCGAACGCGACCGGCTGCGACTGCTTTTGGAAATCACAAACAGCATGACCTCAAAGCTTGACCTCCGTCGTCTGTTGGAGACGCTGTCTACCGATCTGTTAAAAGTGACACGGTGTGACTTTTGCGGTCTGCTGTTGCCCAACGCTCATAGTGGCCAATTCCGTTTGACCGTCCTGTATAACCCGGAGAGTCGCAATGCAATCTGTGACGGCACAACGGTTCCGGTAAGAGGGTCTACTTGCGGTAAAGCTTTCTTGTCGGGCAAGAATCAACTGATAAACAATCTTGAAGACCTGAAGGACGACCCTGAAAGCTTTGGGAGCAGTGAAGGGCAACTTTTCTATGAGCGAGTGGTAGAGGAAGGCCTGAAGTCGGGATGCGAACTCCCACTCTCCGGTCGAAGAGGCATCATAGGCGTTTTGGGCGCTTTCAGCCGCTCGGTGAGGGCATTTTCCGAAGAGGAGTTTGCCTTTCTCGAACAGGTCGCCAGTGAAGTGGCCATCGCTGTTGAGAACGCGCTGGATTTTGAAAAGGCAAACGAAGACCGGTTGAGCGAGACAAAGCAGAGACTTTATCTGGAAGAGGAAGTCCACGCCGAATTTGGGGCAATTGTTGGTGAGAGCCCGGCCTTGACGGACGCTTTGCGCCTGGTGTCCGTCGTGGCGCCTACAGATTCGAGCGTGCTGATTCTCGGCGAGACGGGTACCGGGAAGGAACTCATTGCACGGGCCATCCACCATCTGAGCAGCCGCCGCGAGCAGGCCTTCGTGAAACTGAATTGCGCCGCAATCCCGCTCGGCCTGCTTGAAAGTGAGCTGTTCGGGCACGAGAAGGGTGCGTTCACCGGGGCGATCGCGCAAAAGACGGGACGCTTTGAACTCGCAGACAAGGGCACGCTCTTCCTCGATGAGGTCGGAGACATCCCTCTCGAGCTTCAGGCAAAGCTGCTGCGAGTGCTGCAGGAGCAGGAATTCGAAAGGCTCGGCAGCAATCGAACCCGAAAAGTGAATGTGCGCCTTATCGCAGCCACCCATCGCGACTTGCCTGCAATGGTACGGCAGGCCACATTTCGCGAAGACCTGTATTACCGGCTGAAGGTATTTCCAATTAATGTTCCGGCGCTGCGGCAACGTACAGAGGACATCCCGAAACTTGTCGCTCACTTCATTGAGATTTATGCGCAGCGGATGAACAAGGAAATTGACACTATCCCGTCAGAGACCATGGAAGCGCTCATACGTTATCGCTGGCCTGGTAACGTTCGAGAATTGCGTAACTTTATCGAGCGGGCCGTAATCCTTTCCCCTCACACCGTGTTGCGCGCCCCAATCTCCGAGCTCGAGCCCATTGGCGTTTTGACGGAGCCATATCTCCCGATTACACGTCTCGATGAGTTGGAGCGGGACCATATCGTCCGTGCCCTTGAGCTGAGCAATTGGGTCGTAGGCGGGCAAAACGGTGCGGCCCAGCGGCTAGGGATGAAAAGGACATCCCTGATTTACAAAATGAGAAAGTTCCGGATCGTCCGCCCTGCAGCCTCAAGGGATAACGGAGATTTCGAGACCCAATTGCATCCGACCTGAAATCCTGACATGGCTGTGTGTCGTGACAGTTTGTGGTGACAAAGTCCCGTCAGTGACGAACATTGGTCACAAATCCGCCGTTCGCGGCGCGACTCTCTTCGGGCCTCTTACTGGTGCATCCACTGGCAACAGAACCACTTGGTCAACATTCCCTGATTGCGGCAGAGCCGCTTCTGGCTGGCTGTTGAGTTGCTCCCTCAATAGAGCCTGACAGCGGGGGCATTGTTGCGCATTGCGTTCCTCTGTCGAACTCTTACCAGCTCCGAACGCCGGCTGATGGCTCAGGACCATGTCGATTCTTGCTGCAAAATATCGAGCTGCGCGAGCGATGACGCGCTCTCTTGTTGGAAGTCTGTCCGCCGAAGATCAAATGGTCCGGTCGTGCTCCGGGGCGAATCCAGTGAAATGGCATCAGGCGCACACCACATGGTTCTTTGAGACATTCGTGTTGCGGCCGTTCCTGACAGACTATAGACCGTTTCACAACGAGTTCCATCGGCTGTTCGACTGCCATTATGCGTCCGTGGACGACGAAATAACAGAGAGAAAGCTGCTCACCTCCTTCTCTCGCCCCTCGCTCAACGAGATACTTGCATATCGTGCCCATGTGGACTGCGAAATGGGAAGGCTATTCACGCGCGCTGTGGACGAGGAAGCATCGCGCCGCATGCTATTGGGTATCAACTACGAACAACAACACCAGGAGTTGATCTTAACGGATATCAAGCACGCATTCTTCTCGAATCCCCTGCACCCCTCGTATGAAGAGGCCGCTCTCAAGGACGAGCCCGGCCGCGCCATTCCCAAACTCGGCTGGCACAGGCTCCGCAGCGGACTGATTGAAATTGGCCATCTGCCGAACGCGGACGACCCATTGGACTTCTGCTTTGATAATGAGACTCCGCGGCACAAGACGCATCTCGAACCGTTCCAGGTCGCGAGCCGTAAAGTCACATGTCGCGAGTACCTTGAGTTTATCTCTGATGACGCATACATGCGCCCGGAACTGTGGTTGGCGGACGGCTGGGAGATGGTGAAGCAGGAAGGCTGGGAGGCCCCGTTATATTGGGATCGCGATGCTAGAGACGAGACCGGCTGGCGCGTCTACACGCTGCGGGGATGGTACAGCCTCTTCTTTCTTCTCGATACCCCTGTCTGCCATATCAGCTTCTTCGAAGCCGACGCGTTTGCGCGCTGGCGTGGATGCCGCTTGCCGAGGGAAGCAGAGTGGGAGTTTGTGGCAAACCTGCAAGCTACAACCGGAAACCTTCTGAATACCGCACGGCTGCATCCCGCCGCGGCGGCAGGCGATGACTTGCAGCAGCTCTTTGGGGATTGCTGGGAGTGGACGTCCAGCGCTTATACGGCGTACCCGGGAGATAAACCTCTCCCGGGCGCTCTGGATCAGTCGAACGGAAAATTTATGTCTGGTCAGATGATTTTGCGTGGGGGGTCCTGTGTCACACCCGCGGATCACATCCGTGCCAGCTACCGAATGTTTTTGCCGCCGGCAACCCGGCGGTACTTCACAGGAATACGTTTGGCAGCTTGAAAGGGAGTGAGTCCGATGGTAAACGGCGGTTCGAAGAAGCAGAGTGACGCATCTGTATTTCAAGCAGGAAAACCTGCAATCGAATCGCTCGCCCGTTCTTCGAAAGGCTCTTTGGCGACGGCAGAGTTCTTCGCGAATGGTTCAATCCATTGGTTCTCTATTCGAACAGATGGATGAAGCAGCGGTCATCCTGTCCAATTCCTGACAGTGTTGGCTGTCCGACACTGCTTTGTCAGTTGAAGAGATGGAATTACCTGGTCTCGCAAAGCAACCTGGCCGCAAAACAAGGAAGTTGCTTTAGATATCGTTGCGCTTGTGGAGTGCTCTGTTTGGCATTCTGCTTGCACTGAGGTTGTCGAGATACGCTTTGCGGTTCAAGGGCGAGCCGCAACAAACTTGCAATGACCATCGACCGGTTCGTTCATTGTGCTCCCCATTGTCGGTCAATCCAGCCCTGTCGGAACGGCATGTGTCGGCAGTTCATCCAACACAAGTACATCAACCAGAGTAGAGAGGAGTCGTTATGAGTCGAATCCAGCCAGGGCAGGCAACGAACGCAGGCAATGTGCCTCTAACATCTGTTCACAAAGTGGAGGCGGACGGCATTCGGGTCTTCTATCGAGCGGCTGGCGATGAGGCTGCACCTGTACTGCTTTTGCTGCACGGCTTTCCAGCCTCGTCTTTCATGTTCCGCGATCTCATCCTGCGCCTCGCCGATCAATTCCGCGTGATCGCTCCTGATTTGCCTGGGTTCGGGTTCACGGAAGTGCCGGAAAAACGAAACTACAAATATTCTTTCGATGCTCTGGCTGGCACGATCGAGGCCTTTACCGATGTACTCGGCCTCAATCGCTATGCAATCTATGTATTCGACTACGGCGCGCCGACCGGCTTTCGCCTTGCGATACGCCGTCCGGAACGAATTACGGCCATCGTCTCGCAGAATGGCAACGCATACGAGGAAGGTCTTGCCGAGGCGTGGGGACCGATCAGAAAATATTGGGCCGAGCCCACAGCCGAAAACCGGGAAGTGCTGCGACAGAACATTCTTACACTGGAAGGAACACGCTGGCAGTACACGCACGGCGTAACGAATCCGGAGAGCGTCGCCCCTGAGGCCTACACTCTCGACCAGGCTTTGATGGACCGCCCTGGAAATAAAGAGATCCAGCTCGATCTGTTTCTGGACTATGCGTCGAACGTAAAGCTCTATCCGAAGTTTCAGGAGTACTTCCGGAGTGTGAAGCCTCCTCTGCTCGCGATCTGGGGCAAGAACGATCCGTTCTTCCTTCCGCCAGGCGCAGAAGCGTTTCGAAAGGACATTCCCAGCGCGCAGGTTCAGTTTCTCGATACGGGCCACTTTGCCATTGAGACGCATGCCGTAGAGATTGCTTCCGCAATGAAGGAGTTCCTCAAGGCGAATAACGTCGCCGGAATACCCGAGAAGGCGTCTCGATGACATCTTCTAATGCAGCGACGGCTGTTTTGGTGCATGGCGCATGGGCCGACGGATCGTGCTGGAGCAATGTCATTCTGCCATTGCGAAGCAAGGGACTAAGCGTCATCGCAGCTCCCATTCCGCTTACATCGCTCACGAATGACGCTGCCGCTCTTCAACGGGTAATCGAGAGGACCGATGGCCCGATCGTTCTGGTAGGGCATGCGTATGCTGGTGCGGTAATTGCTGCGGTTCATGACGACCGGGTGAAGTCGCTTGTGTACGTTGCAGCCCTGGCTCCGGATGAAGGTGAAACAGTCGCAGATGTTTTCTATCGCACCGCCCCGCACCCACGAGCGCCCAAACTCACACCGGATGCAAATGGCCTCATTTGGATGCCGGAGGGCGGTTTCGGTAATGCCGTGGCGCACAACGCCACAGCAGACCAGATGGTCATCATGGCGGCGGTGCAGCGACCGATTGCCCTGAATTGCATTCAGGAGAAAGCTCCGGCCCCCGCGTGGAAGACGAAACCATCCTGGTATCTCCTCGCGGAAGAGGATCGCATGATTCTTCCGGAGAACCAGCGATTTATGGCCGAACGAATGCGCGCAAGCATCCGCTCGCACACTGTCGATCACACGCCCATGTATACCGCGTCGAATCGCGTGATCGACGTCGTATTGGAAGCTGCGAAAGAAGCAACTCGGAATTGAGGTTCCGATGAAAAACAGCTCCGTTGCTATCGTTACTGGCGCAAGCCAGGGAATTGGCCGAGCGACCGCGTTACGGTTGGCACGCGATTTCTCTGCTGTCGTGCTGGTGGCGAGAAATGAGGAGAAGCTGGACGCGACCGCGACTGCTGTCAAGAGTGCCGGAGCTGAGCCGCTGGTCTGCGCGCTCGATATGCGCGCGCCTGAATCGGCGGAGACCGTGGTCAGGAAAACCCTCGACCACTTCGGCAGAATCGACGCTCTGCTGAATATTGCCGGAGCGGTGCCGCAAATTGATCTGTTCGAAATGACTGATGCGCAGTGGGAAGATGGTTTGGCGCTCAAGCTGCATGGGGCACGGCGACTGACGGTACACGCCTGGGACGCATTGAGATCGTCGGAGGGATCCGTCGTTCTGATCTCCGGAAGTGCTGCTCTCGATCCAAAGCCAGAATTCGCTGCAGTCGCCACGGTCAATGCCGCAATCATTGCACTCGCGAAGGCATTTGCTGAACAAGGCATCAAGGACGGCGTTCAGGTAAATAGCGTCGTGCCAGGCCCAGTAATGACCAACCGCAGGCAATCCTTTTTTGAGAAGTGGGCGCCAGCACGCAACCTGACCGCCGAAGAAGCGATGAGGCGGTTCCCGGAGGAAGTCGGCATCGCTCGTTTCGGGAGGCCGGAAGAGATTGCTGACCTGATGGCTTTTCTTGTGTCTCCAGGTGCGAAGTGGATAACGGGAACGTCGGTGCGGATGGACGGCGGCGAAATCAAAGGAATCTGATGTGTGCTTTTAAGACGATAGATCGCTCAGGTCAAAGCTCAGGAGAAAACATCAAAGGTATGAATGTTAACGGTCAAAGCAAGGAAGAAGCGAAGTTGATCACTGCTATTTTGGATGGAGATATCCAGCGCTTCCATCAGTTGATTCTTCCTTATCAACGCAGCATCTACCGCATGTCGCTTTTCTATATGAAAAACGAAGAGGAGGCGGAGGACGTTGCGCAAGAAACATTCATTAAAGCTTACCGAAATTTATCAGCTTTCCGAGGTGATTCGAGGTTCAGTACGTGGCTTATCAGCATTGCGCTAAACGAGGCGCGAAACCGATTGCGGCAGAAGGCAACTGCCCGGATCGTATCTCTGGATGAACCTGTAAGGGAAGGGTGGATCTTGTCCCCAGCTCTCTTGTCCGATTGGCGGGAACTTCCATCGGACGTGATCGAGCGCAAAGAAATCAGGCAGGTGCTCGAGAAGGCCGTCGCGCTGCTTCCCAACCCCTATCAGCAGGTGTTCCTTTTGCGGGAAGTGGAGGAGCTGAGTGGAAACGAAACGGCGAAAATTATGGGTATCACGGTTTCGCTGGTAAAAGTCAGGTTGCACCGAGCCCGAATCATGTTGCAGAGAACGCTGGCGCCAAAATTGCGTGCAATCCAAACGCATCCACGTTTTCAAAGAATGCAGCCTCAACAACTAAGGAGAGACAGCGATGAATCCGGTCCCATCAGAGCAAGCGATCGCTACAGGGAAGCAGGGTTTGGTTTCGACTGCTGACATGGTTAACGGCCCCCGTAGCACTTTGACGAGAGTGGCTGCGTGGATCAACGATCACAATCTTCCATTCCTGACCATCAGTATCGGCATGATTGTTATGCTCCTTTGGGCAGGATCATTCAAAATGACGGCTCAGGGCGCCGAGGCGATCACTCCTTTGGTCACCCACAGCCCATTGATCGGCTGGCACTTCAAATTATTCGGCCCTCGTATCGGCTCCGGCATCATCGGCCTGACCGAGATCACAGCAGCCCTTCTGTTCATCGTTGGCTACTTCAAAGCGAAGGCCGGAATTATAGGTGGACTGATCACAATGCTGATGTTCTTTATTACCAGCACCATGGTCATATCGACACCCGGCACGATCATTTCCATCCACGGGATGATCTATATGAGCTTTTTGGGCCTGTTCCTCTTCAAGGACGTCATCTCTTTTGGGGTTTCCTTCTACCTGGTCAGCTATTTCGGCCGGAAGGCCATTGTTTCCGAAGGCAGAAGCCAATAGGTCACGCCCGGACAATGCTCTAACCACTGCGCGCACCACAGGCGGTAGTTTTTCACTCCAATGGAACAATTGTGGCGCTACCCTGAACGGCGCCCGCGCTCGCTGATCCAGTTGTTCCTTGGAGAATTTCCGATTCCGGTTTAGGAACAACCCGTTCGTCCTCGTTTGACATCATATGTTGGAGTTGCGTATATATGGGATCAACACATATGGAACTGGCGAACAATGCGGATCGTGAGTGGAAAAAGGGTGGCGCCGAGTTGCTGATCCTGTCGCTGCTGGAACAGCAGGCGCGTCACGGCTACGACATCTGCAAGCTGATTGAAGCACGATCGGCCGGGGCCCTGCGCTTCCATGTGACTACGCTGTATCCGCTGCTGTACCGGCTGGAGGAGCGGGGCCTTGTTCAAGGACGCTGGGTCGAGAAGGCGAATCAACGGCGCAGACGCTATTACAGCCTGACAGCCGAAGGACGCAGGGTCCTGGCGCGACAACGCCGGAGCTGGCAGGGATTTGTGGAAGCGATGAGCCGGGTTATGGGGGCGGAGAATGCATGACTGGAAACAGGAGATTGGCAGGCGGCTGGCGGACCTGCAAATCGAGCCAACCCGCGAGGCAGCCATCATCGAAGAACTGAGCCAGCATCTCGAAGACTATTACCAGGAGATGCTCGCAGCAGGCAGCAGTGAGCCAGACGCCCGCCGGAGAGTCCTCGAGGAGTTGGAAGCCAGCGAGGTTCTGGCCGCGGCGTTGCGTTCGACTAATCGCCGATCGGGCCAGAGTTTAACCCCGCCGGCGGCATTGCCTTCAGGAAATCTGCTGTCTGACCTGTTGCGCGACCTGAGATATGGATTGCGCAGCATGTCGAGAACGCCGGCGTTCTCCTTTTTTGCCATTCTGACGCTGGCACTGGGAATCGGCGCAAGCACGACAGTGTTCACGGTGGTCAACACGCTGCTCCTCCATCCGCTCCCGGCTCGTGATCCTTCGCGGCTGGTTTGCGTATACACGACGGAGGTGAAACATCAAAAGCAGTCGGGCAGCCTGCTTCCCATTTCGTATCCAAACCTGAAGGACTACCGGGCCTCGAACACTGTCTTCAACGGACTCGTCGGGTTCTCACCGCCGATGGTGATGACGCTGATGGAGAAGGCGGGCGCTGAGCGGTTTTTCGGACAGCTTGTCACGCAGGGCTACTTTGAGACACTCGGGCTCACACCCGCGAAGGGCCGGTTCTTCCGTCCGGAAGAGATCAGCGCGCCGGGTTCCGCTCCCGTTGCCGTGCTGAGCTACAGCGCCTGGAAGATTCGCTTCAACGGCGCTGCGGATATCCTGGGCAGAACTCTCGATATCAATGGAACATCCTTCACGGTCATCGGGGTCGCTCCGCAGGGGTTCCTCGGGGTGAGCGCCGTATTCGGGCCCGATGTGTGGCTTCCGGCCACGATGGCCCAGCAAGTGCTGCCCGCTCCGATGCAGGATGTACTGCAGAGCCGGGGGAAACCGTTCTTCCAGACGGTCGCGAGGCTGAAGTCCGGAATAAGCCGCAGCCGGGCCGAGGCCAGTCTGCAAACGCTGGCTGCTAGGTTGCAGCAGGAGTACCCGGATGCGAATGCAGGCCATACCGTTTCTGTGCACCCTGTGACGACCGCACTGTTTTCCACCACGGGCGGCGAGCGCGGATTGGCGTTTGTAAGCACGGTTCTGCTGGTCATTGTGGGATTGGTGTTGCTGATTGCCTGCTCCAACGTTGCGAACCTGCTCATGGCACGCGCGGTGAGCAGACGGCATGAGATCGCCATTCGTCTGGCCATCGGCGCCAGTCGCGGACGCCTGCTGCGCCAGCTTCTGACGGAGAGCGTGCTTCTTGGCGTGTTTGGCGGCGTCGCCGGATTGGGCGTGGGCTATGGAGGTTGCCGCTTCCTGTGGTCCTTCCGCCCACCCGAGGTCGCCCGCAATCTCGTCGAGCCCAGGCTGGACGTCACAGTGTTCGTCTTTGCCATTCTCATGTCCCTCGCTACCGGTTTCATCTTTGGCGTTGTACCCTCCCTGAGAGCTTCAAAGACAGGCCTGGTCGACGGCCTGAAGGAAGAGACCCGCGCTGCGGGACTCGCCAGCCGCAGCGCGCGATTCCAGAAGACGCTGCTCACCGGACAGGTTGCGCTTTCGCTGGTATCGCTGATCGCAGCCTCACTCTTTCTTCGAGCTGTCGAGCGTGCCTACGACATCGATCCTGGCTTCGATGTCGCGCACATCGCCGTGTTCATGATGAATCCAGAGCAGGTAGGCTACAACGGGGCGCGGCTCAAAGACTTTCATCGCGAAGTGACGGACCGGGTTTCAAGGATTCCGGGTGTCGAGGCCGTGAGCTGGGCATCGGATCTCCCGTTCTGGTCGAGCGCCTCGCACGGCCTCATGATTGAGGGACAGGCGCTGCGGCGGAAATCCGAGACAACCGACACTGTGACCAACACGGTTGGTGTGGACTACTTCAAAACCTTGCGCATACCGCTTCTCGAGGGAAGAGCGTTTACAGATGGAGATCAGGACGGGTCGCTGCCCGTCGCCATCATCAATGAAGATCTGGCGCGGCGATACTGGAAGGACGGCAACGCTTTGGGGAGGCACATCCGCCTTTCCGGCGACACAGTTACGCGCCAGATCGTGGGCGTAGTGAAGACGAGCGACTACACGACTCTCGGTGAAGCGCCCCAGCCATGCCTGTATCTCCCGCTCCGCCAAAGCCCCGGGGGAAGCTTCAATCTTTACGTACGAACCGCGACAAATCCTTCGCTGGTGCTCGAAGCGGTGCAGCGCGAGATCAGAGAAGTTGACCCCAAAGTCGAGATCAGCGATGTCCGCACCGGCGCAAAGCTTATGAACCAGGTGTTGTGGAACGCCCGCGTCGTGCTGGGTATGCTGGGTGTCTTCGGACTGCTCGCCCTGGCACTGGCCAGCGTGGGGCTCTACGGCATCCTTACCTACTCAGTCAGCGGACGGCAGCGCGAGATCGGAGTGCGTATGGCTCTCGGCGCATCGCGCTCAGCCGTTCTGCGCCTCGTGTTGCGACAGGGTATGACGCTGGTGTGCATCGGCGTCGCTATCGGCCTGGCGCTCTCCCTGGTGATCGGTCGTGCGTTTTCGAGAATGCTGTTTGGCCTGACTCCTGCCGATCCGCTGAGTCTGGTTGGCGCTTCCGCAGCTCTGCTTCTGGTGGCGATGCTGGCGTGCTATCTGCCTGCTTTGGCGGCCAGTCGGATGGATCCCATGCGAGCCCTGAGAGAAGGCTAGCAAAAGCACATTCGCAATGCACAAACCTCGTGAGGAGCAGCACCGCCGGGGGGTCCATGCACCCTTTTGGGGCCCTCCACCGCCCATCTCTCGTCGAGAAGTGGGAAGATGAGGCGCCTGGCTGCAAGAATCGATTTTTACTTGAAGCATAATCGCCAATTCATGGCAAAGGCGGTAAGAGGAACGAGGAGCACGGTCTGTCAATGGGCATTCGACCTGTTTGCATCAGCGGCAGAATCGGTGCGTGGCCGCCCTGTTCCTTCGGTGAGTTCAACGATGCGATCGACCGTCGCGGGTGGGTCGAAGAGTTCTGCTTCGCCGTTGGGCCAGCGAACCTGGATGCTTTGCAGATGGGTTTCGGCGCCCAAACCAAAGTGGAGGCGGAGATCGCTGGAAGAGTTGTAACTGGAACCGCTGCGTACTTCATCCACCCATATCCGACTTGTTCCACGGATGGTGACGCGAGCCCCGATAGCATCTCGATTTGAGGTTGTGCCGACGAGACGAAGGCCCAGCCAGTGATTATTGTTTTTTGCCATGTTCACAAGAAGCATGGGAAAGTCGCTGAGGTTGTTGATTACAGCTTCGATGCGTCCGTCGTTGAAGAGATCGCCAATCGCCAGGCCGCGGCTTGAGCGGGGATCGCTAAGGCCAGGGCCAGAGGTCTTGCTGATGTCGCGAAACTTTCCATTGCCGAGGTTGTGATAGAGGAAACGCGGCTCGCGGTAAGAAGAGCCGAGCTTGGCCGAGTCCACTTCTGGATAAACGTGACCGTTCACCACGAGCAGGTCGGGCCATCCATCGTTGTCTACGTCGGCGAACATGGTGCCCCAGCCGAGGTCCGCCGAATTGATGCCGAGCCCGGCGGGAAAGGTCATATCGGTATACGTGCCGTCTCCGTTGTTGTGATAGAGCGTAGCGGTATCGTCTGAGAAGTTAGTCTTGAAGAGGTCGAGCCGGCCATCGCCGTCGTAGTCGGCCGCCGTAGAGCCCATTCCAGCCTGCTCCCGCCCGTCTTCATTGAAGGCTACGCCCACGTCCTCAGCGGTGTCGGTGAAGGTGCCATTGTGGTTGTTGTGGTAGAGGATCGCCGGCGTTGAATCGCAGGCGACATAGAGGTCGGGCCAGCCGTCGTTATCATAGTCGAGCGTTGTAATAGAAAAGCAGTAGTGCCCGTTCGTTTTCTCGAAGCCGCTGGATTTGCTGACGTCTTCGAACTTCCCATTGCCGAGGTTGTGGTAAAGGATGTTGGGCGCGCTTGCCAGCCCTCGAGGACCGCACATTACTGCGACGCCCTTCCACATGCAGGTTGAGTTGCCGCCAGGAGCCGGCGTATTTGCCAAATCGAGGTGGACGTAGTTGGCAACGGCGAGGTCGAGCTTGCCGTCGCGGTCGTAGTCGATGAAGGCGCAGCCCGTACCCCATTCTTTGCCCGTGCCTGCTACTCCAGCCTGCTCCGCTACCTCCTTGAACGTGCCGTTTCCCTGATTGTGATAGAGGCGATTTTTGCCGTAGCCGGTTACGTAGATGTCGTCGTAACCATCGTTGTCATAATCGCCCACGCAGACTCCCTGACCCCATCCGGTGGAAGTAAGTCCGGCCTGTGCGGTGACATCGGTGAAGGTGCCGTCGTGATTGTTTCGGAAAAGATGGTTGGTGGGCGGAGGTCCCGGACTGTCCGCCTTGTTCTCAGGGAGGGTGGTTCCATTCACGATGAAAATATCCGGCCAGCCATCATTGTTGTAGTCGATGATAGCGACTCCGGAGCCGGTGGCTTCGATGATATAGCGTTTGTTTTCGATGCTGCCGTTGACGTCACGGACCCGAATTCCGGCCTTCGATGTTACGTCTACAAACCATGCCGGTGGTGGGTGATCGGTAGTCGGAGGATAAGGCTGCTGAGCGACGGCGGAAACGCTGAAGACAAGGATTGACAACTGCATCACCAGACAGCCGAGGAGATGGGATGGAGTGCCTTGCCGCGCGCGGGACATGACTACCCTTTGCCCGATCCGGGCGGCACGCCTATGGCTGCGGCCTTCAATATCTTTCCGCCTTCCTGTATGACGTATAAGCGGTTTGCGGGCAGGTCTGTCAGCTTGTCCTTTGCGCCTGAGGGCCACCAGATCTCGACCGTATCAGCTTTAATCGCGTGATCGAGGCCGAAGTGAATGCGGAGATCACTCTGTGAGTAGTAGCTACCGCCGCTACGAACTTCATCGATCTGGACGAAGGGTTTTCCGGCCGACGAGGCCTGCGTAGTGACGGCAATGCGAGCACCGATACCGGTGCGGTTCGATTTTGTTCCAACGGTGCGAATCTTGATCCAGTTACGGCCGGTGGTCGAGTCGCACCGGAGCAACTGGGGCCGGCTGTTGATGCAGTTGACGACGACATCGATGTCACCGTCATTGTCGTAATCGCCAAAGGCACAGCCCCGGGCAGGCACGGCTTCATTCACGCCCGGGCCTCCCTGCGCAGTTACATCTTCAAACTGTCCGTTGTGCAAATTGCGGTAGAGGTACTTGGGTTCGGCGTATGGGGCATCGACATCGGTCCCGTCAACTTCGGGATAGACATGGCCGTTGCAGATGAGGAGATCAGGCCAGCCGTCATTGTCCATGTCGAAAAATCCCACCCCCCAGCTGAGGAACCGAGTGTTGACGCCAAGCCCGGCGCGGTATGTGTCATCGTCGAAGGTTCCGTCTCCAAGATTGACATAGAGAGAGTCGGTATCGCCTGCGAAGTTGGTTTTGACAATATCGAAGTAACCGTCGCGATTGAAATCGGCAATCGAGACGCCCATGCCGGCTTGCGGCTTACCGTCGGGTGAATAAGCGACGCCATCCTCAATCGCCATCTCCTTGAAGGTGCCATCCTTCTGGTTCACGTAATAGGTGGCCGCCGTTGAGTCGTCGGCAACATAGATGTCCGGCCAGCCGTCATTGTCGAAGTCGCACACGCCGACTGACAGGCCGTAGGTCCCAACCGTGTCCCACATGCCGCTTTTCTGCGAGACATCGGTGAAAGTGCCGTTTCCGTTGTTGTGGTAAAGAATATTCTTCCCGCCCTGCAGACCGGGAGGGCCGCAGGCCACCTGGATGCCCTTGTATTCACAACCTGCCGCTTCAGGAATGGGAGCCGTCTTGATATCGAAGTCGATGTAATTGGCGACGAAAAGATCGAGGTGTCCGTCTCGGTCGTAATCAAGAAAGGCGCAGCCGGAGTTCCAGCGGGTTCTGGATTGCAGCAGCCCAACCTGGGCGGTTACGTCGGTAAACGTGCCGTCTCCGTTGTTGCGATAGAGAATGTTCTGGCCATAGTAGGAGACAAACAGGTCATCCCAGCCGTCGTTGTTGTAATCGCCCACACAGCAGCCCTGTCCCCATCCGCTGCGGCCAACGCCGGCCTTCAGCGTCACGTCCGTAAAGGTGCCGTCGCGATTGTTCTTAAAAAGATGGGAGATGGGCGCCTGCCCCTTGGGAAAGCCGTCGATGCGGGAGCCGTTGACGAGAAAGATGTCGAGCCAGTCATCGTGGTCGTAATCGTAGAAGGCGACTCCGCAGCCGGTGGTTTCAAGGAGATATCGATTTCTGTGTTCGCCCCCATAGATCGTTTTTGCGTTGAGGCCCGCCTGTCGCGCAACGTCAATAAAGCTGACTCCAAGCGGAGTTCCGGCAATCGGGGATGGCAGCCGTTTAGCCAACGGATGCGGTCTGGCGCTGTAGGTAGGACTGGCTCCGACCTGAGGTGCCGGCTGCATTGTGCTTTGTGGCCACGCGAGAGCCAGCACATCATCCAACGTAAGAACCAGAGAAGTGCGACAAAGAGAAGTAAGAAAGCTGCGGCGGGACCAACTCAAAACGACTCTCTCCTGCGATTGTTTGCCGACGGTAGAGCTCGAAAACATCCTTCAACCTGCGGTCGTTGCTTGCCAGGTCAGTCATCCTAAAATTGAAGGGTCTAGATAAGTCGATTGAGTATAGAAGAACCGTCGTCGCATGGGCAATGAGTTGTTGGGTGGGAATCAAGGGAGGCAGTCTGCGAAGCATCACCGGTGCGTGCCCGGAGTCTCGGGCGAAGATTGGGCCTTCTTTCGTTCAAGCGCTGCATCGGCGTCCCGGCCCTGCATTGCCAGCGCGTTGGCCAGCGCCAGATGTGCCTCCGCATCCGCGGGGTCGGCGGCAACGGCCGACTGAAACTGAACGATCGCGTCGGCTGCCTTACCCTGGCTAAGAAGCGCGCGGCCACTTTCCAACGCGAAGGTTGCCCGCTGGCGGCTGATCGCGGTACGAGTGAGAGCCGCGGCTATTTTGCGTTCAGCCAGGGCGCCGGCGTGATCGCCTTGCTCGCTGAGAATCGATGCCAGAGCGATATGAGGACTGGGCTGGTTGGGCAGGAGTTGAATGGCCCTGTGCAGCGCGTCGATAGCCTTCCCGGGCTGGTCGGTCTGTTTGTAAACGTTGCCGAGGAGCGCCCATGCATTGCCATTGTCAGGGCGCAGTGAGAGCACTTTCTGAAGCTCAGCCTCGGACTCGGTGAATCGACCCAACTGCATATAAAGGACGCCGAGAGTGTAGGGAGGATCGGGCAGCTGCGGCGCGAGCTTTTCCGCTGACTGAAGCTCGGGGATTGCCGCATTCACATCGTCTTTGAGCTTGAGGGCCAGGCCGAGATCGTAATGGAGGTAGGCGTCGTTGGGATCGGCGTCGAGACCGGCGCGGAACTGCGTGATTGCATGATCGAGATCGCTCTGCTGCAGATAGGCGACGCCTAGATCCTCGCGGAGCGTGACATCGTTCGGAGTCAGGCTGAGCGCGCGAAAATAGAAAGGGATCGCGTCCTTTGCGTCGCCCGTTTGTACCAGAGCCAGGCCCAGATTCGTCAGCGCCGCCGGATCCGCAGGGCGCGCCGCTTCGACCTGCTTGAAGAGAGGTAATGCGGCGCTGGCATTTCCAGCGGATTGGAGGGTGAGGGCAAGCTCGTATTCTGCAGTGGTGCTGGTGGAATCCAGCTCAGTCGCCTGCTTCAAAGTTTCGATTGCGGCGTCGTATTGACCTGCAACGCGAAGCGCGCGGCCGAGCTGAAGAAGGTAATCGATATTGTTCTTCGAAAGCGCATTGGCCTGCCTCAATTCCCGTACGGCGTCGTTGTCGTCATTCTGATTCAAATAGATCGAGCCAAGATGATAGTGGGCGGACGACAGCGTGGGGTCGAGAGAAATGGCTTGCTGAAACTCTGACTTCGCTTCGTCGTACCGTTGCTGCTGGGCGAGCAAGGTGCCTAAGGTGTCGTGCAGTGTTGCGCTGTTCGGCGAGGTAGTCAGAGCCTGATTAAGCTCTGTCTGGGCTGCTTCGGTCTGTCCGGTCGCAGACAGGGCCGTGGCGTAGGCAATTGCGTCCTCGGGGGAGAGCGTGGGCGGCGCGCCACCCGTCGGCTGTTCAAACAATTGAAACGTTGACGCCGACTCCGCGTACTTGTGAATCTGCGAGTAAGCCAGAGCGAGGTTCAGAATCGCACCGGTGTCGTGTGGGTCAAGTTTATGAGCCAATTCGAGTTGCACAATTGCCGCATTCGCGTCGCCTTGCGCCAGCAGCACGGTGCCGAAGGCGGTATGGCCAGCCGCGACGTTGGGAGCAAGGCTGACCACCTTCGCGAACTGCTCATGCGCGGTATGCAGGTCGTTGCGCATGTAGGCTGCTGAGCCAGCGCGAAAGGCCGCATCGGCTGCCTGGAGATTATCGTTCGAGGTTGGGGTGGTTTTAGGGTTCGCAGTCGCGCGGCCGGAGTTTTGTGCGAGCGCCGCGGGGAGTGCCGCAGCCATTGATGCGATGAGGATGAACGAGCCCGCCCGGAGATACTGCATCTCAGCGCCTATTGTAATGATGAGCAAAGCAGCAGAGCGATCTAATTCAGGGAAGAAAGGCTTCCTCCGAACCGGCGGTCGAGCATAAAGACGACGAAGATCGAATGAAGCGAAGGAATGACGCGCGTAAGAATGAAAATGAGACAGATCAACGGGTAGACTGTTGGCTTTGATCATGGAGGGAGTATGCGGCCAGTTTTGCTGGGGATGGTGATGCTTTGCGGCGTTGCGGCGGCGCAGACTGCCGGGTTTCAACCGGCGGATGCGTTTCCGCTGAAAGAGAACGGGTTGGCGATATGTCGACATGTCGAACCGAATATGCCCTTTACGGTGGCGGGAACCCGGGGCGTGATCCTGGGCGAGCAGGACGGGTCGTTCGAGGCATGGATTTTGCCCGTCAAGCTGCTGAGCCACTTCACCATCGTTGCCCATGTCGACGGCTATCCCGTGCCCATCGATTTGAACGCCCACGCGGCGGAGATCCAGGTATTTCCCGATCACACCGTCATTACTTATTCGCATATTGCGTTCACGGTCAGACAAATCATGTTCGCGCCGGATACATCCGACGACGGAACCGGTGCGGTCGTGCTCTTTCAAATGGACTCGATTCGGCCCATGGACCTCACTTTCAGCTTTAATCCCGAGATGCGATCGATGTGGCCGCAACTCAATGAGGGAGTTCCGTCGGGGGAGTGGGTGAAGCAGGGAACGAGCGGTTTCTATGTGCTGCATATGGATTATCCCAATCTCGCAGGTGCCGTGGCCATGCCGGACACACAACCGGGGATCATGGCTCCATATCAGGAGAAGCCGCATTTCTATCCACTCCAGTTCAAACTCCACTACGACCCGAAGATGGATGGGAACAAGTACTACCCATTGCTGATGGCGGTAGGCCGCACCGTTGCGGCCGCGAATACTCGCGCGCTCCAGGAAAAGCTGGAGCGGTTGAGCGCAGCGCTGCCGCAGTTGTATGCGGCCAACGCAGCGCAGTACGCTCATATGGCCGATACATGGACTGCCATTCAGACTCCGGACAAAGGCTTAAACGACGACCTCGCCTGGGCGGAGATGTCCATCGAACAGCTCAAAACAAGGGTGCTGCCGAGTGGAGAAATCGGGTTGGTGGCCGGGTACTATTCATCCGGAGATTCGGCGCGGCCGGGGTTTGGTTGGCTCTTTGGGCGCGACGCGCTCTACACGCTCTACGCCGTGAACAGTTACGGTGATTTCGCATTGAGCCGCGATGAGCTGGAATTCCTGATGAAGCGGCAGCGGAGTGATGGAAAGATGATGCACGAGTACTCGCAGACGGCAGCGTTTACCGACTGGAAATCTTTGCCGTACATGTATGCTGCGGCGGACTCGAATCCGCTCTTTCTCACGGCGATGCTGGATTACGTACAGAGCAGCGGAGATGTGGACTTTCTTCGGCGTCACCGCGAAGAGGTTGAGAAGGCCTGGCACTTTGAGACGACGCACGATTCGGATGGTGACGGCATCTACGATAACTCGCAGGGAACAGGCTGGGTGGAGAGCTGGCCGACTGGAATGCCCCATCAGGAGATCTATCTGGCATTGCTCGATCAGCAGGCCTCTGCCGCCATTGCAAAGCTCGCGAATCTTCTGGGTGATGCAACTACAGCGAGTGCCGCTGCGGCCCGAGCTGCTGAACTTAGGATGAAGATTGAGACTGAATACTACGAACCTTCCCGCCAGGCATATGCGTTCAGCCGCAACGCGGACGGGACAGTGGACCATACCGTCACTGTTTTTCCAATGATCGCTTGGTGGAACGGCGGCGAAGGGCTCGCGCATCCGCAAGCGAGCTTTCGCCGCTGGGCTTCGCATGATTTCTCGACGGATTGGGGAGTTCGCGATGTGGCGGAAAGCGAGGCGTTTTACGACCCCATCAGCTATCACCAGGGGTCGGTGTGGCCGTTGTTCACCGGCTGGGCCTCGATTGCCGAGTACCGCACGGGGCATTCACTTTCTGGATACGCGCATCTGATGCAGAATGCCGAGCAGACCACCACACAGGATCTCGGCGCGGTCACAGAGCTGCTATCTGGAGCTTTCTTCCAACCCTTTGGCCGGAGCACGAGCCACCAGCTCTGGTCTTCCGCAATGGTGATTATCCCCGCGCTGCGCGGTATGTTCGGCATCGATATCGATGGCTTGTCGAACACGGTCCGGCTCGATCCGCATCTGCCCGCCGACTGGAACCACGCGGAGGTGGACAACCTTCACGTAGGCTCGTCCCTGTGCTCGCTGAATTATGCGCGTGAGAACCAAAATCTCGTCGTCCGTCTGAAAAATATCTCCGGGCCGGCCATCCGATTGGAAACGGATGCGAAAGGTGCACGCGTCGCGGCCGATGGATTGTCGGCCGCGTTTATGCTACCGCCGGTGGAGATAGCGGTGCGGCATGGCCTGCCGCTTCCGGGCGCCCGGACTGCGCAGATGAAGGTGTTGGAGGAAACGTTGGAAGCTCACTCGCTGACGCTCGGGCTGGAGGCAGTGGCGGGCTCGACTGTGGAGTTGAAGGTGCGGTACAACAAGCCGAAGCTCAAGATTCGAGCGGAAGGCGCAACGATAGTGACGTCGGCAAAGGAGAAAGGGAGCGATGGGTTGGACTCCCTCATCGTGAATTTTCCCGCAGGCGCAGGGTATCAACAGAAGACTGTCACCTTGAGCTGGTAGCCGCTCCTTCGAGATCGCTCGCGCTTTGTGGTGGGATTGATACTGCCGCTGCGCTTTGCGCGTGAGCGAGCATGTCATGCATTTTCAAATAGACGGCGTTGGTCCAGCCAAAGCCGATCACGTTGCTCTTGTAACCTACAGCAACGCTGACGTTGGCGGATCCATTCACGACGTCATACTTTTCGCGGATGGTGCCGTCGCGCAGGAAATTCTGGAGTACGGTCCCGGTGAACTCTCGTGCAACACGGTCTGCATCGGCGGTAAAGCCGCATTGCGCCAGACCGCTGGTCGCCAGCCAGTTCGTGGGCGCCCAGCCATAGGGCAGGTCCCATTGGGTGCCGGAGTCGTAATCACTCATCGCCATTCCTCCAGCGTGATTGAAGACCGAAAGATGATGCTCGACCGCCTTCGCCTGCTGGGTAGTCGCAAGGCCAGCCCAGAGCGGATAAAAGGTCGTAATGTAGTGGTAGGTCGAGGACGTGTGCCTCATGAAGTCGTAGTCGAAGAACATTCCTGAGCTCGCGTTCCAGAGATATTGATTCACAGCCTTGCGCCGTGCCGCGGCGCGTTGCTCCCACCCCCTGGCCTCCGCCGTTCGGCCCAGCACCGTGGCAAAGTGAGCCATGTCGAGCGCGTATTTATACAGAAGACTGTTGAGGCCTACGGGAGCATAGTCCTGAGTCGAGCCGCTGAATGGACCGAAGCGAAAACTCGGATCGAAGCCGGACTCACGCATGGCGCGGTCGCCATGGTAAAAACCAGCGCTGAGGCGATAGTTACCAACATGCGAGTTAGCACAGAGGCGGGAAGCGCGAATGTCGCAACTCGTCTTTGCCAGGACGGCCACCTGCGCGGGAGTCGGGTCAGCGGGCGCATCGATGAGATACGTCGTGTGAACATTGGGGTGGGCCAGCAGCCACCGAATGACGTTGGTGTAGTAGGTGTCGTCGTCAGACATCTCCGGGACCGGACCTTTTCCTATGTCGTCATAGCGAGCAAGACCGGTGTCGCCGGCCAGGTGTGGCGCAGTTATCCATAGGGCATAGTCGCGCTTTGCAAAGCCATAGGCCCGGGCGAGCCACGCCTTTGAAAGCGGCTTGTTTCCCGGGTGGTCGTAAACCTCGCGGATCATGGAACTGAGAAACGGCGGCTGCGAGCGCGTCAGGTAGTAAGAGCGATTCGCATTCAGAACCCCACCATAGTTCTCGATCTCGAAGAAGAAATTTTCAACCATGCCCCGGGCCAGATCGTCGCGGTTGTCCCTGACCAGGCCGAGAATGATGAAATAGCTGTCCCACCCATACATTTCATTGAAGCGACCGCCGGGCACTACGTACCGGTCGGGCAGATAGAGCAGGCCTTCGCCGGGTAGTTCCGCAACCTGCACATCGCCCATATGCGTTATCTTGCGGGGCAAGTGCTCTACGTCCACCTTGCACTCATGTTGCATCGTGGCCACGGCTGCTGGAATTGCCATGCCCGCGGGTAGATACAGAATGGGCGCAGCGCTTACCTTGGTGTCTCCTATTGATTTGCAGTCGCTCATGGATCGAGAGAGCGTGTTCCAGGCGCTGTCGATATAGCCAAGGATCTTCGCGTTCCCGCTTGTATCTGGTGCGGAAGACTGCGCGTTTGCTGAACCAGCGAACAGCAGGATAACGACCATGAACAGGATCCGGTGGGAGCATGGGGCACGATTCATGGAAACACTCCTAGCTTACAAGCATGGATGAGCCGAGCTTCGCCGCTCGTCCGGGTAAAGAAGCAACAGCGCGGCGCTGCCGTCGGGGATCCGCAGTTATTTCACACTGCCAATCCAGGACGCAAACGGCGGCAGCGTGATATTGTGCAAGCTCTGCATCTGCCTAAGTGATGACGCATCGGTGAGCAGCGTGTTTACTGTTGTGCCGGTGACTCCTGCTTCTCCGGGATTCAGAGAGATCGTCTGGGGTTGGCTTGTGAAGTTGAGCGCAACAACGATCGCGGGACGGCCATTCACCCCCAGGCGAACATAGGAGAGGACGGAAGGGTTCTCCTTATCGAGCATGATTTGTTTTCCGTCGCGCAACGTCGGATCATTCCACCTCATGGCAATCAAGCGCTCATGCCAACGCAGCAGGGAATCGGGTTCACCCTGTTCGGTCTTCACGTTGACCGTCGGATAATCCGGAGCAACCGGCAGCCAGGTGGTTGCGGCGGTGCTGAACCCCGCATCTTTCGTATCGCTCCACTGCATCGGCGTGCGTTCGCCATCGCGGCCCTTTTCCTTCGGCCAGCCTCGAATGCCGATAGGATCTCTTACGTCCTGTTTCCGGGTGGGCGTGGTTGTGACCATGCCGATCTCTTCGCCGTAATACATGAGCGCCGTCGAACGCGATGTAAGCAGGATGGTAGCAATCAGCCGCGCGATGGCCTGGTCATGGACGCCGTCTCCGTAACGGTTCCAGCTGCGGGGATTGTCGTGGTTGTCAAAGACAAACAAGGGCTGGTTTCCGTTAAGCTCCGTTTCAGCCTGGTTAATGCGCTCGCGAAAAAGCGAAGCATCCAGCTTGTTGATAAAGCCCACCTGCATGTCCATAGGTAGTTGAAGCTCGTTGTGTTTGGAGCCGCCATACCACTTGTCGAGCTCCTTCACACTCGGTAGATAGGTCTCTCCGATCAGGACTCGATCTCCCGGATAGGTGTCCACCAGAACGCGGAGACGCCGCATGACATCGTGCACCTCGGGAAGATTGTTGGTATAAATGTCGCTCACTTCTCTGTCGCCGTAGGCATCCGTTCCACCTGTATATGGCTCGTTGCGAAGCAGGGGATCCTCAAACAGCGCAGGAACAGCATCCAGACGGAAGCCGGCCACGCCGCGGTCCAGCCAGAAACGAACGACGTCGAACATAGCTTTTTCGACTTCCGGATTGCGCCAGTTCAGGTCGGGCTGCTGTTTGTAGAACTCATGGTAGTAGAACTGTTTTGTCTTCGGGTCATATTGCCAGGCGGAGCCGCCGAAGTCGCTGATCCAGTTGTTAGGAGGAATCGGCTTGCCGTCCGCCGTGTACCCCTTGGGATCGCGCCAGATGTACCAATCGCGCTTGGGATTCGTTCTGGAGCTTTCCGATTCGAGGAACCACCTGTGCTGGTCGGAGGTATGGTTCATGACCATATCCATGATCACGCGAATATGGTGCGCTTTCGCCTCCGTTACCAGCCGGTCGAAGTCGGCCAGGGTTCCATACTGCGGATCGATGTTCTCGTAGTCAGAGATGTCGTAACCAAAGTCGACCTGCGGCGACGGGTAGACGGGGGCAAGCCAGATGGCATTGACGCCCAGCGATTGCAGATAGCCGAGCCGTTGCGTAATGCCGTTGAGATCCCCGGTGCCGTCGCCATTGGAGTCCTGGAAGCTGCGCGGGTATATCTCATAGATCAGAGCGTGTTTCCACCACGGTCCGTCGTTCTCATGGAGCTGTGAGCCGGCGTTGGAGGCGGTTGTGAGCTGCGACGCATGCATTGACACAAGGCCGCCAGAACTTACGGCGGCGAAGACAGCAAGCGCAGCGACGGCTGCAATTCCGCCTGGGAGAGTTGAGTGATGCCCGCGTCCTGTAAGGGCCAAGTCGCACCTCCTGCAAACCGCAACACTATATCACTCGCCCTCGCTCTGGTGCTCAGCTCCTTCGAGCGGAAACCGCGGCGAGCGCCCATTCGGAACGCGTTTACGATCGGGTCAGTTCTGATTTCAAGGTGAAGTGTGTTGATCCGCCACGCGACGACGCTGCAATTTCTCCCCGGAGGCAAGCAACCCCGGGAACTCCGTCCTGTTCCTAGTGTGTGACATGGCCGAAGGTTGCCAGCCCTATTCGGTCCACTCGGCAATCGCCGCGATTGCGCAAGAAAAAATTGCTAACTTTGGGCCTTGACATGCCAGATTTGCGAGCCGTATAGTACGGGCCGATTCAAGAAGAAGCGTCCTCCGCATCCGGAGGAAGTAAGGAGCCGACCTCAAGCGTCTTGGCTGAAAGCTTCTAAATACGAGCGATGCTATTCAGCATACGCAAACCATCGCCAAACGAAAGATAGAACTATGCAGCGCATTTTCGGAGGAGTTCGCTATGAGATTCATGACGCGAAGGATGATTTTGCTCTCTGCTGTGTGTGTTTTGGCGCCGTCGCCGGTGCTGCTCGGCCAGGCGGTCTACGGCAACATTTTTGGCACAGTTACTGACACAACCGGGGCGGTCGTACCAGACGCAACGATTACGGTCACTGACGAGTCCAAGGGTACTTCGATCACCGTAAAGTCCAACGGTACTGGTGACTTCACGGCTGACCATCTCATTCCGGACACTTACGACGTGAGCGTCGCCGCAGCCGGCTTTGAAGGCTTCAAGCAAACGGGTATCCATATCTTTGCGGACACGGCTGTAAAGGTCACGCCGGCTCTCAAGGCTGGTGGTGCAAGTACGACCGTCCAGGTAAATGCGAATTCGATTCCGGAGTTGAAGACGGACCGCGCTGATGTGTCAACTATCTTCAACACCCAGGACGTTCAGGATCTTCCGATCGAAGGCCGCAACTTTACGAGCCTCCAGCTTTTGGTGCCCGGTGCGCAACAACTCGGCTGGACCCACGCGGCTGATGAGAATCCACAGGGCAGCCAGCAAATCCAGGTGGATGGCCAGGCTTTCGGCGGTGTGGGCTACATTCTGGATGGAACCGACAATCAGGACCCCATCCTCGGCATCATCGTCATCAATCCCCCACTCGATTCCATCTCCGAAACCAAAGTTGCCACGCAGAACTTCGACGCGGAGTTTGGTAAAGCTATCGCATCGATCATGACCACGCAAACGAAATCGGGGACGAACCACTTCCACGGCACCGCTTATGACTACCGGGAAAGCAACGCCAATCTGGCAACAAATCCGTATACGCAATTCAAATCTCCGGGCGTCAATCCCATCCCGGCAGGGTTGAGGAATCAATTCGGCGGCGATATCGGCGGCCCGGTCATCAAAGATAGACTCTTCTTCTTCGGCTACTATGAAGGCGTCCGCCAGAAGGTCGGTACTTCGGCCTCCATGACCGTTCCTTCCGCGTTTCTCGTGAACACCTGTCTGGGAGTGACAGCCACCACCACCGGCGTTCCCGGATGCGACTTCAGCGAATATAAGACCGCATTAGGCGCCGCGGGCATCATTTACCAACCGAATGGGACGCCATATCCCGGCAATGTGATTCCAGCATCACAGCTTTCGCAACCTGCGCTGAACCTGTTCACGCTTCTTCAGCCATATGCTCCGAACAAAGCTGGTAACTACAACGGCCTTGAGAACAACTATGCCGCTAGCGGCACGGGACTCTTCAACGATGACACATGGGGCGAGCGCGTCGACTATCAGCTCACCAGTTCGATGCACGCCTTTGAGCGATTCAGCCGCTTTACCGACACTCTGAGTGGAACTACGATCTTCGGGCCCGCCGGCGGCGCCGGATTCGGCATTAACAATTACGGTGGCGTCTCCCAGGGAGCCAATGACAGCCTGGCTGCAGGCATGGACATCGCCATCAGTCCGACCCTGCTCACCGACTGGCGTATCGGCTACTATCGCTATAACATCGGCGACCACAAGTACAACGAGGGCGTTGATTTCGCGACCAACCTGGGAATTCCCGGAATCAACATGGGGGATATCGACACCAGCGGCGCGCCTGGGTTCAACATTACAGACGTAGGCTCTTCCGGCGCCCCAAACAACGGGCAGAGCGCAGGAGCGCAGTACGGTTCAGACCTGAACATTACGCGCTGCAACTGCCCACTGACCGAGCGCGAAGATCAGTTCCAGCTTGTGAACAACTGGACGAAGATCGTCGGCAATCACTCTTTCAAGGTCGGCGCGGATCTGCGCTATGCGCGTAACCTTCGCGTCCCGAGCGATACGGATCGCGCCGGCATACTCGGCTTCGGAACCGGCCCGACCTCGAATCCCACCCTGGCGACTCCCGGCGGCCTGGGCTTCGCAACGTTTGTGCTTGGTCAGGACACCACGTTCGGGCGGTATGTCAGTGTTTCCACCAACGCTAAGGAATTTCAGAAGCGGGACTTCTTCTACGGGCAGGACACCTGGCGCGTCACGCCGAATCTGACCTTGAACTACGGCATTCGCTACGAGTTCTATTTCCCGGAATCCGTCAATGGCAAAGGGAATGGTTCTCTGATGCAGATGAACAACTATGCTTCGACGGACGGCTACATGCATGTAGCGGGGTATGGCAACATTCCCAGCAATATGGGATGGAGCAAGGCTACCAATACATGGAATCCGCGCCTGGGCGTGGCCTACCAGCTTGATCCGAAGACCGTTATCCGTGCCGGTTACGGCCGAAGCTTCGACATCGGCGTCTTCGGATCTATCTTCGGGCACGTGGTCACGCAAAACCTGCCGGTTCTCGCAAATCAGGAATTGAGCACCGGAGTTCCGACCGGCTACGTCTTCTGTCTTGCTCCGGGTGCGGGCTGCACGCAACCCGCCAGCCAACCAGCCGGTGGCGGTCCCGTCCCCTATGTCTTCCCCACGGTGCCTTCGAACGGCCTTCTGCCGAATCCGGGGTATGCGGTCAGTGCGAAGGCGCGTCCCGACAGCCTGCGGCTGCCTACGCTTGATGCCTGGAATCTCAGCATCCAGCGGTCTATTACTCCAACCCTCTCGGTAACGCTGGCTTATGTCGGCAACAAGGGAACGCACACGCTGAGTGCGGGAGACGGAAATAACACCAATCCCAACGAAGCTGGGATCAGTCTTCCTGCGTCCTATAGCATCGAGGGCAGGACGTTGCATTACGATCCCAATCCAACCAATCCTGACTCGAACGGGATTGGAGCGGACGGCGGTACCAGCAACTCGAACTTTCTCTCGCGCTATTACGGGGGCAGTGTAGCTGCCTGCATGGATGCCAACTATGCAACGCCCACCAGTGAGACTGGAATTGTGCCCGGGATGTGCGGGTGGACCCAGAGCATCGGCTATTACGGGGACGACCAGGACAGTGAATACGATGCTCTGAACGTGACCGTGGTGAAGCAATTTACGCGTGGTCTATCGTTCACCTCGGCCTATGCATGGCAGCGCGGGTTCGATTTCAATTCGGGTTACGCCACTTGGGACCGGACTGCTGTAAAGGGCCGCAACAATGACATTCGTGAGCAGCAGGAAGTCCTATACGGCATCTACCAACTTCCGTTCGGGCGGCAGAAGAAGTTTATTTCCAGCCCTCCGACGTGGCTGAACGAAATTGTTGGCGATTGGCAGATCAGCCCGGTGATGACCTGGGCCAGCGGTCTGCCGTTTACCCTAAGCGTGGGAAGTTGCACGCCCTTCACTCCCGGCAGTGCGCCCTGCTACCCTAATGGACATGCCGGGAGCCTGGTCACCCATGTAGGCTCCTACAACCCCGTCAGCCACAGCCGCCTCTTTTTCAATGGAGGCGTCGCAAGCGGGACGTTGCCGATAGGCTTCTCTTACCCAGGTCTGGACCAGATCGGCGACGCCGGAAGAAACGACGCATGGGGACCCCACTACTTCAGCACAGATATGTCGCTGCAGAAGAACTTTCCGATTTACGAGAGTGTGCTCCTGCAGTTCCGTTTCGACGCTTATAACGTTTTCAACGACATCAACCTTAACTTCAACCAGGATGGGAGTGCGCCTATCGACCAGGGGCCGCAATACATCAGCAGTATGGCGCCCGGGCAGGGCGGCGTCGGCAACCCCCGCCAGTTGCAGTTCTCGTTCCGCGTGCAGTTCTAGCGCGAGCGGGAGTGCTTCATTGCAACGTCCATTGAAGTTGCTGCTTCAATGCCATTTGCACACATAGGGGGAGGGAAACTTGGCCTCCCCCTCTTGTATTTCGTCTACACTTGGGCCAGTCCTACTATGCGTCGTCGACAAAAGCCTGCCTTGCTTCAGTTCACTCTTGTCCTGGTAGTTCTGTCGGTGCCCCTCGCGTTCGCGCAAACATCAAACACAATGACCCCTGCCAGCGGAGCTGATCCCGCCGGACCTCCTCCGACTCTGGTTCAGCTTCGCGCGATGATCGATCGTGGGCATACCACCGAGGCGCTGAAGCAGCTCGACACATTGGCTGCTGAGAACCCCGTACCGGCGGGTGTGAACCGGTTGCGCGGTCTCGCGCTTTATTCACTGAACCAATTTGCTGAAGCCGACGCCGCCTTTGCGAGTGCATTGAAAGACGATCCTCATGATCAAGAGGCAGCGCAACTGCGTGGTCTGACGCTATTTCGGATGGGCAAGCCGGCGGAGGCGATTCCATTCCTCGAGTCAGCACCTAATTGGACATCTCATACCAAAGCCGACCCAAACTACGTGCTGGCTCTCTGCTTCATCGAAACCCGCCAATACGACGATGCTCGCCGCGCCTTCGCTACCCAATATGGTTTTGCTCCAGACTCCGCGCCAGCCTATCTTCTGGCCGCCAGATTTCTTCTGCGCGATGAATATCTGCCAATCTCTCAGCAGTTTGCCACCAAGGCGTTGCAACTTGATCCGGAGCTGCCACTTGCCCATGAACTGCTCGGTGAGATCGCGCTCGCCGGTGAACACCTTGACGTGGCCATTGCTGAGTTTCAGAAGGAACAGCTCCGCAACCCGCTCGAAGGCAGCATTTATGACCGCCTGGGCGATGCCTACATCCGCGCCGGGGACTACACCAAGGCGCAACAGTCCCTGCAACGCGCCATCCTGCTGGAACCAACCTCGACCGGACCCTACATCCTGCTTGGAAAGGCCTTGCTCAGAGTGCAGGATCCAGTGAACGCGGCCATGTACCTTGAGCGCGCAGAAAAAATGGACCCTAACAACTTCATGACTCATAGTCTGCTGGGACAGGCGTATCGGTTGCTCGGAAGGACTGAGGATGCCAGTCGAGAAACCGAGATCTCCGAGAAAATACAGGCAGCTAGCGCCCCCAGGCTTGAATCGGTTCACTAAGATCGCAGGGACAAACTTGTTACGGACCACACCAATCAGGGGCCTGAAGTGGGACAAGTCCTTCCCCGCGCGTAATCTCCGTATCGTCCTGACCGAATCAACCGCGGGATTGCTTGTCGTTCTCTTCAGTGTTTTTCCCGGTCATCCGGCGCTTGTTTCCGCCAGAGCGCAATCACCACCAGACTCCCTTAAGCTTGCGCAAAACCCCGATGCAGTGTGCAGCCGGTGCCATCGGGAGATTTACGAGGAATACGAGCGCACCTCAATGGCGCGAGGGAGCGGCATGGCCATAGACGGCCTGATCCAGGGCGGCTTCCTGCACGCCCCTTCCAGGATTCGTTACCTGGTATTTCTGCGCGACGGCAGGGCCTGGATGTCCTACGACCGCGATCAGGAGTCCGCTGACTCAAGCGGCAAGCCGATGCTCCACGGTGAGCGGCAATTGATCTACTTTATTGGTTCCGGTCATCAAGGCCGAACCTATCTCTATCAGCAGAACGGCCAGTGGTTCGAAGCTCCCATCAATTACTACAGTATGAAGAAGATATGGGACATGGCTCCGAACTATGGCGCGTCGAAGACGATGCCCGCGGCGCTCCCGGTCGACTCCAATTGTCTCCATTGCCATACAACAGACGTCCAGGCGGCGCTGCCCGGCGCTCGGAACGAGTATGACGGCCCGCCCTTCCGGCAGGCTGGAATAGGATGCTCGGCCTGCCATGGAGACCCGTCGAAGCATTTGGCAGAGCAGGGGCGCGGCCCGATTGTGAATCCAGCCAAACTGGCTCCCGCACGCAGAGATAGTATCTGCCTCCAGTGCCATCTTGAAGGGAATGTTGCTATTTATCACGCTGGGAAGTCTCTTGCACAGTTTCGGGCTGGAGACAATCTCGCCGACTATGTGACTTATTTCGTCAGGGCCGACGAGGAATCGGGCGGCGGGCGGGCGAGCAGCCAGTATGAAGCTCTCCTGCAGAGCGCATGCAAACGCGCCAGTGGGGACCGGCTGACCTGCACCACCTGTCACGACCCGCACAGCTCCCCCGCTCCCGCAGACCGCGTCAGCTATTTCCGCAGCAAATGCCTGACGTGTCATACCGGGGTCCAGATGGCGACCGAGCATCATCCGGAACAGCAGGACTGCGCAGTATGTCACATGCCGACTCGCCGGCCTGTCGATATCTCGCACGACGAGGCAACGGACCACAATATACAACGTCGGCCCTCGACGCTGCGACTGATGGATCGCGCGGAATCGGACCAGTTAGTGACCGTGGGAAATGTACCGGCCGGAGACCGGGAGCTTGGATTGGCCTATTCGCAGTTAGCCGAACACGGGGACCAGAATGCTGGAGAGAAAGCGCTCCGTTTCCTGTTACAGGCAGAAAAAGACAACGGCGGCGACATCCAGGTTCATACACAGCTTGGGTTTCTGGATCAAATGGCCGGCGACACCATGGATGCGCGCAAGGAATACGCTGACGCGCTGGCCGAAGATCCGAATGACGCGACGGTCATGGGCAATCTTGCCGTTCTGGATGCTCAGGCGGGACGCAGCGCTGAGGCGGTAAATCTGTTGCAGCGCGTAGTCAGTGCGGATCCCAGTCAGATGGCCGCCGGATTAGACCTTGCCTTCATAGAATGCAGGATTGATGACAAGGCTAGAGCACTGGAGATACTAAGCAGGCTGTCTCGATTGAACCCTGACGATCCGAAGCTCTATAAATTTGTGACTTCAGGAATTTATGGCGGACAGCGGTGCGATCTTCGTTAAAAGGATACTTAAATCATCACCCGGAGCGCTCTCCGGAAAAGCAAGGATTTGTCGTGACGACTTACAGTGGTGATCAGACCCTTCATCGACGCTCTAAAGACGCCAGCTGATATCGAAACACCGATTTTAGGGAGGACAGCAGCCAAGAGATTTCAATGTCGCTGCAATTTGGAGAAATTCTCTTGCCTGGGATATCCGGAATATTGTCTACTCGTAGCGCTATGCGACGCTCCTTTTTCGCTGTATTAATCCTGGCGGGCATTTTCGCCGCCGTGTTTGTGAGCTGGGCATCGGGGTCGCAGCTATCCTATGGCTATAACCTGAATGGCCAGCCGGTGACAAGTCTTGCTACTCCGGGCACGGAAGCCGTGGTCCTCTTTTTTGCGGCCACGGATTGTCCCATCTGCAATCGATACATTCCGGAGATACAGGGTCTTGAAGCGAAATACGGCCCGCAGCATGTGGTCATCTGGTATGTCTACCCCAATGTAGGAACGACCAGCGCCACTGTGCGGCAGCATGAAGCCGACTATGGAGCGGAAAAGAACGTTCTGCTGGACCCACATCACCGGCTCGTGGACCTGACGCACGCCATCATCACGCCCGAAGCGGCGATCCTGGTTCCTGAGAGCTCAGGCGCGGAGCCCTTTCGCGTTGTTTATGCCGGCCGCATTGACAACCGATATATACATCTCGGGGAACAGCGGCCCCGGCCAACACAGTTCGATCTCGAGCGGGCAATTGTGGACGTACTGCAGCATCACACTGTACAACACGCGGACGGCCCGCCTGTAGGTTGCGGAATCATAGGCCAGTGATGGTTCGGGGAAACGCAGGCCGTCTTTTTACGGTTCTGCTGGGAACCGCTGCGCTCATCATCGTCTCTACGCAGGTGTCGCGCCCTCGCGTCCGGGCAGCGACGGAGCCGGTTACCTTCAGCAAGCAGATTGCGCCGATCTTTTACGGCCACTGCAGCAGCTGTCATCATCCCGGCGGCGCCGGCCCCTTCAGCCTGCTTACCTATGCCGATGCCAGACGATGGGGATCGGTGATCGAAAACGTTACTCAGAGCCGGTTCATGCCTCCGTGGCTTCCCGCACCCGGCTATGGAGACTTCGCCGACGATCGCCGCCTTCCCGATGAGGACCTGCGGCTTATAAAGGAGTGGGTTAAAGAGGGTATGCCCGAAGGCGACATCGCCGACGCGCCCAATCCTCCCGTCTATACGTCGGATTGGGTCCTGGGGCCGCCGGACCTCATCCTGAAGGTGACATCGCCGACGGTGATTCCCGCCTCAGGCACCGATCGTTTTATCAATTTCATCCTGCCCGTTCCGATTACGCGCACCAGGTACATTCGCGCCATGGAAATCAAGCCTGGCGCGCCCAGGGTGGTTCATCACTGCAACGTCATCATCGACCGCACCGCGTCTATGCGCCGGGAGCATCCGAAGGACTGGCAGAAGGGGATTCCGGGAATGGAATTCACGTTTGATTCAGGAGACTCTTTCGACCCAGACAGCCACTTTCTCTTTTGGAAGCCTGATACGCCCGCTTTGGTAGAACCCAAGGGAATGCCTTGGCGGCTCGACCCCGGCAATGATCTCGTTTTGAACACGCATTTCAAACCCACGGGGAAGCCCGAGACGGTGCAGGCCACCGTTGGTCTTTATTTTTCCGATAAGCCTCCGGTTGCGCATCCCATGCTTTTACAGCTTGAGCATGACGCGGCGCTCGACATTCCCGCAGGAGACTCGCACTTTGTGATCACCGACCAGTTGACGCTTCCAGTCGCGGTCGACGTGCTCGGCGTCTACCCTCATGCCCATTACCTGGGCAAGCGGCTGGAGGGTTGGGCCATCCTTCCGAACGGCGAAAAGAAGTGGCTGATCCTCATTCCCGACTGGGACATCGATCGTCAATCCGTCTACCGCTATCAATCCCCCATATTTCTGCCAAAGGGCAGCGTGCTGCACATGCGTTACCTCTACGACAACTCCAGCAACAACATCCGCAACCCGAACAGCCCGCCGATACGCGTAAGGGCTGGAAATCGTTCCGTGGATGAGATGGGCCATCTCTGGCTAATGGTTCTGCCGCGGCCACTCCCAAATTCCACCGAAGATCCCCGCCTCCTGCTCGAAAGGGCCTGGATGCAGAATCGATTAAGAAAAAATCCGGCTGACCAGACTGCGCTCTATAACCTTGCGTCGGTCGATATGGCTGAGAAGGATTACGCTGCCGCACAGGCTCTCTACCGTCGGATCCTCACCTCCGCGCCGGATGATACTCGCAGCCTTACCGCGCTCGGCTCGGCGCTTGACCGGGCAGGAGATTGGCAGCAGGCCGATGACGAGTATCAAAAGGCACTTGCCGTCGATACCACGTACGCCGACGCGCGATTCGACCTTGCTAAGCTCGATTACGAACATAACAACTATCCTCAAGCCGAAGAAGACTACCGTCGGCTGATCGCCGAGAACCCCAGGGATGCCGCAGCACATAACGGCCTGGGCGCGGTGTTGATGGCAACCAATCAAACCACAGAGGCGCAGCATGAGTTTGAGGCCGCAATCGCTCTTAACCCGGACAGCTTCGATGCCCTGTACAATCTCGCAACGATCGAAGCGGGGAACAAGAATCTGAGTCACGCCGCTGAGCTGCTGCAGCACGCGCTCAGCGAGAAAGATGATGCGGACGCGCATCAGCTTCTCGGCAATATCTATGCCCAGAGTGGCCGGTTTGCCGATGCGCTGCAGCAATTCAAGGATATTCAAAACTTGAGGCCAAAGGATCCAATCCCGCGTCGCGAGATCGGGCAGCTTTACGAATTGATGGGCCAGTCAGCCGACGCAATTCGCGAGCTTAACGGAGCCCTTGCATTAGACCCGCAGAACGCGGACGATTGGAACAATTTGGGGGTTATCGAGGCCCGGGCCGGGGATACTGCAGCCGCCCGTAAAGACTTCGAGCACGCTTTAGCACTGGATCCGAATCACTCTGCGGCACGGGCGAACCTGGCGCGTCTGTGATTATTTGACACCATGGCGCAGACTCAGATGGCCAATACGTTGCGACCTGGAGGAGCATTGCTCAAGACGATGGCCCTCTTTGCTGCAATGATATCGAGCCTCGCCTTCTCTCAAGAGCCGTCAGAGGCGTTAAGAAAAGCAGATGCCGCGTATCGCGCTGGCGAGGCTGCACTTTCGCGCAGAGATATGAGCGCAGCCCAGACGGATTTTGAACTGGTGGTCCGTCTGGCTCCGCAGGCCGAGCAGGGACACAGTGCACTGGGCGCTGTTTTGGTCAGTCGTGGGTATACACAAAATGGCATACATGAGCTTGAAAAGGCACTCGCCATGAATGCCAACGACAGCGCGGCGGAGACGAATCTTGCGCTGGCCTTCGAGCAGACTGGATCTCCTGAAAAAGCAATTCCATTGTTTGCCCGGCTGGAAGCAGCCGCGCGACGGCAGGGGCACACGCTGTCGCCTTCTCTTATAGAAGCGTATGCGCGGGCGCTGGCAGAGACCCATAAGCTCCGCGCGGCCGCGGTCGAGATGAAGGCAGCGGTCGCGCTCGACCCGCAGAATGCTGAACTGCGGGATGAGCTTGGCTCACTCTATGCACAGCAGCTCGATTGGACAAACGCGCAGCGCGAGTTCACTGCGGCCGTTCGTCTCAAGCCGGATTTTGCGGTCGCACATCTGCATCTCGGTATCGCCATGCGCGCTCAGGGGCAGGCGAACGGGCTCTCGGAGATCGTTCAGGCGTCGCAGTTGGAGCCTCAAAATGCCACGATCGCCCTCGAGCTCGGCAGGGCGCTCGCCGCAGACGGGCATGATGACCAGGCAATACCCGCCTTCGAGCATGCGGTGGAATTAGATCCGGGCTCAACCGCTGCCTCTTATCAACTGGCGCTTGCATTACAGCGCACCAACGAGGTGCAGGAAGCAATCGTGTTGCTCAAGAAAGTCGTAGCCGCCGAGCCCAACAATACTGAGGCTATGACGAATCTTGGAATGGCATTATGTCAGGCCCAGCAGGCAAAAGATGCCGTGCCCATATTGCAGCGAGCCGTTGCGCTGAATCCTGGAAGCGTGACGACGCATGAGGATCTGGCGGCGGCCTTCGTGCAGCTCAGCCAGTTTCAGGACGCGGTGGGTGAGTTGCGCGCTGCGTTGAAGCTGGCGCCGAACCGCCCGCAACTGCACTACGATCTGGGGTTCGCGCTCAAAATGCAGGACGATGCGGCGGGCGCGATCCCCGAACTGGAGACTGCTGAGCGACTGAATCCATCCGCTCCGGAAACCCCTTATCTTTTGGGCATTCTCTATATGCAGGCCGGACGTTATGAGGATGCCTCGCGTGAGATGAACCTATCATTAACGTTGCGACCGAACAACAGCGACGGATGGGCGACGCTGGGCAGTGTGTATGAGAACCTGAACAAACTGCCGGAGGCCGCCTCGGCGCTGCACGAGGCCATCCGCGAGAATCCCACCCAGCCGGACGCCTACTTGACCCTTGCGTCCGTGCTTACCAAACAGAATCAGCCGGAACAGGCAAAAGCAGAGCGCAAAAAAGCGGCTGATCTTATGCGCGCACATATGAATTATCAGCGCGCGGAGGTTTCCACCAACGCGGGCAACTCGCTTTTGCGAAGTGGCGATGTCGCGGGCGCGATTCTTCAGTTTCAGGATGCTCTGAGCTACGATCCAAACTACGCCGAAGCTCATCTGGGCCTCGCAAATGCCCTCGACCGCGAGGGGAAGACGGTGGATGCGGCCGCAGAACGTCAAAGAGCCGTGGCCTCCAAAGCGACGCCGAACCCCTAGCCGGCACAATCCGAATCGCAGGGGACAGAAACCATCCAGCAGCGAGCAGTTTGTGTGTCCTGTGTTGTAGCCTCTTTGCTATAATCCGCCGTGGTCGGGCAGGAGGTTCAGCTCGTCTGGGTAAGCGCTTTGACTGGGCCCGGAAGAAGGTTGCGTGGGGCTTATGCGCGTCCAGCCCCCGCTCGCGCTGTGAAGTCTATGAGCCAATTTGGCAGACGTGCGTGTTTTCTGCTTTTGATTTGTGCGGGAATGTGTGCGGCTTTGTGGCCCACCACTCATGCGGCCGGAAATTCTGAGCTAGAGGAGGCAACCGTCCGAAAGGCTTACGCGGAAAAAATCAATCAGACCTATGCCTATCCATTTGAAGCGGGAAATATCTCGCTGCCCGGAAACGCAGCAGTTGTAGGGAATACCTTTTTACCATCCTCAGCTTTTCCGGACGCGGCCTATTGCGGACATTGCCATCAGGCGGCGTACCACGAATGGCGCCAATCACTGCACGCCAATTCATTCCGAACACCCTTTTACCGTACCAGCGTCAACATCCTGATCCGCACCAAAGGCATCGCATACGCCCGGCATTGTGACAGTTGCCACAACCCGATCGCCGTCCTCTCCGGTGCGCTTACACCCGGCTCCCATGAAGACCGTTCGTACGATCGCGACGGAGTGACATGTATGACCTGTCACTCCATCCAGAGCGTAGCCACGAAGCTCGGGAATGGCAGCTATGTGATGGGTGTACCGGCGGTGATGGTCGACGAGAGCGGGAAGCGTATTCCGGGCATGGTTCCGGACTCCGAGATCCTCGCGCATCTTGACCGGCATGCGAAGGCCGTTATGCAGGACTTCTACAAAACGCCGGAGTTCTGTTCCTCATGCCACAAGGCCAACCTGCCCCCTGAGCTCAACGACTACAAATGGATTCGCGCGTTTACCACTTACGACGAGTGGCAGAGCTCAAAGTTTTCACAAAGCACCCCGCTTACCTACTACTCCGCTCAATACGCCAGTTGCCAGGACTGCCACATGAAGCGCGAACCAATCAGTTTGCCCGATTACGGAGCTGTGCACGGAATGCTGGCTTCGCACCGTTGGCTCGCGGGAAATACAGCGGTTCCGTTTTACTACGGTTACGATGAGCAACTGAAGAAGACCGTCGAGTTCCTGCAGAGTGGCAATTATCTCAACGTGGATATATTCGCTTTGAAGATTGGGGAAATGGGCCCGATGATCGCTCCGCTCGGCTCAACGCCGTTTGAGCTGAAAGCAGACGACGTAGTCGAAGCCTACGTCGTCATTCAGAACAAAAATATCGGGCACTCTCTTCTTCCCGAGGTGCGCGATCTTTACCAGGCATGGGTCCAGTTCACAGTTAAGGACGCGAGCGGCGCCGTTATTTATCAGAGCGGCTTTCTCAAACCGGACGGGATGCTCGATGAGCGCGCGCACATTTTCACCAACCGGCCCGTGGATATGACCGGCAATTTCGTCGACGACCATAAGGTTTGGACCATCCATTCGGTCGCGTATGACAATACCATCCAGGCCGGAAGCTCCACCCTCGTGCGCTACCAGTTCCACATCCCTCAAAATGTGAAAGCGCCGCTCACGATCACCGCCAGTGTGAACTATCGCCACTTTCGGCAAAGCTATCTGAACAACGTCTTCGGCAATGACCACCCCGCGTACCCGGTCGTGGAACTTGCTTCGCGAAGCCGCACACTGAATATAGGCGACAATGCGCCTTCCGCGCCGCTAACGGGGGACAATCCCGACTGGATGCGCTGGAACAACGCCGGCATCGGCTTTCTCGACGAACTGCAGTATGAGGATGCAATGCAGGCATTCGAGCAGGTCGTCCGTCTGCGTCCTGACTACAAAGACGGCTATATCAATATTGGACTGACCTACATTTCATGGGAGAAGTACACGGAGGCGCGCGCGCCGTTGGAGAAGGCGTTGAGCCTGCGACCTGACGACGCGCGCGCGCTGTACTACCTCGCGCTGGTTGAACGCCGCGAGCGGCACTCGCGGGCTGAGATTGTCGATTTGCAGAAAGTGGTGGCGCAATATCCGCGGTGCCGCGATGGACGCCGCGAATTGGGCATATCGTATTATCAGCAGAATCGAAGCCTGGCTGCCATGCAGCAATTCGAGGCCCTCCAGGCAATCGACCCCGACGATCTGACAGCGCACTATAACCTGGCGATTCTGTATCACCGCATGGGGATGAAGAAGCTGGCCGCCGAACAGGCCGGGCAATATCGCATAAAACGCGTCGACCCGTCCGCGCCTACCTATTCTCTCGACTATCTGCGCAAGCACCCGGAAATATCAATCGAAAGCATACCCTGGCACCTGCATACCGACTTGAAGCAAGCGATGCCGGGTCACGTTGGACAACAGTGAATCTGAGGATGGTACTCCGTTGAATCGTCGTCATTTCATCCGTTCTCTCAGCCGCACGGCGCTCGTTCTCCCGTTTGCGGAAATCGTCGCGCTGGCCTCGCCCTTGCAGCAGCAACCGCCGCAACAACCCATCAGCATCGGCCCACAGGAGCGCGACTACGACGCAGTCGCGGCACCGCCTCCTCCGGGGCCTAAATCACCCATCGAAGGCACACCGCTTGGTGTGAGCTTTGTCGATGTCGTGAAGGGATCCGGCCTCGATGTTGTGACTACATACGGCGGTGAAGGAACCAACAAATATCTGCTGGAGACCACCGGCTGCGGCCTCGCCTTCTACGATTACGATAATGACGGCTGGATGGACATCTTCCTTGTGAACGGCTGGCGCCTGCAGGGTTTTCCCAATGGTCTGGCGCCGCACTGCCATCTGTTCAAAAACAATCGTGACGGAACCTTCACAGATGTGACGGCTGGCTCAGGACTTGAGCACAAGACAGGCTGGGGACAGGCCTGCTGCGTCGGGGATTACAACAATGACGGCCACGACGATCTGTTCGTCACCTACTACGGTCAGAATGCGCTCTATCGCAATAACGGCGACGGAACGTTTACAGACGTTACCGAGCAGGCGGGCCTGATTCAACCGGGGCCCAAGACGCGGTGGAACACCGGATGCACCTTCCTCGACTATGATCGCGACGGGCACCTCGATCTCTTTGTCGCAAATTACGTTGACTTCGATCTCAAAACGGCGCCCACGCCGCAGGATGGGCCATGCACATATAAGGGAATTCTGGTGGCCTGCGGTCCGCCGGGGTTGCCGGGCGGCAGAAATATTCTCTATCACAACGACGGCAATGGCGCTTTCACCGATGTCAGCCAAAAATCCGGCATGTGGACTGCTGTGGGTACCTACGGCCTGAGCGTAGCCGCATCTGATTTGGATAATGATGGCTGGACGGACATTTATGTGGCGAACGATTCTGCGCCCGCCACGCTCTATCTCAACCAGAAGGACGGGACCTTTCGCGATATTGCGATTGAAGCAGGAGCAGCTCTATCCGCTGAGGCGAAACCGCAGGCTGGTATGGGTGTTTCTATCGGGGACTATAACCGCGACGGCAAGCTCGACATTGTGAAAACCAACTTCGCGGGCGATACCGACTCGCTCTATACAAACCTGGGCGACGATTCGTTCGAAGATCGAACCTATCCTGGCGGCCTGGGAGTAAATACTCGCCTGCTGGGCTGGGGAGTGGGTTTCTTCGACATGGATAATGACGGCTGGCTCGATATTCTTATGTCGAACGGGCACGTCTATCCTGAGGTCGATAAGTCGAAGGCCGATTTGAGATACGCCGAGCACAAGTATCTCTATCGCAATCTTCGCAATGGTCGATTTGAGGACGTCACCAAGAAAGGCGGCCCAGGCATCATGGAGAATGCGCCGGCGCGTGGTTGCGCATTCGGTGATTACAACAATGACGGAACGATTGACGTTGCCGTCAACTGCATTAATGCGCTGCCCCAGCTCCTGCGCTGCGACTCAACGCTCGATCGCAATTGGATCAAGATCAAGTTAGTGGGTGTTCAATCGAACCGCACTGGCATAGGGAGTCGAATAACTGTCACCGCTATGAATACGCCCGGCGCCGCCAAGCCGTTAGTCCAGATGGACGAGTTGCGAAGCGGTGGAAGTTACTTTTCGCAAAACGACCTGCGCATGCATTATGGATTGGATCAGGCGAGAAAAGTGGACCTGGTGGAGATTCGCTGGCTGAGCGGGCATGTGGATCAGCTTAGGGACCTCGACGTCAACCAGCTCTACGTCATTCAGGAAGGCGGTAAGATTCTGAAGTCAGGCCCGCTCCAAAAGGCCAAGACGTCTGAGGTGAAGGCTTAACTGTCACTATGCAATGTCGAGATTTGCTCTTGTTGGTACTGCTGTCTTTTTCTGCCGCTGGGGCACAGACCCAATATGTCATCCCGAACGCCTCCTCGAGTGCTTCACAGAGTGCTCATGAGAACTCATCCAAAGCTGCGTGCCCTTGGCTCACTCAGGGAAGCGCAGCTACGGTGCTCGGTGGGGATATATCTGTGACAGCCCGTGTTTCAGATGCCGGGGAAGGCTTCTGCAGATTTTCGCGGCAGCAGGGTTCTGATTTCCTGGAGATCCTTGTCAGCCGGGCTTCGTTGCCCAGATGTCCTTCCGGAAGCACAGAGTTGAAGGGCATCGGCAATGAGGCCGAGAGCTGCAGTCATCCTGGTTCGCGTGGAGAATCCGTCGAAATGGTCAGCAGCCGGGTCCGCGATCTCTATTTCAGCGTGATGTTCACCTCTCGCGGACTGAAGAGCGGTATGAAATCTCCCGATGCGCACGATGACGCACTGGAACAGATTGCGGAGCAGGTAGCTGGGAATCTCTATTGAGGTGATGGACTCGAAGTCCACTGGCGACAGCCAGGTGCCTGATCAGACTTGCAGGAGGTAAGGAACGTAACAAGATCCTTCACCTCTCTTTTCGTCAGAACATCCTCGAACGGCGGCATGCCGTGACCTCCCTTGAGTATCTGCGTCTTGATCTGACGCGGCCCACGACGCTTACCAACGCTGCCCAGATCGGGTGCCCGGTCTCCGCCGACTCCAGTAATGCTGTGGCAACGCTCACAGCCCTTAGTGTGAAATATATTTGCACCACGATCGCGCGCTCGCAAATTCGACGCATCGGCCGTTGGGTGACTCACGACGCAAAGGACGGCGATAGAACAGCCGACGAAGATGATACAGGTGCCAACTGCGCGTCCGAGAGTGCTTGTCATTCGCTATCCATTCTAGGACCTTGTTGAACGGACCCACAGTCGGCGTAACTGTCCCAGCCAGGCAGTGGTGCGTTCGCCGTCCTTTACAGAGATTTTGCCGCTAAGACTTATTGCTCGGGTGCAGCCGCCTCATGCGATAAAGCGCCATTTTGCGCGCGCGCCCGAAGCCGATTGTAGGTTTCCATCTCTTTCTGTGCGTCTGCCGGCCGTAGAGCTGCCGCATAGGCGTCCGCCAATTCCTGATGGAATTTCTCGTTGTTCGGCGATAACTGTGAGGCGGCATCATTTGGGCTGAGCTGAATCGCAGTACGGAACTCCTCAAGCGCTCGGTGCTGCTCTCCTTGACGACCCAACGCTTCTCCCAGTGCGCGATGTATATCGGGAATATCCGGATGCAACTTCTCCAATGCCACCAGTCGTTCCGTGCCAGAGCCGATTTGCCCAGTTCGAATCATCGACTCCGCATAAGCATACTCTACCTGGGGGGTAAGGTCGGTCTTTCGATCACGGATTGCAGCGTGTCAATGCAACCCCGGTAGTTGCCCGTCATAAACTGACTCATGGCGAGCACGCTGCGGGTGCCCTGGTCATCCGGGTGTGCCTTCAGATAGCGCGACAGTGGAACAATGGCGTTTGCAAATTGCGATCCTGCGAATGCCGCTCGCCCCCAGTTATAGTCGAGCCCCTTGAGCGCCGGATCCCACAAAGCAGCATGTTCGAAGTACGTGACTGCGCTCGAATAGTCGCTATTTGTTGCCGCAATGGCACCCAGATTGTTATAGCTGTCAGCTATGGCGAGTCTGACCTGCTCTTCCGTTGTTACCAGTGGCCGATGTGCTCCACTCGCGCACCCAGAGGGCGTGGGGGTGCGGGACGCGGCCTGGATTATCTTGAGACCGAACCAGCCGTCGACGCGAAACACGTCGGCATCGAGGGAGTTTCGCGTTACGGAAAAGCGGCGCTGGTTACGATGGCCTTCGATCAGCGTTTCGCCATGGTGCTCGTGGGTTCTTCCGGAAAAGGCGGAGCTACGCTCCTGCGCCGCAACTTCGGCGAAGCGGTCGAGAGCCTGACCGGCGGCGAGTATTACTGGATGGCTGGGAATTTCATGAAGTACGGCGCATCGGAAGCCACTTTCGGAAGCATGAATCCGGGTGACATTCCCGTCGATTCCAACGAACTCATTGCGCTCTGCGCTCCACGTCTCACATTTATCAGCTATGGCATTCCGGAGAAAGGCGATGCGCGCTGGCTCGATCACGAGGGCAGCTTTATGGCTACAGTGGATGCCAGCAGGGTGTTTGATCTGCTCGCAGTAAAAGGACTCGGCGTATCAGGCGACTACCGCACGGCGAAAATGCCCCCCGTGAATCATGGATTGTTGAACGGTCGGCTTGCCTGGCGACAGGATGATGGCGGACACACGGACGCACCAAACATGAAGTACTTCATCGCATGGGTGGACCACTTCATCGGTCATACTCCAGGTCAGTCGTAGACCGCTCGCCGTAGATGCCGTCAGAGGCCCATCTGGCGCTGGTTGACTGGTTCGGGAAAGAGCAAGCTTGCCGTGTATCCGACTACGAAGGTGGTGAGCGACCCAATGAGCACCCACCACGGCCAGGCAACTTTGGGAAGCACGATTGTATGTCCGGCCAGGGCAATCGACAGTGCATGGGGCTGGAGCCACAACGTCAGGTTGATCGCAACGCCTGCAGCCATTCCGACCATCGTGCCGCGTTCGCCGGCGCGCCGACTGATTGTGCCCAGGAGAAAGACACCAAGCATTGCACCCCAGAGCACTGAGGCGATCGAGAGCCCAATCTCCACGACGTTTCCGCCCCTGCGCGACAACATGGCCAGCACGAAGAGCACTGCGGCCCAGGCGATGGTCATCGTACGCGACAGGCCAATTCGCGACTGCTCTGAAGTATTTGGGTTTCGTGGGAGCCAGAAGTCCACCATCGAAGCCGATGCCAGCGAATTCAAAGCCGCACTCAGGTTGGACATGGCAGCAGCAAGGATTGCGGCGATCATCAGCCCCGCGATACCGGAGGGCATTTCCTGAGCAATGAATGCAGGAAAAAGTCGGTCTGCGCTGAGCGCGGGCGTGCTGCCCAGGTGTTGGTAATAGATGTAGAGTCCCGCGCCGATCAGCAGGAACAGGGTGAACTGAAAAAAGATCACCACTCCACTTGCCAGTAGCGCGAGGCGCGATTCGAAGAGGTCTTTTGCCGCCAGCAAACGCTGCACCATCAACTGGTCAGTTCCGTGGCTGGCCATGGTCAGAAAACAGCCACCCAACAAACCGGCCTGAAACGTATAGGTCTCGGCGATTGACCACGAAAAATGCAGCATGGTCAGCTTGTGCGCGGCGGAAGCGCCCGCGATCAGCCCGCTCCAGCCACCGGGAATCTTATGGCACACGGTCGCAAGCGCGACCAGAGAACCAGCTACATACAAGAACATCTGCACGACGTCGGTCCAGATGACGGCCGCCATGCCGCCTTCAAAGGTATAGAGCAGCGTGAGCACCGAAAGAATAGCGATGGAAGCGATGTCGCCGGTGCCGATCGCGACGCCCACTACGATGGCCACCGCAAATAGACGTACACCTTCCGCCGCGGCGCGCATCACCAGGAAAAGCAGCGCAGTGGCGCGATGCAGCCGCGGACCGAAGCGCTGGCCGATGAGCTGGTAGGCGGTCAGCAGTTCGCCGCGAAAATACTGCGGCAAAAACAGGATGCAGATAACAATGCGTCCCGCGAGATAGCCGAGCGCAATCTGGAGAAAGCCAAAATCCCCGGTAAATGCCAATCCCGGCACGCCGATGATGGTGAGTGTACTGGTCTCTGCAGCCACGATGGAAAGCGCAATGGCCCACCAGGGAAGCTCGCGGTCGGCGAGAAAGTAGGAGCGCATCGAGCGTTCTCCGGATTTCCGGAAACGGAGACCGAATAGAGTAACCCCAGCAAGATACACCACGACCAGAGCGAGATCGATAAGGCGCAGATGAATTTGGTGTGCAGCTACTATATGCATTCACAAACCTCAGTGGGCCTTCGCGGCTGGTGGAATGCCAATCTGTCGCTGCTTGGCAGTGTGGCTTCGCTGTGCGGTCGACTCTGCTGACTTTGTTCGATATGCGCAGGGACTCGTCGAAGTCTTACTCGACCTCGAAGGTTAGGAACATCAATTGCCCGTTATGCTCGATCTGGAGCGCGCCGGCGCCTCCGGGTTTCAGGTGGCTTACTGCAGCCCTCAGGCTGGCCAGATTCGTGACGGGATCGGTATTCAGCGCGTGAATGATGTCGCCGGCTCTTAGCCCAATTTCGTCCGCGCGGTGATCCGCAGTCGTCGCTGCTACCACCACTCCTGAGTCGATACGAGATGGCGGCAGAAAGTTGGAGACCTCCGGGGTAAGATCGACGCCGATGATTCCAAGCTGGTGCACCATTCCTTTGGCCGGATCGGCAAAATCCGCGATGCTTTCAGGGGCTTCCTTCCCCTCAACCACAGGCACGACGAGGGTCAGTTGTTTGGTTCCGCGTAGGACTCCGAGGCGAACGCGGTCGCCTTTGTCGCGCAAATAGATACCCATTTTGAAGGTTGGAACGCTGTCGATCGGAATGCCGTCCATGGTCTGGATAAGATCGTAAACTCGCAGGCCCGCTTGTTCCGCGGGGCTCCCCGCAATGACGTCAGACACGATCACGCCGTTGTCCGAAGGCAATCCGAGGGCGGAGACAAGCCCGGGAGTGAGGGACTGCACATCGGCGCCTATGTCCCCCTTGCGAACGTATCCGTATTGCCGGATCTGGTTGTAGACGAAGCGGACGATTCCGCTGGGAATCGCGAAGCCGATGCCTTCATTTCCTCCGGATTGGGTATAGATCGATGCGTTGATGCCGACCAGGTTACCGTCAACATCGACCAGGGCGCCGCCGCTGTTGCCTGGATTGATGGCCGCATCGGTTTGGATGAAGACCATCGGGCTTTCAGGATCGACCTGGCGAAGCACGGAACTGACCAGCCCCAGGGTTACGCTGTTCTGGAGACCTTCAGGGCTGCCAAATGCCAGCACGAGCTGGCCCTGGCGAAGCCGGGTGTAGAGGGCGAAGGGAATGGTGGGTAAGCCGGTTGCGTTGACTTTGAGCACGGCAAGGTCGGCGGCTCGGCTGAAGCCGACGACTGTGGCCGGAAGAATCCGGGAGTGCAGTCGCAGAACCGCCGGAGCCTGCGACTCGGTTCCTACGGTGGGAGGAATCACGACATTGACCCGTTGTTCTCCCTTGATCACATGGTAGTTCGTGATGATGTAGCCGTTGGGATCGACGATTACGCCGGAGCCCTGGCTGCTTTCGCGGCTGATGGGAGGGTTGGGGTCTTTCGAGTCCTCCTCATCGGGGCCGTATCCGCTGACAAGAATTTCGACGACCGCCGGCGAAACCCGGCTGGCCAGGGCCTCGAAGGAGCTGCTGATCTGGTGCAACGTGTCGGAGCTTTGAGGCGCGGCAGCGAATGTCGCTGCCGAAGGGAAGCAGAACATAACGGACAGTGCAGCCAGCGACAGGGGGGAGGTTATACGTCGATTACGCATCATTGTTTCTTCCTTCATAGGTGGCTCAGAGAGAATGTGACGATACAAAACGGAATCATCCTGCCCAAACGGCTCCCACCCTGTCCTGTTATCCAGGCGGGTGAGAGCTTCAAGTCGGGAAATACGCCGGAAACGATTGCTACATCTTCCGGTAGTCTGAATTGGTGTTCACAACATGAATGCCCTTTGCCTGCGCATCTAGAGTTGTTTGCGCAGGATGGTTGGTTCCATCGGGAAGAGTGGCAAATTGCACTGCCAGGGTTACGCCGTCCTGCGGATTGTCGAGATAGGACTTGACGTTCAAAGTGCGAATTTTTTTGGAGGCGGGGTCGAAACTGACCGTCATGGAGTCTCCTGGCAGCGCGTAATCTTTGAATACGAGGTTCACCATTCCAGCTGTTCGGTCAAGCGAGACTTTGTGGTCTTGGAAGGCCTGTTGCATCTTTGCCGGATTCGGCGGCACGTAAAGCGCAATGACGCCCCCAACCTGCTGCATGTAATCCTTCATTTCCGCGGTTTTTTTCTCGACGATTCGCTGTTTGAAGCGGCCACCGCCATTCGACGCCGGCGCCGGCGCAGCGCCAATTGGCACCTTTTGTACCTTGCCGTCGGGGCCGTACGAGCAGGTAGACTGTCGCGGCGGCTTGGCATTGCCGTTAATCGTGATCACCGACGTTTCCGTCCATGTGTACTGGTGCAGCTTTTGCTGGTTTTCAGCGGTGGACGCCTTTACCTCCGCCAACTTCTGTTGGAGCATTCCAGACTGTCCGGCCGCGCCCATTTGCGCGAAGGCAGGGACGCCGGATGCAACGGTTGCGAGGGAAAAGCTGAAGAGCGCAGAAGAAGCAAGCGCTCGAATGAAGTTCCTGGAATTGTGGTTCATGGGTTTTTCTCCTTGAAACATGTAAATTTTTGTTGCGCAAAAATTAAGACCTTCATTTCAACGACAATTGTGTATTCCGTATGCATCGGGGTGGTGCGCAGCGTGACCCGCTCATACGGCCAGCCTTCCGTCGCTGGAGGTGTTCAAGGGTTCCTGGTTGGTGTCCCAACTGAGAACCTTGATATCCAGCACAAAAATGGAATAGAGCACCGGCACCATCAGAAGCGTGACAAATGTGGCTACAGACAGACCGCCGATTTGCGCGTAGCAGAGCGGCTGCCATAAGGGTCCGCCATGCGCCGCCAGCGGGAACAACGCTAACACAGTTGCGCCCACCGTAATGAGCACAGGGCGCAGGCGCATGATTCCGGCATCGATGACCGCTTCCTCGAAGGGCTCGCCTTTGGCATGCATTTCCTCAATGAAATCAAAGAGCACGATCACGTGCGCGACGATGACTCCGACGAGACTGGCGACGCCCAGGAAGGCCATGAAGCCGAACGGGGTTCCCATGATCCAGAGCGCAGCGATCGCTCCCACGATGCCATAAGGCGCGGCCGCAAAGACCAGCAGCGGTTTGACCGCGCTGTTGAACTGGAACATGAGCGCGAGAAAAATCAGGGCGACGGAAACTGCGAGCACCACAGAAAGCTGACGGAAGCTGGTCTTCTGCTTGGCATATTCGCCGCCTATCTGCATCGCGTATCCGGGAGGCAGGGTTTTTTGCAGCGCCAGAAGGCGGGGCAGCGCTGCCTTCATTACATCAGAAGGGAGATAGCCAGCTGCGGCGAAGCAACGCACGGAGATGGTGCGGAAATGATCGAGCCGGACGATACGTGAGGTCTCCATGGTGTTCCGGATCGTGGACACCTGCGCGAGCGGAATCTTGTTGGATGATTGGGAGGAATACACGTAGAGATTCCTTATGTCAGAGAGCTGCGCCCGTTCATCCATTCTTAGCCGCGCCACCACGGGGATGCTTCGATTGCCTTCCTGAAGTGTGGTGACGGGCATTCCATTGATGCCTCCTGTTGCCGAAGATGCGACGTCGCTGTTGGTGATTCCGGCGAGATTCGCACGGTCGGGATCGATGTTCAAGGACACCTGCGCGTTTTCCTGCTCCCAATCATTGCGCACTCTCGACGCGGATGGAATGGAGCGGAGGATCGCTTCTACCTGGGCAGCAACGCTGCGAAGCTGCGCGATGTCGGCAGCGCTTGCCGCAGTACCCACGTCTGCCTGGCTTGAGATGCGGATGTCGACAGGAAAATCGAGCGGGTTCGTCTGCAACTGACGAAAGTCGGTGCGCACTCCCGGCAGCGAGGCGGAGAGCATGGGCTGTACCTGCGCTACGAAACCCGGCGTGAACTCCTTATTCTTGAGTTCGACGATCACCTGGGCGTAGTTAAGCTGCTTCGGCTGCGGGGAGAGCGAAAACCAGAAGCGAGGTCCGCCGCCGCCGACGAAGGTGCAGATGTTCTTCAGGATCTCGACAGGCTTGCCGTGCTTATCGGGGTGATGCTGCCCATATTCTTCCGCCTGCCGGCGGATGATCTGTTCCACCTGCTGCGCGGCCTCGTTTGTGGTCTGAAAATTTACTCCATTGGGTAGCCACACATCGATATAGGACCAATACTGCACATCATCGGGGAAGAAGGACGTCTTCAAGTTGGCGAACAGCACTGCGCCGAGAGCCAGAAAGGTGAGCGAACCTATGGCAACGATCCAGCGGTGCTCGATCGAAATCTTTGCCACCTTGGCGTAAATGCCAGTGAAGCCCTGGCTCCGGCGCTGTTCGATTGTCTTCGGCGGCTTCTTGTCCGGACGGAGCAGGTAATAGCCGAGCAAGGGAATGAATGTCATGGACACGAGGCGCGAGGCGATCAGGGCGCAGGTGATCACGATGGGCAAGCTATAGATGAATTCGCCTGTGGTTCCCTTGATGAGCAGAAAGGGCAGGTAGGCGACGATATTGGTGACGGTCGCGTACATGATGGCGGTCGCCAGCTTGGTCGGTCCCAGCCAGGGCGCGACGATGCGCGGCTGCCCGTCCGCGAGACTGTGCTTGATCGCGTCGCCCGCCACCACCGGATCGTCGACGAGGAGCCCGAGTGCGATGATGAGGGAGGCAATCGAAACCTGCTGCAGGTCAATGCCCAGCACATCCATCATCCCGAAGACCATTGCCAGTGTGATGGGGATGGAGATGGCCATGAGTAGAGCGGACCGCCACTCCCAGAAGCCGATGAGCGAAACCAGCACAACCAGTCCGATCGCCTCGTAGAGCGCGTCCATGAAGAGATTGACATTCTCCTTGACCTGCAGCGGCTGGTCCGACGTGCGAGCGATGCGGAGGTCCTCGGGGAGATATTGCCGGATGCCGGCGAGCTTCTGATCGATGCTTTTGCCGAAGGCGTCGATCTGATCGCCGTCGCGCATGTACGCGGAGACGGTAATGGCGCGGCTGCGCTGCCATCTCCCGGCTGAGTCCCGCCAGGTGAGGTAATTCAGATATGTAGGTGGGCTCTGATAGCCGCGGGAAATATCCACGAGGTCCCGAAGGTAGACGGGGCTGCCGGCCGAGGACACTCCGATGATGACGTTGCCGAGAGCGCGTGCGTCGGGGAAGAGGCCGGAGGGGTTGATCAGCACGCTCTTCGAGCCGACCTCGAGCGTTCCGCCGGGGAGCGTGATGTTCTGCGCGGCGAGAATGTCTTTCAAGTTGGATGGGGTGTATCCATATTGCGCCAGGCGCTGCTGGGAGTAGAGCAGGAATATCTGCTCGGGCAGAACTCCGGAGCGGTCGACGCGGGAGACTTCCGGAACTCCCTGCAGCGTGCGCTGAATCAGATCGGTGTAGTCGTCAAGCTGGCGGTACGAATACTTTTCGCCTGCCACGGCGGCCAGCCGCGCTTCGGTTTCGGCAGGATCGCGAATGAACGCGGGCTGCCATGAGTCGGGATGTATGTCGGATTGATGCAGCCGCTCCTGCACGAAGGCGTCGGCAAATCTGCGTAGCGCAGCGTCGTCGAGGGTGGTGGATATGTCCATCCCTATGAAGCCGGGACCATCGAATATGTGAGGATCGCGAAAGGTGCCTGACTGCTGACCGCTGCGCGCGACCGATTCAAATGTGTCTCGCACCAGGACCGTTGATACAGAGACCGGGAAGCAATAGACGACACTGACCCGGGGCTGCGGCGAATTTCGCGATTCACTGCGGCGGGTCTTCTCGATCGCACTTCGAACGGAGATCGCCCGTACGGCAACTTCGACCGGGGACACAGGAGGACTGGCGACGGTCAGCATAAGCGCTGCGGTGTCGCCGAAGTCGCTGTTGAACTGGACGGGGCCTGCGCCCTGGGGCAACTTGAGCTGGTTCAGCTTAAGGTTGATGTCGCTGAACTGCTTTTGCTTGTCGGTAACGTTGTCGTCGAGCTGAATGGTGACGACGGCCATGCCGGGAAAGCTCTGCGACCGGATGCCGAATTCTGATGGGCTGGGAGGCTTGATGGTGGAGTTAACCGCAATGGCCTGTTCCATGGGCCGGGTAATTAGCTGTTCTATCTGCTCGGCGTTGGCTCCCGGCCACGGGCACTGGGCAATTGCGACGCGTACGGGAATGTTGGGGTCCTTGCGTTTGGGCATCCCCATGTATCCGTACCAACCCCAGGCGAAGGTTGCGATTAGAAGCACAAACGCGACCTGCCGATGCTCAGTAAAGAAGCGCGCGGTGTTGTGCGTCGTCTGAACCAATTCGGCATCGGTCTTATGCTTATGTGCCATCGCGCTTCTTTCGTCGCCAGCAACTGAATTCTGGTCCGCCCTCAAGGGATCGCAGGCGGATTGCGTTTATGGAATGATCCTTACTTCTTCTCCGCTCCTGATCATGGTTGCCCCCGAAGTCACGACCCTCTCACTGGGATTCACTCCGCTGCGGACGGCGATCATATTTCCGTAGGCGTCGCCGAGGCTGACTCCCTGCTTGTGTACTCTGGCGGTCTCGCCGGAGCCATCCACCACAAAAACCGCAAATTCGTTAGGATTGCCGTCACCGCGAACAATTGCACTGAGGGGCACGACGGGCACGCTCTGAGAGGGCCCGGTGCTCCCGATGGTGATTGATGCGATCATTCCCGACTTCAGGAGATTGCGCGGGTTTGGAATTGTGACTTCCACCGAATAGACGCGGCTCTTGGGATCGGCAGCGGGAGAGATCGCACTCACGTGCCCTCGAAACGGTCCAGCGATGGCATCGGTTGAAACGATCTCGGGACTGCCGAGGCGGATGCTGTTCATTGCCGTGTCGGGGACACCGAAGACGGCTTTCACATCACGCGTATCGGCCACGGAAAATCCATTGGTCGCCGGTCCGACGAGCGCGCCGACCTCCACATTTCGTTTCAATATCCACGAGTCGAACGGCGCCCGGAGCTGGCAATATCCCAGTGCGATGCCGGCTTCGGTCACGCTGGCCTGCGCGCTTTGCACGGACGCCTTCGTGGTCTCCAGTTGCGCGTTTGTATTGTCGTAATCAGGCTTGGTGGCGGCGCCGGCCGCGTAAAGCGCCGATGTGCGGTCGAAAGAGAGCTTCGCCCGATCATAGTCCGACTGGGCCCGCGCGAGTTGTGCGTTGGCCTGGGAGAGTTTTTCCTGAAACTCGTCCTGCTGCACCGTGGCGAGTACTGTTCCCTTTGTTACCCAATCGCCCTCGCCTACGCTGCGCATGCGGCCATCCGCGCCCCGGACCTGACGAATGCTTACGAGATATCCACTGGATTTGAACGCGAGATCAACCTGAGCATACGGCTCAATGTTCGCGGAGTAGGTATTGCCGCGATCCGCGTTCATCCAGCGAACCTCGCCGGCTCGCACCGGCGTCAGGCTGGGCTCGGCGGAGACAGGTTTCCGGCATCCTGAAGGGAGGGCAATGAGCATGGCCAGCATGGCTGATATTGCGAGTTGACCGGGTTCACGACGCATGGCTCTCATTCCTCTCCAAGCGCATATTCGAAGTTGGCCTTTGCCGTCCAGAATGCCGCTTCGGCCTGGACATACTGAGCGTTGGCGGTTTCCGAGGCGGCCTGCTCCTGCAGGACGTCGCGCAGCAACGCGGTCTTCTGACCATATTGCGCGGTTACTTCACGGAGTTTTTCAGTGGCCGCCTGCTGATTTGCCTGGGCCACCGCAACGGCTGCCCGCGCCTCCCGGAGCGAGCGGAACTGATTGTCCACATTCAGCAGGACCTGCGCCTTCACTTCATCCAACTGCTGTCTGCTCTGCTCGACTACGATGGTCTTTTGCTGGAGAGTATGACTGCGTCCGCCCCAGTCGAATGGGTCCCACTTAAAGTCGAAGCCGACCGCGGCGATGTTCGAAGGCAGGAAGTAAATGCCGAACGGCGAGACATAATGGAATGCCAGGTTGAAATCGGGAAGGTACTGCGCCTTTGCCAGACGCCGTTGGATTTCAGCCTGCTTGACCGTAAGCCCTGCCTCTCTGACTTCGGGATGATTGAGGAGTGCCTGTTCCTGCGCGGCCTGGAGATTCTCTTCTTCCAGAGAGGGGGCCGGAACCGGCTCGGTGCGAAATGGCGTATCGAGGTCGCGCGCCATCAGCTCATTGAGGGTCTCCTCCGCGGATTGCAACTTGTCTTCCGCCTGCATTAACGTCAGGTTTTCCTGAGCCAGTTTGGCTTCAACCTGCAGCAAGTCAGACTTCAACGCTGTCTTCTCCGCGAGGTACTCTTTTGTGATTCGATCCAGCTCCTGGTATTGATTAATGCTGGCCTTCGTAGCCTCCACAGCCTGCTCAGCCTGCACAATGCCGTAGTAGGCCTGGTGCACATTTGCGGAGATGGACTGGCGTGCGCCGCGAGCTTGTTCTTCCGCCTGCTCGATCGCCAATTCCTGTCCATGCAGATTCAAGTTCACCTTATATAAGCTCAACAGCGGCTGCGTTGCCTGTACGATGACAAAGGCAGTCGGAGTTCCGGGTGTGCTGATGGGGGTGTTCTCTGCGGGAATCGGTCCGGTTGCGGGATACGTTCCGAACTGACCTTCCTTTACCGTGTAGGTTATGTTGGTTAAGGTTTCTCCACCAAAAACATATGCGCTGAAAGAGGGCAGTCGCTTGGTCTTGACTACCAGCAATTGCTGGCGGGAAACATCCACATTCAGCGCCGCATTCCTGACGTTGCGGTTATTCGCCAGAGCGATCGCTACAGCCCGGTCCAGGGTCAGGACAGGAACATCTCCAGCTTCTGGTTGAGCCGCGACTTGCGGACTTTCCGCGAAGACCTTCGCGCCAAAGCAGGCCGCGCTCAGAGCGGCAATGCAGCTAAGGGCTGCGATCCTGCGCAGCGCGCGAAATCGATCTCGGGTTATGCATCTGTTAAGGTTCATAGACGCTGGTAGGCCTAGCTGCTTAACTTCCCGGGTCGTGCCGGCTGATGATCACGCTGCACGAAGGCAGCGGGAATTGGCAGTCCCTTCCTGACCGACGAATTTCACATTGTGCTTCAAGAGCTTGCGAAGCTGGGCATGAAGGCGCGGCCCAGCATTTGCTAACTTAAGAAAGATCCGGCATAACATCAAATCGAACGCCCACCAGCCTACGCTCGCGTAAGCAATGCGTCTATTGAAAAACGCGGACCACCTGAGCGGGGAATATCGCGCCAGGTCTGGATGAGCTCAGATCAAACCGAGCACTTGCGGAAGAACTGTGAATAGAGCTTTGCTTATTCCCTTAGTAGATGCTGTGAATCCAGGCCAGACCCGATTCCTTGGCCACACCAACGCCTGATTCAGCCAGCTGTTAGGTTCCCGTTCTTAGATACTCCAGGGGCGCATGCACAGACGGCTGAGTCTCGCTGCCTTCAGTCAGGATTTCCTCTACCTCCATGTAAAGGACAGGGATGCTGTATTCGAGAGCCAGTGTTTCCAGCGCAGCGTTGGCGGCCCGTTCGATCTCTGGCCCGGTTGGGGCAGACGCACGTCCGGAGAAACTATTGGCAAGAGCCGTATGAACGCAGGTGTAAAGCCGATCCTTGACCGCTGGGGTGTGATTTTTTGACGGGTAATAGAATGCGATCTTCATGCCGATCTGTTCACCGTCAAAGAGCATGATGGTGAAGGTGGAAACGTCGGGAAGTAGAGTGATCGGATTGCGCCACATTTCCACAAGGCTTGAGAGGTGGGATGAGAGGGGGTCATCAGGCCTGAGAAACCAGGCAAGGATGAGAAAGATAGCGGGGACCAGGGCGATAGCCGCGAACATGGTAATGACGATCGCTGTCGGGTTTACAACCGACGCGTAGACAAGGCCGGCAAAGAGGAGCGCGACAAGCGCGCAATATGAGAATGCAATCAGGCAATAGATGGCGGCCAAAGGTAAAGGGTTAAGGTATTTCTCGATTTCCCACGCATAGTCGAGATAGTACTGGGGTGGATTCTGTCGTCTCACCGGCGGCCTCCAGTTCCGTTTCCAGCTGAGTTCGGGTTGGAGGTCAGGGAATTCAGACGGCCAGATAGGGAACTGGGCGGCATACAAGGCAAAGAACTCAAATCAGTCATAGAAATCCGCTCACGCAGGTTGTGCTTCATCAATCAACGGGGGAACATCGCGTGGGGATCGCGAGGAGAATTACAGGGGGAGGGGTAAATCAAAAACAGGTTATCAGTGACGTGACGATATGTCCATCCGATCTGAGCATATTTTTGATGCGGTGAGATTTTATCCGCCCGATGGCTCTGCGGTCTTCGCGCTTGCGATGTGCTCACCGTAGTTGACTTGAGTTTTAACGCGGCACGAGGGTAGCGGCGTTGGACGCGAGCGAGGCAAGGTAGTCGGGTTGTGTGACTTCACTGGAGGTGCAGTAGGCGCCTCGCGCTCCAGGAGCTCTGTTTTCAGATAATGCACTGAAGGCATCACTTCGCTGCGGTCGCTTGAGATTTCCAACACTTCCGCATAAAAAATGGAGACGTCGTATTCGAGCGCGAGTATGTCCATCGCGGGGTCAATGGCTCGCTCGATCTCCTGATCGGTCGGGGCGATTGTATGCCCGGAAAAAGCATTGGCTAGAGAAGTGTACACGCAAGTGTAGAGCAGCTCCTTGAGGAACTTGGTGTGGTTTTCCGGCGAGTAATAAAATGCGAGCCGCACGCCAACCAGTTCGCCATCGGCGAGCAGGATGGTGAAGGTGCAAATTTCGGGAATGAGATCGATGGGATTGCGCCACGAATTTGCCAGACGCGAGAGGCGAGCAGAGACTGGGTCGTCGGGCCGAAGACACCATACGAGAGACAAAGCGACAACCGGAGCCTCGGCGATGACCGCGAAGATGCCGCGGACGTCCGGAGTGGGATCGATGATAGACGCGTAAGTAAGACCCGCGAAAACCAGCAAAATTATCGCACAAAAAACAGCACTGGCGATGGCATACATCGCGGCAAGCGCACCAGGGCCGAGGTATCGCTCAATATCCTGGGCTTTGTCAATGTAGGCCTGCGGTGGATTCTGTCTTCGCATCAGGAGCCTCCCGATGGGAAGGCGATTGAGCCGCGCCAGATGAGTAGGCAGAGAACGTTGCCAGATGAGGCAACGGGCGACATACATGTCCACTTATTCATAACAATTCCACCCGCGCAGAGGTGTTCTTAGCGATGCAATAGGATGTTCGCGTGGGGATCGCGGGGGGAACCGCGGGGGAAATTGTGGAAATTATAGCAGCGGGGCTAGACCCTGTCCATCAGAGTCTGAGGGTTGTCTCAGCAAGACGGCTAAGCCTTGGCAGGCTACCTTTAATTGATTTTTATTCATAGCTTTAGCAGCTTCCTGAACCGGCCCTGTTAGCCCTGGACTTGTGCTTTAGCGCGGGACGAGGGTGGTAGCGTTCGCTGGAAGTGAGGCAATATCGTCGGATTCGGCGCCGTCGCCGAGTCCGCCGTAGCGGCGCTCGCGACGCTGGTAGTCTTCGATTGCATCCAGCATGTGAATGCCGCGGAAGTCCGGCCAGAGGCGGTCGGTAACGAAGATCTCGGCGTACGCGATCTGCCAGAGCAGATAGTTGGAGATGCGCATTTCGCCGGAGGTACGGATGAGCAGGTCGGGGTCGGGCATGTGCGCGGTGTAGAGATGGCGCTGGATGTCTTGCTCGGTGACGTCTTCGAGGCGCAGCTCTTTTCGTTCGATCTCAGAGTGCAGCAATTTAAAGGCGTCCAGAATCTCTGACCGCGAGCCGTAGTTGAGGGCCAGCGTGAGCACGGTTCCCGTGTTGTGTTCAGTAGCCTTGGCGGCCCATTCCATGCGCTCGCGGACGTCTTCTTCGAGCTCGTGGGTGCGACCGATGTACTGGATGCGTACGTTGTTGTCATTCATCCGCTGCACATTGTTGGTAAGGTAGGTGCGAAGCAGGCGCATGAGAAAGCTGACTTCCGATTTCGGTCGCTTGAGATTATTTTCGAGCGAGAAGGCATAGAGCGTAAGCCAGGGCAGGCCGATGCGGGAGGCAGTTTCAACCACATACTGCACGGATTCAGCGCCCTGCTGGTGGCCGAGGAAGCGCTTGAGGCTGCGTTTCCCCGCCCAGCGGCCGTTGCCGTCCATGATGATGGCGACGTGCTTTGGTAGACGTACGGGGTCAAGGCGGCGATAAATGGCCAGCTCATCGGGCGGCAATTCATGTACGCGGCTAGGGTTGAGGGGCAACGGCATGGCTCATATCCGACCCTAGCACGGTGGAATGGCCAGCCGCAATGCGTTGTTGATTATTTGGGTCGAATCAGGTCGAATGAGCCGTAGTCAGCGCGCATTTCCACTGTGATACATTACCGTTTCCGTCCCACTTACATAGCGCGAAAGGAGACACCGGCA
>Ga0335075_10000407_pt1 | contig 78529 bp, 68 predicted proteins | sample Lox_Sample_24_FD_206723 | JGI IMG/M metagenome (GOLD analysis project Ga0335075, IMG submission 206723) | Soil microbial communities from Loxahatchee National Wildlife Refuge, Florida, United States - Lox_Sample_2.4 | ecosystem: Environmental > Terrestrial > Soil > Wetlands | place: USA... | reverse complement strand
GAATGCTCCACGAGCAGCGAGCTGCCCACGGCCGCGTAACCACGCCGGCGCCCGGCGAGCCGGGGGGTCCGGCGGCGGCGCGCCGCGGCTATCGCCGCTCAGGCACTCGCGCTACGCGCTCGGCCTTGTCGGGTAGCCGGGGCGGTTGCCCGCCCCGGCTCCCACAGAACCGTGCTTGTGCTGTTCACACACGGCTCCTCGGGACGGCGGGTTGCGAACCCCGCCGCCGGCCTTCTGATCGACCTCGATCTATCCCCACTCCATCGCGAGCTGCGGGTGGGTGGGGGCGACGATCTCCTCGTGCCAGTTGCGGTGCAGCGCCACAAGCGAGTCGAGCCCACGGTCGGTGAAGAACCGGGTCCGCAGAGCGTTATCGACTTGCGGGATGTGGCTCAGCGCCCATATGGACCTGCGTCCGGTATAGACGCTGTGCCATGCTGCCCGCGGCTGAGCGCCGAGGGCGATGAGGTTGCGCACGATCGTCGGGCGGCGCTTCCAGTGGTGCAGCAGGATCGCACGCAAGCGACGCCGGATATGAGCATCAAGAGCGCGCAACACGAACTGCTCGCCGGGCGAGACGATCCGGAAGTACTGGTGCCATCCCCGCAGCCACGCGTTGATCCGCAGGATGCACCCCTGAAGGGTCCATCCCCACAATCGCGGCGTGAGCTGGCGGATCTTCTGCATCGCGTTGCGCTTGGTGCGCTCTGAGAGCGGAATCTCCACCGTCCCGGACTGCGAATCTAGTCGCAGAGAGAACCCGAGGAAGTGACGATCTTCCGGGCGAGCGACAGCCGACTTGGCTTGGTTGATCTTCAGACGCAAGCGCCCTTCGATGAACCTCCTCAAGCTGACCATCACCCGCAGCCCCGCTCGCTCGCTCTTGACGTAGACGTTGCCGTCATCGCAGTAGCGGACGAACCGGTGGCCACGCCGGTCGAGCTCCCAGTCGAGCTCGTCCAGCACGACGTTCGACAGCAACGGGGAAAGCGGCGAGCCTTGCGGCACGCCCTCCTCGTTCGCGATCAGGACCCCGTCCGGCATCACGATCTTGGCCTTCAGCAACCGTCCGATCAGCACGAGCAGCCGCCGATCCCCGACTCGCTGCGCGAGCCTGGACATCAGCCGCTGGTGGCAGACCCGATCGAAGAACTTCTCCAGATCGATGTCCACCACCCACCCGTACCCATCTTGCAGATGCGTCTTGGCCTCCTCGATCGCCATGTGGCAACCACGGCCCGGCCTGAACCCGTGACTCGATGGGTGGAACGTCGGCTCGAACACAGGCTCGAGTACCTGACGCACTGCCTCACAGACCACCCTGTCGATCACGTTCGGGATACCCAACCCGCGCTCACCGCCACCCACCTTCGCGATCATCGCCCGGCGACTCGCGCCAGGCCGATAGCTCCCATCCAGCAGAGCCGCGGCCAGCCTCGGACCCACGAGCGGCCACTGCTCACGCAGCTCACCGACCGTCTGCCCATCAGGACCAGGTGCTCCCTTGTTCGACACCACCTTCACAAGCGCCGCCGTCAAACGGCAGACAACCTCCTCCATCGTCACCGGCGTGACGTTCTCCGCATTGATGATCGCCTCCGGCACCCCCGCTTGGCCGGTCCCCGACAGGTTCGAGGCCACCACGCGAGCGGACCCTTGCGGGTCTTCTGCTGTCGCGATCGGCAGGCAGAGCTGCCACACCGTTTGATCAACCGGGATCGCCTTCCCTTGCCCACCAGGACTCGACCCGGCACGCTCAACGGGCATTACCCCGCCTTCCAGTAGTACGCGATCCTCCGACTTCTGCTGGGCCATCAACCGTCGTCCTCTCGTTCTCCGGCCTACCGGCCATCCGGCCGGAACCCAGCAGACCTCCTGGGGTAAGACGCTGAGATTTCCCCGCGATCACGTCGCCAATACGCCCCCGGGACCGACAGGAACAGGGCATCGCTGCTGGCGGCCAGCTCACCCACCCAAAGGACGCCTTACGGCGCTTCACTCTCGTTCGCAACCACGACACACCTACGGCTTCCTTCAGACCCACCCTCACGGGAGCCCCGCAGCGCAACCAGCCGCACTGGAGCCGCCCGGTGAACTCCGGGCCGCGCCCTTGCCTCATCGATGTTGGGTTCCCCCTGCCAGGGTCAACATCACTACTGGTAACGCCTGGGAATGGCTTGGAGAGGCTGAACGGCACGGCGTGCCGGTGGGCACGACTCCAGTCGCCGGTGCGGTGGCTGTAAACACGACGTATACGTTCGACGGAGTCCGACATGGCCACGTCGCCTATGTAGAACGAGTCGTTAATAGTTCAACACTTATTGTCGATGAGGCGAACGTAGAACCGGAAAAGATCTGGCTGCATCAAGAAGTGTCGACGAGCGCGTTCGAGGGATACATCTACGGTGGACCCGCAGGTAACGGCCCGGGGCCGTCGGGCGGAGGGGGATCGAGCGGGGGCGGCTCATCCTCCTCTCCAGCTTCGGGCACACCTGGCGCCATACCGATATCGATTGCGGTTGGCTTTCTGGATCACTCGGGCAACTTTGCGGTGAAGGAAGGCATCGGCGGTTCGTGGCTCTGGCTGCTGGGACCAGCGGCCCCGTGATTGGCTTCCTCAACGGGTCGGGCGACTTCACCGTGAAGGAAGGCATAACAGGCGCGTGGACTGGCGAGGCGACCGGCGCCTCGCAGATCGCGCTCACGACTGGACGGAGCGGCCCGGTGATCGGGTTCCTCGACCAGTCCGGCAACTTCTTCGTCAAGGAAGGCATCGGAGGCGCCTGGACGGAGGAGGCGACGGGCGCAGCGAAGATCGCGCTGGCTCCCGGTAGCGCCGGCCCGGTGATCGGGTTTCTCGACCAGTCGGGCAACTTTGCCGTGAAGGAAGGCGTCGGCGGGTCGTGGACGGCCGAGGCGACCGGCGCCTCGCAGATCGCGCTCACGACTGGACGGAGCGGCCCGGTGATCGCGTTCCTCAACAGCTCCGGCGACTTCGACGTCAAGGAAGGCATCGGAGGCGCCTGGACTACGGAGACATCAAGCGCGTCGATGATCGCGCTCGCGTAGAAGGCCCAGCGGCCCGGTGCGCGGGTCTCCGCTCGTGCGAAAAGTAGCCGCGCGCCACTGGCGACTGCCGGACAGGCGACACGAGGGGAATCCTCGATAGTCCGGTCAGAGGCGTCGAATCAGCCTATCTCGACGGGTGGCGCCACCATCACCGCATGGTTTGCGCGCCGACAAGTTTCGCCCACTCAGACGGTTGTCTGACACGCCGGCCGCGACCGGCTGGCGATGCGGTCGCGGCATATCGTGCTAACCCTGCAATAATCGTGCTAATTTGCGTTCTACTTAGCACGACTACGGGCCAATTAGTACGATGCGGAGCTTTATCGACCTCGACAGGACCTTTGCCGGTCAGCCACGGGGGCTGGGACCGATCCTCGCGCGGGTTGACACCGGCCGCGGCCGCGAGCAGCTCTTCCTGGATCAGGTTCCCGAGGTACTCCGCCGGCTCTCGGAGAATGCGAGGATCGCCTCGATCACCGCCTCGAATGCGATCGAGGGGGTCATCGTCGACAGCGAGCGAGCCATCAAGATCGCCGAGGGCGCGCCGCGGTTTCGCAACCGTAACGAGAGGGAGTTCGCGGGATACCGCGACGCCATAGATGGGCTCATGCGGCTCAACCGCTACGAGCCGCTCAGCATCCCCTTCATGCTCCATCTCCACCGGCAACTTTTCCAGCACACCGGCGGTCGCGGTGGCTACCTGAAGACCGATCCAAACTACATCGTGTCTTACGAGGGCGGCCACCGCGAGGTCGTCTTTGAGCCGCCGCCCCCCCGCGAAACCGAGCACCTTCTGCGCGAGACCTTCAGCCGCTATCACGCCGCCAAGCGCGACGAAGTTGGGCATCCGCTGGTGCTAATCGGCGCGCTCATCCTGGACGTGCTCGCCATCCATCCGGTCGCTGACGGCAACGGCCGCCTCGCCCGCCTGCTCACCACCTACGAGCTACTCGCGCAGGGCTACGGGGTCGCGCGATACGTGAGCCTGGAGCAGCGGATCTACGACTCGAAGAACACCTACTACCAGCGCCTCTACGAGTCGCAGCAGGGCTGGCACACCGGCCAGCACACCATCTGGCCGTGGGTCTCCTACCTCGCCAGCATCCTGTCGCTCGCATACGATGACTTCGAGGCCAGCCTCGCCGCGGCGCGGGATACCGTGGGCAACAAGCAGGAGCGCGTGCGCAAGTACATTCTGGAGCACGCGCCGCCCGAGTTCCGCCGCCGCGAGGTCGAGCGAGCGATGCCGGGTATCAGCCTCGCGACGATCCGTCTTGTCCTGAACGAGCTTCGTGACGAGGGACGGATCGCAATCGACGGCGGCGGGCCCGGCGCCCGCTGGCGGCGCGTCTCATCCGCGACCACCGGCGGATCAGACGAGCATGAGGCTGGGGGTTCATCCCACGCGGGCTGACTCGCCAGCCGAAGCAGTGTCAAGCGACGCCAACCACCGGCGCCTCAAGCGTCGCTTGGTTTGCGCACAGAGCAGTTTCGCCCATTTTCGTCGCTGTTCGCAAGTTAAATGCCGAAGATGAGCGCGAGGGCTTCATCAACGGACTGCAACTCGCCTGCGTCGAGGCGCCCCGCTGAGCGTCCCAGGCGCTCAGGATCAACGACAGTCGTCTGCTCGACAAGGATGCACGTCCGAGTGCCGTCGAGCGTGATCGTTGGACGAAAGCTCGCTGCTCGTGCGCTCGCTGAGGTCGGTGAAATGAACACGGTGCTCAGCGCCAGAAACTCGTCGGCTTGAACCACCACCGCATAGCGCGCGCCTCGCTGCTCTCTGCCTCGTGTCGCGCGCGCCGCCGGCAGACGAAATATCTCGCCGCGGACCACCTCAGTCGGCGGGCTCAGGCGCCAGTTCCGCCATCTGTTCGCGGACGATCCGCATCTCCTCTCGATCGTCATCGTCGGCCGCGAGCCTTCGCACCTCCGCGGCGATCGAGGAGCGAGCCCGGCGTCTCGCGGCGGCCTCGCGCAGCGCCGTCCGCACAGCCTCGGAGTCACTCAGCCCGTCGTTGCGGATCACGCTGAGCGCGGCGACAGAGCTGTCGTCCAGACGCACGTGGAGAGAGCGGCTCATACCCCGCCAGTGTAGCACAAAACGTGCTACGGCCTACTCCCATGGGCGGCTTTCGGCGCACTACGACGGCCGGCGCCGTCATCGGCGTTTGGTGTGCGCGCCGAGGAGTTTCACCCAGCTTCTCGCGCGCTCGGACTCGCGCCCTCAAGCCAGCCATAGGCCCGTTTCCTGGGTGCCGCTCACGCTAGCGGTCCACAGGAGTCCGTTGGCTCCGTCGTATGCGATCTCGTAGCCGCTACCCACCGCGGTGATCGCCGGGCTCGTACCCGCCATCACGTGCAGGCCCGTGTCGCGAGTTCCTTCCACACCGGTCGTCCATACATCGCCGTTGGCGCCGGTGAACGCCACCTCATACCCGCCGCCCAAAAATGCGATGCTCGCGTTGGTCCCTTCCGCCATCCCCAGGCCGGTGTCGCGATACCCGTCGTAGCCGAGCGTCCACAGGTCGCCGTTCGACGCGTGATCGGCGGTCTCATATACACCACCGACACCGGCGATACTCGGGCTCGTGCCGGCCTGTAGCCAAAGGCCCGTCTGCTGGGTGCCTTCCACGCCGGTGGTCCACAGGACGCCGCCGGCGCCGTTGAACGCGACCTCATACCCGCCGCCGACGGCAGCGATCCCCGCGCTGGTCCCTGCCGTCATCCCCAGGCCGGTGTCGCGATACCCGTCGTAGCCGAGCGTCCACAGGTCGCCGTTCGACGCGTGATCGGCGGTCTCATACCCGCCTGCGACGCCGGCGATACCGGGGCTCGTGCCGGCCTGTAGCCAAAGGCCCGTCTGCTGGGTGCCTTCCACGCCGGTGGTCCACAGGACGCCGCCGGCGCCGTTGAACGCGACCTCATACCCGCCGCCGACGGGAGCGATCCCGGCGCTGGACCCTTCCCCGATCGCCAGCCCGGTGTCACGATACCCGTCATAGCCGAGTGTCCACAGGTCTCCGTTCGAGGCGTGATCCGCGGTCTCAAAGCCGCTGCCGACACCGGCAATACCGGGGCTGGCGCCTGTTTTCAGTTGGAGGCCCGTCTGCTGGGTACCGTTGACGCTGGCGGCCGAGGTGGTCCATAGGACGCCGTTGGCTCCCTCGTAGGCGATCTCGTAGCCGCTGCCCACCGCGGTGATCGCCGGACTCGTACCCGCCATCGCGTACAGGCCCGTGTCGCGAGTTCCTTCTACACCCGTCGTCCATACATCGCCGTTGGTGCCGGTGAATGCGATCTCGTAGCCGCCGCCGACGGCGGCGATGCTCGCGTTGGTCCCTTCCGCCATCCCCAGGCCGGTGTCGCGATACCCGTCATAGCCGAGTGTCCACAGGTCGCCGTTCGACGCGTGATCGGCGGTCTCATACCCGCCATCCACACGAGCGATGCTCGGGCTCGTGCCCGCCTGCAGCCACAGACCTGTCTGCTGGGTGCCTTCCACGCCAGTGGTCCACAGGACGCCGCCGGCGCCGTTGAACGCGACCTCATACCCGCTGCCCACAGCAGCGATCCCGGCGCTGGTCCCTGCCGCCATCCCCAGGCCGGTATCGCGATACCCGTCGTAACCGAGCGTCCACAGATGCCCATTTGACGCGTGATCGGCAGTCTCATACCCGGTGCCGACAGCAGTGATGCTCGGGCTCGTGCCGGCTTCCAGCTGCAAACCCGTCTTCTGAGCGCCTTCGACACCAGTCGTCCAAAGCACACCGCCGGCGCCGTTGAACGCGACCTCATACCCGCTGCCCACAGCAGCTATCCCCGCGCTGGAGCCTTCCCCGATCGCCAGCCCGGTATCACGATACCCATCGTAACCCAGCGTCCACAGATCACCATTCTCAGCGTGATCGGCAGTCTCAAATCCGCCACCCACACCGGCGATGCTCGGGCTCGGATGGCTCGACGGCGCTCCTTGAGATGCTTCTTCAGAGCTGCTTTCTTCATCGGCCGGATTTTCGTTAGTCGCGATGATCGCGATTTCCTTTAGTTTTTGCCCCCAGGTCGTCCCGGGGAACGTGTCTGACCAACCGTAGGCTATCCATCCCACGTGATGTACGAGATTCGCACACCCACCGGTCGCCGTGTCATGGCTGGTCCAACTTGTCTTGCCTTCACTGGTCCCGTGCAGTTCGATGTCGTGATGGAAATGCGCTTCTTCGTTTAGATGGGTGCACACGATTTGGGTCAAAAGCGGGGAGGCGGCTTTCAAGAGGCTTTGGAACTCGCTGTTGAAGAAATCGGCGTGACCAGTCGTAGTGAAGACGTCACCTTCTTGAGTAATGGTAGGCTTCGCGAGAGCGGCGGCCTTCCAATCGTCATATTTGAACATGTAGGTGTAATCGCTAGCGCCGATTCGGCCTCCGGCCACGCCGTACAGCGGCCAGCTCAGGTCGGCAGTAAAGCCCGTGATCACTATTTCAAGCGGGTCCACCCAGAGTGTCGTGGCGTGCGCGCTTCGATACGTCACCGTTGTCTCAGGCGTCGCTTGGGACTTGCCGCTACCGCCTTTACTCTTCTTCGCGCCTTTGCTTTTCTTCGTACGTTCCTTCGATGCTCCCGAGGCCGGTTCCCATGCTTTCGGTTCGATTTCGGCGCCGCTCGGATGTTCGGATTCCACCTGCGCTAGACCTTCGTCGGTGAGCTGGCCCCGGAGCACTCTCTCTTGACACGTGGACGGGTCATACGCGGTCTCTTCTTCGAACATGCCCGCAGCCCCCGGCGACGCCGCGCCGGAGCTGGTGAAGCTGCAACCACCTTGTACGGGCGTCCCGGTAATCGTCAGAGTTTCCGGCGACGCCAACGGACGTGCCTGCGCCTGAGGCTTATAGTAGATCCAGCCATCACCGGAGATGGCGCCGAGGGCTTCGGCTTCCCCATCGGTCGACGCCCGTGCCGCCGCGGTAGCGCCCAGCGAGAGAAAGGCGCAGATTGTGCCGATCAGCAGCGCCGTTTTCCGGCGCCTACGCCGTCGTGCGAGTCGGCATACAGACATCTCCCCCTGCCCTCCTTCTGGTATGGGCCCCACGATCGACTATATAGGATGTCGGTCGGCTCGGTTACCCCTCGGAGGTCTCACATACGGCGGGCGCCGGCAGCCCGGAGAGGCGAGACTGAACCGGCGCCCGGAGCAGTCGTCGGTCGCTCATCGGCCCCGCCGACGGCGGGCGTGCCAGCCGAGCGGACCTGCGAAGCACAACACCAGCACGACCAGCGCCGCGATCGGCGGGACGGCGAAAGCGAACCCGACCAGCAGGCAGCAATACAGGACCAGCAGGATCGGTATGAGCTTCCAGGGCGTCATGCGGCCGCGGTCGGGAGCAGCCCGCCGAGGACCAGATTCGCCAACGCGACAGTCGTGATCGCTCCTGCCCGCGACGCTTTGCGTGACTGGTCGCCCACGGCCGGGACGTTAGCCGTCCCGCAGGGCTTCCCGCCGGGAGGCCGCGCGCGGGTTTGGGCCCGATCGCCCCATTCCCCGAGCTTCGGCGACGCGCGGCTGCTTACGCGAGCGCCGCGCGCAGCCCGGACGGCGTGAGCCCGGTCTCGCCGCGAATCACCCTGCAGAGGTGGCTCTGGTCGGCAAACCCGAGATCGGCGGCGAGCGCGCCAGGTCGCGCTCGCCGTCAGCCAGGCGCTCCATGGCGGCGCGCGCACGCAGGCGCATGCGGTGGCGAGCGACGGTATGGCCGGTCGCCGCGCGAAAGACGCGGCTGCGGCGAGATCGCAAGCGGACCCGCCGGGCCCCGTCTGAGCGCGTGAACACCCAGGCGGCGCCCGCGTAGCCGTCCGCGTGCGGGGCGCCGATCAGCGCGGTGTCGCCGTTCGCCGACAGCGCGAGGCTGTACCCGAACTACGCGGTCGGGCACGCGGACGTGCGGCTCGACGAACGGCCTAGTCGGCGCCCGCCGCGCCGAGCTCGCGTCCGCGCGGGCGATCGGCGATGCTATGTCCGGCGAGGGCACACCGCTAGGCGAGGATCCGTCGAAGATGAGCACCAGCGCAGCGCGACAACCCGGGAACACCGGCACGCTCCCCGAGCACGTCGACGTGTTGATCATCGGCGCGGGCGTCTCGGGAATCGGCTGCGCTTGGCACCTGCAGGCCGAGCAGCCGAGCAAGAGCTACGTGATCCTCGAGGCGCGCGAGGCGAGCGGCGGCACGTGGGACCTGTTCCGCTACCCGGGCATCCGCTCGGACTCCGACCTGCACACGTTCGGCTATGAGTTCAAGCCGTGGGAGGACGAGAAGTCGATCGCGGACGGTCCCGCGATCCTGCGCTACATCCGCGAGACGGCCGCCGAGAGCGGGATCGACGCCCACATTCGCCTTGGCCACCGCGTGCTGCGGGCTTCGTGGTCGAGCGAGCATGCGCGCTGGAGCGTCGAGGCGCTCCGCGTCGCCGGCGGCGAGACGGTGCTGCTCACCTGCAGCTGGCTGTTCTGCGCGGGTGGGTACTACCGCTACGACGAAGGCCACACGCCGCGCTTCGAGGGCCGCGAGCGTTTCCGGGGTCAGATCGTCCACCCCCAGCACTGGCCCGAGGATCTCGACTACGCGGGCAAGCGCGTGGTCGTGATCGGCAGCGGCGCGACCGCCGTCACGCTCGTGCCGGCGATGGCCGGCCGGGCGCAGCACGTGACGATGCTCCAGCGCTCCCCCAGCTACGTCATCTCGGTGCCCGAGCGCGACCCGATCGCCAACTGGCTGCGCCGGCGGCTCCCTGCGCGCGCCGCCTACGCGCTCACCCGCCGCAAGAACATCTGGCTGCAGCGCACCGTCTATCAGCTCAGCCGCAGCCACCCGCGGTTGTTGCGCCGGCTGCTGCGCGCGGGCGTCAAGCGACAGCTGCCCGAGGGCTATCCGGTGGACGTGCACTTCAACCCGCGCTATGACCCGTGGGACCAGCGCCTGTGCGCCGTGCCCGACGGCGACCTGTTCGCTGCGATCAGATCCGGGCGCGTGTCGATCGTCACCGACCGGGTCGAGGCGTTCTGCGAGCGCGGCATCGAGCTCGCAAGCGGCGCGGTGCTCGCGGCCGACGTGATCGTCACGGCCACCGGCCTGAACCTGCTCGCCCTCGGCGGCGTTCAGCTCGAGGTCGACGGGCGCGAGGTGCAGCTGCCGCAGACGATGGCCTACAAGGCGATGATGCTCAGCGACATCCCGAACTTCGCGTTCGCGGTCGGCTACACCAACGCCTCGTGGACGCTCAAGGTCGACCTCGTGTGCGAGCACCTCGGCCGGCTGCTCGCGTACATGGACGAGCGCGGCTATGACATCTGCGTGCCGCACAGCGAGGACGCGACGCTCGCCACGCGCCCGCTGCTCGACTTCGGCGCCGGCTACGTGCAGCGGTCGGTCCACGAGTGGCCGCGCCAGGGCTCGCGCCTGCCGTGGTCGCTGGCGATGAGCTACGCCCAGGACGTCAAGAACCTGCGCGACGCTCCTGTCGAGGACGCGGCACTCAGGTTCTCGCGCCGCGAGCACGCCGCCGGCGCCGGTGCGAGCGCAGCGGTGCTCAGCGCCTGAGCCGAGCGCCCCGCGCGGCGACGCCGCGACGTTCTGAAAGGGACGGGCGGCACCCGGGGAGAAGCGTCGCCTACCGCCAGCTCCAGCCGCGCATCAGCAGTTCGAAGCCCGCCTGGTTCGCCCGTGCGACCGCCGGTTCGGCGTCGAGCTCGACCAGCACCAGCCGGTCGCCGCGGCGGGCGAGCACATCGGACTGGACGTTCTGCCTGCCCGCATAGGTGTACTCGTAGGACTCTTCGCCCGCTTCCTCGCCGTCGAGCGAGATCGTTCGGGGGTTGGAGGTGCGGGTGACGCCTCTCGCCAGCTCAGGCGTGCCCACGACGAGCGCGAGCAGCCCGGGCGCGCCCGCTTTGGATGCGCTCACCCGGGCGGAGCCGGGGGTTTCATCGATCGTCACCCCGACGGTGCCCGCAGGGCCGATGCCGAGGTTGTCGATCGGCGCGCCCGTCGAGCTCAGGTGATACTCGACGGCGCCGCTGCGAGCACGCTTGGCGCTCAGGCGCCAGGCGGCCGGATACCGCGCGGTGAACGAGCCGGCGGCAAGGGTCGCGGTGCCCGCCCCCGCGTCCGACACCGCCGCCGTCGTGTGACGACGCGCCGGGACCGCGGGCTTGGCTGCCTGCGTTTGAGTCTGCGTAGTCCTCAGCGCCACCACCGCGGCTACGATCGCCGCGACCGCGATCAGCGAGCCGAACGCCATGTATCGGCGTGCCATGAGCCCGATATCGACGAGCCGATCGGGCAGCTTGAGAGGCGCTGCATGCGGATGCCCGAGACCCGGGGGCGCGCTCAGCCCGAGGAGCAAGCCTGCAGCGTGCTCGTGCCGGCGGCGAGGCTCACCGTCACGCTGCCGCTCGCCGGCACGGTCGCGATCCTCGTCCCGCCCTCGCGGACGGCGCTCGCCGGGCGCAGGCGCAACAGCGTGAGCGCGGTCGCGCCGTCGCTCGTGGCGGTGAGCGTCGCGCATTTGAGCTTCGCCCGCGCGGTGTTGACGCTCAGCGCGGCGACGTTCGTCAGGTCGAGCGCAAGCGCCTGGCGCGCCGGCGGAGTGCTCCCGGGCGTCCATGTCAGCGAATCGGTGATCGCAGGCGTGGGACCGTCGGCGGTGCCCGTGTGGTGTTCGGCGAGCTCTTCGGCTTCGGGAATCGCGGCCGAGGAGGCGCTCACGGTGGCGAGCTCCCCTGGCGCGCCGTCGCGCGCCTGCAGGCCGCTGAGCCAGTAGTCGCCGCTCGGGCCGATGCCGAGCGAGCTGGAGACCAGTTCCGGATACCAGCTGAAAGTGAACGAGCCCGGGTCCTGCACGCGTTCGAGCTCCCCGAGCTGCGAGTCGGCGGGGGCGAAGTCGTTCTGGCTGGCGAACACCAGGTGGTCCTCGGCCGGGTAGAGCACCGCGTAGTAGCGGTAGCCGAGCTTGTCGAACGCTTCGACCTGCTCGAGCCCGCCGGTGAACGGCACGAGCTCGTCGAGGGCGCCGTAGGTCATCACATACGGAATCCACCTGGCGTTGACGATCAGCGGCGTGGTGTTGCCGTCGGCTTCGCACTGGCCGCCGCTGCCGGCCGCCGTTTCGAGCCCTTCGACGATCCGCTCGCCACACACCACCGGCCCCTCCAGCGGCATCGACTGGGCGAACAGGTCCGGGTATTCCAGTGCGAGCTTGTACGAGGCGAAGCCGCCCATCGAGTACCCGGACATGACCGTAGCGTCGGGGTTCAGGTCGTAGTAGGAGGCGAGCTGGTGCCACACGTCCCAGAAGTCGACTTGGGCCGCTTCGTAATACCACCCACCGTCGCTGAAGCCCTCGGTGGTCGCGCAGATGCTGCCGCGATCCTGACACTCTTCCTGTATCTGAGAGGGCGCCAGGGCGCCGTATTGGTTGAGGTTGACGCCCAGCGAGTGCAGGATCCAGGTCAGCGGCGCGGGCTTCTTGGGGTTGTAGGTGGTGGGGACGTACACGGCGTAGGGCTGCACCCGGCCGAGATAGGTCGGACCGGTGTACGTGTTCGCGCTTTCTGCGTCCACGACGCCTTCGCCCAACTGCAGCGGGCTGACGTACCAGCGGTCGCTGTAGCCGGTGGGTTTCGGTTCGGGGGTGGCATGCTTGGCGGCCAGCTTCGACCAGTCGAGCGTGAGCGCGTACTTCGACACGTTCCCCGTGGCCAGCGTGTTGGCCTGGTCGCTTTCCATCCAGAAGTTCGCACACTCGACCACCGGCACGTGGTCCTGTTCTCCTTCGACGCCGAGTTCGCCTTCCATCGCCGCGGTCAGCGAGGGGTCGGGAAGGGCTTCGCTCGGACAGACGACCGGCTTCTCCTGCTGGTAGGTGCGGAAGGTCACGTTGTACACGTTCGTCCCCCCCGGTATGCCGCCGTCTTCCGGCCCGACCGTGGCGAATTCCGTGCCTTCGGGGTTGGCCAGGCCGGCCGCCAGGCGCACCTGCCAGCTAGCCCTCACCGCCAGCACGCTGGTGGGGATGCGCACGATGAACGAGCGCGCCGCCATGTTCACTTCCGTGTGCAGTTCCGCGCCGGCGACCGGCTTGCCGGTCGCGACTTCCAGCAGCTGCGCATGCTGCGCGGAGACGACCAGCGCGTACTGGATGCCCGCCGACTTCAGCTTGGCGTTGGCCGGCCATTCTTCGCCCCCGGCGGGGGCCGCCGAGCCCGTGCTGAACGTCCACTCGGCGATCGGCACGTCTGCGCTGGCGAGGGTGTTCCAGTCCACGCGCCAGTAGGTCGCTTCGGGCGTGTAGCCGACGCCGGCGGTGAAGATGTCGGCGCCGTCTTTGTCGGCGGGGCCTTCGGGGTATTCGAAGCCCCCGTGGACCTCCGCCAGCGAGGAGACTTTCGCGTTGTCCGCGATCCCCACGGGACTTCCCAACGGGCCGTGGTCGTCGTAGAGAAAGTCCGTCCACAGGCTCGCGCCGCCCGACAGCAGCCCCGTGCCGGAGGTGTGCGAGAAGTCGCTGGGGAACGGCCATTCCGAGCTCGTCGGCTCGGGCAGCGCGGGTTCTGGCGCGCTCGCCGCCGGCGGGACCCCCGTCGGCAGGCCGGGAATCCGGGGAACGCTGTCGGCGAGCTGGCGTGCGCGCGTGATCGCGAGTGCGCCGGGGGCGGCGAGCGCGGGCATGCCGGCGGCCGCCAGCGCCAGGACGACGGCGGCCGCGCGACGGGCCGCGCTCCCCGGGCGAGGCTCCGCCCCGCCTGCGGTCGTGCCCGGCAGATATTCCATTTGCGCACGCCTGGTCGCCACCCTCCCGCTCCCCGTCCTCTCTATTAAAAGGTCAGCCGTCCTCACCCCGCTCCAAGGGCTTAATACCCGCCCCCAGGCAAGAATAAACACGAGATTCCCCAGTCGCTTAGACACGAGCTTCGCCGGTCGCGCGCAGGCTGCACGGCAAGCGCGTCCTTCACACCGGTCGCACCCGCTGCGCCGACGCCGCCGCCTGCGGCTGTAGTCGCGCGCGAGCTGCGGCAAGGCGCACGGCCGAGCGCTACTGTGAGTCGGCGATGGGAGTCAGCGGGCTGGATCTGCTTTCTCGGACCGGCTGGGATGGATCGGGCGAGCGGGCGTGAGCGCCGCGGCCGCCAGGCTCGTGATCGCAAGCTATCGCGGCGGCAGCACGTATGCGCCCGCGTATGAAACCTTCGTGATAGTCGCGCTCATCGTCGCGATGGCGATCGCGAGCGTGCTGATCGGCATCTACCTGCGCCGTCGCGCGCGCCGGCCAAAGCCCGTGGCCGACCAGTGGCAGGCGCTCGCCGTCATGGGCGAGCTGTGCCCGCACGGCTGGCAGGCGCAGATCACGCTCTACGGGTGGGGGGCGCCGGTGCCCGCGGACGCGCCGAGCTCGCGGGTGCCGCTCGTCGAGCTCGAGTGGAAGCAGTTCGACGAGGAGTCCGGCCGCGTGGTCGTCGCGCGGCGAGTGTGGGCGCCGACGATCAACGACGCGCTGCAGATGATGGTCGAAGACCGCCGCACCGACCTCGCGCTCGAGCAGATCGAGCAGGAGGCCGCCGAGGACGGCGAGGGCTGGTGGGACGGCTGAGCCGCGCGCGCCCGCGCGTACGCGGGCCGGCGGCCGAGCGCCCGGCGCGCTAGGCGAAACGCCCGGCGCCGGCCCTTGCGCCGGCAGGCGCGAGCGGACTCCCAAGCCGACGCATGCCGGGTCGCCGCCTTGCGGGGCTCAAGTTTTCGCGCCGCTCGCGCCGATAGGGGCTCATGGCCGCAGCGCGCAGCCTCGCAGGGTTCGGCTCAGGTGAGCCACGCTCGGACGCGAGCGCAGTGCTGTAGCGAACGGTCGCCGTCCCATCAGTTCCCTCGAATCGGAGTACACAATGGACATAGGCGCGAAGCAGGCAGTGAGGCCGTCTTCGGCAGTGAGGCCGTCGGCACCCGAGGTGCTCGCGAGCTGGGAGGCGTATCGTCGCAGCGGTGACCGGCGGGTGCGCGACCAGCTGATCTTCGCGCTGATGCCGATGGTCCGCTACATCGTCCACCGCAAGGTCCGCGCCATCCCCGCCCACTGCGACGTGGAGGATTTCCTGTCGTGCGGCCTGGAGGCGCTGATCGGCGCGATCGAGCGCTATGACCCCGAACGGGGCGCGACGCTTGAACAGTACGCGTGGACCCGCATCCACGGCGCGGTCCTCGACGAGCTGCGCCGCCACGACTGGGCGCCGCGCTCGCTGCGCCGCGACGAGCGCGCGATCAACAGCGCGCGCGAGAGCTTCGCCTCAAGACACGAACGCCAGCCGAGCTCCGAGGAGCTCGCCGAACGGGTGGGCATGACGCCGCCCGAGTTGCGCAGGAGGCTCGACCAGGTCGCGCTCGCGGACGTCAGCTCGCTGAACCGGACCGTGCGCGGCGAGGAGGACAATTCGATCGAGCAGATCGACACGCTCGTGAGCGCCGACTGCGAGGCTGACCCGGTCGCGAGCGCCGAGCGCAGTGAAGCCAAGGCACGCTTTCGCCGCGCGTTCGCGCGCCTCGGCCGCCAGGAGCGCGAGGTCGCGGTGCTGCTGTATGTCGAGGGCTGGACGCTGCGCCAGATCGGCGAGCGTCTGGGCGTCTCCGAAAGCCGCATCTCCCAGATCCACACGCGCCTGCGCCGCCGCCTCTACGAACAGCTCTCCGGCGAGCTCTCGCTGTTCAGCGAGATCGGCTGAGTCTCGCTCGCCGCCGGCCCGCGCCGGCGCCCGCGCGCCGCGAGGCGCGTCGCCCGGGATCGTCGCTTTCGGCGATCATGTGCGGGTGCTGGCGCTCGCCGTAAAGCTGCTGCTGGCCCCCGGCTTCGTCGTCGGCGCCTCGCTCGTAGCCCGTCGCTACGGGATCCAGGTCGGCGGGCTCGTCGGCGGGCTGCCGGTCGTCGCCGGGCCGATCCTGCTCGTCTACGCGCTCGCCCACGGGCGCGATTTCGCTGCCGGCGCCGCCGCGGGCACGCTCTTGGGGCTGGTTTCGCTGATCGCGTTCGTCGTCGTCTACGGGCGGCTCGCCGGACGGCTGTCATGGGGCGCGAGCATGCTCGCCGGCTGGCTTGCGTTCGCGCTCGCGACGGCGATCTTCGGGACGCTCTCGCCGCCGCTCGGGGTCGCGCTGGTGCTCGCGGCGCTCGCGCTCGGGCTCGGGCTCGCCTGGGTGCCGCGCCCGCGCGCCGGGGCGCTCGCGCAGCACGCGCCGCCCGCGTGGGACCTGCCGCTGCGGGCCGCGTGCGCGCTCGCCCTGGTGCTCGCGCTGACCGCCGTCGCCGGCTGGCTCGGGCCGCAGCTCAGCGGCTTGCTCGCGCCCTTCCCGGTGATCACCACGGTGCTCGCGACCTTCACCCACGCCCAGCGCGGCAACGACGAGCTGCTGCGCCTGCTGCGCGGGCTGATCAGCGGCTTCGGGGCGTTCGCGCTGTTCTGTTTCACGCTCGCGATCTCGCTGCACAGCCTTCACACGGGCGCCGCGTTCGCGCTTGCCACCGCGCTCGCGCTGCTCACGCAAACGCTCGTGCTCGCGCTCGCCGAGCGCGACGATCACGATCGCGCCGTGAGCGCGAGCACGAACACGAGGTCGAAGAACAGCTCGAGCGGGGTCACGCGCTCTGCCTCGCGCATCACCGCGCGAACGCGCGACGGATGATGAGCCCCGCTGCTCATCCGTCCATCTTCGCAACTCGCCCACCGATGCCGGCCCGCGCGAGGGCGGCGGGGTGGGCGGGGAGCGAGCTCTGCTTGGACGCCTCGCCGGCGACCCGCGCCGGCGCCTCCCCCCAGAGCTGCTCCAGGCGATAGAACTCGCGCATCTCCGGCGTGAAGATGTGGACGACGACGTCGAGGTAGTCCATCAGGATCCAGCCGGTGTCCGCCGAGCCCTCGACCCTGCGCGGCAGCGTGTCGTGCTCGTGCTTGAGCCCCTCGAGGATGCCGTCGTGGATCGCCTTGGCCTGGCGGCCGGTGTTGCCCGAGCAGACGATGAAGTAGTCCGTGTAGCCGAGCACGCCGCGCAGGTCCAGCTCGACGAGGTCGATCGCCTTCTTGTCCTCGGCATAGCCTGCGATCGCGCCCACGAGCCGCTCGGCGGGCAGCGGAGCGCGCGTCGGCGCGCCGCCGGCGCTCATGGGCGCACCCCGGCGGGCACGCGGTACAGGCCGTGCTCGGCGATGTACGCGGCGACCTGTCCGCCGACCAGATCGGCGACCGGCTCGCCGCGCGCGACCCGTTCGCGCACGAGCGAGGAGGACACGTCGATCGCGGGCAGCTCTAGCAGCTCCATGCGCGGGTTCGGCGGGGCGGGCGCCGCGCCGGGGCGCGTGGCGACGGCCACGCGCGCCAGCTCGAGCAACTGCTCCGGCTGCCGCCAGCAACCGAGGGTCGCGGCGACGTCGGCTCCCACGATCAGCGTCAGCTCCGCATCGGGATGGCTGGCATGCAGTGCTCTGAGGGTATCGACCGTGTAGGACACGCCGCCGCGCTGGATCTCGAGCGCGCACACGACCACGCCGGGGACGCCGGCGGCCGCGAGCGTGCACATCCGCAGGCGGTGCCGGGGACCGGGATCCCACCCGCCCGCGTGCTCGCCGTCGGACTTGTTCGGGGCGGTGTGCGCGGGCATCAGCAGCACGCGCTCGAGCGCGAGCTCGCGGCGCGCGTGCAGCGCGAGCGCGAGATGACCGCGGTGGGGCGGGTTGAATGTGCCCCCGAGGACGCCCAGCCGAGGCCGGGCGGGCGCGGCGGCGGGGCGTTCACGCGCGGACGTGTCCGTCGCCCTCGATCAGGTACTTGAACGTGCACAGCTCGCGCAGGCCGATCGGCCCGCGCGCGTGCAGCTTCTGCGTCGAGTTGCCGATCTCGGCGCCCATCCCGAACTCGCCCCCGTCGGTGAAGCGCGTGGAGGCGTTGACATACACGCAGGCCGCGTCCACGCCCAGCTGAAACGCCCGCGCGGCCGCCAGCTCACGCGTGACGATCGCCTCCGAGTGCCCGCTGCCGTAGCTGGCGATGTGCTCGATGGCGTCCTCCACGCAGTCGACGACCGCAACGGCGATGACCGGCGCGAGGTACTCGGTGGCCCAGTCCTCGTCGCCGGCGTTTTCGATCATCAGATCCGGGGTGGCGCAGCTCGAAGCGATCGCGTGGCTGCGCGGATCCGCGCGCACGACCACGCCGGCGGCCGCGAGCGCGGGCAGCACGCGTGCCAGGAGCTGCGCGGCGATGCGCTCGTGGACGAGCAGCGTCTCCGCGGCGTTGCATACGCCGGGACGCTGGGTCTTGGCGTTGACGACGATCGCCTGCGCGTGGTCGAGGTCGGCGGAGTCATCGACGTAGACGTGGCAGTTGCCGGAGGCGGCGTAGATGACGGGCACGGTGGCGACCGCCTGGAGCGCGTCCTTCAGCCCCTCGCCGCCGCGGGGGATGATGAGGTCGACGGTGTCCTTTTGGGTGGCGAGCTCGGCGAGCTCGGCGCGCCCGCCGCCGGCGACCAAGCTGACGCAGCCCTCGGGCAGCCCGGCGGCGACGGCGGCCTCGGCGACGACGTGCGCGAGCACGGCGTTGGAGTGCGCGGCGCTCGAGGAGCCGCGCAGCACGATCGCGTTGCCCGACTTCAGGCACAGCGCGCTCGCGTCGACGGTGACGTTCGGACGCGCCTCGTACACGACCGCGACGACGCCCAGCGGCACACGCACCTTGCGCACGTCAAGACCGTTGGGCAGGCGGTGGCCGTCGATCACCTCGCCGACGGGGTCCTCGAGCGCGACGATCTGACGCACCGCGCGCGCAATCGCCCGCACGCGACCCTCATCCAGACGAAGACGATCGAGCAGGGCGTCGCCGGCCCGCGGCTCTGCCGCGCGTGCCCCCGCCTCGCGCGCTGCGGCCATGTCGCGCTCGTTGGCCGCGAGGATCTCCTCGAGGCGCTCCTCGAGCGCGGCGGCGATCGCCTCCAGGGCGCCGTCCCTGACGGCGGTGTCCGTCTGTGCGAGCACGCGCGCCGCCCGCTTGGCCTCGGCGCAGACGTCGACTACGGATGTGGCTAGCGTCGCCATCCCAACAGGGTACGACAGGCTCGTGGGATCGTGACCGGAGCGCGAGCTGCTCGGCCGGCGATCCCCGCTCCGTCGTGGGCGGCCGCCCGATCCGCTCGTTGTTCACTCGAGCACGAGATAGTCGCGGTGCACGGCCTCATCGCTCGCGCGCGGAAGGACGTTGCGCACCGTCGCGGACTTCATCCCGGCGACGCTCCTCAGCTCGGCGGCCGAGTAGCTGCTGATGCCCTTGGCGACCGGCCGGCGCGTCCCGTCGGCGGACGCGTCTCGTTCGACGATCTCGACCGCGTCGCCCGCGTCGAACTCGCCTCTGACTTCGGTCACGCCGACGGGCAGCAGGCTGGCGCTGGCTTCGCGCAATGCGCGCGCGGCGCCCTCGTCGACGACCACGGTGCCGCGCGCGGGCTTCGCGTACTTGAGCCACAGCTTGAAGCTCGAATAGCGCGCCTCGCGCGCGAGGAAGCGCGTGCCCTCGCGCTCGCCGGCGAGCGCCGCGTCCAGGGCGCCCGCGCGCAGGCCGTTGCAGATCACGGTGGCGATCCCGGCGGCTGTGGCCATCTCGGCGGCGACGACCTTCGAGCGCATCCCGCCGGAGCCGAGCGGCGAGGTCGTGTGGCCGATCTCGAGGTCTTCCAGCGCGGCGAAGTCGCTCACCTCGACGACCACGCGCGCCTCGGGGTGAAGCCGCGGGTCGGCTGTGAACAGGCCGTCGATGTCGGTCGCGAGGATCAGCTCGTCGGCCGCGACCAGCACGGCGACCTGGGCGGCGAGGAAGTCGTTGTCGCCGAAGGAGATCTCGTCGGTGGCGGTCGTGTCGTTCTCGTTGATCACGGGCAGCACGCGCCACTCGAGCAGCGTGCTGAGCGTCTGGCGCGCGTTCAGATAGTGCGTGCGGGCGCTCATGTCAAAGAACGTGAGCAGCACCTGCGCGCTGGTCACGCCGCGCTCGCGCAGCAGCTCGTCGTAGACGCGATACAGCTTGCCCTGGCCGACGGCGCTCGCGGCCTGCAGCTCGCCGGTCGAGCTCGGGCGCTGGGCCAGGTCCATGACGCGCATGCCGCGTGCGATCGCCCCGCTGGTGACCACGATCACCTCGCCGCCCTCGCGGTGCAGCGTCGCCGCGGCGTCGCACACGTGTGCGAGCGCCTGCGCGCGCAGCTCGCCGTGATCGTCGGCGACGACGCTCGAACCGAGCTTGATGACCACGCGCTTCATCGGCTGAGGGAGCGTAGACGGTCGCTGCGAGGTGGATGGGGCCGCGATCAGCGCTCGCTCGGATCGAGCTCGAGCGTCACGCCGGCGATCTCGATCTCATCACCGGGCTGGAACCCCTCGGCTTCAAGCGCGGCGAGCACGCCGATTCGCCGCAGGCGAGCCTCGACGTAGGCCATCGCGTCCTCGTTGTCGACGTCGAAGCGGGCGAGCAGCCGCTCGATGCCCCGTCCCCGGATCGCGAACGCGCCCGAAGCGAGGCGCTCGACGTGAAAGCCGGCGCCGGCGGCCGGGCGGAAGACCATGTGCTCGGCGAGCTCCTGCTCGCCGGCGGAGCGCTCGGCGTCGCGAGGGCCGTGGCTCGCGCCTGGCGCGGCGGGCAGCTCCTCACGCGGTCGCGCGGCCGCGGCGGGCTCCTCGGCGCGCAGCCGCGCGAAGTGGCGCAGCAACTCGTTCTTGAGCTGCTCGATCCCCTGCCCGGTGGCGCTCGAGGTGGCGATCACGGGCACCTCGTCCCCGAGGCGCTCGACCCATGTGGCGAGCGTCGCCTGCACGTCGGAGGCGCTCAGCAGGTCGGCCTTGGAGAGGACGAGCACGCGCGCCAGCCGCGCGAGGCGCGGATCGTGGGCGGCGAGCTCGCGCTCGATCGTGGCGTGGTTGGCGGTCGCGTCGGCGCCCTCGCCCAGCGACAGCGCGGGCGCGAGGTCGAGCACGTGCACGAGCACACGGGTGCGCTCGACGTGCGCGAGGAAGTCGTGTCCGAGCCCCGCTCCCCCGCTCGCGCCCTCGATCAGGCCGGGGATGTCGGCGAGCACGAGCTGGCGCTCGTCGCCTTCGAGCACGCCGAGCACGGGCGAGAGCGTCGTGAACGGGTAGCCCGCGACCTTGGGCGCGGCGCGCGTGAGCCGTGCGAGCAGCGAAGACTTGCCGGCGTTGGGCAGGCCGACGAGGCCGACGTCCGCGAGCAGCCTGAGCCTCAGCTCGAGCCAGCCCTCCTCGCCCGCGAGGCCGCGCTCGGCGAAGCGCGGCGCCTGGCGCGTGGCGGTCGCGAAGCGCTTGTTGCCCCGTCCGCCGCTGCCGCCGCGCGCGAGCGTCGCCCGCTGTCCGTCGGCGAGCAGCTCCCAGCGGCGTCCTTCCAGGTCGCCGCCTTCACCGTCGGGGCCCGTGATCTGTGTCCCGGGCGGGACGCGGATCGTCAGCGTGCGGCCGTCGGCGCCGTGGCGCAGCGCACCCTCGCCGTGCCCGCCGCGCCCGGCCCGGTAGTGAGTCTTGCGCTTGAAGCTCTGCAGGTCGCGCAGCGAGCCGTCGCACAGGACCGCGACCGCCCCGCCACGCCCGCCGTCGCCGCCGTCGGGGCCTCCGCGCGGCACGTGCGCTTCGCGGCGGAAGCTCGTGCAGCCGTCGCCGCCCGCGCCCGCCTGCACATGGATTCGCGCGCGGTCGTGGAGCATCGTGCGGCCATCGTGACAGCAGCGCGCCGAGATCGGCGGTGGCCGGCCACAGCCGGTCGACCCGGTGACGCGCTGCCGGCGGCTCAGCCTCGCCGCCCGCCGGGCAGCACGCTGACGACGCGCCCGCGGCGCCCGGCGGTGAACTGCACGGTGCCGGCGGCGCGCGCGTAGAGCGTGTCGTCCTTGCCGATGCCGACGCCTGTGCCGGGCTTGAAGCGAGTGCCGCGCTGGCGCACGATGATCTCCCCGCCGCTGACGTCTTGTCCGGCGAATGTCTTGACGCCGAGGCGCTGGGCGTTGGAGTCGCGCCCGTTGCGGCTCGATCCGAGCCCCTTCTTATGAGCCATCGGGCTTGTCCTCCTGCTTTGCTTTGGGCGCTTTCGGTTTGGGTTGCGCTTTCGCTTTGGGCGCCGGTTTTGCGGCTTTGGGCTTCGGCGCCTTGGCGCCTGCGGCTATCTCGGTGACCTCGATCTGGGTGAGCTCCTGGCGATGGCCGGTGCGGCGTTTGTAGCCGCGCTTGGGCTTGAACTTGAACACGCGCAGCTTCTCGCCGCGCACGTGCGCGATCACCCTGGCGGTGACCTTCACGTCGGCCAGCCGGGCGGCGTCGAACACAGCCTCCTCGGAGCGGTAGAGCAGCGGCTCGAGCGCGACGTCGGCGCCCTCGGCTGCCGGCAGGCGCTCGACGAGCAGCCGCTGGCCGCGCTCGACGCGGTACTGCTTGCCGCCGGTCTTCACGATCGCGTACATGTCTTGAGGGATGATCCTTTTAGTTTGAGAGGGGGCGTGCCATGCGCGGCGCTCGCGCCGGGCGAGCCGCGCCTACTCGGGAGTCGCGTTCGCCTTGGCAGCCGAACGGCGCCGTCCGCCCCTGCGGCCACGACGCCGAGGTTTGGATTGTAGGCGATCCTCGACGCCCTCGCCGGCGGCGGCCTGGGCCCGATCGGCGCCGGGCGAGGACGCGGCGAGCGCGACGACCGCCGACTCCTCCTCGGGCTCGGCGTCGATCCCGGCGGGCGACTCGCCCAGACCGGCTTCGCGCCGCGCCTCTGCGTCCTCGGTTTCGACCGAAGCGCGGCGCCCGCGCCTGCGGCGCGGCTCGACCTGCTCGCGCTCCTGGCCGCCGGCGGCCGAGGAGGAGCGGCGCCTGGAGCGCGAGGGCGCGCGCGTGTCGAGCGCGCGCACACCCTGAGGGGCGCGCGCGGGCGCTGCGATCACCTCGCCGGACTCGTCGAGCAGCAGCGCGCTCGCGGCGGTGCGCCCGACCTGGTCGATCCGCACCATCCGCTTCTCGCCGACGTGCGGCGCGGCGCCGGCGATCGAGATGATGTAGCCGTCGATTTTGGCGACCGCGTCGTCGACGTCGTACATGTGCGGCTCGACGATCTCGACGAGCACCTCGTCGCCCTGGCGGAACGGCAGCGCGCGCTCCTCGACCTCCGCGCGCGTGCCCATGAAGGTGATCGCGAAGTGGTCGAGCGTCAGCCCTTCGGAGCCCTCGAACAGGAAGGACTTGCCCGTCTGCGCCTCGAGCGCGTGCAGCACGCGCGAGCCGTGGCCGGTGAACTCGGCGGTCACGCGCGGGTTGATCTGCACGAGGAACGCCTCGGTGTCGGGGTGTTCGACGGCGACGTCGCGCAGGCGCCGCTCGAACTCGATCGCGATCGTCTCCTCCGAGCGGATCACGCCCTCGCCGTCGCACGTCGGGCACGGGCGGCTCATGATCTCGCGCACCCCCTCGGTGACGTTCTGGCGCGTCATCTCGACCAGGCCGAGCTTGGAGATCTCGGCGGTGAACGTCTTCGTGCGATCCTCGTCGAGCGTCTTTCGCAGCGTCTTCATGACCGCGTCGCGGTTGCGCGCGCGCGCCATGTCGATGAAGTCGATCACGATGATCCCGCCGATGTCGCGCAGGCGCAGCTGGTTGACGACCTCCTCGGCGGCCTCGAGGTTGGTCTTGGTGATCGTGTCCTCCAGGCCGGCGCCCTTGCCGCGGCCGATGAAGCTGCCGGAGTTGACGTCGATCACGGTCAGCGCCTCGGCGTAGTCGATGATCAGGTAGCCGCCGCTGGGCAGGTCCACGCGGCGCGAGAGCACGCCTTCGATCGCCTTGTCGACGTGGTATGCCTCGAACAGCGGCTCGCGCTCCTGCCACAGCTCGACGCGCTCGACGAGCTCGGGCGCGGTGCGCGTGAAGAACGACACCAGCCGGTGGTACTGCTGCTCGTCGTCGACGATCGCGCGCTCGAAGTGCGCGGAGAAGATGTCGCGCACGACGCGCACCGAGAGGTCGGCCTCCTGGAAGACGAGGCCCGGGGCGGTGGTCTCCTGGACGCGTTTGTCGAGCACCTCGTGCAGCTTGTGCAGGTACTTGAGCTCGCGTTCGAAGTCCTCGCGCTTGGCGCCGTGCGCGGCCGTGCGCACGATCACGCCGCCGCCGTCGAGCTTCAGGTTGGCGGTCTGGCGGCGCAGGCGTTCGCGCTCCTTGTCCTCCAGGCGCCGGGAGACGCCGATGCCCTCGCCGGTGGGGGCGTAGACCATGTAGCGGCCGGCGATCGTGAGCTCCATCGACAGGCGCGCGCCCTTGGTCTTCAGCGGGTCCTTCACGACCTGCACGACGATCTCCTGGCCGGGCTTGAGCAGGTCGGCGATCCTGCGCCCGCCGCCGCGCCCGCGCCGCGGCGTCTCGACGCCGGGGAGCACGATCTCATCGACGTGCAGGAAGCCGTTCTTCTCGAGGCCGATGTCCACGAACGCGGCCTCCAGGCCGGGCAGGACGTTGTCGACCTTGCCCTTGTAGATGTTGCCCACGATCGAGCGCCCGCCGCGGCGCTCTATGTAGAGCTCAGCGACGCGATATCCGGCCTGCGGGCCTTTCCCGGGACGTTTGGCGGTCCTCCGCGCAGCGGAGGAGCGTGAGGCGGCGGCGGGCGTTCCGCCCGCCTCGAGAAGCGCCACGCGCGTCTCCGCGCGGTCGACGCTGACAAGTACTTGCTTTTTCAATTTGATCCAGTCTTTCGATGTGGAAAGGGACCGAGCGACAGGCGCGGGCACGCCGGAGCGGCGGGGCCGCGCACGGGCTGGGCGCCCGCCGGTGTGAGCCTCGCGCGCTCCCGGCGCCGGCACGCCCCCGTCGGGAGCGCGGGCGCACCCCGAAGGGCATACGCGGGCCGCCGGACGTGCCGGCGGCCCGGCGGCGCGGGCGGTGTTGTGAGTGGCGCTCGGTGGACATTCAGGTCGGCTAACGCAGGATGCGGCCCTTCAGTGCGGCGGAGGCGCGCGCCTGGACGTAGATCGACTGCAGCAGGCCGACGCCGAGCAGGGTTGCGATCACCGACGAGCCGCCGTAGCTCATGAGCGGAAGCGTGACTCCGGTGATGGGCAAGATCCCAATTGTCATTCCTACGTTGACGAAGACCTGAAACATGAGCATAGCCGCTACGCCGGCGGCGATCAGCGAGCCGAACAGGTCCTTGGCCATCACGAGCACGCGCAGCGTGCGCGATATCAGCAGCGCATACAGCAGCAGCACCACGCCTGCGCCGACGAAGCCGTAGCGTTCGCCGAGCGCCGCGAAGATGAAGTCGGTGTCGCTCGCGGGCACGAAGCCGCGCGCGACCTCGCGGCTTTCCTTCGAGCCGCTCTTGCCGCCGGAGCCGATCGCGATCTTCGACTGCTCCAGCTGGTAGGAGGGGTCGGGTTCGCCTTCCTTGGTTTCGGCTTCCTTGAGCGTGTTCGAGGACGGGTGCAGGAAGGCCGTCAGGCGCTCGACCTGGTAGTGCTTGAGCACGTGCACGCCGGCCGCGGGGGCGGCTACGAGCACGAGCGCGATCGACACGCACACGAGCGCCGCGAGCGCCGCCAGGTGCCGCCAGGGGGTGCCGGCGACGAACAGCATCATGCAGACGATCGTCATGTACACCAGGCCGGAGCCGAGGTCGGGCTGGGCGATCACGAACATCGTCGGGATCAGCGCGGCGATCAGCACGCGCACGGTCGTGTCGCGCTCGCGCAGCCGCCGCGAGCGCTCGACGATGAACGCCGAGAGCGCGAGGATCAAGAGCACCTTGCCGAGCTCGGAGGCCTGGAAGGAGAACAGCGGGAAGTTGATCGCGCGCACGGCGCCGTTGGCCGAGTGCCCGAGGCCGAGCACCGCGAAGATGCTGAGCAGCAGCGCGCCGTAGATCACGTTTTTGCGCCGGCGCAGGCGCGAGTAGTCGAGGCGCGAGAGCGCGAGCATCAGCGCGAAGCCGACCCCCAGGTAGATCGCCTGGCGCTCGACGTAGTAATGCGGGGTGCCGGGCAGCGCCGGGTCGCGGGCGGCGACCCGCAGCGTGAGCACCGAGCACACGCCGAGGCCGACGACCGCGAGCGTCATCAGCGGGTCGAGCGGCAGGCGCAGCGCCCGCGGCGGGCTCGCCGGGGCCTCCTCCGGGGTCTTGATCGGGCTGAGCGGGCTCAAAAGGTCTTGGAGTTGCCGGCGATGAACTTCTTCGCCTTGCCGTAGTACTGCGAGGCGATCAGGCGCGCGATCGGGGCCGCGGTTTCGGCGCCGAAGCCGCCTTCCTCGACGGTCACGGCGATCACGATCGGGCGCCGGGCGTTGCCGATGTAGCACATGTACCAGGACTGTTCCACATGGCCCGCGCGTTCCGCCGTCCCGGTCTTCCCGAACGTCGGGTCTTCTTCCTCGTCCCAGCCCGCCCACACTTCGGTGGAGGTCCCACCGGGCGCGGTGGTCGCCTCGTGGATGCCTTCCATCACGAGGCTCAGGTCTTCGTAGTCGAGGTGCACGTGGCGGCTCGGGAAGCGCAGCGTCTGCACGAGGCTGCCGTTGGCTTCGTCGATCTGTTTGCCCAGGTGGGGGGTCACGACGGTGCCTTCGCCGTTGTCGCGGTAGGCGTTGGCGAGCGTCGAGTACGCGACGGCCATCTGCAGCGGGTCGGTGAGCAGCTCGCCCTGCCCGACCGCGAGGTCCATGTTGTAGCCGACGGTCCAGGGCGCGCCGGGTTCACCGACGATGTAGCACGGCTGGCCGTGGTGTTCGCGCTGGCATTTGTATTCGAGCTGGTTCTGTTCTGCGAGCCACTTCGGGCTGGGGATCACGCCGGGAAACTCGCTCGGCAGGTCGATCCCCGTGTCCTCCCCCACCCCCAGCTCTTTGGCCTTCTTCTGGATGATGTTCCCGCCGTGCTCGTTGGCGAGCTCGCCGACGGTGAAGAAGTAGGTGTCCGAGGACTCCTTCAGCGCTTCGACCAGGTCCGCCGCCCCGTAGTCGGTGAGCCCGGCGTTGCAGAACTGCTCGGCCCCCACTTCGATGCATTTGCCCGCGCCGAGCCCCTCGCTGGGGTTGATCACCCCGGCTTCCAGCGCGGCCATCGCGGTGATCGGCTTGAAGGTCGAGCCGGTCGGGTATTCGCCTTCGTCGGCGAGGTCGGTGAGCCGGCCGGGTTCGTCGCCGTTGCGCCCGGTGAGCGCTTCGTATTCGGCCTGGGTCAGGGGTTTGGCGAACTTGTTCGGATCGAAGCTCGGCGAGGAGCCCATCGCGAGCACTTCTCCGTTGAGCGGGTCGAGCGCCACGAACGCGCCGGCGATCGCCGGTTTGCCGCCGGCGCGCGCGCGTTCCATGCCTTCCAGCAGCGCCTTTTCGCCGGCGAGCTGCAGCGGCAAGTCGAGCGTCGTCTGCAGCGTGTGCCCGGCCTTGGGCGGGGTCGGCGCGAGCTTGGCGTCGAGGACGGGCTGGCCTTCGGCGTTGACGGCGACGCGCTTGACGCCGGGGACGCCGCGCAGGTAGTGGTCGTAGTAGTACTCGAGGCCCGCCTTGCCGACGATCGTGCCCTGCTTGACGCCGCGAAAGGCCGGTTCCTTGAGCTCTCCTACGGTGACCTGCCCGACGTAGCCGAGGATCTGCGCGGCCATTTCGCCGTAGGGATATTCGCGGATCGAAACCGGTTCCTGCACGACCCCGGGGAATTCGTCGGCCCGCTCGCCGAGCACCGTCAGCGCTCCCGGCCCGGCGTCCGTCTTGATCGTCACCTGCGCATACGGCGCCGCGAGCATGCCCTCGACGACGCGTTCGTCGATCGTGCGCGAGTGCACGCCGATCACGCGCGCGAGGCGCCTGAAGAGCTCTCTGAGCTTCACCGCCGTGCGCGGCAGCGGCGGCACCGCCACGTGCGGCGGGCCCGTGGCCGCCTGCAGCCGCGCGAGCTCCGCGTGCTGTGAGCCGCTCAGGCGCCGCACGTGGCCGAGCGCGGCCTCATAGCCCGACAGGCGCGCGACGGCCGCCTGGCGCGCGGCTTCGGCCTTGTCGAGGGCGCCCTGGTATTCGGCGACTTGCCCGGAGACGCTTTCGGGCAGTTCGTCGGGCGCGATCTGCACGGCGTTGGTCGTGGTGCTGCCGACGAGCGTCTGGCCTTCGCGGTCGAGGATGTCCCCGCGCGGCGCGGCGATCGGCAGTTCGCGCGCCTGGTTGGCGTTCGCCTGGGCGACGTACTGTTCGCTGGAGAGCACCTGCAGGTACCACAGGCGGAAGAAGATCACGCCGAATATCACCATCGCGACGCCGCCGATGATCGCCACGCGCAGCGCGAGCTGCGGCGAGACCGGCACGCGCGGGTCACGCCGCTTGACGGGCTCGATCGGCGTGCTCACTAGGCTTTGCTGAGGGGGCTGAGGCCCCCGGTCGTGTACGCCCGCCGGCGCCGGCGCCGGCGCGGATCCTCGGGCAGCGCGCCTTCGAGCACGCGCCGCGTGAGCGCCCACACGGGCAGCGCGATGATCGCGTTGACGACCACGCCGAGCACGATCACGCGCAGCAGCTCGAAGCTCACCGGGGCGTCGACGCCGAGCATGAACTCCATCAGCGAGTAGCCGACGAGCGCGAGCGCCGAGGCGGCGACGCCGACGAGCAGCGGCGTGAGCGCCGCCTGCGGGTCGCGCAGCTCGCGCAGGCGCCCGCACCAGTAGCCGATCAGCGTGAAGATCAGCGACGTGAGCCCGAGCGTCTGCAGGAGCGCGAGGTCGATGAACAGCCCGACCGCGAAGCCGCAGGCGGCTCCGACGGTCGAGCCGCACAGCAGCCCGGCGAACGCGACCAGCAGCGCGCACAGTTCGGCGTTGACGCCGAATACGGGCACCTCGGAGACGACGCCGATCTGAAAGAACACGACGACGAGCGCTAGCAGCGCGAGGCGCAAGGCCAGCTGACCCGGAGCGACGCCGCTCATCCGCCCACCTGCGCGGAGGCGAGCTGTTCGCCGCCGCCCGAGCCCGACTGGCCGGCGGGCAGGCTGGCGGCGACCTGGGCGAGGTTGGCCGCCGCCGTTCCCGCACCGGCGGTCAGCACCTGCACGATGTCGAGGTCGTGGAGGTTGGCGATCGGGTGCACGTTGACCGACTTGTAGGCGCTTTCTTCGTTGGTCGAGGTGACCTCGCCGATGATCAGCCCGGGCGGGTACAGCGACGGGAAGCCGGGCGCGACGGTGCCGGAGGTGACGACGTATTCGCCTGCGTTGGCCGGCGCGTTGCTGGGCAGGTACTGCATCAGCAGGTCGTTCGGTTCCCCGACCTTCGGCCGCACCAGGCCGGTCGCCTGGCCGGTGCCGATCCGCGCCATCACACCCATCGAGCTGCCGGTCAGCAGTTCGACGACAGCGCCGTCGGATGCGACCTGGGTGACCTTCCCGACGAGCCCTTCGGCGTTGATCACGGCGTCGTTGCGCCGCACGCCCGCCGCTTCGCCCTTGTTGATCGCGACCGTCTCGTACCACACGTTGGGGTCTTTGCCGATGACCGTCGCGGTCACGGGGCGGTAGTCGCCGACGCCGAGCTGGTCGAGGTGGGTCAGCGCGGCGAGCTCGTGATAAGAGCGTTTTTCTTCCTGGTCGGCGACGAGTTCGCGGCGCAGTTTCTCGGTCTGCTTGAGCGCCTGGCCGAGCTGGCTTTTGGCGTGCAGCGTGTTGCCGAACCAGCTGAACAGGTCGCGCACCGGCTTCAGCGCCTTGTTGGCGCCGTCCTGGATCGGCGAGACGATCGTCAGGAAGTCGCGCTGGACCCCGTGCAGGCGTCCGCTGGGCCCCTCGCCGAAGTAGGCGGTCAGCAGCAGCAGGGAGAGCACCACGAGCAGCGCGAGCACCGCTCGGCGACGCCGTACCGTCTTGTCATACACGGATGGTTACCTTCCGGGAGCGTTCGCTGGACAGGGTACCCACGGGGCAGGCGGGCTGTCACACTCGATCACCGCCGAGGGCGCTTGCCCGTCACCGGCGGCGGCGATTGTTCGAGGTGCGGTTGGAGCGGTGGATCGCCTCGAACTCCTCGAGCGAGCGCCCGGAGCCGACCGCCACGCACGTCAGCGGCGATTCCGCCAGGTGCGCGGGCATCTGCGTCTCCTCGCGCAGGCGCTCGTCGAGTCCCTGCAGCAGCGAGCCGCCGCCCGCGAGCATGATGCCGCGGTCCATGATGTCCGAGGCGAGCTCGGGCGGCGTGCGGTCGAGCGTCTCCTTGACGGCGTCGATGATCTGGTTGAGCGGTTCGGCGAGCGCCTGGCGGATCTCCTCGCTGGTCAGCACGACGGTCTTGGGCAGGCCGGCGACCATGTCGCGCCCGCGGATCTCCGCCTGCAGCTCCTCGGACATCGGGCACGCGGAGCCGATCTCGAGCTTGAGCTCCTCGGCCGTCTGCTGGCCGATCAGCAGCTTGTACTCCTTCTTGGCGTAGTTGATGATCGCCTCGTCCATCTCATCGCCGCCGACGCGGATCGACTGCGAGACGACGATCCCGCCGAGCGAGATGACCGCCACCTCGGAGGTGCCGCCGCCGATGTCCACGACCATCGAGCCGGTCGGCTCGCCTACCGGAAGGCCCGCTCCGATCGCGGCGGCCATCGGCTCCTCGATCAGGTAGGCGGTGCGCGCGCCCGCCGACAGGCACGCCTCCTCGACGGCGCGCTTCTCCACGCCGGTGACCCCGGAGGGCACGCACACGACCACGCGCGGATGCGCCCAGCGGTTCTGGTGGACCTTCTGGATGAAGTGCCTGAGCATCTGCTCGGTCACGTCGAAGTCGGCGATCACGCCGTCCTTGAGCGGGCGGATCGCCTGGATCGTGCCGGGCGTGCGCCCGAGCATGCGCTTGGCCTCGATCCCGACGGCGTGGACTTCGCCGCTGCGCGAGTCGATCGCCACGACGCTTGGCTCGGACAGCACGATCCCACGCCCGCGCACGTACACGAGCGTGTTGGCGGTTCCGAGGTCGACCGCCATGTCACGGCCGCCGAACCCTGTCAGATAGCTGAAGATGCCCATTTAGAGAGAGGGGGCACGCTCACATCCGGTCCGGCGCCGCTGCCTGAAGCGATGCCCACGGCGGCCCGCGCTCATCGGGCGCGTACCCGCGGCGCAGTCTAGCGGACTGGTTTCTGGGCGCCCTAGGGGTGCGAGTGGATTTGCACCAGCTCGGGGTAGAGCTCGAGCAGCGCGGCGAGCGGCAGCCCGACGACGTTCTCCGCTTCCCCCTCGAGCGCCAGCGCCAGGCGCGAGCCGGCGCCCTGGATCGCGTAGCCGCCGGAGCGCCCGCGCCACTCGCCGGTCTGCACATACCAGTCGAGCAGCCGCGCGTCGAGCGCCCTGAAGGTGACGAGCGTGCGCGCGACGGTCGTGCGCTGCTCGCCGGGGAGCAGCAGGGCGAGGCCGCTGAGCACTTCGTGGGTGCGCCCGCCGAGCGCGGCGAGCGTGCGCCGCGCCGCGCGCGCATCGGGCGGCTTGCCGTAGATCTCGCCGTCGAGCACGACGATCGTGTCGCAGCCGAGGACCACCTCGCGCGCGCCCGGGCGGCTGGCGCCGCGCGCCTTGCGCAGCGCGTTCTCGAGCGCGACCTGGGCGGGGTCCGGACCGTGTTCGAGCTCCTGCGCCCGCGGCACCCTGACCGTGAAGCTCACGTTGAGAGCCTCGAGCAGCGCCCTGCGCTGGGGCGAGGCCGAGGCGAGGACGAGAGCCGGATGCTCGGACAGCTAGGCCCGTCTCCGCGTCAGTCGAGCTCGCCGAAGAACAGCGCGGCCTCACGGGTCGCGGACTCGGGCGAGTCCGAGCCGTGGACCATGTTGGTGCCGAGCTCGATCGCGAAGTCGCCGCGGATCGAGCCGGTGCCCGCCTCGAGCGGGTTGGTCGCGCCGATCACCTGCCGCGCCGCCTTGACCGCCTCCGGGCCCTCGAGCACCATCGCGAGGATCGGCCCGGAGGTGATGAACGCGACGAGCTCGGCGAAGAACGGGCGCTCGGCGTGCTCGGCGTAGTGGCGCTCGGCGAGCTCGCGCGTGACGGTCATGTGGCGCAGCGCGACGATCCGCAGGCCCTTGCGCTCGAAGCGGGCGATGATCTCGCCGCTCAGGCCGCGCGCGAAGGCGTCGGGCTTGACAAGTATCAGCGTTCGTTGCATACGCTCGCTTTCGTGCTCGTGGTTGCAGAGGCGCGGTTCAGGAGCTCGGCCGCGGGCGCCCGCCCGGACGGCTCGCGCGTCCGGAGGGGTGCGGCCTGAGCGTCGGCTCGACGGCCAGCGCGGTCTCCGCGGGCGCCGTCTCGCTCAGCTCGTCGACGACGGTCGCGCCGGCGAGATCGGAGAGGTCATCCTCGAGCGCGGGCGCGCCGCGGCGCCGGCGCGAGCGCGTGGCTGCCATCGGCGGCACGTCCGCCTCGCAGTAGGGGCAGATCGTCCATGCCTGGTCGAGCGGACGCGAGCAGTTGGCGCAGCGCGCCTTGAGCTTGCGCAGGCAGCTCGGGCAGCGGATGAAGTCCGGCTCGATCCGGTAGCTGCAGTGCGGGCACAGCGCCTGTTCGTGCTGGCGCAGGCGCGCCTGGGCGGCCTGCGTCTCGAGCTCACGCTCGCGCACGTCCTCGAGGTACTCCGGCGGGCGCACGACCATGTACACGATCGGCCCGACGAACGGAAAGAACGAGACGGCCGTCGCGCATGTGATCAACCACGGGTCCTCGATTCTGCGCCGCGCATCGGCGTAGGTCCAGTAGATCAGCGCGAGGTACAGGACCACGACGAACAGAATCAGCAGATCGATCGCCAGATTCAGGCCGCTGCTTTCGATTCCGAAATATGCGAAGGGTGGCATCGGCCGGCTGAGTTTAGAGAAACAGGCGGCCAAAACCGTAGCCAGCGGCGAAGAATACGAGGATCACGAGCGCCACGAACAGCGCCACGCCGCCGATCATCGCGAGCACCGAGGGCCCCTGCTCGTTCACCTGGGCGAGCTCCCTCGGACTCTGGCCTCGCTGTCGGGATCGCGCGCGGCGTGGCGCGTGCGGGTGAGCGAGGCGAGCAGCTCTCCGACCAGGTACACCGAGCCGGTCACCAGCACGGCGCCCCCGCGTTGCGCCGCCCAGCGCCTGGCTTGCTCGAGCGCCGGCGCGGGCTGCGGCTCGCACGCGCTCGCGTCGAACCCGAGCTGGCGTGCGAGCGACTGCAGCGCCGCGGGCGAGAGAGCGCGCGCGCTCGGCGGCGCGGTGAACCACGCGCGCTCGGCGACCGGCAACAGCGCCGCGAGCATCTCCGCGGCGTCCTTGTCCTCGAGCACGCCGAGCACCAGCGCGAGCGGCGCGGGTGGGCGGGCGGCCAATACCTCCGGCAGCGAGGCGACGAGCGCGCGCACGGCGTGCGGATTGTGCGCGCCGTCGAGCACGATCGGCGGACGCGTGTCGAGCAGCTGCAGGCGACCGGCGAGGAGGGTGCGTGCGCCCGCGCGGGCGAAGGCCCGCTGATCGGGCGCGACGCCGGCGAGCCGCAGATATGACCCGGCGGCGGCGCGCGCGAGCGCGAAGTTGCGCCGCTGAAAGGCGCCGCGGGCGAGCAGCTCGCTCGCCTCGGGCAGCTCGCGCGCGCGCACGACCTGAGCTTCGCGCTCGGCGACCACGCGTTCGGCCACGGCGAGCGCCTGCGCCGCGAGGTCATCGCCGAGCACGAGCGTGGCGCGCGGGCGCAGCGCCGCGAGCTTCTCCTCGGCGATGTCCTTGACCGTCGGGCCCAGCCAGCGGGTGTGCTCGAGGCCGACGTTGGTCAGCACGGTCACGCGCGGCTCGATCACGCTGGTCGCGTCATAGCGCCCGCCGAGCCCGGCCTCTACGACCGCGACCTCGACCTCGCGGCGCGCGATCTCCCACAACGCGGCGGCGGTCAGGAGTTCGAACTGCGTCACGTGGTCGCCATCGGCGAGCGTGCGGTTGACGCGCGCGGCGGCCCAAGCAGCGCGGTCGACTGCGGCGGCGAACGCCTCGGCGTCGAGCTCCAGGCCGTCGATCAGCAGGCGCTCGCGGTAAGAGACAAGGTGGGGCGAGAGGTAGGCGCCGACGTGCAAGCCGTGCTCTTCGAGGATCGCCGCGGTCATCCGCGTGGTCGAGGACTTGCCGTTGGTGCCGAGCACGTGGATCGCCTCGAAGCTTTGCTCGGGGGAGCCGAGCGCGGTCATCATGCGGCGCATCCGGTCGAGGCCGAAGCGCATGCCGAACAGCTCGAGCGAGCGCAGCTGGCGCTCGGCCTGCGCCTCGGTCCAGATCGTGCGCTCGCTCACGCGCGCGAGCCGCGGCGGCGCGAGCGCCGGCGGCCGCCTCCGCGCCGTCCGGGCGCCAGCAGCTCACGGCCGACGCCGGCGAGGTCGAGCTTGCCGATCAGCGCGCGCAGCTCGGCGCGCTGCTTGGCGCTGAGGTTCGACGGGCGCCCTTGGGAATCGCGCGCGAGCCGTCCCAGGCGCGCGCGATCCTTGGCCGACAGCGCCCGCCAACGCCGGCCGAGCACGACCGCAACCTGTGCGATCGCCACCCACGGCAGCGCGCGCACGCGCTCGAGCTTTGACTTGCGCTCGGGCCTCTTGGACACAGCCGCGATGGTAGCGGCAGCGGGCGCGTCGCTGCTCGCTACGCGGACTCCTCGCGCAGCGAGCTCTCCTCGGCCTCCTCGGGCGCCGCTTCGGTGACGAGCGTCGGCGTCAGCCCCTTCTCGACGGTCTCCTTGGTCACGACGCACTTCTTGACGTCGCGCCGGGATGGCAGCTCGAACTGCACCTCGAGCAGGATCTCCTCGATGATCGAGCGCAGGCCGCGTGCGCCGGTTTCGCGCTCAAGACCGCGCTCGGCGACGGCCACGAGCGAGTCCTCGGAGAACACCAGCTCGATGCCGTCGAAGGCGAAGAAGCGTTGGAACTGCTTGACCAGCGCGTTGCGCGGCTCGACGAGGATCGAGACGAGGTCATCGCGCGTGAGCTGGTGCACCGCGGACATCACCGGCAGGCGCCCGATGAACTCGGGGATCAGCCCGTACTCGATCAGGTCCTCCGGCAGGCACTGCTCGAAGATCTCGCCTGTGTCGCGCTCGGCCTTCGGCTCGATCGCGGCGGCGAAGCCGACGCCTTTGTGCCCGATCCGGCGCTCGATCACCTTGTCGAGGTTCGCGAACGCGCCGCCGCAGATGAACAGCACGTTGGTGGTGTCGATCGTCAGGAACTCCTGGTGGGGGTGCTTGCGCCCGCCCTGCGGCGGCACCGAGGCCTGGGTGCCCTCGAGGATCTTCAAGAGCGCCTGCTGCACGCCCTCGCCGGAGACGTCGCGGGTGATCGACGGGTTGTCGGCCTTGCGCGCGATCTTGTCGACCTCGTCGATGTAGATGATCCCCGTTTCGGCCTTCTTGACGTCGTAGTCGGCGGCCTGGATCAGCTTGAGCAGGATGTTCTCGACGTCCTCGCCGACGTATCCCGCCTCCGTCAGCGCGGTCGCGTCGGCGATCGCGAACGGCACGTTGAGGATCCGCGCGAGCGTCTGCGCGAGCAGCGTCTTGCCGCAGCCGGTCGGGCCGAGCAGCAGGATGTTGGACTTCTGCAGCTCGATCTCCGAGTCGCCGGAGGTCATCATCTGCACGCGCTTGTAGTGGTTGTAGACGGCCACCGAGAGCGTGCGCTTGGAGGGGTCCTGGCCGACTACGTACTCATCGAGCACGTCGTAGATCTCACGCGGCTTCGGCAGGCTCTCGATGTCGAACGCCGGCGGCGCGGAGAGCTCCTCGTCGATGATCTCGTTGCAGAGGTCGATGCACTCGTCGCAGATGTACACGCCCGGACCGGCGATCAGCTTCTTCACCTGGCGCTGGGACTTCCCGCAGAAGCTGCATAGGAGCTGCTCGTTGGAATCTGTCGGTCTGGCCATTGTCGTCCTCCCTGCTGTTCTCCGGAGCTGCGCGAGAGGCGGGCTCGAGCGGGCGAGCGCGGACGCAGCGAGCGCGACGTGCTCCGCACGAAAGCGAGCGAGGAGCAAGCCCCGCGCCGCTCGGCGCGCCTCTCCTAGTGTTCCGAGATCACCCGATCGATGATGCCATACTCCTTCGCCTCCTCCGAGCTCATGAAGTAGTCGCGCTCGGTGTCCTTGCGCACCTGCTCGAGGTCTTTGTGGGCGTGCTTGGCGATGATCTCGTCCAGGCGCCTGCGCACGTCGATGATCTCTTTGGCGTGGATCTCGATGTCGGTCGCCTGGCCCTGGAAGCTCGAGGAGACCTGGTGGATGAGGATCTTGGCGTTCGGCAGCGCCATCCGCTTGCCCTGCGCGCCGCCCGCGAGCAGCAGCGCTCCCATCGACATCGCGATGCCCACGCAGATCGTCTGCACGTCGGGCTTGATGAACTGCATCGTGTCGTAGATCGCAAGACCCGCGTACACCGACCCCCCGGGCGAGTTGATGTACAGCGAGATGTCCTTCTCGGGGTCCTCTGACTCCAGGTGCAACAGCTGCGCGACGATCAGATTGGCGATCTGGTCGTCGACGGGCGTGCCCAGGAAGATGATGCGCTCGTTGAGCAGCCGGCTGTAGATGTCGAACGCGCGCTCGCCGCGCGAGGTCTGCTCGACGACCATCGGTACAAGTGGGCTCATCGTCCTCGCTTCCGGGGCATGGTCTCGCCTTTGTTTCGCCTCGCCGCTGTAAATCCTCTAGAAGGCTAGCTGGCCGAGCTCGGGTCGGTGGGGGTCCACAGGCGCGCGGGCGCCGCCGGAGCGTGCGCGCCGGCGGCGATCGCCTCCTGCTCGGCCTTCGCGGGCGTCCACAGCTGCTCGCGCGCCTGCGCCTGCGCGAGCGGGATCGGCTTGGCGGCGGCCGCGATCAGGTCGATCGCCTGGCGCGCGGCGAGGTCCTCCCGCGCCTCCTCCAGGCGCCCGGCGGAGCGCAGCCGCTCGAGCAGCTCATTCGCGTCCAGGCCTTCGCGACCCGGCCCTTCGGGCTGTGCGCCCGCGCTCGGCGCGAGCGCCGCCACCAGCTCCTGCTCGGAGGGCTCGATTCGCTCGGCGGCGACGACGGCCGTGAGGACGGCCTCGCGGCGCAGCGCGAGCTCTGCCTCGCGCCGCATCTCCTCGAGCACCTCCGCCTCCTCGCGAGCGACGATTCGCAGGTAGGTCTCGCGCGCGATGCCGCGGTGCTCGAGCGAGTGCAGCATCCGCTCCCACATCTCGCGCGCGCGCGCCTGGATCAGCTCGGGCGTGAGCGCCACGCTCGCGCCCGCGACGGCGGCGTCGAGCGCGGCCTGACGGAACTCCGCCTCGACACGCCGCTCGTCCAGCTCGATCAGGCGCCGGCGGATGTCGTCGCGCAGCTCCTGCATGTCGTCGAAGCCGGCGTCGATCGCGAAGTCCTCGTCGAGCTCGGGGAGCTCCTTGAGCTTGACCTCCTTGACGGTGATCTCGAAGGACGCCTCGCGCCCGGCGAGCGAACCGGGAGACCCTCGCTTCGCTCGCGTCCCCGAACCGGCCAGCTCACTGGCGTAATCCTCGGGGAAGCGCAGGGTGACCGTGCGCGTCTCGCCCGCGCTTGCGCCGAGCAGGCCCTCCTCGAAGCCGGGGATAAGGTTGCCGGCGCCGAGCTCGACGAGCTGGTCGCGGCCCTCGCCGCCCGCAAACGGCTCGCCGCGGCGCCCGTTCGGCGCCTTTTCCCCGCGGCCTTCGCGCCCGGCCGGATCCTCGCTTCCGGCGTCGGGGCGCGGCTCGGCGAGCAGCGTGCCGACGTAGTCGACAACCAGGTAGTCGCCCGCCGCGGCGGGGCGCTCGGCGGTGTGCAGCCGCGCGAGGCGCTCGCGCATCGCCGCGATCTCGCGCTGCACGTCCTCCTCGGCCGCCTCCGGCTCGCGGCGTCCGACCTCCAGCCCCTTGTAGTCGCCGAGCTCGGCCTTGGGCAGCACGCCGATCTCGATCGAGAACTCGAGCGCCTGACCCTGCGCGGGCAGCTCGCCGAGCGCGAGCTGGGGATCGCCGACGGGCACCAGACCGGCGCTCTCGACCGCATCCGAGTACCAGCTCGAGAGCGTGCCGCGCACGGCCTCCTCGAGCACCGCCTCGCGTCCGACGCGCCTGATCACAAGCGCCGGCGGCACCTTGCCCCGGCGAAAGCCAGGGAGCTTCAGCTCGCGTCCGAGCTGGCGCGCCTTGCGCTCCACGCGCTCCTCGACCTCCTCCGCCGGCACCTGCACCTGCAGGCGTACGCGCGAGTCCCCCAGCTCGGTGACCGTCGTCTTCAGGGCGCTGGGCACGCCCGCCACGATACCGTGCCGCCGATGGCGCGTCGCTACGAGCGCGGGCTGCTTGGCCGCGCCGAGAGCTGGCTGTTGACCGGCCCGGCGGCGCACCTGGCGGGCGGCGCGCTGGACTTCCTGGAAGCGCTCGCGCGCTACGGCTGCGCGCGTGCGCGCCAGCGGGTGCGCGACTGCAACCGCTTGCGCCAGGCGCGGCGCGCGGCGCCCACGCGGCTGAGCGCGGGCGCCGGGCGCTCCGATGAGGGTTCGCTCAGGCGGCTGCTGCAGCGGCGGCGCCGCTGAAGGACAGCTGCACGCCGCGCGCGAGCACGAGCACCGGGCAGGTCGCGGTCTCGATCAGGTGCGAGGCCGACGAGCTCAGCGATACGCGACCGGGCTGCGCCGAGGAGCGCGAGTCGACGACCAGCAGGCCGGTCTGCTCGCCGACGACCGGCGCGATGCTCGCACCGAACACGCGCGCGAGCGACTCGGCGGTCTGGCGGGCGCCGCCGTCGGCGTCGCTTACGGCGACGATGTTGTCGATCGATCGCTCGCCGATGCGCTCGGCGACGTCGACCGGGGCGATCGCGATCGCGGTCGCCCCGCCCTCGAGCAGACGCTCCGCGGAGTTCCCGATCGAGACGTGGCCCTTGGCGGTGTGCGAGTCAGAGCAGAACGCGATCACGTCCGCGCGCTCCGCCTGCGCGAGCCTGCCGAGCCCCTCGGGGGTCGAGCGGTCGGTGACGACGTGCAGCTGCGCGTGGGGGTCGCCGAGCAGCTCGAGGCCGCCCTCGAGCAGGCCGTGGGCCTGCGCTTCGACCGCGTGCTCGCGGCTCGCGTCCGCCTCGTGCGCGTGGCGCACGTAGGCTAGTGAGACCTCCGCCCCGGCGCGGCCGAACAGCCGACCGAGCGCGATCGCGTCGTCCTCGTTGGCGGTTCCGTCATAAGAGACGATCACCTTGACTGACATGGAAGCTCCTCCTGTTGGGTGACGGCCGCCGATCGGCCGGCTGTGTGTGTTTGTCGAACGCTTTCCGGCCGATCTTGACACCTTCCTGCCATCAGCCCCAATGATTCTTATGATATTTGAGATAAGCTTTACTTATGTTGAACGTGGCTCGGTTGAGGATCCTCACGGAGGTCGCGTATCGCGGCTCGTTCTCGGCGGCCGCCGCGGCGCTGTCCTATACGCAGTCGGCCGTCTCCCAGCAGATCGCCTCGCTGGAGAGCGAAGCCGGGATGGCGCTGCTCGAGCGCCATCCGCGCGGCGTCAGCCTGACCGCCGCCGGGCAGACCCTGGTCGCGCACGCCGAGGGCATCCTCGCGCGCCTGGAGGGCGCCGAGGCGGCGCTCGCCGCGATCGCGGGGCTGCGCGGAGGCAGGCTGCGGATGGCGTCGTTCCCGACCGCCGGGGCGACGCTGATGCCGCTCGCGATCGCCACGTTCCGCGCCTCGTACCCGGACGTCCGGCTGACCCTCGCCGAGGGCGAGCCGGAGGCGATCGTCCCGCGCCTGCGTGCCGGCGAGCTCGATCTGGCGCTGCTGTTCGAGTTCGCCGAGGAGCCGCTGCCCCAGGAGGAGCTCACCTACACCGGCCTGCTCGATGACCCCTTGCACCTCGCGCTACCGCGCGCGCACCCGCTCGCGGCCAAGCCACGCCTGCGCCTCGTGGACCTCGCCGGCGAGGCGTGGGTTCAGACCTCGAGCTCGAGCCCTGGCGCGCGCCACGTCGTGCGCAGCTGCATCGCCGCCGGCTTCGAGCCGAACGTCGCCTTCGAAAGCGACGACTTCCAGACGGTCCAGGGCCTGGTGGCGGCGGGCGTGGGCGTCGCGCTGATCCCCGAGCTCGCGCTCTCGGCGGTGCGCGATGAGATCGCCATCCGCTCGCTCTCCCCCGTCCCTCCCGCACGCCGCGTGATCGCCGCCGTGCCCGCCGGCGCGCGCCTGGTGCCCTCGGCGCCGGCGATGCTCGGGATCCTCGAAACGGCTGCGCGCAGCTACGAGCGCTCGCGCGCGTAAAGGCGTGACCTCAACGACAGGGGCCCCCGGCCGCTCGGCCGGGGGCCCCTGGACGTCTGCGATACGGATCAGACGCGCTCGTGATCGGTCAAGCGATCAGGCGATTTCCTTGTACGCCTTGTTGACGAGTTTGCCGAGCTCTTCATAGCCCAGCGGCGAGGGGTGGATGTCCCCGTCGTCTTCACTCCCGCCCGGGTCGTTCGGGTTGCACATTTCGGTGTACTTGCAGATCGCTTTGAGCTCCTTTTTGGCGTCGACGCCCGATTCCCTGTTGAATATCGGGAACGGGTTGGCGTAGGCGACGTTGATGCCCTCGCTCCTGAGCTCCGGCAGCAGCTCGCCTTCGACCGCTTCGTTCGTGCCTTTCTGCAGGGCGTCGCTGCCCGGAAGGATGAACGCGTCCGGGTTGTAGAAGCCGAGCAGCACGATCGGGCCGGTGTAACCGACGTCGTGGATCACGGTCAGGATGTCGCCGATGTTGTGCAGGATGTGCGGCACCGTGACGTGTTCAGAGGTTTCTTTGATGCACTCGAGGATCGCGTACTCGCCTTCGGCGCCGTGTTCGTCCTCGCACTGCGTGATCGCCGCGAGCTCGTCGTTGGAGCCGATGTTCAGGGTGATCGCCTTGACCGGGCTGGTTTTGCTCTCGATCGACGAGACCGCCTCTTCGAGCTGCGAGACTTCTTTGCCTTCGTTGACGTAGCCCCCGTTGTGCAGCGGCAGGTGGTCCTCGAAGGCGTATTTGCACGGGTGCCAGTCGCCGAGGCCCTGGTATCCGCCCGCCGGGAACCTTTCGGCCGGCTTGCCTTCGACTTCTTCGATCGTCTCGGTCGACGCTTCACCGCCGAGTTCGGTGTTTTCCCCGATCAGCCCGTTCGAGGTCTCGCCGGGACAGGCGTCGTTCACGAGCCTGATGGATTTGCCGACCTCGGATTTCAGGGCTAGGTCTTTGACGAAGTCGTTGGTGAAGCCTTCTTCGAAGTACGACGGCGACTCCGTCGGGTAGTGAAGGTTGAATCGTTCCTCCGAGTATCCGAACGAGATCGAATCACCGAGAGCGAGATAAGTGGTCGTGGGCGGCGCCTGCGCGTGCGCGGCGGCGGGCGCGAAAACAAACGCCGACAGCGCAAACGCGAGCGCCGCAAAGCATCCGATCGCGCGCCGGTTCGGTCGCAGCGCGACGGCAGAGCCATTCATGGCTGACATCTCACATCCTCCAATACGTACGTGCGGGCCAAGCCCGCAGGCGCAGCCCCTCAATGAATACATCCCTCAATGCAGTACTCCCCGAGCCCGTAGCTCAGGGAGATTGCCACGAGCATAGCCAGCGGTGAGCGACGTGTCAACCCGGTTGTGTAAGGGTCGAGTAAGGGATCGGTCGCGTCCGAGGCGCGCGCCATCCTTGTCGTTTCGGCGTTCGATCCTTCTCGGAGGGACAAACATGGACATCCTGCTGCTGGCCGTCGGAGCGCTGCTGGGCGCCGGCTGCGTCGCATTGCTGGTACGCGGCGGCCGCGCGCGGCTGCGCGACGAGCTGAAGGCGATCTCGGTCGACGTGCTCGCCCAGACCGGCGACTCGCTGGCACGGCGTGTTGCCGAGGCGCGCCGGGCCGAGGAGGAGCGCGCCGCGGCTGAGATGGCCCGCCGGGCGCAGGAGATCAAGGGCGTCGTCGCTCCCGTGCAGGAGAAGCTCGGGCGCATGGAGGGCGAGATCGCGCGTCTGGAGCGCGAGCGCAGGCAGGCGCAGGGCGAGCTCGCGCAGATGATCCGTCACCTGGGCGAGGGCGTGGGGACGCTGCGCCGGGAGACGGGCAACCTCGTATCGGCGCTCAAGCGCCCGGCGACGCGCGGCTCCTGGGGCGAGATCCAGCTTCGCAACGTGGTCGAGATGGCGGGAATGGTCTCGCACTGCGACTTCCTCGAGCAGCGCACGATCCAGACCGGCGAGGGCGGGCTGCGACCGGACATGCTCGTGCGCCTGCCCGGCGGCAAGCTCGTGGTCGTCGACTCCAAGGTGCCGCTCGACGCGTACCTGTCGGCCCTGGAGGCGGCAGGCGAGGACGAGCGCGAGCTGCACCTCGCGCGTCACGCGCGCCAGACGCGCGAGCACATCGCCAAGCTCGCCTCCAAGGGCTACCAGCGTCAGCTGGACTGCACGCCGGAGTTCGTGGTCATGTTCGTGCCCTCCGACGGCATTTACCAGGCGGCGCTGGCCCAGGACCCCGCGCTGATCGAGTACGGCGTCCAGCAGCAGGTGCTGATGGCGACGCCGACGACGCTGATCGGGCTGCTGTGGGCCGTGCACTACGGTTGGCGTCAAGAGCTGATCGCGCAGTCCGCACGCGAGATCGCCGCGTCCGCGCGGGAGCTGCACGGCCGTCTCGGGCGCTTCGTCGCGCCGTTCTCGAAGGTCGGCCGGCAGCTGGACTCCGCGGTGTCGGCCTACAACGAGGCGGTCGGCTCTTTCGAGCACCGGGTGCTGCCGCAGGTGCGCCGCATCGAGCAGGCTGGCGCGGCGTCCGAGCGCGCGGTGCAGGCTCCTCCCGCCGTGGAGATCACCGCTCGCGCGCTCACGGCGCGGCCGGGGCCCGAGGCTGCCCGGACCCCCGCCGCCGACGGGCACGAGCCCGCCGAGGAGCTCGTGGGGCTTGCGGCGCAGCGGAGAATCGCAGGCGCCCGGTGATGATCGCCGCGACGAGCGCGAGCGCCACCGGCACGGTCGCCGGCAGCTCGTTGACGACGAAGAACAGCAGGTCGAAGCAGAGCGCCAGACACGCTGTCAGCGCCGCCGCATGGAGCTGCTGCGGGCGCCCGCAGCTGGCGGCGAGCAGGCCCCCGAGCGCGCCGGCGATGAACAGGTCGCCGTAGCCCATGACCGCCGAGCCGAACACCGCGCTTTGCAGCTGCGGCAGGCCGGCCACGGGGCGGGCGGCGTTGAGCGCGTTGTTGGGACGCTGCAGCAGGTTGGAGACCACGAGCGTCGTGTCGGCGACGGCCATCGCGACGATCCCGGCCGCGAGCCACCGCGGCGGCGTGACGGTCGCGATCAGCACGCCGAGCGCGGCGCAGCTGAGCGCCGAGAGCGCGAGCGCGGCGCCCTCGCCCGCAAGGCCGGTGCGGTCGGCCCACGCGAGCGCGAACAGGGGTAGAACGAGCAGCGCCCGCGCCGAGCGCGGGGGGCCCGCGTTCCACACCAACCAGCCAAGGGCGAGCGCTGCGAGCAGCGGCACGCCGACGAGCGCGAGGTAGGTCAGGCCTTCGGCGCTTGCGTGTTCGGCCGCGCGCGCGCCGAACACGAACGCGACGATCGACAGCGGCGGGATGATCGCCCAGCGGCGCCCTCGCAGACGCGCTGGCAGCGCGTCCACGAGCGCGCCGGGCACGGCCACGAGCGCCCCCTGGGCGAGCGACAGCAGCGCGATCGAGATCCAGAAGGGGAGCACCGGCTCCACCATAGATTCTCCCGTCCGCGCACCGGCTGCGATAGCGCCGCCGCACCCGCGACGCTGATCGCTCGGGAAGTCGCGCCGGCGATCTCCGATGGGTCCTACGATGTGCCCCGTGAGCACGTCGCTCGCACAGGCGCCTCCGATCCTGCACCTCTCCGCGCTCGTTGGCAGTCCGCTGCGCGATGCCGATCACGGACGCCTGGGCAAGGTCGAGGACGTGATCGTGCGACTCGGGGGCGCGGGCTATCCGCCGATCACCGGCTTCTTGGTCGATGTCGCCGGCCGGCTGTCGTTCCTCGGCGCCGGACGCGTCTCGGAGATCGGCATCCATGGTGTGGTGATGCGCAAGGCCAAGCTCGACCTGCGTCCATTTGAGCGCCGGCCCGATGAGGTGCTGCTCAAGCGTGACCTGCTCGACAGGCAGCTCATCAACGTGCAGGGCGCACGACTGGTGCGCGCGAACGAGATCGAGCTCGCGTTCGTCGCCGGCGCATGGCGCGTCGTCGGTGTCGACACCGGCCCGCGCGGTGGCCTGCGCCGGCTGCTGCCGAAGACGCTCGGGTCGCACATCGCGACCGGGGAGTTCCTCGACTGGGCGGGCGTCGAGCCGTTCGTCGGGCACGTGCCGACGGTGCGTCTGCGCGTCCCGCATCCAAAGCTCGCCAAGCTGCACCCCGCGCAGATAGCCGACCTCGTCGAGGCCGCCTCGCGCCGCGAGGGCGAGGAGATCATCCGGGCCGTCGGTGACGACGACCGCGAGCTCGAGGCGGATGTCTTCGAGGAGCTCGACGACCAGCACCAGCGCGAGTTCCTCGAGCACCGTCCCGACTCCCAGGTCGCAGAGATCGTCTCGCGGATGGCGCCCGACGACGCGGCCGACATCATCGGCGAGCTCGACGAGGACCGCCGCGAGCCGGTGCTCGCAATGCTGCCGGTCGGTCATCGCGTAAAGGTGCGCGCGCTGCTCGGCTATGACCCAGCCGAGGCTGGCGGACTGATGAGCCCAGACTTTCTGCTGTTGCGCGGCTCGACGTCGGCCGGCGACGCGCTGCAAGCCGTCCGCGTCAGCAAGATCGCGGCCGAGCTCCTCAGCACCGTGTTCATCAGCTCGCCCGAGGGCGCGCTCGAAGGCAGCGTGCCGGTGACGGCGCTGCTGCGCGTCGAGCCCGGTCGCCGGCTCTCGACGGTCGTCAAGCACGAGACCCCGTGGCTCGCGCCGGACACCTCCTTCGAGGAGATCGCCCGGCAGATGGCCGACTACAACCTCACGGCGATCCCGGTCGTGGACGAGCATAAGCGGATGGTGGGAGTCGTGACCGTCGACGATGTGCTCGAGGCGATGCTCCCCCGTGGCTGGCGGCGTCGCTTCGGGCTGCTCGGCGAGGACTGAATAGACTGCGTCGCGTGAAGCCTGCGAGCGGAAAGTTCGATGGCGGTCCGAGTACCGTCCGTCATGCGTCGCGTCCGGTTGGCCAGTCTTGGCCGACCGCGCCTGCCTGCCCGGCTTAGCTCCCGCCGCAACCGGATCCTCGCCGTGCTCGGGCTGCTCGGCCCGGGCCTGATCGCGGCCAACGCAGGAAATGACGCCGGCGGGATCGCCACCTACTCGTCGGTGGGCGCCAAGTACGGGTACGAGCTGCTCTGGACGATGGTGCTGATCACCGTCTCGCTCGGGCTGGTGCAGATGCTCGCCGCGCGCATGGGCGTCGTCACCGGCAAGGGCCTGGCCGAGCTCGTGCGCGAGGAGTACGGCATCCGCTGGTCGGTTTTCGCCACGAGCGCTGTGATCATCGCCAACACCGGCATCTGCATCTCGGACTTCGTCGGTATCGGCGCCGCACTCGGGCTCGCCGGCATCCCGGCGCAGGCGTCGGTTCCGCTCGCCGCGGTCGGGATATGGCTGATCATCGTGCGTGGCTCCTACCGCTCGGCGGAGCGCATCTTCATCTGGTTCACGATTCCGTTCTTCGCCTACCCGGTCGCGGCCGTGCTCGCACACCCTCACTGGGGGGCGGTCGGCAAGGCGCTGGTCGTCCCCCAGATCCACACGAACTCGGCGTTCCTCGTGCTGTTGGTCGCGACCACCGGCACGACAATCACCCCTTATATGCAGCTGTACCTGCAGTCGGCGGTGGTCGAGCGCGGCGTGCGAGAGGAGGAGCTGCCACGCGAGGAACGCGAGGCAGTTGCCGGCGCGGTCTTCGCCAACGTCGTCGCGTCGTTCATCATCATCGCGACCGGCGCGACGCTGTACACACACGGCGTGCACAACATCTCCTCTGCCGCAGAAGCCGCTCGCGCGCTGAACCCGTTCGCCGGGCGCTACGCCGAGGTGCTGTTCGGCATCGGGCTGCTCGGCGCGAGCCTGCTGGCAGCGGCGATCCTGCCGATCGCGACCTCGTACGTGATCTCCGAGTCGCTCGGTTATGAGAAGGGCGTCGGCAGGCGCCGCGAGGAGGCGCCGGTGTTCGTGAACATCATCACCGGCATGATCATGCTGAGCGCGTTCGTCGCGATCATCCCCGGCGTCCCGGTGATCGCGCTGCTCGTCGGCGTGCAGGTAGTCAACGGCTTCCTGCTGCCGATCAACCTGTTCTTCATCTGGCGCCTCGCGCGCTCGTCGCACGTGATGGGCGAGCGACGCAGTCGTGGTTTGCTCGACGGCGCAGCCGCCATCACCGTCGTTGTCACCTCGGCGCTGTCAATCACTCTCGTGGCGATTACGCTCACGAGTCTGTAGCCCACGGAGCGCCAGCGTCGCTCCGATCGCCCCGCCGAGGTCGCCGAGCGCGGCGACGTGCACATGCGGGGGACGCGAGTCGGCGAACAAGTGCGGCAGCATCGCGTCGGATATCAGCTTCGCATACGGGTGGCCAAGCCTGATCCCCAGGCCGCCGCCGATGATCACGCCCTCGACGTCGAGCACGTTGACCGCCGAGGCGATCCCCGCGCCGAGCGCCCTGACCGCGCGCTCGAGCATCTGCACCGCGAGCTTGTCGCCGTGCTCGAGCGCACGCGCCCAGATCCCGCTCGTCAGGCGCGTGCGACCACGCTCCTGCATCAGCTCGAACAGGTCGGTCTTGCGACCCTTCTGCTCGTGCAGGTGGCGCACGCGGGCTTCCATCGCCGCGCGACCCGCATACGCCTCCATGCATCCGCGCCGCCCGCACGTGCACGGCGCCCCGTCGATCTCGACGACGACGTGTCCGATCTCCCCGGCCCCGCCGCGCCCGGTCCACGGCTTGCCGTCGAGGATCAGGCCGCCGCCTACGCCCGTTCCCCAGAAGACCCCCAGCAGCGAGTCGTACAGCCGCCCGGCGCCGAGCTTGAACTCGGCATCGGTCGCCACCTGCACGTCGTTGCCCACCAGCACGCGACATCCGAGCGCCCGCGAGAGCGTCGCCGCCAGCGCGAACGTGCCCGTCCAGCCGGGCAGGTTACGCGCGCTGCTGACATTGCCCGCCTCGTCGATCGTGCCCGGCGAACCCACGCCGACGCCGGCCAGCGACGCCGGCTCGAGCTCGGCGGCCATCGCCGCGTCCCGCAGCGCGGTCTCCATCTCCGCCGCGACGTCCTGCGGGCCGCCCGCGGTCGGCGTCGCGCGACGGGCCGAGCCGAGCACGTTGCTGTCGTCATCGACGATCACCGCCTGGATCTTGGTTCCACCGAGATCGATCCCGCCACACGCCGGCATGTGCGGCCATGATCGCAGAGCGTCAGCCGCCGCCGGAACGCACGGCGGCCGCTGGGGCGATTCCCGGACGGGTTGCCGCGGGCCCTTTGCTAAAGATGAGCGGCCGCGCGCTTTAGGCGAAATTAATGCGCGCTTGCAGCCTTTCTTCGTCCCTTCTTACAGCCCCCGCCGACTATCTGAGGAGGACCGAAGATGACCGAGCGCAGCCGAGCATCCTGGCTCATCTACGCACTTGGAGCGCTCTGCGCCGGGGCGATCGCGGCGGCGATCCTCGTCGTCGGCCCCGCGTCCGGGAGCACGGCGAGCGTCACCCGCACGGCGACCGTCGCGCAGGGGGTGGTGCAGTCGACCGTCTCCGGCAGCGGCAACCTCCAGGCCATCAGCCAGCTGAACCTCGGTTTCAAGACGAGCGGCACGGTGACCAACATCTACGTCAAGCAGGGACAGCAGGTCACGCAGGGCCAGCTGCTCGCGACGCTCGACCCGCAGAGCGCCGAAGTGACGCTCGAACAGGCCAAGGCGAGCCTCCAGTCGGCCGAAGCGAACCTCGCCAAGGAGGAAGAAACCGACGGCGAAGGCTCCACCGGAGACGATTCAGCCGCCGCCGACGCGACGACCGCCTCCGTGAGCTACACGCCCGCATCGCCCCTCGCCACGGCCGCCGACGCGACCACCTACGCCTACCCCAGCGGCTCCCCGAGCGCCCCGACGACGCCCACGAGCAGCGCGCCCGCCACGACTACGCCCGCCACGACCACGCCCGCCACGACCACCACGCCCGCCACGACCACCACGCCCGCCACGACCACCACGCCCGCCGCCACCACCACGCCCGCCGCGACTACGCCGTCGCACAACAGCCCGGCGACCGCGTCACCGCGCAAGAGGACCGCGCCCAGCACGAGCACACCGAGCACGAGCACCACCACGCCGACGGCCACCAAAGGCGGTGACCCGGAACAGGCGCCGAGCAAGGAAAAGGAAAAGGAAAAGGAAAAGGAAAAGGAAAAGGAAAAAATCAGCACGGCCACCCGCGAAGCGAACCTGGCCTCCGCGAAGGCTGCCGTCAAGAGCGACAAGCTGACCGTCCAAAACGACGAACAGGCGGTGCAGGACACCAAGCTGTACGCGCCCGAGACCGGCACGATCGTCTCGCTGTCCGGCCAGGTCGGGGAAGTCGTCTCGGGTAGCGGCACGACCAAGGCATCGAGCTCGAGCAGCTCATCGGACGCCTCCGCGAGCGACGCCGGCGGGGCCGACGCGAGCGCCACGGCCGGCAAAGCTGGCACCGGCGCCTCGAGCAGCTCCGACTCGAGCGGCTCGTCGAATTCCTCGAGCTCCTCGTTCGCGGTGCTCAGCGACCTCAGCTCGATGCAGCTCGTGGTGCCGCTCAGCGAATCGGAAATCGGCAACGTCAAGGACGGCCAGATCGCGACCGTGACCGTCGAAGCGCTCGAAGGGCGCAAGCTCGCCGCGCACGTGAGCGAAGTCGCGCTGACCTCGACCAGCAGCAGCGGCGCGGTCAGCTACGACGTCACCTTCCTGCTCGACCAGCTGGAACCAGGATTGAAGCTCGGGATGAGCGCGACCGCGGAAGTCGTCGTCAAGCAGGCCGAAGGCCTGAACGTGCCGACCAGCGCGATCACCGCCGACGCCGTCACCGTCCTGCAAGACGGCAAGCGCGTCAGCCGGCGCGTGGTCACCGGGCTGGCCGGGAACAGCTCGACGATCATCCTCAGCGGCCTGAAGGCCGGGGAAACGGTCGTCCTGCCCGCCGCGAGCGCCGCCAGCTCGAGCACCAGCGTCACCTCCAAATTCGCCAGCCGCGCAGGCGACCTGGGCGGCGGCGCGGGCGGTCTCGCCGGCGCAGCCGGCGGCTTGCCGGGCGGCGGCGCGGCGTTCTTCAGGGGCGGCGGCTGATGCGCCGTCCCATGCAATCGCGCCAGCGCCCGCAGGTTCGCGTCCCGCGCAGCCAGCCTCTGGTCGGGCGCGTGCCGTCCGCCGGCGAGCAGGCGGACGGTCTCGGTCCTCGCGGCACGGACGGACACGCTGCCCGGCACCCGGTGATCGAGGTGCGCGCCGTCACCAAGGTCTTCGATCTCGGCCAGATCCGTGTGCGCGCGCTGCGCAACGTCTCGATGAGCGTCGAGGCAGGTGACCTGGTGGCGATCATGGGCAGCTCGGGCAGCGGCAAGAGCACGCTGATGAACATCCTCGGCTGCCTCGACCTGCCGAGCAGCGGCCGCTACCTGATCGACGGAGTCGACGTGCGCGACATGGACGAGGACGACCTGGCCGACCTGCGCAACCGCAAGATCGGCTTCGTGTTCCAGAGCTTCAACCTGGTAGCGCGCACGAGCGCGCTCGTCAACGTCGAGCTGCCGCTCGCTTACGCCGGACTGCGCGGCGCCGCCAGGCGTAAGCGAGCCGAGGCCGCGCTGCGCTCCGTCGGCATGGGCCACCGCCTGCGCCACCAACCCTCCGAGCTCTCCGGCGGCCAGCAGCAGCGCGTGGCCGTCGCACGCGCGCTCGTCACCAATCCTTCCCTGATTCTCGCGGACGAGCCCACCGGCAACCTCGACTCGCACTCGACCGAAGACGTGCTGCGCATCTTCGCGCGCCTGAACGAAGAAGGACGAACGGTGGTGCTGATCACCCACGAGCCGGACGTCGCGGAACAGAGCAAGCGGATAATCCGGCTGAGCGACGGCGAAATCGTGGAGGATCGCCGCTCGCTCGCCGTGCGCGACCGCCCGCCGGCGCCGCACCCGATGAAGTCGGCCCACCACGCAATCGACTCGAGCGTCGCGCAGGTGCGGCCGTGATCGGCACCGAGATGCTGCGCATCGCGTGGAGTGGGATCGCCGCCAACAAGCTGCGCTCCGGCCTGACGATCCTCGGCATGACGATCGGAGTCGCATCGGTGATCGTGCTGATCGCCGTCGGCAACGGCTCCTCCAAGGCCGTCCAGTCGACGATCCAGAGCCTCGGCACCAACGTGCTCGTGGTGCAGGCCAGCGGCGCATTTCGCGGCGGCGCGCGGGCGAGCGCCGCCGGGACCGTGTCGCTGACCAAGGCCGACGCCGAAGCGCTCCAGAACCACGACCTGGCGCCGGACGTCAAGAGCGCCTCCCCGGTCGTCGACGCCAGCGATGTGACGCTCGCCTACAACGGCACGACCTTCGAACCGTCCTCGTTCGTGGGCACGACCCCCTCCTACCTGACGGCCCACACGTACAAGATCGCCGAAGGCTCGGCGTTCACCTCCGAAGACGTGAGCAAGCACAGGCGGGTGGCGGTCATCGGCCAGGAAGTCGTGCAGGAACTGTTCGCCGGCGCGAGCGCCGTCGGCGCGAACATGAAGGTCAACGGAATCAACTACGAAGTCGTCGGCGTGCTGGCGAAAAAGGGGACCAACGGCACGACCAACGAGGACGACGTGGTGATGGCGCCGATCACAACCGTGCAGGACTCGCTGACGGGCGCGGGGCCGATCGACTCGATCACCGTGCAGGCGAAGTCCGAATCCTCGCTGAACGCCGCCGAAGCCGAGGTCACGACGATCCTCGAGGAACGTCACAAGATAAAGGACACCGCCGAACCGGGCTTCAGCGTGCTCAACCAGGGATCGTTGCTCGAAACCTCGAGCTCGACCAGCAGCGTGTTCACGACGCTGCTCGGCGAGGTGGCCGCGATCTCGCTGCTCGTCGGCGGCATCGGCGTGATGAACATCATGCTCGTGAGCGTCACCGAGCGCACACGCGAGATCGGCATCCGCAAGGCCGTCGGGGCCAGGCGCAGCGACATCCTCACCCAGTTTCTAACCGAGGCGGTGCTCGTGTCGCTGTTCGGCGGCATCTGTGGCGTGGCCGTCGGCGTGATCGGCAGCCAGTTCGAGATCGCCGGCGTGCATCCGCAGATCGCCACGTACTCGATCTTTCTCGCCTTCGGCGCGGCGCTCGCCTCGGGCCTGTTCTTCGGCACCTATCCAGCGGCGCGTGCCGCCCATCTGCGACCGATCGAGGCGCTGCGCTTTGAGTGACCCGACCTCACCCCATCAGGAGCCCGTCATGCCCACCGAGCAACCCACCCCGCAGCCTGCCACCGAGGAGAGTGCGGTCCACACACAGGCGCCGCCTGCGTACGAGCGGCGCGCGGCGGCCGCCTATGAGGAACCCGCGTACGAACCGCTCGACGAGTCCGACGCGTGGCTCGAGCAGGATCTGCCTCGCCGCCCGCGCCGGCGGCTGCTCACCCCCGTCCCGCTCGCCCTGCTCGGCGTGCTGCTGTGCGCCTGCGGGTTCATCGGCGGCGTGCTCGTGGAGAAGGGACAGGGGAGCTCCGGCTCATCCACCGGCGGCGCCGCGTCGAGCCTGGCCTCGCGCTTTGCCTCGCTGCGCGGCGGCAGCGCGGCGTCTCGCGCTGGCGGTGCCGGTGCTTCGGGCACCGACGCCAGCGGCCTCTTCGGTGCAAGCGGCGCGCGTCCGACCGCCGGCACCGTCGCCTACCTGGAAGGAAGCACCCTGTATGTGACGAACAGCGAAGGCAACACCGTCAAGGTCACGACCTCGCCCGCGACGAGCGTGAACAAGACAGTCAAATCGAGCGTCAGCGCCGTGCACCCGGGCGAAACCGTCACCATCACCGGCTCGAGCGGCGCAAACGGCGCGGTGAGCGCCGAATCGATCAGCGTCGGCTCTGCAGGCGGCGGCCTCGCGGCGCTGTTCGGGCGCGGCGGCTCCTCCGCCGCCGGCAGCAGCAGCTCCAGCAAGGAACCCTCGCTCTTCGGCGGTGGGTAGAGATCTGGATCGCTGCAGTCGAGGTGCGATCAGCGACGGGCAGCGACTCAAACAACGAGACCCCAACAAAGGAAGTCAATGCCTCACATTCACAGCAAAAGCCGCAAGCCGGCGATCGCCGTGCTCCTTCTCGCGCTCGCCGCGCTCGCCCTGGCCGCATGCGGGAGCTCCTCGACGAACTCGTCCTCGACTGCCGCCACGAGCGCCGACGCGAGCTCCTCGACCGCGCCCGGCAGCTCCACGACCGGCGCACCGGCGGGCCGCAGCGGACGCTTCGCCGCGGTGCGCGAATGCCTGAAGAAGAACGGCATCACGCTGCCCGAACACAAACCCGGACAACGGCCGGGAGCCGGCGGCTTCTACGGCGGCGCCGGCTCCTCGCGCCTGCCGGCGGGCGTCTCGCGCAGTCAGTTCGAAGCGGCGATGAAGAAGTGCGGCGGCGGCTTCAAACCGGGTCGCTATCCAGGAGCCGGCAACCGCTACGAGAGCCCGGCAGCCAAGCAGGCGCTTGCGAAGTTCGCCTCGTGCATGCGCGAAAACGGCGTGAACGTGCCCGCGGCGAACACGTCGGGCAAGGGCCCGATCTTCAGCACCAAGGGGCTGAACACGAATAGCGCGACGTTCAAGAGCGCCTTGAGCAAGTGCCGCAGCGACCTGACCGGCGCCTTTCGCGCCCGCCCGGACGCCGCAGGCGAACCGGAAGTTCCGTCGAGCACAACAACCACGGGCTGAGGGCTGAACCGAGCCGCGCCGCCCTGGCTCGGAGCGCCTACGGGCGCTTCGGGTCGGGGATCGCCGCGGAGCTCGGCTTGGTCGGAACCGTCGGCATCGGCAGCGCGCCGACGCGCTCCATCAGCTGGTCCCACTGAGCGGCGCTCAGCGCGTTTGTGCTGGCGACATTCGGGGCCGGGGCGGTCGGCCCGGCCCCGGCCGAATGCGCGGCGGTCGCGGCCGCCGCGGGCGTCGGCGTCGCGGGCGTCGGCGGGCGGAACTCGAGGTGGATGCGGTTCCAGTCGGCGGCGTTCGCGTGCGTGGCGGGCGCGCCCGGGAAGCGCATCAGGCTCACGATCTCGTGTGGCACGAACTTGGCCGGCAGGTTCAGCAGCGTGCGGATCGTGAGCTCGGTTATCGTTTCGGGGCCCTGGTGACCGGCGATCGGGGTGCCGTTGACCGCGGTGATGTCTACCTCTTCGGCCGTATAGCCGGCGGCCGGCGAAGCGGCGGGAGCGTACTGGCGCCGGTTGCAGCGCAGCGCGCCGACCGTCGGCTCGAGACCGCTGCGCGAGAGGAACGCGAGCACCGCGAGGACGCGGTCGTCGACCGCGCCGGCGGCGACTTCGCGGCGGGCGCACGCGTCGAGCACGATCCCCGGGTCCGACAGCACCGCGCGCTCGAGCTGTGCCTTGGAGAGCAGGAACACATCGCTCGCGGTGGCGCCGAGCAGCGGGTCTGCGGCCTTCGCGCCGTGCGGGTGCAGCGCCTTCTGCAGCTGGGCCCAGTTGGCGAGCACCGGTCCGGGATCGACCGTGTCGGGGTCACCGGCGGGGCGGATCGCGAAGCGCATGTGACCGTCGCGGGCGCCAGGCGGCATGCTCACGCGGCCGAGCACGGTGCCAGTCGCGACGACCGCCCCCGGGCGCAGCGGTTGCGCCCGGCCGGCGTTGCTGATCCTGGCCTTGCGCGCCGCGTCGGCGGCGGCGGCCGCGTGCGCGTCCGGGTTGCCGGGGTGTGCGTACACGCGCGGCTGGTCCATGCCCGCGGGCATGGCTTCCTGCTGGGAAGACTGGATCGAGACCTGACCGGCGCTCGCGGCGTTGGGCGTCGGCGTCTTGACCTGCAGCGTGAGCGGCGGCTGGGTGCCGGCGCTCGCCGCTTGCGAGGGCGCGGGACCGGGGGTGCTCGCCGCTTCCACGACCGGGGACTTCACCTGGACGGCTTGCGCCTTGGGCAGGACGTACGTCGGCGCGATGCTGCCCAGCCCAGCGTAGGTGAAAACGTCGCCGTAGACGTCGCGCAACACCAGGTACTTGCCGAGCTTGCGCGACTCGCCGATCCGCATCACCCGACCATCCTGGACCGCGACAACCGAGGCGTTGGGGGCGCTCAGCAGTTCGACCAGCTGCAGCGGATGGGCGTGCGCGGCCTTGGCGGTCGCCGCGGCCGCCGCGGCCGCCGGGGACAGCGGCGGGGTCGGGTCGGGGCTCGTCGCGGGGGCGCTCGCGCCCGCCGTCGCGCTCGAGCTCGATCGGGGCGTAGGCACGGGGGTCCACGCGAGCTGCTTGCCGGTGACGGGCAAGCGGCCGTCGATCAGGCCGGTGAGCGTCGCGATCACATCCTTGGGGTAGCTGGAGATCAGCCTGGCCCGCAGCAGCACCGATTCGACGTATTCTTCGGAGTGGTTGTACGAGAAGATCGCCGCGCGCAGGTTGGTGGCGGCGCCGGCGGCGCGCAAGTAGCGGGCGGCGGCAAAGACCGCGTCGACGGGGTTGTACGGGTCGGCGTAACCGGCGTTCAAGGCGTCCACGCCGTACTGCAGCCAGGTGCTCGGCATGAACTGCATCCAGCCGACCGCGCCGGCCGTCGAGACGGACAGGTCGTTGCCGTAGTCGGTCTCGATTTCGTTGATCGCGGCCAGGATCTGCCACGGCACTCCGTACTGGACGGCTGCCGCCTTGTAGATCGGCAGCAGGAACAGAGGAATGCGATAGAAGCTCAGCGCCTCCGTCGATGCTTCCGAGGAGGCGAGCATCGCCGCCAGCAGCCCCGCCTCGGCGGCGATGCTCTGCGGCGAGGCCGCGACGTTGTCGGGGCCCGAAGCCCGCTTGGCGGACTTCTTCGACGGCGCCCGCTTGCCGCCCGTTGTGCTGGTGGTCTTCTTGCTCGAGCGCGGCGATGCGCCGGAGGTGGTCCGCTGTTTGCGCTTGAGCACGACGGTCGGCGCTTCGGCGGACGGCGGCGCCGGAGCGCTCGCGTGGGGGCTCGTCGTCGTCGGAGCCGCGCCGCCGCTGCTCGGCGTGCCCTGGGCGGCGCTGCCGGGCGCGGTCGTGCTCGGCGTGGTCGCGGTGGGCGTGGTCGCGCTCGGCGTGGTGCTTGGCGTGCTCGTCGTTTCGGTGGGGGTGGTGGCGGGCGTGGTCGTCGTTTGGGTAGGCGTCGTGCTCGGCGTCGTCGAGGTGCCGGTCTGCTGAGAGCCTTCGCTCTGCGAGGAGCCCGCGGTTTCCGCGGCGGTCGTCGTAGCGGTCGTTTCGGTGCCGCCGAGCGCGCTGCTCGCCAGCGGCCCGCCGAGGCCGGCGGCGGTCAGGCCACCGCCGGCCAGCGCCGACAGGATCGCGCGCACCGCCCGCCGGCGGCCGCAGTTCAGGGTTGGCATACGCGGATGTCGATCATCTCGGGGACGTCCCATTGTCGGTGGCTGGCGCAGCTGGCCCACGAACGCGGGGTACGCCCACCGGGATTCTTATCGGCAGCCAACCACGAATCCGTAAAGGATTCGTAATCGCGATGAGAAATCTCGGCGCGGTCAGTTTCCATGGCGGGCGGCAGCCTGGCACCGTAGCGACACACGCCCGCGCGCGTCGCGCCCAGCCGCTGCTCCCGGTCTTCGAGGCGGGCGCCTGACACTCCTGCCCGGACGGGCTCGCCGGGCTCGCGCGTGGCCCGCCGGGACGCGATACCCTGTGCCGGTGGAAACGATCCTCTCGGTCCTCGAGGTCGTGATCGCGGTCGTCCTGGTGCTGCTCGTGTTGATGCATTCGGGCAAGGACTCCGGCCTGTCGGGCGCGTTCGGGGTGGGCAGCGGCACGGGGCCGCTCGGCGGCGGCTCGATGGTGGAGCGCAATCTCAACCGCTGGACGGTCTTCTTCGCGGTCCTGTTCTTCGTCGTCGCATTCGTGCTGCTCAAGCGTCCCTGGGCTTGAGCCGCTCCAGGCGGTTGAGGATCTCGATCGCCTCGGTGCGCAGGTCCGCGTCGATCGCCCGATAGTCCTCGGCCGAGAGCTTGCCGGTGCGGTAGTCCAGCTCCGCATCGCGGATCTCCCTGTACTTGGCCTCGCGTGCGGCCTCGAGCTCCTCGCGAACGCGTGCCGCCTGCAGGGCAGCGGGCGCGCCGGCGGGGGTGACGCTCGCCCCCGCGCCCGCGGGCGCCCGGAGGTCCCGCGCAGGCTCGGAGGACGATGAGGCCCGCGCGCGGCGCAGCGGCGCGCTGACGATCGCGAGCACGAGCCCGACGAGCACGAGCGTGAGCAGCGCGATCAGGAGACCCACGCGGCCATCGCTTAGACGTTCGCCCGGCCGGCACGCCGCTCAGGCGCGCGCAAGGCCGCCTACGGAGCGTGCACGCGAACGCGCCGCCACCCGCCGGCGGACCGCGCTCGGGGCGGGCCAGATCGCGATCAGCGCGCCCCCCACCACGATCAGGCCGCCGACCCAGATCCACATCACGAGCGGCGAGACGAGCAGGTTGAACTCCGCCGGCGGCGGGTGTTTGAGGTATTCGCGCGCCAGGTAGGCGACCGCGACGATTCCGTCTTCGGGCGGCAGCGTCTTGTCGCCGACGGTCACGATCCGCTTCAGGGCAGGAGTTTCGATGTCGGGCTCGATCGCCGTCCAGACGTTGCGGGTGACCCCCACGTTCATCGCGATGTGGCTCACGGGCTGCCCTCCGATCAGGCTGCCGACGCTGCCCTGGCTGGCTTCATCGGATGAGTAGAAGCCCTCGCTCGGTTCGAGTGTGGCTACGTGACGGGCGGGCGCGCGGGATTCCGTCACCTCGAGCACCGCGCCGAGGCTGAGCGTAGAGCCGGTGTGGGCGGTGTCGAACTTCGGCGTGAGCGTAGCCGTCGGGCGCACGTAGCGGACCTCATAGGAGCCGACGCGCGCGGACTGCCCCGGCGAGAGCTGCAGCTCCTTGGTGTGCTGGAAGGACGAGGACGCGGCCACGCCGATGAACAGCACGGCCATGCCGACGTGGACGATGTAGCCGCCGTAGCGCCTGCGGTTGCGACGCACGAGCGCGACCAGCGCCAGCGGCGCCGGCTCGGCCGCCATCGCGCGCCGCGCGCGCGTGCCGCGGAAGAACTCCTGTCCGATGCTCGCTATCGCGAACGCCGCGCAGCAGAACATCGCGAGCGCCAGCGGCTTGGAGGTGACGCCGGGCGGGAATCCGCTCAGCAGCAGCACGAGCGTGAGCAGCGCGCACGCGATCGGCACGAGGAAGTTTCGCCGGGCGTTCGCGAGCGTCGCGCGCCGCCAGGCGATCACCGGCCCGATGCCGCTGAGCAGCACCAGCACGAGCGCCAGCGGCACCGTGTAGCGGTCGAACCACGGCGGCCCGACGGACGCTTCCCGGCCGGTCAGCGCCTCGGAGATCAGCGGGAAGTAGGTGCCCCAGATGATCACGAACACCAGGCCGACGAGCACCAGGTTGTTGAGCAGGAACATCGACTCGCGCGAGAGCAGCGAGTCCAGGCGATGCTCGGAGCGCAGCATCTCCCGGCGCGAGACGACGAGGTAGATCGAGCCGCCGATCAGCGCGCCGATCAGGATCACGAACGGGACACCGAGCGTGTGGCCCCCGAACGCGTGGATCGAGTCGAGGATGCCGCTGCGCACGAGAAACGTGCCCATGATCGCGAGCGTGCCGGTGGCCAGCACCAGCGAGACGTTCCAGACCTTCAGCATCCCCCGCTTCTCCTGGATCATCAGCGAGTGCAGGAACGCGGTGCCCGTCAGCCACGGCAGCAGCGCGGCGTTCTCGACCGCGTCCCAGCCCCAGTAGCCGCCCCAGCCGAGCTCGGAGTAGGACCACAGCGCGCCGAGCATGATCCCGGCCCCAAGGAACAGCCAGGCGGCGAACGCGAAGCGGCGGATCGCCCTGATCCATTCGGCGTCGACCCTGCGCGCCAGCAGCGCGCCCATCCCGAACGCCAGCGGGATCGTGCACAACGTGTAGCCCGAATAGAGCATCGGCGGGTGGATCATCATCGTCGGGAAGCGCAACAGCGGATCGAGCCCGACGCCTTCCGGGGGAGCCGGGTCGGTGGTCGCGAAAGGGTTGGCGTAGGCGACCATCAGGAACACGAAGAACGCGCCGAAGCCGAGCATGATCGCGGTCGCGTACGCGGCGACGTCGCGGATCCGCTTGCGCGTCAGGAACAGCGCGAGGCTCGACCACAGCGACATCAGCCACGCCCACACCAGCAGCGAGCCTTCCTGCGAGGACCAGATCGCGGCGGCCTTGTACAGGCCCGGGGTCGTGCGGCTGGAGGTGTCGGCGACGGTGTTGAACGCGAAGTCGTTGCCCAGGAAGGCGATCTCGAGCACCAGCACCGCCACGCTGATGACGCCCGCGAACGCGTACACCGAGCGCCGCCCGGAGTCCGCGTACTCCATGCGCCCGCTGCGCACCCCGTACAGCGACGCCCAGATGCCGTACGCGCATACGACGAGCGCGAGCACCAGGCATGCGAAGCCGAAGCCCGCCATCAGCGCCTATGTCCCTGCCGCCCGGTACGCGCCATCGGCAACCGCACTCAGGAGTTCTGATTCTCGCTCGGCGGAGCGGTCTTGTACTTGGAGGGGCACTTGGTGATCAGCGAGTTCTGTTCGCCGACGTAGCGGTCGCCCTGCTTCTGGACAGTCACGATCACCTCACGGCCTTCGCGGAAGGGGTCGGGCACCGTACCCGTGTAGGACAGCGCCACGGCCGTGCTCCCGGTGCGATCCGCGACGGCGAAGTCGAGCACCGCGCCTTCGCGGTGCACCGAGCCCTTGACGACCGTCCCCGTCAGCTGGTAGGCGCGCCCGGGCTGGGCTTCGCGCAGCAGCTGGCTGGGCGTCAGAGCAGGGCTGGCGGCGCTGAAGCTCGTGTAGATCAGCGCGCTGGCAAGGACGACCGCGGCGCCGAGCGCGACGACCAGCCGCACCGTTCGCTTGCGCGAGGGGTTCATCGCCGCGAAGTATCGCAAACGCCCGCTCGCGCCCGCGCAGCCCGCGCCCACGCCGGCGAGCCGGCGCACGCGCGTGCCGGCGAGGAAACCGCGCTTGCACGGCGAAACCTTTTCGCGTGGATGACGTTGTAGGAGGTAAGCCATGAGCAGACCGAGCCTTCTGCGCCCCCGTGGCGAGCCCCGCCACTCCCGCCGGCGCTCTCGCCGTCGCGCCGCGGCGAGCGGCGATCCGACGATCCGGCGCGGCGCGGCGCATGGGGCGTGCGACCCGGACGTGCAGCGCGTGCGAGAGGCGGGCGGGCCCCTCGATCGCGCCTCCTACGCGTGCGCCTGCGGCTATCTGTTCGACGCGTCGGTCTCGACGAGCGTCGTGTGCCCGCACTGCGGCGCCGACCAGGCCTGGTAGGCGTTCGACGCGTCGGCCTCGACGGCGTCGTGCGCACCCGCGCTGCGGCGCCGACCACGCCTGCTCGAGGCACACCGGCGGCGACGGCCGCCAGCCGGTTCCGGAGGGACGCTTGTCAAGCCCGGCGAGGGCCCTCAGCTGATCCGGAGGGACGCTTGTCAAGCCCGGCGAGGGCCCTCAGCTGATCCGGAGGGACGCTTGTCAAGCCCGGCGAGGGCCCTCAGCTGATGTGCATCCCTGAGATCGCGCGCGCGATCACCAGCTGCTGGATCTCGGCGGTGCCCTCGAAGATGTCGTAGATCTTGGCGTCCCGGTGCCAGCGCTCGACGGGGAACTCGCGGGTGTAGCCGTTGCCGCCGAGGATCTGGATCGCGCGCTCGGTCACCCACACCGCGACCTCGCCGGCCTTGAGCTTGCTCATCGAGCCCTCTGCGTTCTCGAAGTGCACCTGGTTTTTGCCCATCCACGAAGCGCGCCAGACGAGCAGCCGGGCGGCGTCGACCTCGAGCTTCATGCGCGCCAGCGTGAAGGCGACCGCCTGGTTCTCGATGATCTTCCGGCCGAACTGCTCGCGCTCCTTGGCGTACTCCAGCGCGTACTCGTATGCCGCGCGAGCGATCCCGAGCGCCTGCGCGCCGACCGTCGGGCGCGAGGACTCGAACGTCTGCATCGCCGCCTGGGAGTGGGCTTTCTTGCCCTCGCGCACGCGCGCGAGCCGTTCGTCGAGCTTCTCCTTGCCGCCGAGCACGTTCGCGCCAGGCACCCGGCAGTCGTCGAGGAACACGTCGGCGGTATGCGAGGCGCGCAGGCCGTGCTTGGAGACCTTCGAGCCCTGAGAGATCCCCTTGGCTTCGCTCATCGGCACGACGAACGCGGCGTGCCCGCGGGCGCCGAGCTCGCGATCGACCGACGCGATCACCACGTGCACGTCGGCGATCCCGCCGTTCGTCGCCCACGCCTTCTGCCCGTTCAGCACCCACTCGCCGGCGGCCTCGTCGAACTTCGCGCTCGTGCGAACCGCCGAGACGTCCGAGCCGGCGTTCGGCTCCGAGGCGCAGAACGCCGCAACCTTGACGTCCTCGGCGGTGCCGAAGCAGCGCGGGATCCACTGCCCGATCTGCTCACCCGAGCCCTGGCCGAAGATCGCGGCGACCGCCAGCGCGGTGCCCATGATCGACATGCCGATGCCGGCGTCGCCCCAGAACAGCTCTTCGTTGACGATCGGGAGCGTCAGCCCGGTGGGGTCGGCGAAGAACTGCGCGAGCCCTTCAAAGCCGTACAGCCCGATCTTCGCCGCCTCCTGGATGATCGGCCACGGCGTCTGCTCCTTCTCGTCCCACTCATGCGCCGCCGGGCGGATGACCTCGGCGGCGAAGCCGTGCACCCAGTCGCGGATGTCCTTCTGGTCTTGGGTCAGCGCCAGCGAGAACGTCGCCTCCTGCTCGGCGGCGGCGCCCGCGGCGGGCGCAGCGTCGCCGGCCTCGGTGGCGTCGGGCGCCTCGACGGCGCCAGGGCCGGGGGCGGAGGATGTTGGCGGGGCTGACATCGGTCGAAGCTCTCCTGACTATGCCCGGAACTCTGTCAGCGTAACCAACCGACGGCCGCCGCGCACCCGGTGTTTTTCGCTCCGCCCGGGGCGGCGGTCAGCGGGTCTGCCAGGCTTCCTCGTGGCGCGTCAACGCGAGCACCTCTTTGGGCAGCTTGCCGGCGGCGACGTCCGCCACGGTGACATGCTCGAGCACTTTGCGCAGGTTCGCGCGCAGCGCGATCCACACCTGCTTGAGACTCTCGGCCGACCCTGCGTACTCGACCTCCTCGGGGCGCTGGCCGCGCACTCCCACGAGCGGGCCCTCGACCGCACGGATGATCTGGGCGAGGTTGACCTCCTCGGGGGGCTTGGCCAGCCAGTAGCCGCCCTCCGGTCCGCGCTGGCTGCGCACAATGCCCGAGGAGCGCAGCTGCGTGAGGATGTTCTCGAGGAACGAGACCGGGATGCCCTGCGCCTGTGCGACTTCGTCGACCTTGCGTGGCGCGTCCTGGCCGCTGCCGGCGAGCTCGATCACCGCGCGCACGGCGTAATCGGCCTTGGCAGTGACGTGCATGCGGTGATTCTCACGTATTCGGCGGCGTCCCGGCTTCGTCCCCGACGCCCGCAGCGCCCGTCGAGCATCGACTTAGGCAACCCTAACCGTGTGCTACGGTGCCTGCAGCATCCCGACCTGGAAGATCGGATTTGCGAGCTACGAGCCATTACGAGCCTTGCGTGCGCGGCACCCCGTTGGTCGCGGCGTCGCTGTCTGCGGGCTGCCGCTCGAGCCGCTCTGCGCCCTGCTCCCATGACGCCGCGATCCCCGCACTGGAGCGAGCAGGATGAGCTCCCTGACGGTCAGCGGAGTGTGGAAGGGGTACCCGGCGACGCCGGTGCTGCAGGGCATAGACATCGAGGTGGAGCCGGGGTCGCTGACCGCCGTGCTCGGACTTTCGGGCTGCGGCAAGACCACGCTGCTGCGGGTGCTCGCCGGCTTCGAGCGCCCCGAACGGGGCGAGGTCTCGCTCGCCGGCAGGACACTCGACGACCGGCGCGCGCACGTACCGCCAGAGCGGCGCAGCGTCGGCTACGTGCCCCAGGAGGGAGCGCTGTTCCCGCACCTCAGCGTGCGCGAGAACGTCGGCTTCGGCCTCTCGCGTCGCGAGCGCCGCGGCGAGGCCGTGGACAACCTGCTCGAGATGGTCGGGATCGCGCCGCTCGCACGCCGGCTTCCACACGAGCTCTCCGGGGGCGAGCAGCAGCGCGTCGCGCTCGCGCGAGCGCTGGCGCGCCGCCCGCAGGCGCTGCTGCTCGACGAGCCGTTCTCCTCGCTGGACGCATCGCTGCGCGGGCGCGTGCGCGAGGAGGTTCAAGCGCTGCTGCGCGAGCAGGGGGTGACGACCGTGCTCGTCACCCACGATCAGGAGGAGGCGCTGTCGCTCGCCGACGTCGTGGCCGTCCTGCGGGACGGGCGCATCGTCCAGCGTGCCGCACCCGCGGAGCTCTACGAGCGCCCGGCGGACGAGCGCCTGGCGCGCTTCCTCGGGGCAGTCAACGTGATCGACGCTCGGTTCGAGCGCGGTTGGGCGCTGACCGGCCTCGGCATGCTCGAGCTGCGCCTCGCACCCGACGCCGGTGGCGCGCACGCGAGCTTTGCCCAGCATGCGGGGACCGTGATGGTCCGTCCCGAGCAGCTGGATGTGCGCCGCCGCGATCAAGCTGGGCCGGACGAGCGCGCCGCGCCGGGCGTCCGTGGGCGGATCGAGCAGTGCCGCTACTACGGCCACGACGCGCTCCTGCACATCCGCCCGGAGTCGCCGGGCGACGGCGAGCTGCTGCTCGCGCGGGTCCACGGCGAGCACGCGCTGCCGGTCGGCGCGCCGGTGACCGTCGCTGCCCACGGCCCGGTCACGGAGCTCCGGTGAGCAACGTGCCCGGTCGCGGTATTAGGGTGCCCTAAGCAATGTTCCGCTCCGCGGTCCCAGTGCTCGCGATGGTGCTCACCCCGGCGCTGCTCGGAGCCTGCGGATCGTCCTCCTCGGCACCGTCGAGCGCCGACGTCAAGCAGGTCTGCAAGCAGATCGAAGCGGTGCTCAGCGACGGCCCTGAACCCGCCGCTGACCCGGTGGGCTACGCGCAGGCCCAAGTCCTGCCCCTGCGCCAGATCCGCACGCCGGATCGAAAGCTGCAAGCGGCCATCGACAGCCTGGCGGGCGCCTACCAGGCGGTCTCCGCCGCCGGCCGGGTCGACCACGCCGGCGAAGCCGCCGTGAAGGGCGCAGCCCACAGGGTGAATGCCATCTGCCCAGGAGCGGCATCGTGATCGCCAGGCTCAAGGCGCGCGGCGCGGGCTTGCGGATGGCGGCGCTGACGCTCGTGGCGCTCACGCTGCTCAGCGGCTGCGGGAGCTCCGGCGGCAGCTCGATCACGCTCTACAACGGTCAGCACGAGCAGACGACCGACGCGCTCGTTGCCGGCTTTGAAAAGGCGACGGGCATCGCGGTGAACGTGCGCAGCGACGACGAGGACACCCTTACGGATGAGATCGTGACCGAGGGCCCCAACTCCCCCGCCGACGTCATCTACACCGAGAACTCGCCCGCCCTCGAGTATCTGCAGGGCAAGGGTCTGCTCGCTCCGGTCGAGCCGTCGACGCTCGCGCACACGCCCAGCAAGTACGACTCGCCGCAGGGCGACTGGGTGGGCGTCTCGGCTCGGGTCAGCGTGCTCATCTACAACCCCAGCCTGATCAGCGCGAGCCAGCTTCCGCGCACGGTGCTGGCGCTGGCCAGCCCCGAGTACAGGGGCAAGCTCGCGTTCGCTGCCGGCGAGACGGACTTCCAGCCGATCGTCACCTCGGTGGTGCGCTCCTACGGTGAAGCAACCGCGCTGAAATGGCTGCGCGGCATCGGCGAAAACGCGGGCAGTCACATCTATCCCGACAACGAGACGATCGCGGACGAGGTGAACCGCGGGGCGGTGGCCTTCGGCGTCGTCAACCAGTACTACTGGTATCGGATGCGCGCCGAGCTGGGCGCGTCGAACGTGCACTCGCGGATCGCGTACTTCGCGGCGGGCGACCCCGGCTACGTGATCGACGTATCCGGGGCGGGGATCCTCAAGTCCTCCGCGCACAAGGCCGCGGCCCAGAAGTTCCTCGCATACCTTGTCAGCAAGCAGGGCCAGGAGATCATCGCCCACTCGATCAGCTTTGAGTATCCGATTGCATCCGGGGTCAGCACCGCGGCGCCGGAGACTCCGTTTGCGCGGCTGCGGCCGAGCCCGATCACGATTCCCGAGCTCGGCGACGGGTCGACGGCGATCGCGCTCCTGCGCAAGGCCGGACTGCTATGACACGCGGCCGGTGAGCTGAGCGCTGGGGATGGCGAGCTCGGCGCCGAGGACCGCCGCAGCGCGGCACGACCGGGCCGGATCGGCGCGGGTGCGCCGCGCCCGTCGACCATGGGAGCTGATCACGCTGAGCGCGGCCGTGAGCGCGGTGCTGGCGCTGCCGCTCGTGTTTTTGCTGATCGAGGCGCACGGCGAAGGGACCTCGACGATCGTCCACCTCGTCTTCCGCCCGCTGACGGCGCGGCTGCTGTGGAACACGGTCCGTCTGACCGTCGTCGTGACCGCGCTGTGCGCCGTGATCGGCACCGCCGCCGCATGGTTCATCGAGCGCACCGACCTGCCGGGCCGGCGAGTGTGGGCGGTGCTCGTGGTCGTGCCGCTCGCGATCCCCGACTTCGTGGTGAGCTTCGGCTGGGCCTCGCTCAGCACCTGGGTCGAGGGCTTCCGCGGCGCGGTGCTCGTGATGACGCTCGCGGTCTACCCACTCGTGTACCTGCCCGTCGCCGCCAGCTTCCGCCGCGCTGACCCCGGCCAGGAGGAGGCGGCGCGCAGCCTCGGTGTCGGTCGCGTGCGAACGTTCTGGCGGATCACGCTCGGGCAGGCCCGGGTTGCGATCCTCGGCGGCTGCCTGCTCGTCACGCTCGTGCTCCTCGCCGAGTACGGCGCGTTCGAGATCCTCGGCTATCAGACGTTCACGACCGAGATATTCACCGAGTTCAACGTCTCGTTCAACGTGCTCGCGGCCTGCGCGCTCGCGCTCGTGCTCGTGCTCGTCAGCCTGGCGGTGCTCTTCGGTGAGAGGCTCGCCCGGGGGAGGGGTCGGGTCAGCAGGTCGGGGCCGCTGGCCCAGCGGGTCGCGTACCCGCAGCGGCTGGGACGCGCCAAGCCGGTCGTGCTCGCCGGCTTCGCAGCGCTCGTCGGGCTGGCGCTCGGCGTCCCGGTCGGCGCCTGCGTCTACTGGATGCTCGAGGCCGGACACGCTTTCCTCACGGGGGTCTCGCTCGCGGACGCGGCCTGGCACACCGCTCTGTACAGCGGGCTCGCCGCCGCGCTGGCCACGGTCATGGCGCTGCCGGTGGCGCTGCTGAGCGTCCGTCACGAAGGGCGGGTCTACCAGTTGCTCGAGCGCAGCACATACCTCGTGCTCGCGATGCCCGGCGTGGTGATCGCGCTCGCGTTCTCCTACTTCACCGAGCGCTACGCCGACGGCTTCCTATACCAGAGCGCTCCGCTGCTCGTGATCGCGTACGCCGTCCTGTTCTTCCCGCTCGCGCTCGTCGGCGTGAAGGCGTCCGTCGCGCAGGCGCCGGTGCGCCTCGACGAGGTCGCGCGCTCGCTCGGCGAGCGACGGTTGGCGGTCCTGCGGCGGGTGACGCTGCCGCTCGTCGGCCCAGGCCTGGCGGCCGCCTTCTGCCTGGTGTTCCTCTCGGCGGTGACCGAGCTCACGGCCACGCTGATCCTGATCCCGACCGGCGTGCAAACGCTCGCGACCCAGTTTTGGGCCTACCAGCAAAACCTCGCCTACGGACAGGCCGCGCCGTTCGCGCTCGCGATCATCGCCGTGGCCGCCGTGCCGAGCTATGTGCTCGGCCGCTTCTTCGACCGGCTGCCGGCACGGGCTCGCTGATCCTCGGCGATGCCACGGCCGTCAGTTGATCTGCACGGCGAACGAGCCGCGCAGCGGGCGTCCGGCGCCGTCAGCGCCACTGATGTCGAAGTCCCACACGCCGCGCGTGAGCCGGACTTCGGCGATGTCGTGGCCGGTGCCGGCGACGTAGACGTTGACCTTGGCGCGCGCGCCGGTCGCGGAGATCGCCCGCATCGAGATCGAGCGATACGGCACCCGGGCGCTCGTCGCGCCCTCCAGGTAGAGATGCACGTTCACGATGCCCGGCCGCAGCGGCACGGCGTAGACCTCGAGCGTCTCGCCCGCCGGCTCGGCCAGGGTCATCGAGGCGCTGCGCGGCACCGCGAAGGAGTCGGGGGCTGCGAGCACTAGGCCGCCGAGCAGCGCGGCCGGGACGGTGGCGGCCGCGGCGATGCTCGCCAGCCGCCGGGCGCGGCTGCGCACGGGGGTTGGGCGCCCGGGTGCGCCGAAGCGCCGCAGACGCAGGCTGTTGCTGACGACGGTGATGCTGGAGACGCCCATTGCCACGGCGGCCAACGCGGGGCTGAGCAGCCCGGTCATGGCCAGCGGCAGTGCGATCAGGTTGTAGCCGAACGCCCAGCCGAGGTTCTGCAGGACGATCGTGTAGGTCTCGCGCGCGAGCCGCAGGGCCCGCGCCACGCCGCGCAGGTCGCCGGAGAGCACGCTGATGTCGGCCGCCTCGATCGCAGCGCCCACGCCCGTGCCCATCGCGATCCCCAGGTCGGCCTGGGCGAGCGCGGCCGCGTCGTTGACGCCGTCGCCGACCATCCCCACCTTGTGGCCCTCGCGCTGCAGGCGCGCGATCTCCGCGAGCTTCGCTTCGGGGGTGACTTCCGCGAGCACGCGCTCGATCCCGACCTGCGCGGCGACGGCCCTGGCGGCGCGGGCGTTGTCGCCCGTCAGCAGCTCGACCTCGAGGTCCATGCGGCGCAGTCCCGCGATCGCCGCGGACGCCTCCGGCTTGACGCTGTCCGACAGGGCGATCGCGCCGATCACCCGCCCATGAGCTCCCCGTGCGAGGTCGCGCTCGATCACGACCGCGGTGCGCCCCTGCGCCTCCCAGCTGTCGAGCACGCGAGCCAGCAGCGGAGAGTCCTCGGGCGCGCTCGCGCGCCCGACCCACACGCGCGCGCCCTGCACCAGCGCGTGCACGCCGCGGCCGGAGATCGAGCGGAACTCTGCCGCGCGCGCGAGCTCCAGACCGCGCTCACGTGCGGCGTCGACGATCGCGAGCGCGACCGGGTGCTCGGAGCCGGCCTCCGCGCTCGCGGCGAGCGCGAGCACGCGCTCGCGATCCTCGCCCGGGGCCGCCCACACCTCGGCGAGCGCCAGCTCGCCGGTGGTGATCGTGCCGGTCTTGTCGAGCACGATCGTGTCGAGGTCCTGGCTGCGCTCGAGGATCTCCGCGCTGCGGATCAGCAGCCCCAGGCTGGCGCCGCGGCCGGTGCCGACGAGGATCGCCACTGGCGTCGCCAGGCCGAGCGCACACGGGCACGCGACGATCAGCACGGCGATCGTCGCGTCCACGCCGCGCTGCAGGTGCATCGAGGCGAACATGCCCTCGAGCCCCGTTCCCGTGAGGACCCACGCGAGCGCGGTGAGCGCCGCGAGCACGATCACCGCCGGCACGAACACGCGCGCGATGTCGTCGGCGAGCCGCTGGACCCTGGGCTTGGACGCCTGGGCCCGCTCTACGAGCGCGACCAGCTGCGAGAGCGCGGTGTCGGCGCCGACCGCCGTTGCGCGCGCGAGCAGCACCCCGTCGAGGTTCACCGTCGCGCCCGTCACGAGGGCGCCCGCCTGCTTCTCGACCGGCAGCGACTCGCCCGTGAGCATCGACTCGTCGACGGCGGAGGCGCCGTCGATCACGATCCCGTCGACCGGCACGCGGTCGCCGGGGCGCACGCGGAACACGTCGCCTCGGCGCAGCTCCTCGACCGCGACCATGCGCTCGGGCGCCCGCGGGTCGATCTCCGATCGGTCTTCGCAGTCGACCAGCCGCGCCTGCTTGGCGCCGAGCTGCGCGAGCTCGCGCACCGCGCGCCCCGAGCGGCTGCGCGCCTTCGCCTCGCACCAGCGCGCGATCAGCAGCGCGGCGATGATGATCGCGCCCATCTCGTAATCGAGCGGCATGTCGAACTTGGCGACGGGCACGCCGTGCTCGTACACGGCGTCGGCGCTCAGCAGCGTCACGCTGGAGTACACGAAGCTCGCGAGCGTGCTGAGCGCGATCAGCGTGTCCATGTTCGTCGAGCGGGCGCGGGCGCGCGTCCAGGCCGAGCGCAGAAACGGCGCGGCGCACCAGAACTGGACCGGGACGGCGAGCGCCGCGGTGATCCAGCGCGCGGCGATGTCGTGGGGCTGGGCGTAGCTGAGGACGGCGATCGCGCCGGCCAGCGGCACCGCGAGCGCGATCCGTCGCAGCAGGTCGGCCTGTTCGCGCGCCTCCTCGCGTTCAAGCTGGGCGAGCAGGCGGGCCTGCTCGCGTGCGCTCAGTGGCGAGGCGTCGTAGCCGGCGCGGCGCACCGCGGCGATCAGCCGCGCGGTGTCCGGCGCCCCCGGCTCGAGCTCGACCGTAGCGCGCCCCGTGGCGAGGTTGACCAGCGCCTCGCTCACCCCCGGCTCGGCGCCCAAGGCCCGCTGCACCCGCGCGGCGCACGAGCTGCAGCTCATTCCCGCGACTTCCAGCTCCACCCGCTCGCCTGCGGCGGCTGGCTCCACCGGAACGGCCGGCTCTGCGATTTGGCTGGTGTTCATTGCGTTCAGACCCAGCCTCAAGATAGCGGCGAGGCGCGCGCCGGGAGTCCGGAAGAATGGTGCGATGTCCGCCGAGCAGACGCTCCCGCGCCCGTACCGGCGCTCGCTCGCGCCCGCGGCGCTCGTCTGCGCATCGGCGCTTGCGCTCTCGGGCTGCGGCGCGAGCAGCGCGCCGCAGGTGACCGCGCCGAGCGACGGCTCGTCGAGCACGAGCGTGCCGGCCTACGTCGAGCAGCCGTTCAGCCACGAGCAGCAGCTCGTCGAGCGGGGCGCCCATCTGATCGTGACCGACGGATGCTCGGCGTGTCACCTTGGCGCCGGCGCACGCCGCGAGGCCCCGAGCTTCCTGAGCTTCGCCGGCCACCGCGTGCGGCTCAACGACGGGCGCAGCGTGCTGGTGAACGAACGCTTCATGCGCGAAGGCCTGCTCGACCCGACGGCCAACGAGATCGCCGGCTATGACTCGGCTCCGATGCTCGCTGCCGTCGCCCGCCTTCAGCTTGCGAGCCATCCCGCGCAACTCGCCGCGCTGGCGGCGTTCATCGAGCAGATCGGTCCCGAAACCGAATAGCGCTCGCGCGCGGCGCGGCGCGATCAGCGGCGCTCGTGCCCGGGCCGGAATCAGCCGCGCGGCCCCCCGGCCCGGGCCGCCGCCGCAATCGCTACCGTCGAGCGCGAGTGCTGAGCGATGGATCTCCAGTCCGTGCACGCACGCGGTGAGCAGCGCCGGCGGGCGGTCCGCCGTCGTCGTCGTCGCGTCGCCGTCGCGTCGCTGGGCGCGCTCGCGCTGGTGGTCGTGGCGGCGGTCGTGCTGGGCGACCGCGGCCCGGGCTCCGGCACGCACGCCCGCTCGAACGGGGCGCGCGCGGGCGCCGACAGAGCACGCGCTTCGAGCGCCGCGAGCCAGGGCACGGGAACGGGCGCACAGGCGAGCGCGAGAGTCGGTCCGCCCGGCACGGAACCCGTGCCGATCCTCATGTACCACGTGATCGCCGCGCCGCCCGCCGGCGCTCCGTTCCCGGGGCTGTATGTCGAACCGCCGGAGTTCGCGGAACAGATGCAGGCGCTGAAGGGCGCGGGCTGGCATGCGGTGACGCTCGATCAGGTCGAGGCGTACTGGCGCCGCGGGGTGCCGCTCGGCGCCGGCAAACCGGTGGTGATCAGCTTCGATAACGGCTACAACTCGCAGTACACACATGCGCTGCCGGTGCTGCGCCGGCTGGGCTGGGTGGGCGTTGAGAACCTGCAGCTGACCGGGCTCCCGCCCTCGCAGGGCGGCCTCGGCGAAGGCCAGATCAGGGGGCTGCTCGCGGCGGGCTGGGAGCTCGACACGCAGGGCATCAGCCACGCTGCGCTGATCACGCTCGACGCCGAACAGCTGCACTACCAGGTGGCCGTCGCGCGCGCGAGCCTCCAGCGGCGCTACCACGTGCCCGTGAACTGGTTCTGCTACCCCTCCGGGCAGTATGACCCCACGGTCGAAGCCGCGGTCAGGGCGGCCGGCTTCACCGGATCGACGACCGTCGTGCCCGGCTGGGCGCATCCGGGCGAAGACCCCTATCGCCTGCACCGCGTGCGCGTGCTCGGCGGCACGAGCGGCCAGCAGCTGCTCGAACTGCTGGCCGGCACCCGCGAAGACCCGCCCGCCGCGGCCTCCTACACCGCCTAGAGGAAACCGCCGGCAGACGCCGCGGCCCTGCTTCGTGCGACGCCGCCGCGCGGCCGGGACGCCGTGGCGCGCTCAGCGCGCACGTCAGATCATGCGCGGGTCGACGAACACGTCGTCGATGCGCGAGCCGCCGCCGAGCGCGGTGAAGCGCAGCGCGACCTGGGCGGTGCCGCCGGAGAGCGCACCGGTGACGATCGAGCCGGTGAGCATCGGCGGCGTCGGTTGCCACTGACTGCTGCCCGCGATGACTCCCAGCGGCAGCACGACGGTCCCGAGCGCCGTCTGGGAGACGACCTGCACGATCACGCTCGACAGCAGGCCTTCGTTGCGCGCGAACAGGCGGAACGTCGGGTAGGCGGCGGTCACGCACGTGAAGGGCGACTGCGCGGAGGCGCCGGCGGGAAGCTCCAGCGAGTGGGCGCCTACCGAGCCGTCCACTTCGTAGGGCTCGCCGCCGGCGACGCGCTGGGCGCCGCCGCTCAAGCTCCAGCCCGCGAGCGAGCCTTCGAAGTCGCCGCCGGGCACGAGCTCGTAGCTGTTGGAATCCCCCCACCTGAGGAACGGCTGGGTGAGCGTCGCGTCGTTGCAGGTCGCGGTGGAGATCAGAGCGGCCTGCGCCGAGCTGGCGAGCGCCGCGGCGGGCAGGATCGCGATCAGCGCGAGTGCCGCGGTCAGCGTCAGCCCTCGCCGCACGCGTAGCGGGAGCCTGAGCGGGACCGTGGATGTGAGCGACGGGAGCATTTCAGCCTCCAAGCGGTTTGCCGGCGGCTGAGCCGTCTCGTCGGTGCGAGACCTCTGGCTTTGCGTCCCCCCCTCGCGGAGGGTTTGCCTTTTTCAGACGGGTCGGGGTCACTGGCAGCATCGGAGGCCGTCACGCAAACGGCAAGTCGAGCGGACGGCTGTATTAGAGCGAGGGTCGCGCTACCGCGGGTAAGTTCCAAAGATTTGACTTCGTCCCGCCAAAGGCATGATACTTGCGTAAAATCCTTGGCTGCCTGCGGATTCGTGACGATACGCGAGCGAGAGCCTGTGTCCGCTCACGCCTTCACCGAATCCGAACGCGTGCGCGCATCCTTCGCCGACCGCAAACAGCGGGTGGCCGATGCGAAGCGTCGCAACGCGCTGCTCGTCGGCGGCGGCTTCCTCGTGGCGGCGCTCGCGCTCGGGCTGTTCGCCAGCCCCGAGCGAGGGCTGTCCTTGCCGCTCGCCGTGATGTACGTGCTCGCGCTCGCGCTGAGCTGTCACGTGCGCATCGACATCGGAGCCGGCTTCACGCTGCCGACCCAGGCGTTGTTCGTGCCGATGTTGTTCGCGCTGCCGCTGACGCTCGTGGCGCCGCTGCTCGCGCTGTCGCTTGCGCTCGCCGCGATGCCCGCGGTCATCGCCGGACGCGTGCCGCCCAGCCGCCTGCTCGTGATCCCGGGCAACAGCTGGTTCGCGCTCGGGCCGGCGCTCGTGCTGGCGCTCGCGCACGACAGCCGCCCGGATGGCGATTGGGGCGTGCTCGCGCTCGCGCTCAGCGCCCAGCTGACACTCGACTTCGCGGTGAACGCCGTGCGTGAGCGTACACGCAAGCTCGCCTCGATCCGCGAGCTGGCGCTCGAGATGCGCGAGGTGTACCTGATCGACCTGGCGCTCACGGCGCTCGGGCTGACGGCAGCGATCGCGAGCATCGGGCGACCGTGGGCGGTGCTGCTGATCGTGCCGCTGTTCGGTGTGCTGCGCTGGTTCTCGAAGGAGCGTCACGCGCGCCTCGAGCAGCTGATCGAGCTGAACGACGCATATCGGGGCACGGCGCTGCTGCTCGGCGACGTCGTCGAGGCAGACGACACGTACACGGGCGCGCACTGCAAGGACGTCGTGCGCCTGGCGCTCGATGTCGCGCGCGAGCTGGAGTTCGACCTGGAGGAGCAGCGCGTGGTCGAGTTCGGGGCGCTGCTGCACGACATCGGCAAGATCGCGGTGCCCAAGGCGATCGTCAACAAGCCCGGCAAGCTCGACCCCCGTGAGTGGGAGATCATCAAGACCCACACCGTCGAGGGCCAGCGAATGCTCGAGCGGGTCGGCGGCTTCATGGGCAACGTCGGGCAGATCGTGCGCTGCCACCACGAGCGCTGGGACGGCAGCGGCTACCCCGACGGCCTGCGCGAGCACGAGATCCCGCTGGCGGCACGGATCGTCTCGTGCTGCGACGCGTTCAATGCGATGACGACCGACCGCCCCTACCGGCGTGCGATGCCGGACTCGGCGGCGCTCGCCGAGCTGCTCGCGCATGCAGGCACGCAGTTCGATCCGCTGGTGGTCGCGGCGCTGCGGCGCGTGATCCTCGGCCGCCACGGAGGCGGTGACGACGGCGGTCACAGTGTGGGCGCGCCGGCTGGCGCGAGCCCGCTCGGTGGCCTCGCGGCCTGAGGCGTCGGCTTTTGCGGATGCGGGTGGCCGGCCACTCGCGCGGTCAAGCGACCGAACCTCGCCGAGCGCCGATGACGGCGCGCGGCGGTCATAGACACCCGCTGACTATCGTCTGCGGATGCTCTAGCGTGCTCCCCGCCGTACAGGCTTGGTGCGCCGCAGTGGTCGGTAGCCGTGCGGGCGTGCCAGGGCCTGGCCGGCGATACGACGCGCGGGGTTCCCCGAGTAGGTAGCAGTGCCCCGCGTGCCGTGCGTGAGGACCCGGAGCTGGTCGAGCCGGGTCCTCATTGCACCGGCGGCTCGCATCGCGGGCTCGCCCCGGCTCACGGGCTCCAGCGAACCATCTCCAGCAGGACCTCGAAGGCATCCGGGTCTTTGGGCAGGTCGGCGAGCGCGGCCGCGACCTCGACCGCCCGCGCGACCGTCGCCGCCGGCGTCTCGCTGATCCACCGAGCCAGCCAGCGCAGCGCGTAGGCGTCGTACTCGACGGCGCTCTCGCCGGCCACGAGCGGCAGCAGCCTGAGCGCGACGCCGAGTGGGATCGGATGGCCTTTTTCGCGGGCGTAGTCCTTGCTGAGCGCGACGGCCATCCGCAAATCGCCGCGGCCGGCCTCGTGTTCGATCTCGCGCAGTGGCCGGAAGGGAGGGTTGCCCATGGCGAACATATGTTCGCATAGACCTCCACGGGCCGCCGGCGCAGGCGCGCTGCGCCCGCGCCGCCAAGGCTCTAGACGGTGCGCAGGAGGGCGGGGCGAGAGCTCGGCTGGGGAGCCGCGCGGCGCAGGCGCGAGCTGTTCCAGACGACGAAGCTCGATGACAGCGCCATCGCCCCCCCGGCGATCAGCGGGTCGAGCAGGCCGAGGGCGGCGAGCGGCAGGGCGACGACGTTGTACAGGAAGGCCCACGCGAGGTTGCCGCGGATCGTTCCCAACGTCCTGCGCGCGAGGCCGATCGCGGTCGCCACCACGCACAGGTCATCGCGCATGATGATCAGCTCGGCGGCGTTGATCGCGACGTCCGTGCCGGAGCCGACGGCCAGGCCGAGGTCGGCCGCCGCGAGCGCCGGGGCGTCGTTCACGCCGTCCCCGACCATCGCCACGCGATGGCCCTCGCGTTGCAGGCGCCGGATGATCTCGACCTTGCTCGCGGGCAGCGCGGCGGCGATCACCCCGTCGATCCCGAGCGACGCGGCGACGGCGCTCGCGGTCGTCTCGTTGTCGCCGGTCACGAGCAGGCAGCGCAGACCGAGTCCTTGCAGCTGGCGGACCGCCGGCGCGGCCGACGGACGGATCGCGTCGGCGAGCGCGAGCGCGCCGATCACCCGCCGCTCCCGGCAGACCATGACGACCGTGCGCCCGCTCGCCTCCCACGCGGCGCAGCGCGCCGCAAGCTCGGGAGCGGGCGCGGCCAGCGGCCCGGCGCGATCGGGAAGGCCCGCAACCGGGGCGCCACCGGCGCCGAAGCGTCCGACGTAGACCTCTTGCCCTTCGACGATCCCCCGCGCGCCGATGCCCGGGAGCGCGCGGAACGACTCGACCCCTGGCAGATCGCCGTACCAGTGCTCGGCGACCTGCGCGATCGCGTGCGCGATCGGGTGCTCGGAAGCGCGCTCGACGGCCCCGGCCAGCCGCAGCAGCGTGCGCTGCTCGACGCCCGCGACCGTCTCGCAGTCGGCGAGCGTCATGCGGCCCTCGGTGAGCGTGCCGGTCTTGTCGAGCACGACGACGTCGACCTGGCGCGAGGCCTCGAGCGCGCGGTAGCCCTTGAAGAAGATCCCCAGGCGCGCGCCCGCCCAGGAGGCGACGAGCAAGGCGGCGGGGGTTGCCAGGCCGAGCGCGCACGGACACGCGATGATCAGCACCGAGAGGGCGGCGCTGAACGCGACCGCGTCGGGGTTGCCGCTGAGCCGCCATGCCAGCAGCGTGCCGAGGGCGATCACCAGCACGGCGGGGACGAATACGCTCGAGATCCGGTCGGCCAGCCGCTGGACGGCCGCCTTCTCGTTCTGCGCACGCTCGACCAGCCGCATCATCTGGCCGAGCTGCGTGTGCGCGCCTACGCTGCTCGCCTGCACCACCAGGCGCCCGCTCAGCGAGACCGTGCCACCGAGCACCGTCTCGCCGGGGCCGACGTCGACGGGCTGGGACTCGCCGGTCATCACGCTGCGGTCGATCGCCGAGCGTCCCGCGAGCACGCGCCCGTCGGCGGCGAGCGTCTCGCCCGGGCGCACGACGAAGCGATCGCCGACCAGCAGCTCGGCGATCGGGCGGCGCTGCTCGCCGCCGGCGGCGTCGAGCACGCTGACCTCGCGGGCGGTCAGGGCGGCGAGCGCGCGCAGCGCGTTGCCGGAGCGCCGCTTGGACCATGCCTCGAAGTAGCGCCCGGCGAGCAGGAAGGTCGTCACGCCGGCGGGCACGTCCAGGTAGATGCCCCCGCCGGAGCGGTGCGCGAGCCCGAGCAGGGCCGCGCTGTGGGCGCCGGCGTCGAGCACGAACATCGAGTACAGCGACCAGCCGGTCGAGGCGAGGATCCCGAGCGAGACGAGCGTGTCCATCGTGGTCGCGCGGTGCCGCGCGCTGCGGATCGCCGCCTCGTAGAACGGCCATGCGGCCCACGTGACGACAGGGGCGGCGAGCCCGACCATCAGCCACTGCCAGCCGTCGAAGCGCAGCGACGGATAGATCGAGAAGAAGATCGACGCGTCGCACAAGGGCATGAACAGCGTGGCCGCCAGCAGCAGCCGCCGGCGCAGCGAGCGCACGCGCCGCTCCAGCTGCGCGGCGCCCGGCTGCGAGTCGGCGCCGAGCAGCTCGGCGGTGTAGCCGGCGGAGGCGACCTGGTCGAGCAGCCGGCGCAGCGACACATCGCGATCGAGCACGACCGTGGCGCGCTCGGCCGCATAGTTGACGTGCGCCTCCACGCCCTCGAGCGCGTTCAGGCTGCGCTCGACGCGCGCGGCGCAGGCGCCGCAGGTCATGCCGGCGATACCCAGCGAGAGCTCCTCCGCGGTGGCCAGCGGCGGCGGCGTGTCGAGGGTCGAGGGCGTCGTGACGGTCAGCGGAGCGATGGCGGGTCGGTGCGTGGTCGGCGCGAGGCCGCTGCCGGGGCTGCGGTCGCGCGTATGACGCGCATGATACGGTCAGCGGCGATCAAGTCGGCGACCCGAGCAGAGAGGTAATGCGCGATGAGCAGCGCTCCCGGTTGGGGTAGTTGGAGCATCGTCCCGCTGTTGTGGCTGGGGCTGGCGGCGGCTGGCGTCTGGTATGTCTCGGCGCTGCGCCGTGTGCGGCGCGTGACCGGCAAGCCGGTCGGCCCGGGCCACTGGCTGTTCTACTTCAGCGGTCTCGGGGTGATCCTGATCGCGCTCGGCTCGCCGCTGAACACGATCGCCGTGCACTGGCTGCTCTCGGCGCACATGATCCAGCACGTGCTGCTCGCGGACATCGCGCCGCCGCTCGTGATCCTCGGCCTGCGCGCGCCGGTTTTGCCGCTTGGCGTTCCCGCCCCGCTGCTCAAGCGGCTCGCCCACCGCGGCGTCCTCGGCCGCGTCTGGGGCGTGGTCACGAAACCATGGGTCGCGCTGCCCGTGTGGTCGGCGACGCTGATCACGTGGTCGCTGCCGCCGGTCTTCGACTACACCGCCCAGCACCAGCTGCTGCACAATTTCGAGCACTTCACGCTGTTCTACACCGGCTTTGCCCTGTGGTGGCTGATCATCACGCCGCTGCCCAGCGAGCGTCGCAACCCGGGCTTCGCGCGCCTGGCCTACATCGGCTTCACGCGCTGCGCGAGCGCCGTGATCTGCGTGCCGCTCACGTTCATGACGACGACGCTGTACCCGCTGTACGTGAGCTTCCCGCGCGGCTACGGAATCTCGGCGATCAACGATCAACAGATCGCGGGCGCATCCGTGTGCCTGCTCGAGTTCCTCGTGTTTGGCATCGCGATGGCCGTCGTGTTCGTCGACAGCCTCAACCGCGAGGAACGCGCGCAGGCGCTGGCCGAGATGGCCGTTTCCCCGCGCTACTAGCCGTACGCGCCGATCGGCGGGCCTTCGTAGGTCAGGCCGGCGGGGCTCACCCAGCGCACCCGCCAACTGACGCCTGGCACACTCGAGCCAAAGCTCCAGTAGCCCAGGCCGTTGGTCTGCGCGGTGCGCAGGACGCGGTAACGCTTGGACCCCCTCGCGCGCACGAGCACCGTCAGTTTCGTGCTTTCCTCGGCGGGGCGCACGAGGCCCCACAAGGAGTAGCCGCGAGCCCGCCTCGTTACCGTCAGCGGCACGGGAAAGCCGTAGAACAGCGGCTTGCGTCGACCGCTCGCCGTTTCGAGACCCGTCTGAAAGCCGGTCCAACCGCCGGGCTTGGACCGCGGGATCGGATCGTCGCGCAGCTCATATTGAGAGAACGCCGCCACCGCCGGGTCTTCCCAGGCGATCCGCTCCGCGATCGCGTCGTACTCGGGCTGCAGCGCGAGCGACACGCCGAGCTGACTGGGCTTAGAAACCGTCCGAAAACTCTTCACGTCGCTTGTAGTCGGTGGTGGCGTCTGCGGTACCAGAGTAGGGCGCAGGCGAGTTGGATGAGTCCCTTGTAGTTGGTGGGGTTCTTGTCGTAGCGGATCAGGAGTGCGCGGCAGCGTTGTAGCCAGGCGATCGTGCGCTCGACGACCCAGCGGCGCGCGGGGTGGGTCTTCTCGCCCCAGTCGTCCTTCTTCTCCTCGCCGATACGCCGGATGTGCGGCACGTACCCGCCCTTGGCGGTGGCCGCCTCGCCGGTCGGGTTGTCATAGCCCTTGTCCAAGCACAGATGCTGTAGGACCTTCCCGGGGTCGGGCCTGGGCACCACGACCGCGTCGATCGTGCGCTCCAGCAGCTTGGTGTCGTGCACGTTCGCGCCGTCGATCTCGACCGCGAGTGGCCCGCCGTGCTGCTCGACCTGCACGCTCTTCTTGGTGCCCATCTTGGCTCTATCAGTGGGGTTCGGGCCGGTCTTCTCGCCACCGAAGCGGCTCTTTCCCATCACCCCATCGACGGCCTGCCACTCCCAGTGGACCTCCCCGAGCTCATCGCACTCCCTGACCAGATACGCCCACAGCTCCTCCAGGAAGCCGTCGGCGGAGAACCGTTGAAACCAGCCATGAACGGTCGAAGAGGCCCCGAAGCACTCGGGTAGCTGGTTCCACTGGCAGCCCGAGCGCAGCCGGAAGATGATGCCGTCAAGAACACGCCGCAGATCGGCCCTCGGACGGCCCGTCGGCGCGGGCGGATAGAAGCAGTCGATGATCGGCTCGATCTCCGCCCAAAGATCGTCCGGCAGCTCCCAGATCGTCGGCAGCGGGCGAGCAGGGGTAGGCTCAGCGGCAGGCAAGGCACACTCCTTTCGACGGGTCGTGTGCCTTGCCGCTTCAACCCAGCTCTACATAACTCCTGCCCGCCTGCCCAGAGTTTTCGGACGGTTTCT
>Ga0335075_10000405_pt1 | contig 78611 bp, 75 predicted proteins | sample Lox_Sample_24_FD_206723 | JGI IMG/M metagenome (GOLD analysis project Ga0335075, IMG submission 206723) | Soil microbial communities from Loxahatchee National Wildlife Refuge, Florida, United States - Lox_Sample_2.4 | ecosystem: Environmental > Terrestrial > Soil > Wetlands | place: USA... | reverse complement strand
AGACGCGTGCTTCTTTGCTCGTGCGCCTTTGTCGGTGGGCGCTCGATTGCCCGGACGCCCCCGCATGCGAAACAACGCGGCCCTGACTACTGTTGGCTTCCCTCACCACTGTTGGCAGTTCCCACGCGGCCTACCAAGATACCCCGGATGATCGCCTTCGCCGAGCTATTGGAACGCCTGGCCTTCACCCCCGCGCGAAACCCAAAGATCGCGTTGCTGAAGCGCTACTTCGCGACCCAGCCGGACCCCGACCGCGGCATCGGCCTCGCCGCCATCACCGGCGAGCTTGCCTTCACCACCGCCAAGCCCGGCCTGATCCGCGAGCTCGCCGCGGCCCGCACCGACCCGGTACTCTTCGAATGGTCCTACGATTACGTCGGCGATCTGGCGGAAACAGTGGCCCTTATGTGGCCCGCCGCTCCCTCCAACGCCCCCACGCCGCGCCTCGCCGAGGTGGTCGAAGCGCTGGAAACCGCACCCAAGGCGGCGCTGCCCGGCCTGGTCGCCGGCTGGCTGGACGCGTCCGATCCATCCACCCGGCTTGCGCTCCTGAAGCTGATCACCGGCGCGTTGCGCGTGGGTGCCAGCGCCCGGCTGGCAAAGATCGCGCTGGCGGAAATCGGCGGCGTCGATCCCGACGAGGTCGAAGAAGTCTGGCACGCCCTCGCACCGCCCTACCTGCCATTGTTCGCCTGGCTCGAGGGCCGCGCCCCGCGCCCCGACCCGGCCGAGCAACCGGTGTTCCGCCCCCCGATGCTGGCGCACCCGCTGGAAGTGACGGACCTCGCGGCGCTGCGTCCGGACGAATGGCGCGCCGAATGGAAATGGGACGGCATCCGCGTGCAACTGGTCGCCACGTCAGCCGGGCGCCGCCTCTTTTCTCGCGGCGCCGACGACATCTCGGCCGCGTTTCCCGAAATCATCGAGGCGATGGATTTCCAGGCCGTGCTGGACGGCGAACTGCTGGTCATGCGCAACGGTCCCCAGGGACCCATCATCGCGCCCTTCGGCGATCTGCAGCAGCGGCTGAATCGCAAGGCCGTGACCGCCAGGATGATGCAGGACTTTCCCGTCGGCATCCGGCTTTACGACATATTGTTCGACGGCGCCGAGGACGTGCGTCCGCTGCCGTTCGATGCACGCCGTGCGCGGCTCGAATCTTGGTACGCCCGTGTCCAACCCTCCCGCATGGATGTGTCGGACCTGATCGGCTTCGGCTCGCTGGATGAACTGGCGGCGCTGCGCGACGGCGCACGCGCAGCTTCGATCGAGGGGCTGATGCTGAAGCGGCGCGATTCCGCGTATGTGCCGGGGCGCGTGAAGGGGCTGTGGTGGAAATGGAAGCGCGATCCGCTGACCATCGATGCGGTGCTGATGTACGCGCAACGCGGCCACGGCAAGCGCAGCAGCTTCTATTCCGATTACACGTTCGGACTGTGGCGGACGGACGGCACGGGCGAGGAAGAACTGGTGCCGGTGGGCAAGGCCTATTTCGGCTTCACCGACCAGGAGTTGGCATTCCTCGATCGCTGGATTCGAAATCACACGACGGCGCGGTTCGGCCCGGTGCGGGAGGTGGAGAAGGCGTTGGTCCTTGAAGTCGCGTTCGATGCGGCCCAGCTTTCGGGCAGGCATAAATCGGGCGTGGCGCTGCGGTTTCCGCGAATCGCACGGATCCGCACCGACAAGCCGGCGGCGGAAGCGGATCGGTTGGAAAGTTTGATGGCGCTGGTGGAAGGCAAGGTCGCCGGCGCAGCGGCAATCGCGCCGTAATGCGCGACGCTGCCCCGCGTGAGCGCCGCCGGCGTCAACCCCGACCGAAGTTTCAATCCTGCTTGGACCGCCTCGCCGTCACTTCGGCCGCGCCGGGATGCGCGCGTTGCGGTTTCGCTGCAAAGCCTGCTGTGCTTCGGCCAAGGACCGGTTTGCCATTGCCTCGAGACCGGCGATCGCGAGTTGTTGCTCGTTGACCGCCCGTTCCTGGCCGTCGCCGACCCGCTTTACCCGGTACTGCCAGACATTGGCCATCGCAGGGAGTGCACGTGCGATCGTATAAACATCGGCAGGGCTCTCGTTCGTGTAACTGTCCAGGCTCAGGAGAACCCGATCACCGATAGCAAACTTACGCGCTTCCATGGCAATCCTCCGGATGGAAAATCCCCCAACAGCACTGACAAACCGGCGCCCACTGCCCGACGGTCGGTCCAGCCATGCGGAGCAGCCGGACACCGTGGATCATCAGAGCGACAAGGTTGCGGGCGCCATGTTAGGCGATGGGCGCCGCTGGTCCGCCACACGTTGCCGTGCCTCATGTTCAGCCAAGGACGTCTCACCAAGGGTGGCAAGGGTAAAGCTGCTGATGCGCGTCTCCGCCGCAACGGAGGACACCCCCAACACCCCCAAAAGCTTAACCGAACGTAAAACTGCTCCACGGGCCGCGCAACCAATCGTGTCATCCCCAACCGCGGGCGACATGGACCGTGTCGGCTCAGTTAGGCTCATGGAACAGTCGACACTCCTGAAGCAAGTGCACGCATGATTGCTGATTGTTTCAGCCGCTACGTCCCTCGGCCAAGCGCAGATACCCTGCATATGGGGTGCCGTTGCGCCATTACAGCCACTCAACGGCACGAAATTCACCGACAGGTCTTGCCTTTGCGCCGCACCGGTGCGATGTAGAGCGCGGAGTTCCGTGATTGCGTGATTGGCGTTCCGTCCGTTGCCGGACGGCGAGCCCTCCCGGAAAATCTTTTGTAACGCGTTCGCCCCATTGTCGCGCGGGCAGGCGAACACCAGGGCACCGCCTTCGCCGCACAACCGTGCGCAGCGCGTGCCGGAGCATATCACTTCGTGCCATCGAACACATTTGCCACCCTCGGCCTCGCCGAGCCGTTGTTGCGCGCTGTCGAGAACCAGCGCTTCCTTGAACCAACCTCCATCCAGGCGAATGCCATCCCGCCTTTGCTCGCAGGCCGCGATTTGCTCGGTATCGCTCAGACCGGCACCGGCAAGACCGCGGCCTTCGCCCTGCCGATGCTGCAGCACCTGACCGGCCGTCCGGTTCATGCCGGCCGTTTCGCCACGCGCGCCCTCATCCTGGCGCCCACCCGCGAGCTGGCACTGCAGATCGAGGACAGCCTGCGCTGTTTCGCCGGCCAGCAGTCATTGCACATCGTCGCCATCCTCGGCGGCGTCAGCCGCTTCATGCAGGTGCAGCGCATGCGCGGGGGCGCTGACATTGTCGTGGGCACGCCCGGCCGCGTATGCGACCTGATGGCCACCGGCGAGCTGAAGCTGAACCAGGTCAGCCATTTCGTGCTGGACGAGGCTGACCGCATGCTCGATCTTGGCTTCATTCGCGACATCCGCCGGATCGTCGCCGCCCTGCCGCACGAACGGCAATCGGCCTTGTTCTCGGCAACCATGCCGCCCGAAGTTGGCGCGCTGGCGGAAACCCTGCTCCGCAACCCGTTGCGCGTGGATGTCGCGCGCAACGCCCCCGCCGAACTGCCGATCGCGCAGCACGTGCACTTCGTCCAGCCCGCCGCGAAACGGGCGCTGCTGGGCCAATTGCTCGCCGATCCCGCCTTGTCGCGCGTCATCGTGTTCACCCGCACCAAGCGCGGCGCGAACCAGGTCGCCGACGTGCTGGAGACCGGCGGCGTACGCGTGGCCGCGCTGCACGGCAACAAGAGCCAGCCGGCGCGCCAGAAAGCGCTGGAACAATTCCGCACCGGCCGCGCCCGGGTGCTGGTTGCCACCGACATCGCGGCGCGCGGGATCGACGTGACGGGTATTTCCCATGTCATCAATTTCGACTTGCCCGCACAGCCCGAGGACTATGTGCACCGCATTGGCCGCACGGCACGTGCCGGCGCGACCGGCGTGGCCATATCCTTCTGCGACGCCGAGCAACAGGGCGCGCTGCGGGCGATCGAGCGTATGACCGGCACCAGGCTGCAGATTGCCGGCGGTTCGCCGCCGCCGGTCCCGCAGCAACACGCGCAGGTGAAAGCCGCCGCAGGGCAGGCTGCGCATCGTCCGGCGCGCCGGCGCCGGCGGGGACGTGTAGCGGCCGGACTGCGGACTGCGGCATGATCCCGGCTTTCTGAACCAGGACAACGCGGGGGCGACCGTGCAAGGACACGACGACGACATCGCATACCCGTCCAGCATTGGCTTCCTGCTGGTTCACGTTGGCTGCCTTGCCGTCGTCTGGACCGGATTGACCTGGCGCGCCGTGGCGCTCGCCGCGGCGCTCTACGTGCTGCGCATCTTCGCGATCGGTGCCGGCTACCATCGCTATTTCGCCCATCGCGCCTTCGGCACCAGCCGGGCCTGCCAGTTCATCCTGGCATGCCTGGCACAGACCTCGGCGCAGCGCGGAATTCTATGGTGGGCCGCCAGGCACCGGCGGCACCACCAATACTCCGACACCGCGGACGACGTTCACTCGCCCGTGCAGCGTGGTTTTCTCTACGCCCACCTTGGCTGGATCTTCGCGCCGCGGAACGCCGCCACCGACTATGCGGCGGTGCGTGACCTGGCGCGATTCCGCGAACTCGTCTGGCTCGATCGCCATCCCTATCTGCCCGCGGCATTGCTCGCGACCGCCACGTGGCTGATCGCCGGCTGGCCCGGACTAGCGATCGGCTTCTGCTGGAGCACGGTCGCGGTCTGGCATGCGACCTTCAGCATCAACTCGCTGGCTCACGTCGTCGGCCGTCAGCGCTACGTCACCGGCGATCAATCGCGGAACAACTGGTTGCTCGCCTTGCTGACCATGGGCGAAGGCTGGCACAACAACCACCATGCCTACCAGGCTTCGGTGCGACAGGGTTTCCGCTACTGGGAGTATGATCCGACCTACTATGCCTTGCGTGTGCTGTCGTGGCTTGGCCTGGTCTGGGACCTGCGGCTGCCGCCACCGGCGGTGATCAAGGGCGAATACCGGCTGGGAAGGACCGTCATCGACAAGGTGGCAGGCCAGCTCGCCGCCTCCTTCCCGATCAATCAAATCACCACCCAGGTGCAGGAAGCATTGGCGCGCAGCCCCGGTTGGACAGAAGTGAAGCTGCGCATCGCATCGGCGCGCAGCCAGGCGGAGACGTTCTGGAACGAGATCGACCTGCCGGAAGTGCCCACCTTGGAAGAAGTTCGCCGCTATGCCGCGCTGCGGCTGGCACGGACGCCCTCACTGGAGGATATCGCCGTGCGGGCGCGGCAACGTCTGCTCGAGCTGATCTATGCGCGGCTCAGCGAAACTGCCGCTGCCTCGCCATAAGACCTGCCAGAAGAACTGTCAGTCACGGCGGGGCGCCGGACCTGATCACGCCCACGGCAACGCTGCCATGTTCCCGGCGGATTACGCCGTAGGTAGCATCGGCATGACTGCCCGCAACTGGTTGGAAATTCTGGATGGCAGCACGCCGCCCATTCAATGGGCCTTGCGCGTGCATACCACATCGTCACGGCTGAGCTCGAAAATCACTTTCCCCTCGAGCACGGTCCCGATGATATTGGCATACACATACGTCACTGCGTCGCAGGTCACTTCCAGCGTGAACAACTGGCCTTGCGGGTGTCCGTAATCCTTGCAGAATTCGTCAAGGTCATAGGCTATCTGGCCGTCAAGATCGGACAGACGCATCTTTGCTCCTAGATCGTTGCCGCCGCGTCGGCCTCGGCGGCAGACGTGAGTTTCATGGTGGCGCGTTGCACGGTGGTATCTTTCAGGACATGAACGCCCGCGGCTGTCGTCGAGAGTTTGACGGCGCCCTGTTCGTCGTAGATCGCCACGACATGCTGTGGCTGAACCGCGACCAGCCCGCCTCCCGCGGTTTCAAAAACAATCCAGCTCATGGCGACCCGCCGCTGCGTGAATATTGGCTGCACTCTCTCTGTGTCATGCTTTCGTATGTGAATTGGTGGGGCTCTGGCCGCAGACCGCACCGCGATCCGCTTCTTTCAGGCGGTGAAGGCCGAACGCCACGCGATTCGGAGACAAAGCTCTTGCACCAACCTGGGGATTGCAGGTCGGGATACAAGCCTGAATCTGCACCGCCTGCCCGATCGCCGGCATCTGCCGCGATAACACAATGTATCAAGCAACGGCCTGATTGATCGCAAGAACAATGATTTCTGGGAGCATCACTGCGGGAACCGCCGCCTGGATGCAGGCCACGCGCGCATCGCCTCTCTCCATCTTGTTCAATAGCGGGCCGTTGTGGTCGATGGCGGGAGCACGGTCGTGTCTCTCAGCCGCCAGGTGCCGGGCGTTGCCGCCGACGATGACGTGAGCTTAGGCGCATGGCAGTGCCGAGTCCACCAATACCGCCACCGCCATGCGCAGCATGATGCGCCGCATCACCGCCGGCCAGGACCCTCGTTAAGATCCGTGCCCAGGCCAGCGTGATTTCCCCAGCGTGACCTCCGAGCGTGATTTCCGACGTATGAATCGCCTGCAAGACATGCTATATGACACAGCAGTGATCTGAGGTGAGCGGCGTGGCGGCGACACCTGTAACAGCGGCGATGGTGACGGCCGCACTGGCAGCGACAGCCGCCAAGATCAAACCGAAGGATGCCAACCAGTTTCGCATGGGCGATGCGGTTGTCTATCCCACGCATGGTGTCGGCCATGTCGATCGCGTAGGATTTGAAGAGATTGCCGGCCACCGGCTGCACCTGATCCATATTTCGTTCCAGGACAACCAGATGACGTTGCGCGTTCCGGTGGCCCAGGCGCACGCCGCCGGTCTGCGAAGGCTTGCCAGCCGCGAGGCTTTGGCCGCTGCGCTCGATGCCTTGAAAGGCCCGCCGCGGATCAGCCGGCGCATGTGGGCCAAGCGCTCGCAGGAATATCTCGCGAAAATCCACACCAGCAATCCCGGCTCGCTGGCCGAAGTCGTGCGCGATCTGCAGTCGCCCGGCGACGGTTCTGGCAGCAGCTTCAGCCAACGCAATTTGTTCGAGCTGGCGCTTGAGCGTCTCGCCGGCGAGCTTGCCACCGTCAATGGGATCGCCAAGGCGGACGCAATCGCGCTGATCAACCAGACATTGGTCAAAGCGAGAGCGGACAGCGCAACCGGGCGTCAAGGGGCCGATCTCGGCGTGTAATCGAAGAATTGTTTTTCGGCTGCCCGACAATACCACTGGTCAAGCCGCGGCGATTTGGCTATATAGGCTAAACGGCGCTTTTCAGCGTGGGTCTATCGTACCTTGCCTATGCGGCCCTGGCCTATCGGACTTGTCGCGCTTCGGTGCTCCCAAATGAAAGGCATTCCGGTCCACAGCGGGTGGATCGCCGAATTGCAAGGAGAATGACGCGATGTCGGAAGGCACGGTCAAATGGTTCAACGCCCAGAAGGGATACGGTTTCATCCAGCCAAGTGACGGATCGAAGGATGTCTTCGTCCATATCACGGCGGTCGAGCGCGCCGGCCTCAGCGGCCTGAATGAGGGGCAGAAGGTCAGCTTCGACCTCGAACGCGGCCAGCAAGGCAAGATGTCGGCAACCAACCTGAAGGCGGTCTAACGCCATTGGTCGCGCCGCTTGCCAGCGGCGCGACCGGTTGCGGCCTGCACGTACATCGCTCGCTCCAGCGAGTGGCGACGCCCTGTCAGCCGTCGACGTTCAGTCGATGCGAAGAGGAGGGCCCCGCATGGCCGTCTCGATCACCGAAATATACCGAAGCTCCAATGGCGACTGCTGGAAGCTGGTCCGCACGACCGATCCGGCAAGCGCTTTGGTGCGGCATATCCCCAATCCACCATCCGGTGGACGCACCACCGATACCACGGTGGCTGAATTTCTGAGTACGGGCGGCTTCGGCCCGGAATACTGGGCTTTGCGGCGGCTGCTGGAAGGCAGCGCGGACGGCCCGGCAGACGTCTAGCGCTTTCCCCCAACGAGCGAGCAGCGACGGGAAAGCCTGGCATTGCTTTATGAACGCAAGCGTCGCTCGCAACAATGTTACCCGGCAACCGGGACGCCAGCATCGCCAACCAGCTTTCGGGCTGAACGCGGTGACGATGAGCAAGTGCAAACAGCCGACAACGCTGCGTTCTTCCGCGGCGATCCGGTGACGCCGGCGGGATTGGCCGCGGTTGGTGCAGGCGAAATGCCAGACAACGCGGTGGTGATCGCCGAGTGCCGATAGGCTGCGTATGGCGAAGTGCAGGCACGCGATACGTCACGCAGGCGAGACGTCACGCAACGTGATGAGGCGCCGGAACCGACCGCCGCCGGACTGGGAATCAAGCCGACGGACACCGCACAGTGCCCGCACCGTGGAGCAAAATGGTGGGTCGACCCGAACTTGGAACGAAATGCGCCTGCGCGAGTTGCGCCGAGCGCTTCTATGACCTGAACAGGTCGCCGGCGGTGTGCCCGAAATGCGGCGCGACACAGCCGCCCGCGGTGGCGCGTGCGCTACGCCCGGCACGCACGACGTTCGCCAGTGCGCGCATGAGCCGGCGCCCCATGCCGGCCGTCGCGGAAGAGGAAGCCGAACCTCTCGCCGATGTTGCGGACGAGGAGGATGAGGATACCGACGACGCCGCGGACGTGCCGGAACTCGAAGCCGACGAGGATACAGAAGTCGATCCGGTCATCGTGCACGACTGAGCATGGACGATGAAACACCGGGCAACGTCTGGGCGTGGTGTGTCGATCATCGGCACGGAAACCAGGTGCCACTGGGCCGACCCGAGACGCCGCGGCAACGACCTGGGCTTTCGCCGCGGCCGCGTTCTGTAAGCACCAAGCAGTAGCGCGCCGTGGCAGGGCTGGCGGCCCGGCGAGCGGGGAATGGAGCCGTTGTCGAACCACATCCGGGCCGCCGCACTGTGGTCGCCGTCGGCATGGCGCGTTGCCGAGACCACGCTTGTAATGCCGTTGCGTTTGCGTTTCGTAGATTTTCAGCACGGAGTTAGCGCGGAGAGCACGGTGCTCACGGAGAAGGCATTATGCTTCTTGTGGAACCGTCGACCGATCGGGTGACGGGGTTGGCGATCGAGCTATACCGACCTGCCGGCGGATTGTTGGAATCCGTATCGGAAGCGAGCCCATGCCGGGAATTGACCGATGCAGGGATTGCCTTCGCCCGGCAGGTTAAAATTCCCGGCCGCTATCGCCACGTGATGTAGCCTCCGTCGAAACCGTCCGCTTCTGCTCCGTGGCCACCGTGTTCTCCGCGCTAACTCCGTGCTGAAAAAACCTGGCCGCGGTCCGCACCGGCCGTGGCGGGGGGCCGGCACTGCCATGCCAGGCAACCGCATCAACAGCTTTCGCGACAAGAACGTTTGTCGTTCATCGCATCGCCATGCGCCGTCCGCGCCGCCCGCGCGAGCGGCGCACCCGGGTTGAACCTCCCCGCTCGCTGCCGATGCCCCGTTCTGCCGCCAGCCGACTGTGCTACGCTACGTGGCGCAGGAACCTCCCCAATGCCGCAACGCCTGACCCGTGAAGAATTTCGCCGCTGGGCCGAGGCACAACCCGGCCGCTACGAACGTCTGGACGGCGAGCCGGTGGCCATGTCGCCGGAGCGCATCCAGCATGTCCGGGTGAAAGCCCGTGTCTGGGCCGCGCTCGACCGCGCCATAGCGGCAGCCGGCGCCGGCTGCGAGGCACTCAGCGACAGCGTCACCATCGAGATCGACGAGAATACCGATTACGAACCCGACGCGGTCGTGAACCGCGACCCGCCGGCTTCGCCCGAGGCCATCGCCGCGGCCAACCCGGTGATCGTCGTGGAAGTGCTGTCGCCGGCGACGGAATCCATCGACACCAGCGCCAAGCTCGCGGACTATTTCCGCGTCGCATCCATCCGTCACTACCTGATCGTCAGTGCAAACCGGCGGCAGGTCATCCATCATCGCCGCGATGGAGAGCAGATTGTATCGCGGATCGCGAATATCGGGACGATCGCACTCGATCCGCCCGGGATCACGATTGATGTCGCCGATATCTATCCGGGTGTGCGCTAGTACCGACTATCAGTGGAGCGCGCGTCGCCCGAACCATGTCATTGCGAGGAGCGAAGCGACGAAGCAACCTCGTTCGGGCAAGCCTTCGGACGATCTTTACAGCCAGGCGAACCAGGTTGCTTCGTCGCTTCGCTCCTCGCAATGACATTCGGCCGCGGCGTCGCGCTTCTACGATCCTGGGTACTTACGATTTTGGGTACTAGAGCGCAGCCGCCCATCACCGTCCGGTCAGCAGCCCATCCACCGCCTCGATCAGCGCCCGAGCGGATTGCTGCCGCTCCAGCGCCAGTTCCTCCGCCGCAATATCGGCCGCATCGATCTGCCCCAGTTCCGCTTCCGCCTCGGCCAGGCGGCGTTCGCCCTCGGCGCGTTGCAGCTCGGCCACCGGTGCCACTTCATTCGCCAGCACGGTGCAGCGTTCCGGCGTCACCTCGGCGAAGCCGCCGGCCACGAACAAGGTGTCGGTGACGCGGTCGCCTTCGTAGATCGAGATCACCCCGCCGCGCAGCATCACCATGGTCGGCGCATGGCCCTCCAGCACGCCCATGTCGCCTTCGCTGGCGGGGATCACCACCATGTCCACCGGCCGCGACAGCAGCAGCTTCTCCGGGCTGACGATTTCGAGGTTCACTGACATGGTCTACCGCCCTCACGTCATGGCCGGCCCTGAGCCGGCCATCTACCCAAGCTCTCTCCTGCGCGGATGGCCGGCGCTAAGCCGGCCATGACGGGTTGCGCCTTACGCCGTCGCCTTCAGGCTCTCGCCCTTCTTCACCGCCTCCTCGATGGTGCCGACCATGTAGAACGCGGCCTCCGGCAAATAATCGTATTCGCCGGCACAGATCGCCTTGAAGCTGCGCACCGTGTCCGCCACCGGGACGAACACGCCGGGGAAGCCGGTGAACACCTCCGCCACGTGGAACGGCTGCGACAGGAAGCGCTGGATCTTGCGCGCCCGCGCCACCACCAGCTTGTCCTCCTCTGACAGCTCGTCCATTCCCAGGATCGCGATGATGTCCTGCAGCGACTTGTAGGTCTGCAGGATGCGCTGCGTCTCGCGCGCCACCTGGTAATGCTCGTCCCCCACAACCCGCGGGTCCAGCGAGCGCGACGTGGAGTCCAGCGGATCCACTGCCGGATAGATGCCCAGTTCGGCGATCTGCCGCGATAGCACCGTGGTCGCGTCCAGGTGGGCGAAGGACGTGGCCGGCGCCGGGTCCGTCAGGTCGTCGGCCGGCACATAGATCGCCTGCACCGACGTGATCGACCCCTTGTTGGTCGACGTGATCCGCTCCTGCAACGCACCCATGTCGGTGGCGAGCGTCGGCTGATACCCCACCGCCGAGGGAATCCGCCCCAGCAGCGCGGAGACTTCGGCGCCCGCCTGGGTGAAGCGGAAGATGTTGTCCACGAAGAACAACACGTCCTGGCCTTCCTCGTCGCGGAAATATTCCGCCAGCGACAGCCCCGACAGGCCCACGCGCGCCCGCGCACCCGGCGGCTCGTTCATCTGGCCGTACATCAGCGCCACCTTGGAACCCTCGGTGGAGCCGTTGTCGCCGAACTTGATAACGCCGGCATCGATCATTTCATGATACAGGTCATTGCCTTCGCGGGTGCGCTCGCCCACGCCGGCAAACACCGACACGCCGCCATGCGCCTTGGCGATGTTGTTGATCAGTTCCTGGATCAGCACGGTCTTGCCCACGCCGGCGCCGCCGAACAATCCCACCTTGCCGCCCTTCAGGTACGGCGCCAGCAGGTCCACGACCTTGATGCCGGTCACCAGGATTTCGGCCGACGTCGCCTGGTCTTCGAAGGACGGCGCCTCGCGGTGGATCGGATAGCGCTTCTTGGCATTCACCGGGCCACGCTCGTCCACCGGCTCTCCGATCACGTTCAGGATGCGGCCCAGCGTCTCCGGCCCGACCGGCACGGTGATCGGCCCGCCGGTATCCACCACCTCCTGCCCGCGCACCAGGCCGTCGGTGCTGTCCATGGCGATGCAGCGCAGCGTGCGCTCGCCCAGCTCCTGCGCCACTTCCAGCACCAGCGTGCGGTCGGCGATCTTGGTATGCAGCGCGTTCTGGATATACGGCAGGTCGCCGTCGAACTGCACGTCCACCACGGCGCCCATCACCTGGGTCACGCGTCCGACGATGTTGCTTGCCATGTGCCCCTGTTCCTCTTGCGTTGGTCAGGCCGCCGCTGGTCAGGCCGCTTTCGCGGCCCGGTCTCAAACGGCTTCGGCGCCCGAGATGATCTCGATCAGTTCCTTGGTGATGTTCGCCTGCCGCGCCCGGTTGTAGTTCAGCGTCAGCCGCTTGATCATGTCGCCGGCGTTGCGCGTGGCATTGTCCATCGCGGTCATCTGCGCCGCCTGGAATCCGGCCGAGTTCTCCAGCAGCGCGCGATACACCTGAATGGCCAGAGCCTGCGGCAGCAGGCGATGCAGGATGGTTTCCTCGTCCGGTTCGAATTCGAACACGGCGCCGCCCAGATCCTCGGTCTCGCCTTCGGGCAGCGGCACGGGGATGATCTGCCGCTCCGTCACCACCTGCGAGATCACCGAGCGGAAGCGGTTATAGATGATGGTGGCGTTGTCGATCTCGCCCGCGTTCAGCATCTCGGTCACGCGGCGCGCGATCTCTTCCGCGTCGCCGAACTCGACCCGGCGCTTGCCGACATAGTTGATGTCGCCCACGATCCGGCTCGACAGTTCGCGCCGCAGATAGTCGCGCCCCTTGCGCCCCACCGCCAGGATCTTGACGGTCTTGCCGTCGGCTTCCAGCCGGCGCGCCAGGTTGCGCGTGGCCCGGCCGATGCTGGAGTTGAACGCGCCCGCCAGTCCGCGGTCGGCGGTGACGGCGATCAGCAGGTGTGTCTGGTCCTTGCCGGTGCCCGCCATCAGCGCCGGCGCCGTCGGCGACCCGGCGATCGAGGCCGCCAGCGTGCGCAGCATGCGCTCCATCCGGTCGGCATAGGGCCGTGCCGCTTCCGCCTGCGCCTGCGCGCGCCGCAGCTTCGACGCCGCAACCATCTTCATGGCGGAGGTGATCTTCTGCGTCGATTTGACGCTGTTGATGCGGGTCCGGAGGGCTTTCAGGTTAGGCATTTACGAAACCTCTCCCACGGAGTGGGAGAGGTCGAGACGCGCAGCGTCGAGGGTGAGGGTGATCGGGTCGGCACGCACCAAAGATTGCCGTGTACTGACCCCTTCACCCACACCCGGCGCGCCATGCGCGCCACCCTCTCCCGCGCGGCGGGAGAGGGTTAGGCTTGCGCCGATCCTCTCCGACTTCACCATGATCTGGCTTCCGACTTCCCCATCACCCAACTTCCGACTTCCCCACGACCTAGCTGAAGCTCTTCGCGAAGCCGTCCATGAACGCGACCAGCTTCTTCTCGGTGTCCGGCTTGAGCTCGGCATCCCTGCGGATCGTCTCCAGCAATCCCGGCTCGCGCGACTTCATCTCCGACAGCATCTGGCTTTCGAACTTGCCGATCTGCCCGACATCGATCTTGTCCAGATACCCGCGCACCCCGGCGAAGATCGCCACCACCTGCTCCTCCACAGGCACCGGCTTGAACTGCGGCTGCTTCAACAGCTCGGTCAGCCGCGACCCGCGCGCCAGCAACTGCTGCGTCGTCGCATCCAGATCCGAAGCGAACTGCGCGAACGCCGCCATCTCGCGGTACTGCGCCAGCTCCAGCTTGATGCGCCCGGCGACCTGCTTCATCGCGCGCACCTGCGCTGCCGATCCCACCCGCGAAACCGAGATCCCGACATTCACCGCCGGCCGGATGCCGCGGAAGAACAACTCCGTCTCCAGGAAGATCTGCCCGTCGGTGATGGAAATGACGTTGGTCGGAATGTACGCCGACACGTCGCCGGCCTGCGTCTCGATCACCGGCAGCGCGGTCAGCGACCCCGCGCCGTTGTCGTCGTTCATCTTCGCCGCGCGTTCCAGCAGCCGCGAGTGCAGATAGAACACGTCGCCCGGATAGGCCTCGCGTCCCGGCGGACGCCGCAGCAGCAGCGACATCTGCCGATACGCGACCGCCTGCTTCGACAGATCGTCGTAGAAGATCACCGCGTGGCGGCCGTTGTCGCGGAAATGCTCGCCCATGGTGCAGCCGGTATAGGGCGCCAGGAACTGCATCGGCGCCGGATCGGAAGCGGTGGCCGCGACCACGATGGAGTATTCCATCGCGCCGTATTCCTCCAGCGTCTGCACAAGCTGCGCCACGGTGGACCGCTTCTGTCCCACCGCGACATAGATGCAGTAGAGCTTCTTCTTCTCATCGTCGCCGCTGTTGATCGGCTTCTGGTTGATGATCGTATCGATGATCACCGCGGTCTTGCCGGTCTGCCGGTCGCCGATGATCAGCTCGCGCTGGCCGCGCCCGATCGGGATCAGCGCGTCGATCGCCTTCAACCCGGTCTGCATCGGCTCGTGCACCGACTTGCGCGGAATGATGCCCGGCGCCTTCACCTCGACACGGCGGCGCTCGGTGCCGGTGATCGGCCCCTTGCCGTCGATCGGATTGCCCAGCCCGTCCACCACGCGGCCCAGCAAGGCGTCGCCCACCGGCACGTCCACGATGGCGCCGGTGCGCTGCACCGTATCGCCTTCGCGAATCTGCTTGTCGTCGCCGAAGATCACCACGCCGACATTGTCGGTTTCCAGGTTCAGCGCCATGCCGCGCAGGCCGGCGCCGGGGAATTCGACCATCTCGCCCGACATGCAGTTCTGCAGGCCGAACACGCGGGCGATGCCGTCGCCCACGCTCAGCACCTGCCCGGTCTCGGCGACGTTGGCTTCCGTGTCGAACGCGGCGATCTGCTTCCTCAGGATCTCCGAGATCTCGGCGGGGCGGATCTCCATATCAGGCGGCTCCCTTCATGGCGTACTGCAAGCGCTGCAGGCGGGACTTCAAGGACGTATCGTACAGGCGGGCGCCGATCCGCACGACCAGGCCGCCGAGCAAGTCCGGCTGCACCGCTTCCACGATGTTGACGTTGCCGTAGCCGGCCTCGATCAGCCGGGCACGCAATTGCTGCCGCTGCACGTCGTTCAGCGGATGCGCGGACGCGACATGCGCGGTGATGATGCCGCGGCGGTCGGCGACCAGGTTGGCAAAGGCGCGCACGATGTCACGCAAATATCGCAGCCGCCGGTTGCTGGCCACCACGCCGACGAAATCGCGCACCGGCTTGCCGAAGCCCTCGGCTTCCAGCACCGCCAGCGCGGCCTTCACCGCCTGGTTCACGTCGATCAGCGGCGATTCCAGCAGGCGCCGGAAATCGGCGCTGGCATCGATGAGTTGGCCCAGGCCTTCCATTTCACCGACCACCTGGTCCAGCGCGCGGCCGTCCTCGGCATGTGCATACAGCGCGGCGGCGTAACGGTCGGCCATGCCGCCGCCGGAAGAAATAATCGTGCCTTCTGAGGCCACGCGAAAGGTTCCGTCTGATTGGGGCCGCGCGCGAACGCGGGCGTGGAGGCGACCGGCGCCCACACCGGCGGCGCGCGTCTAGCATGGGGTCCCCATGCTGGCAACACGCCGGCAACGCGCCGGCAACATGCTGCCATCCCGGCACATCCCGCCGACGCAACGCGCGCGGCAAGCCGCCGGCAACGCTGCGCGCCACGGCCCCGCTATCGCGGCCCCTCCATCACGGCCGCATTGCCAAGCCCGCACGCTTGCCTACGGTACCCGACGGCCCTTCGGCCAGAGCCGCACGGTCTGGCCGAGCCCCACGGTCTGGCCGAGCCCCACGGTCTGGCAAAGCACCACCGTCTGGCAAAGCACCACCGTCTGACAGACCCCACAGTCTATTCGTCGTTGTCGGTCAGCAGGACCTTGATCTCGCGGCAATGGTCCGGTAGGCCAAAGTCCATCGGATCAGGGCCAAGGCACAGCGCCTCGGCCGGCCGGGTCGGAACGGGGCGGGGTACTCGATGCAGGTCTACCGGCGGCTTCACGCCGCGTTCATCGCAACCTTGCTGGCACCGGTATTGCTGCCGGCCAGCGTGGCCTACGCGCAGGCGCCAAGGCCTTGGGAAATGGACATGCAGCCGGCGTTCAGCCCGGTGAAGCAACAGATCATCGACCTGCACGACCTGGTTCTGGTCATCATCACCCTGATCACCCTGTTCGTCGGCGGCCTGCTGGCCTGGGTGATGTGGCGCTACAACGCCCAGCGCAATCCGGTCCCCACCCAGACCACACACAACACGGTCATCGAAATCCTCTGGACCGTCATCCCGGTGCTCATCCTGGTGATCATCGCCATTCCGTCGTTCCGCCTGATCTACTACGAGGACCGCACCTATGACCCGGACCTGACAATCAAGGTGACTGGCCATCAGTGGTACTGGGAGTACACCTATCCCGACAAAGGCAACATCGACTTCTCCAGCTACATCGTCCCCGGAGACCAGTTGAAGCCAGGCCAGCCCCGCCTGCTGACGGCGAATCCTCCGCTGGTCGTGCCGGTGAACAAGAACATCCGCATCCTGGAGACCAGCGGCGACGTGATCCATAGCTGGTTCATCCCGTCGCTGGGCGTGCAGCGCTACGCCATCCCGGGCCGCATCATCGAGACCTGGATGCGCGTCGATAAGCCCGGCACCTATTACGGCGAGTGCAACCAGATCTGCGGCACCAACCACAGCCGCATGCCCATCGAAGTGCGCGCGGTGCCGGAGCAGGAGTTCGAGACCTGGCTGGTGCAGGCGAAGAAGCAGTTCGCGGCGAACGGCACCGTTCCGCCGCCCCCGGTGGTCGTGCCGCAGCCTCCGGCCGTCGCCCAGGATCATCAGGCCGGCACGCTTCAGGCGGCTACGCTTCAAGCCGGTACGCTTCAAACCGGTACACTGCAAACCGCCGCCAACGAGGTTCGGCACTGACCGCAAGGCCGGTGCTCTAGCAGACGAGAGATACGATGTCGGTCACCACACACGATCACGCGCATGATCACCACGATCACAAGCCCGGCTTTGTGACGCGCTGGCTGTTCTCGACCAACCACAAGGACATCGGCACGCTGTACCTGGTCTTCGCCGTGTTCGGCGGCACCGTCGGCGGCGTGCTGTCCGAGATCATGCGCGCGCAGCTCATGTTTCCGCACAACGACGTCGTCCACACGGGGCAGGAGTGGAACACCATCGTCACCAGCCACGGGCTGCTGATGATCTTCTTTTCCGTGATGCCCGCCCTGATCGGCGGCTTCGGCAACTGGTTCATCCCGCTGATGATCGGCGCGCCGGACATGGCGTTCCCGCGCCTCAACAACATCAGCTTCTGGCTGCTGCCCCCCGCCTTCATCCTGATCTTCACCGGCCTGATGCTGGGCGAATCGGGCACCGGCTGGACTCTGTACCCGCCGCTGTCGGAAGCCGCCTACGAGCCCGGCATCGGCATGGACTGCACCTTGTTCGCCCTTCACCTGGCGGGTATCTCGTCGCTACTTGGCGCGATGAATTTCATCACCACTATCTTCAACATGCGCGCCCCCGGCATGACCCTCCACAAAATGCCGCTGTTCGTCTGGTCGGAGCTGGTCACCGCGTTCCTGTTGCTGCTGTCGATCCCGGTGCTGGCCGGCGCCATCACCATGCTGATCTGCGACCGCAATTTCGGCACCGCCTTCTTCAATCCCGCCGGCGGCGGCGATCCGGTGTTGTTCGAGCACCTGTTCTGGTTCTTCGGCCACCCCGAAGTCTACATTATGATCCTGCCCGGCTTCGGCATCGTCAGCCACGTGGTCTCCACCTTCAGCCGGAAGCCGATCTTCGGCTACCTCGGCATGGCCTACGCCATGGTGGCGATCGGCGTGGTCGGCTTCGTGGTCTGGGCGCACCACATGTTCGTCTCCGGCATCTCGGTTGACACCCGCGCCTACTTCATGGCCGCCACCATGGTCATCGCCGTGCCCACCGGTATCAAGATCTTCTCCTGGATCGCCACGATGTGGGGCGGTTCCATCGAGCTGAAGACGCCGATGCTGTGGGCCATCGGCATGATCTTCGTGTTCACCATCGGCGGCGTCACCGGCGTGGTGCTGGCCAATGCCGGCATCGACCAGATCCTGCACAACACCTACTACGTGGTAGCGCATTTCCACTACGTGCTGTCGCTGGGCGCGGTGTTCTCGATCTTCTGCGGCTTCTACTACTGGATCGGCAAAATGTCCGGCCACCAGTACCCGGAGTTCTGGGGCAAGGTGCATTTCTGGCTCACCTTCATCGGCGTCAACCTCACCTTCTTCCCGCAGCACTTCCTGGGCCTGGCCGGCATGCCGCGCCGCTACCCCGACTACCCCGAGGCGTTCGCCGGCTGGAACTTCGTCAGCTCCATCGGCGCGTTCATCGGCGGCGTGGCGCTGGTGGTGTTCTTCTACGTCTGCTACCGCACCTTCACCTCGAAGGAGCATGTGGCCGACAACTACTGGGGCGAGGGCGCGACCTCGCTGGAATGGAGCGTCTCCTCGCCGCCGCCGTTCCACACCTATGCCGAACTGCCGCGGATTCGCTGATCCGTGAGCCACAGTACCGCCCCGTTGGACTCGGCGGACAGGGGGGAGCAATCCCCCCTGCCTGCTTATGAGCAGGCCGAAACGGATGTCCGCGACTGGATCGCGCTGCTGAAGCCCCGCGTCATGTCGCTCGTCGTTTTCACCGGCGCGATCGGCCTGCTTGTGGCGCCGGGGCGGCTGAACCCGGTGCTGGCCTTCACCGCCGTGCTGTGCATCGCCGTCGCCGCCGGAGCCTGCGGCGCGATCAACATGTGGTACGACCGCGACATCGACGCCGTCATGCGCCGCACCCGCAATCGCCCGATCCCCGCCGGCCGCATCGAGCCGCGCGCCGCTCTGTCCTATGGCGTGACACTGGCGGTCGGGTCGGTGATCGTAATGTTCCTGGCAGTGAACGTGGCCGCGGCTGCCGTGCTGGCGCTCTCGATTGCATTCTACGTGTTTGTCTACACGGTGTGGCTAAAGCGCCGCACGCCGCAGAATATCGTGATCGGCGGCGCCGCCGGCGCGTTTCCCGCGGTGGTGGGCTGGGCGGCGGTGACCGGTTCGGTCGACCTGGTGCCGCTGGTCTTGTTCGCGATCGTGTTCTTCTGGACCCCGCCGCATTTCTGGTCGCTGGCCCTGTATGCCAACGATGACTATCGCCGCGCCGGCGTGCCGATGCTGCCGGTGGTCGCGGGAGCGAAGGAGACGCGGCGCCAGATCGTCATCTACACGCTGCTGCTGCTGCCGCTGTCCTTGGTGCCGTGGTTCATGGGTTTCAGCGGGCCGGTGTACGGCATCGCAGCTCTGGTGTTGGATGCCGGCTTCCTGGTCTGCGCGGTGCGCGTATTGCGCGACCGGCAGGATGCGGCGGGTGTCAGCCTCACCCATGACGCGCCGGCCCGGGCCGCCTTCCGCTTCTCCATCGCCTATCTGTTCTTGTTGTTCGCCGCATTGGCGGTGGACCGGCTTGTCCGGTGATGCGGGCGACCCGATGGAACAAGACCCGCCGCGTCCTACGCCGAAACAGGCCGCGGAAATGCGCCGCCGCCGCCGCGGCCGCAACATCGCTCTGCTGATTGTGTTGATTGCGCTGGCAGCCCTGTTCTACGCGATCAGCATTGTGAAATTGCGGCATCAGGCGCCGTTCTGACGGGCCAGGTTTCCGCGTCATGGCCGGCCTGATCTGGCCATCTGCCCCGGCCGATCGGGCCACACCGCTGATAGTTGGCCGGCGGATCGTGCGAAGGCGCCCAGGCTTGCCCCCATAGGAATTTAGCCGGTGCCATCGGCATTAGCCGGCGACGAAAAAGCCCCCGTCTGCCAGTTAGGGAATGGGAGTTTTTGTCAGCGAAGCAAACAAAATCGTTCACTGACCGGCCGGAAGTATGTTGTATATGCTAACCTAAAGATTGACACAAGCTTAGTTCCGGTGGGCGATTGAGTCGATACGATCGCGATCGCCAATGAGGAAATTCCAGGTATCCTTGCAGGCGGTCTGGATGACCTCGTAGTTGTCCCAGACCCGAGCATTGACCTGGTTGCCACGCAGGTAGTCCCAGATGTTCTCCATGGGGTTGAGTTCGGGGGAATAAGGCGGCAGGGGCAGCTGCGAGATGTTGTCGAGCAACCGCAATTGCTTGCCCTTCTGATGCCAGCCGGCCTGATCGCACACCAAGACCGCATGCGCGCCGGATGCGACCTGGGTGGCGATCTCCGCCAGGTGCTCGTTCATCGCTTCGGTGTTGGCAGCCGGCATGATAATGGCGGCGCCGACTTGGCGCTGATGACAGATCGCGCCAAACAGGTACGCCGAGTCGTGGCGGTTGTCGCGCACCATCCGGGGCCGCGAGCCGACCGGCGCCAGATGTACTCCAAGCTGCCCTGCTGACCGACTCTGTTGATCGCCTTCGGCGCTCAACCGTCCTGGAACCAGATCTCAATCGGCTTGCCAGAGGCCATCTTGGGCAAAGCTTCAGCAACCAGGCGGGCGAAGTTTTTCAATCAGAACGCGGTTTACGTTCGGAATGAACCGGTTGAGTTGCGGATCAATGCCATTCGCGCAGACGCGCTAGGAATTCAGAGCCATTGAAACGTAATTCCCGGAAGCCGCGCCGACGCGGAGGCGGACATCGCCGCTGTATGCCTTTCTGAGTAGTTCGCAGTGGTCTCCTGCATTCCCGCCAGCTTCCGTCGAATGATACCGGAGCCAAGGAAACCACTTGGATTCCTCGGGTCGCGTGCCTATGATATTGCCTGACGGAGGTGGAATAATGAGCGATTCCCCGTTTATGTTGCCCCAGCCGCCGCGTGTGACAGCCGACGAAGCACTGGATACGGCGAGGCTATGGAAGGGTATGGCCGATCATCTAACGTCGCTGCGCGACTTGGCTGGCGCCAGGCATGCGATGCAGGAGAGACAATGGTGGATGGCGTATGCGATTGCATTGAAGCCTAAGCCTCCAACCGAACCAAGCGATGGTTGATTGCAGCCCACGGCCAGCGGGATCGCCAGAAACGGGCACACCGATTTCAGCGCTCGGATATTCAATCGTGCTGGGTTAATCCGGGACTATCGGGAGGTGTCTAGGTCCCCACAATTCCCCGATGCCGCCTTCAATGCCAGCTTCCATGTCAAATCGTCCATGTCAAATCTCCCATGTCAAATTGCCTCGCGCAGCAGCGCAACCGACTTGCGCACGCCATCCAGCGGCGGAAGCGACAGGTCCTCATGTTCGATCGATAATACGTCGTCGTAACCGGCCAGGCGGAGCAATCCGCAGAACTCCTTCCACCAATGCACGCCGTGGCCATAACCGAGCGTCACGTAGCTCCACGAGCGTTCGCGCAGTCTGTCCACCGGCTTGGTGTCGAGCAAGCCGTTGACCCCACTCATCACGGGATCGATGCGCGTGTCCTTGGCGTGCACGTGATAGATCGCCTCGCCCAGAGCGCGCGTCGCGGCCAGCGGATCGGCGCCCATCCAGAACAAGTGGCTGGGGTCGTAATTGGCACCGACAGTCGGGCCGACGGCGTCGCGCAGACGGAACAAGGTTTCGACATTGTACACGTTCTGCTGGCCATGCAGTTCGAGGCACAGCTTCGTCACGCCGGCCGCCTGCGCTTCTGTAACCACGTTGCGCCAATAGGGGATCACCGCCTCGTCCCATTGCCATTGCAGGACGCGGGCGGACTCCGGCGGCCAGGCGGTGGTGATCCAGTTCGCGTTCGCATCGCCCGGACCGCCGGGACAGCCGGACATCAGCACCACGCGCGACACGCCCAGCAGCCCGGCCAGGCGGATGGTCTGCGACGTGACCTCGCGGTGGCGCTGGCCGCTTTCGCCGGGATGCAGCGGGTTGCCGGAACAATTCAGCGCGCTGATGGCAAGCCCATGATCGCGCAGCCTGGCGGCAAACGCCTGGCGTGACGCTGCGCTGTCCAGCATCGCTGCAAGATTCAAATGCGGCGCACTGGACCAGTTGCCGCAGCCGAACTCCAGCGCCTGGATGCCCAGCTCCGCCGCGGTCGGCAGCAGCCGGTCCAGCGGCATGTCAGCGAGACTGTCCGTCACCAGGCCGATGCGCATTGTCATTGCTCCGTCAGCGCCGCTTCACCAGCCGGGGTCGCCGGGGCGCAATCCCAGCAGGGCCTTGCCGGCCGATTCATAATGCCCGGGCAATCCGGCGGCATGCTGCACGGCCACGTGGACATCGCGGAAGCAGCGTTCAAGCGGGTTCCGGGTATAGACCGCGTTGGTGCCGGCGGCGTGAAACACCAGATCGGTCGCGCGGACCGCCTCGTGCATGGCATGCACGATCGCGAGACGCGCCTGCGCGACCGGCGCGTCCAGGTCCGCCGCGCCGTCGCACACCGCGCGCCAGGCCGTGCCGACGGCATCGAGCACATAGGCGCGCGCGGCCTGCACGATTGCCTCGGCCTCGGCGACGCGCGTCTGCACCATGGGACGGTCGCGCAGCAGGGTCGTGGACATGGTGCTGCCTGCCTGTGTCGCCATCGCGGCGAACGCGTCGATCGCGCCGCGGGCGATGCCGAGCGCGTTGGCCGCGGTGGCGGTCCACAGCGCCGAGAAGAACAGCCGCGGGTGATAGAGCGGGCCGGGCTCGGAGGGGGGATCCGTCAGCGAAAAGCTGTGCGCGTCCGGCACGAACACATCTTCCACGACGAAGTCATGGCTGCCGGTGCCCCGCATGCCGACCACGGACCACGTGTCGGCGATCCGGCCTTGCGATGCCGGAACCCACATGGTGCGGGTCCGGGACGCGCCCGTCTCGCTTCGCAGTGGCCGGTCGCCGTCCATCAGCAGGCAGGTGCACATCACCCAGGTGGCGTGGTGCACACCGCTGGTGAAGTCCCATGTGCCCCGCACGCGATAGCCGCCGTCGGCCGGATAGGCCCGGCCCTGCGGCCGCACCGATCCGGCGCCGCGGAAATCCGCCGGCTGGCCGCAGAAGCCGCGGCCGATCCCAGGCGGCATCCAGCTCAGGAAGGCCGAGAGGTCGCAGGCGATCATGGCGCACCAGCCGACGGAGCCATCTGCTCGTGACAGTTCCTCGATCGCGCGGAACACGGTGAGCGGCGCATGCTCCTGCCCGCCCATGGAACGCGGCAGGTACGCCTGGAGCAAGCCTGCCGCGGCAAGGGCGTTGGCGAGGGGGAGGGGCAGATGGCGGAGCGATTCGGCTGCCTCGCGATGCGCCTGGATCAGCGGGGCCAGGGCGCGCGCGGCGGCAACGATGTCGGAGGGCGGCTGCGTTGGTGCTGGGTCGTTCGCCACGTTGCTTCCCACGTTGCTTCCTCTGCCCGGCCGCGCATGAACGGACTTGTTCGGGGCAGTGAACCACCCGTGGGAGAGGCGGGCAACGGTAACGAAGCAGGGGCGACGACGGCAGATTTCGCAACGACGCAATTTCGGCAACGATGCACTTGGCGCCATCGCCTCCGCCTTCCATACTGGCGGCATGAATGACGGCGAATCGCCCGGCCCGGTGCCTGCCCTCGAGGACACGCTGGCCGCGTGGGACGAGCAATTGGCCGGCCTGGAACGGCAGGCCGGTGCGACGTTGCGCGCCGCCAAGAAGCTCCGCAAGGCGGCGCACGAGGGCACGGTCGCCAGCTTCCCCGCCGCCGTTTCCGAACTGCAAAAGACTGCCGCCGCGCTGCATGGCGCGCTCGGCGCCGTGGCGGCACCGGACATCGACCTTGCCGGCGCCTTCGCCGACGGGCGCTTCCTGTCCGAGCTCGCCGCCGCCGCCGCGGCCCAGAACGTGATGGTGGTGCAGCGGGACGGCCGCGTCAGCGTCTATCCGCTGGCATTGCGGCTGGAGCCGCGTTCCCAGGGCGTGCGCATCGGACGGCGGCTGGAACGCCGCATCCGCCCCAGCTTCCTCGCCCGCCATCTGCGGGACCTGCAACAGCGGCCCAACCGCTTCAATGCGCGGCAGTTCCTCGACCGGCTGCTGCGCGCCTACACCGCACTGGCCGCGTCGCGCGACGCGGGCTGGCAGCCGAACCGCGCGGGCGAAGGCCCGCTGGTGCCGCTCGCCGACATCTACGAGCTGCTGACCCTGCTGCCCGCCGCCGCCGCCGACTATCCGCTGGAAGAGTTCTTGCTCGATCTGCTGCGCCTGGACCGCCAGCCGGACGCGCGCAGCGGCCGTGGCCATCGGTTCGAACTGGGCGGGTCCACCGGCACCAAGGGTGCCAAGCGGCTCTCGGCCTATGACGAGACCGGCGCCCAGCACGACTACTACGCGATCCGCTTCATTTCGGAGTAACGCCCGATGGACGTGATCGACGTCCAGCCCGTGCCGCTGACCCGATGGCTGCAGGTCATCGAGCCGGAGTATTTTGCCGACTATCTTCCCGCCGGCGGGGCGGGGGTGAAATTCCTTGTCGGCGACGAGACGGCACTGGTTCACGCGGCCGATGCCGCGCCGGCCCTCGCGCACCGTCACAACATGCTGGCCCTGCATGTCAGCGCGGGCACGGTGCGGCTGCACATGCTGCAGGACGTATTCTTCGCCCTGGCCCGCGCGCTGCCCTGGGACGACCTGCTGCAGCGCTACGCGGAAGGCTTGTTCAACCGTAACGGGTACCCGTGGCCACGCCCCGGCACCGCGTTGACCATGCCGGACCTCGCGTCCGCCTTCGACACTGCGGTGCCGCTGCTGGAACGCCAGCGCGACCAGTGGCTGGCCCGCGACCTTTGGGCGGATGCGACGCTGGCGCAGGATTTCCGCTCTGCCATGCTGAGCCTGGTGCTGGCGCGGCTGGAGCCGGCCGGCAGCGGCGAGGCCGACAGCCTGCCGGTGCTGCAATGGCTGCAAGGCGAGAAGGTGGGGCTGACGCCGTTGCGGCATCATGGCATTGCCGCCCGCATCGCGCGGACCAATGCGCGCGCCATGCTGGTCTCGCTCTGCCATTTCGTGCGCAAGGCGGGGTTGGCCGGGCTGCTGCTGGCCCTGGACCTGCGCCCCGCGCTGCGCGTCGGCGCGGCGGGCGAGGCGGCGGTGCGATACTCGCCGGCTGCCGTCATGGACTTGTACGAGGTGCTGCGCGAGGTGGTGGACGACATAGAGCACTTGCCCGGGTTGTTCCTGCTTGCGCTGGCCGACCAGGCGCTGATGGCCGGCGATCGGCGGCGCACGCTGGACATGTACAAGGCCCTGGAAATGCGGATCTGGCCGGATGTCCGCCCCGGCGACCGGCAGAACCCTCTGGCGCCCCTGGTGACGGTGAGCGGATGAACCTGGAAGCCCGCACCGCGGTCGAGGCCCTGCGCGCCGGCGTTCCCAACCGCGCCGCCGTACGGCTGATGGGCACCGCCGAATCCGGCATCGAGCAAGCCTTCGACCAGCTTCTCTCCTCGGTCTGGTCGGAGGGTGCGACGCCACGTGGGCTGGGCATCGCCGGCGGCTTCGGCGCCGGCAAGTCGCACATGCTGGCCTACCTGGCCGAGGTCGCCCGCACCCATAATTTCGTCGTCAGCCGCGTGGTGGTGAGCAAGGAAACGCCGCTGGCCGATCCCAGCCGATTGTTCGAGGCGGCGATGCGCGCGGCCGTCCTGCCGGGCCGCAACGACGACGCCCTGGCCGGCGCTCTTGCCGCCTTGCGCGCGACGCCGGAGCGGTTCGACGCGCTGGAGGAAGCAGTGCGCGACCCGGACAGCCGCCTGGCGCCGGTGTTCGCGGCGGTGTTATTCCTGCTGCGCCGCAACACGATCTCGGCCGAGACGCTACGCCGGTGCGAGCGGTTCCTGGCGGGCGGGCGCATGGCCTCCACCGTGTTCCGCCAGGCGCTGGCGGGGGTGGGCGCGCCGCGCATGTTCGACGTGAAGATGCCGGCGACGGCCGAACTGGCCATGCAGCGCATCCGCTTCGCCGGGCTGTTGTTCCACCACGCGGGGTATGCCGGCTGGTGCCTGCTGCTGGACGAGGTGGAACTGATCGGGCGCTACACGCCGCTGCAACGCGGGGTGGCCTATGCGTGGCTGGCGACCTGGCTGGGGCTGGAGGGGGCGGTGCCGTTCCCCGGCGTCGCCACGGTGTATGCCATCACCGACGACTTCGTCTCCGCCGTGATCGAGGCGCGGCAGGACACCGAGCGCCTGTCCGACCGCCTGATGCTGAAAGGACGGGAGCAGGAGGCGTCGGCGGCGGTGGCGGCGATCCGGCATATCGAGGATACGGTGCGGCGGCACCGGCTGCCTCTGCCGGGGACGGAGGAGCTGGCGCGGGACTGCAACCGGCTGCGGGAGATCTATGCGCAGGCCTATGACTGGCCGGCGCCGGCGCTGCGACCGGGGGAGCGGACGGCGACCAGCACGATGCGGCAGTTCATCAAGGCGTGGGTGACGCAGTGGGATATGGCTCGGCTTGGCGATGCGGCGGGGCCGATCGTCGCGGAGACGATGGCGAGCAATTACCAGGTGGATGAGGGGATGGCCGTGCCGGAGCCGGAGAACGGGACGGACGAGCAATCGGGGTGAGGCGGGGGCCGCGAATGCCGCCCGCCATCGGTGGACAGAACCTCAGACTGTTTCTAGCTTTTCGTTTATGTCTTGCAGGCAGAGCCGAGCCATGACCACCACGATAGAACTTGACGATGCGTTGAAAGGCCGGGTCGAGCATTTGGCCAGCTTGCGGCAGCAGCCTGCCGACGCGGTCATGCGCGAGGCGATCGTACAATACGTCGAACGCGAGGAAGCCCGAGAGAGCTTCAAGCAGGAGGCGCGGGAGTCCTGGGCACATTACCAGGAGACCGGTCTGCACCTGACCGGCGACGAGGTCAGCGCGTGGCTGAAAACCTGGGGAACCGAGGCGGACTCGGAGCCGCCTGAGTGCCACACGTAGTCATTACCGAGCAAGCTCGGCTGGGCCTGGCGCGATGCCGGCTGTACTTGCTGGCGCGGGACCGCCAGGCAGCCCGGCGAGCAGGGCAGGAAATCGACCGGCAATTTTCGCTGCTGAGAATGATGCCTGAGATTGGCCGCCCCGTCGCGGGCACGCCTGGCTGGCGCGAGCTGATCATCCGCTTCGGCAATTCGGGCTACATCGCTCTGTATCATCACGATCCTGACGCAGATGCGGTCTACGTTCTCGCGTTCCGACATCAGAGGGAGGCCGGATATTGGCCTCCGCCGTCCGGCTGATTCCGGAGATGTCGTCGCCATAGCTCCCACGCTCTCCCGTCGGTCAATGCGTAACGGGCAGTGGTGATCAACCGGCCTTCAAGAAGCCTGTCGCGGTAGCGATCCCGGCCAGATGGTTGCGGAACCTGGCCGAAGCCGCCGACGTGACGCTCCTGTATCGACCGCCCCAACCAGTGACTATCGGCAACGAGAACCGATCGTGTCGTTGCGAGGGGCATGGCAGCGAAGCGATCCCATTGGCGACAAGCGGCTCTATCGCAGCGCCACGCGTTGGAGATTGCTTCGTCGCTACGCTCCTCGCGCAATCACAGGGGTCGCGTGACAGGGGCGCCCGTGCGCTGCGGACGCGCAACGTTTCACCACGGAATGCGGCGCGGCGATCGATTACGCCGGTCACATTCGAAGCCAGGGAACCCCGCCGCCATTAACCATAGGTTGAGGAATTTCAGTCAGATTGGCGGCGAAGGAACTCCCGCCCATGCGGTTTCGCCCGCTAGCATTCGTGCCGTATATCTCTCGTCCCCGTGGCAGGCAGATGCTGGTGGCTGCCAGCCTCTGCCTCGGTCTCGTGCTGGCAGCGGCGATGGCATACTACGCCGTCACGTCGCGGCAGGCCGTGATCGATGATGCGTTGCGCGAAATGCGCAACGATGCGCTGCTGCTCGCCGAGGACCAGGATCGACTGCTTCAGGCGGCCGATGCCGTGCAGCGCGGCCTGATCGAGCATATGCGGGAGATCGGAATCGATTCGCCGGAAACGTTCGCGCAGGTCATGGCCTCCCGCGCGGTGCAGCAGAATTTTCGCGACCGGATTGCCGGCCTGCCCTATATCTCCGGGTTGCTGCTGCTCGACAGTCATGGCAATTTGATTAACTTCTCCCGCTCCTGGCCGCCGCCGCCGATCGTCGGCGAGGACCGCGACTTCATCCGCGACAACATCCACGCCGGCGTGCCACAGCCCTTCGTCAGTGCGCCGTATCTCGGCAGGGTCACCAACCGCTGGGAAGTCTACCTCAGCCGCCGGTTCGAAGCCGCGGATGGACAGCTTCTCGGCTTCGTGGTCAGCACGATCGAGATCAGTTACTTCGAGCAATTCTATGCCCGCCTGCCACTGACCGGCGGCGGCAGGTACACCCTCTATCGCCGCGACGGCACGCTCATTGCCTGCTATCCGCACGCCGATGCCCAGATCGGCAAAATTTTCGCCGATACGACGAATTTCAACCGTCTGATCGGTGCGCTGAACGATGGCGTGGTGCGCCAGATTGGCCGCTTCGATGGCCAGGACCGGCTGATCGTGCCGCAAGCGATGGCACACTTTCCCCTGATCGTTTCGGTCAGCGACACCATTGCATCGACCATGCGGTCCTGGCGGCAGGAGATCCGTACCCTCATCGGCGCCACCGTTCTGCTGGAACTGGCGATCGCCTGCGGCACATGTCTCTTCTTGCGTCACCTGCGCAGCGAGCAGCGGCTGCTGGTGGCAGAAAAGGCGCGGACGCAGGCCGAGGCCGACCGTGCCCATGCCGAGGAACGTGAGCGTGCGGCAACCACGCTGCAGACGCAGCAGCAACGCTTCGACATCGCGGCACAGAACATGCTGCAAGGCCTGATCATGGTCGATCACAGCGGCAACATCCTCGTGGTCAACCGGCGGTTTCGTGAGCTCTGGGGGCTGAAGCCGGACAGCATCGCGCCTGGTACGCGGTACGCCGACATGGTCGCCAAGGTAGCCGGCAATGTCCCGCTGGACGACCTCGCAGTCATCCGCCGCAACCGCGAGGAAGCAATCGCCCGCAACGTGCGCTCGACCTTCGTTTGGGAGCTGTCCGACGGCCGCACCATCGCAGTCACCCACCAGCCGATGGAAGATGGCTGGGTTGCCACCTATGAAGACATCACCGAGCGGCGATTGGCCGAAGCGAAGATTGCGCATCTGGCGCGCTACGATGCTCTGACCAATCTGCCCAACCGCGCGTTGTTCCGTGAAGCGCTGGACCATGCCCTTGCCTTCGCACGCCGCGGACAAATGCTGGCGTTGCATTGCCTCGACCTGGACCAGTTCAAGGCGGTCAACGACACGCTCGGCCATCCGGTGGGTGATGCCCTGTTGCAGGCCGTGGCAGGGCGGCTGCGGGATGGTCTGCGCGGAACCGATACGATCGCCCGCCTCGGCGGCGACGAATTCGCCATTGTGCAGACCGGGCTCGATGCGCCGCGTGATGCAACCGGACTGGCCGACCACCTGATCGGCCTGATCGAGGCGCCATTCGATGTCGACGGACATCAGATCGTCATCGGCGTCAGCGTCGGCATTGCCTTCGCGCCGGCAGACGGGCTGGATCCCGACGTACTGTTGAAGAACGCCGACCTTGCGCTGTACCGTGCCAAGCTGGACGGGCGCGGCGTCTACCGGTTGTTCCACACCGAGATGGACGCCGAAATGCAAGTGCGGCGCGTGATGGAACTTGACCTGCGCCAGGCGCTGGGGCTCGGCCAGTTCGAATTGTTCTACCAGCCGCTGATCGATTTGCACGCCCAGGAAGCAGCCGGATTCGAAGCATTGCTGCGCTGGCGCCATCCCGAGCGTGGCATGATCCCGCCCGACAAATTCATACCGCTGGCCGAGGAGATCGGTGCGATCGTGCCGATCGGCGAATGGGTGCTGCGCCAAGCCTGCGCCGAAGCTGCGTCGTGGCCCGGCGAGCTGCGGGTTTCGGTCAACCTGTCACCGGTCCAGTTCAAGAGCCGCGATCTCGTTGCCATGATTGCCGCGGCGCTGCGGGACTCCGGTCTGCCGCCTGGCCGGCTCGAGCTGGAAATCACCGAGACCGTCATGCTGCAGGATACCGCCGCAACGCTGGCGACGCTGCACAACCTGCGCTGCCTCGGCGTCCGCATCGCGATGGACGATTTCGGCACCGGCTACTCCTCGCTGAGCTATCTGCGCCGGTTCCCGTTCGACCGTATCAAGATCGACCAATCCTTCATCCGCGAACTCGGACGGCAGCGCGATTGCGGTGCCATCATCCGGGCGGTAATCGGACTGAGCCACGAACTCGGCATGGCCACGACGGCCGAGGGCGTGGAAACCCGCGAGCAATTGCGAGCGCTGGCCCGCGCCGGCTGTTCCGACATCCAGGGCTATCTGTTCAGCCGGCCGGTGCCACAGCGCGAAATTTCCGCGCTGCTGCGGTCCATGCCGAAACCGGCCGACCTGCTGCGCGGAGAAGTGCTGGAGGATGCGGAGAGCGTCGCATAGGCAGGCACGGAGCAGGCGGGTGATCGAGGTTGTTTTGCCGGTGTGGTCCTGGACGGAAAGTACGTTCGTCATGGCCGCGCTTGATCCGGCCGGCTTCCCCCGATGATCGGGGAGTGTCGGCGATGCGACCCGATCCGCGGTGCGTAGATGGCCGGGTCAAGCGCAGCCATGACGGGGGTGATGGGACGCGCGCCCGGTACACTTTGATTCAGCCGCACACTTTCATTCAGCCGCTTCATTCAGCCGCGGATCGGCCGCCTCGGCCGGCAGCAATCCGCAACGACAGACGTGCGCCTGGGGCAATGTTGCTCTAATCCAGCACGTCCTTGTTCACGACGTTGTCGCGGTTCGGCGTACCGTCCAGCACGCCGAGGATGTTCTGCGCCGTCGTCCGCGCCATGTTGGCCACTGCTTCCGTCGTCACGCCGGCCATGTGCGGCGAGGCAATGACGTTGTCCAACTTCAGCAGCGGATTGTCGGTGGGGGTTGGCTCGGCATCCCAGACGTCCAGGCCGGCAGCAGCGATCTGCCCGGAGGTCAGCGCAGCGTGCAGTGCGGGTTCGTCGATGATGCCGCCGCGCGCGGTGTTCACGATGTAGGCGCTCGGCTTCATGCGGGCGAACTGCGGTGCGGAGAACATGCCCACCGTCTCGGGATTCTTCGGACAGTGGATGGAGACGAAATCCGCGCGCGGCAGCACCGCATCCAGGTCGTCCACCGGCTCGCATCCCGCCGCGCGGATCGCCGCCTTATCCACGTAGGGATCCCGCACCAGCACCGCCATGTCGAACCCAAGGCAGCGCTTCGCCAGGCGCGTGCCGATGCGGCCGAAGCCGACGATCAGCACCGTCTTGCCCGCGAGTTCCATCGGCAGTCCACCGTGACGCTCCCGCCAGCGGCCTTCGCGCACCATGCGGTCCAGCGCGACGTTGCGCTTCGCCAGCGCCATCATCAGATGGAACGCTTGCTCGGCCACCGAAACGGAATTAGCGGTGCCGGCGATCATCAGCGGCACGCGCCGCGCGGTCAGCACCGGCACGTCCACGGCGTCGTAGCCGACCCCGATGCGCGCCACCACCTGCAACGCCGGCGACGCGTCCATTTCGGGCTGCGAAAACGGCGTCAGCGACAGCGCGATGCCGGAGCAATCCTCCAGCATCGGCAGCAGCTCCGCCTGGCCGATGGTCGGGGGATAGGGCACCGTTTCGATGTCGTCGCGCGCCCGGAGCAAGGCGACGCCTTCCCGCCCCATCGTCGTGGGCACCATCACCTTGCGTCGGTTGGAGGCCATCGGCGCGCGTCCTTCACAGCTTGCGTTGCAGGTTGGCGATGTAGCTGCGGTTGTGGGTCGGCCCCAGCATCACCTCGTTCATCACCAGGTGCCGCGGCAGGCAGGCGATGTAGCGGATCAGGTCGCCGCAATCCTCGGACTGCACCATGCGCGCACGCTCCTCCGGCCCCACCGGATTGGGCCGCTTGTCGAGGATCGGCGTCGCCACCTCGCCCGGCAGGAACACCGTGGAGCGAATGCCGTTGACGCACTCCTCCATGTTGATGGTATGGCTCATGGCCACCACGCCGTGCTTCGCGGTGCCATAGATCGGGCCGGCGAACCCGCCGATGAACCGCCCCGCCATCGACGACGTATGGATCATCACCCCATCCTGCTGCGCCCGCATGAACGGCAGCGCCACGGTGACGCAGTACAGCGCCGCCATCACGTTGCCCTTCATCAGCGTGTCGATCCCTTCGGGCGTCAGCTTGTCCCAATGGCGGTCGACGATGTTGACGCCGGCATTGTTCACCAGGATGTCGAGCCGCCCGAGCGTATCGCGGATGAATTCGCCGACGCGCTGCACCTGCGCCGCATCGGTGAGGTCCGCCGGCTGGACGTGTGCCTCGACACCGCTGTTGCCCAGGCGGCGGGCGACGTCCTGCAACGGCTCGCGGCGGCGGCCTGTCAGGACCAGCCGGGCACCCTCCTCGGCCAGCGCGAATGCCGCCGCCTCGCCGATGCCGCTGCCCGCGCCGGTGACCCAGGCGACTTTGCCGGTGAGCTTTGGCATGCGGCGTTCCTCCGTGCGATGGCCGGCGGCATTCAATGGGGGAACGCTGCCGGGGGCAAGGTGGCACGGGTTCGGGTGGGGCACGGGGCGGCGTGCATTTGGGGGCAGCCGAACAAACCCACCGGTCCCATTGTTGGCAGGGAGTTACTCTGGCGGTGGCAGCCGCGGCGGTTGCCGACGCGTGCCTTCAAGCTGTGCCACGCGCGCCTCCAGGTTGCCCAGGCGCCGCGCCAGATCGGCAACATGCTGCGAAGCGGCGGCAGACGCCGCCGTGGCGGCAGCGGCTTCGGCCTTGGCGACGACGATCTCCTCGCGGACTTCGGCGCGGGTCTGCCGCTCGGCCAGGGCGGCAATCAATTCGTCATGCCGGCGAGACGCTTTGGCGTGCGATTCTTCGAGTTGCATAAGGCTATCCAGCTTGCGAAGCGCGCGAAGAATGTCGTTGACCCACGCCATCACGGTCCCGCCCTGTACGCGAACAACAACACCGTTTTGGCGCGAAGACGTTAATAACGTGTGTCAACGATCCGAGGGCGGCGATTCAACGGCGTCGGGCGTCACCGCACCGTTTTTCGAGGAGACCAACCCCATCCTGGCCATGAGCCGGTCGGCAGACGCGATCAGTTGGTCATACTCGGCCTGCACCCTTGCCACGCGTCGGTCGAACCCGTCAGACCATTCGGCAATCTCACGGCGAACCGCGGCCTCGCGGGCAGATGGCGACCGGGAACGGGAGGCCTTGGAAACCTTCGTCACCACGAATGCTGCCTTTCGCTTTGGGGTGGCCATGTTCTTTGCCATGGGCCACGCGGACATATCATGGGCCACGCGGACATATTTTGGGCCTTGGTAACACGGTCAGGTCCCATGGCACACCCCCATAGCACGCCTTGGCCAACTCGGTGAGGATCGGGCCATCGTCCGCCCCATTTCTTGACAACCCGCTAATCCTGCCGGCGCCGGCCCCACCCCCGTCACCATACCGCCGCTTGACTTCGGGCCAGCCGCGCGTATTTCTGGTGGGGTGTCTCGCCTCGCGAGCGTCTCCGCCTATGATCCGCAACCTGGCCCGCGGTGCCTCCCTCCGCGGGCAAGTCGTGTTTCCCCGAGGAAGCGCGCATGCCACGGCAACTCCCGGGCCACCGGCCCGGACATCCCGTAACGGAAACCACTTACCATATGGCAGCATCCGCCACCGCCCGCGCCATCGCGCCGGCCCCTATCCAGGACCATTTCAAGGGCGAGAACTTCGCCGCCCTGCTCGATGAAACCCTCGGCAGAGATTCCGGCTTCGACGGGTCGGTCGTCACCGGCCGCGTCCTGCGTCTCACCGACGAGTTCGCCGTCGTCGATGTCGGGCTGAAATCGGAGGGCCGCGTCGCCCTCAAGGAATTCGCCCCGCCCGGCGTGCGGCCGGACGTGAAACCCGGCGATTTCATCGAACTCTACGTCGAACGCTACGAAGACAAGGACGGCGCCATCATCCTGTCGCGCGAGAAGGCGCGGCGCGAGGAAGCCTGGACCAACCTGGAAAAGGCGTTCGAGACCCAGCAGCGCGTCAACGGCACGATCTACGGCCGGGTGAAGGGCGGCTTCACCGTCGATCTCGGCGGCGCCGTGGCCTTCCTGCCCGGCAGCCAGGTGGATATCCGGCCGGTCCGCGACGTGGGGCCGCTGATGGGCTCGCCGCAGCCGTTCCAGATCCTGAAAATGGACCGCGCCCGCGGCAACATCGTGGTGTCCCGCCGTGCGGTGCTGGAGGAGACGCGCGCGGAGCAACGCAGCGAGCTCATCCAGGGCCTGAAGGAAGGCCAGATTCTCGACGGCGTGGTGAAGAACATCACCGACTACGGCGCCTTCGTGGACCTCGGCGGCGTCGACGGGCTGCTGCACGTCACCGACATCGCCTGGCGCCGCATCAACCACCCGTCGGAGGCGCTGCAGATCGGCCAGCAGGTGAAGGTGCAGGTGATCCGGTTCAATCCGGAGACCCAGCGCATCAGCCTGGGCATGAAGCAGCTTGAGGCCGATCCGTGGGAAGGCGTGGCGGCCAAGTACCCGCCGGGCGCCAAATACACCGGCCGCGTCACCAACATCACCGACTACGGCGCCTTCGTGGAGCTGGAGCCGGGGGTGGAAGGCCTGGTCCACGTCTCCGAAATGTCCTGGACGAAGAAGAACGTCCATCCGGGCAAGATCGTCTCCACGTCGCAGGAAGTGGAGGTGATGATCCTGGACGTGGACAGCTCCAAGCGCCGCATCTCGCTCGGCCTGAAGCAGGTGCAGCGCAATCCGTGGGAGCAATTCGTCGACGACCACCCGATCGGGTCCGTGGTCGAGGGCGAAATCCGCAACATCACCGAGTTCGGATTGTTCATCGGGCTGTCGGCGGACATCGACGGCATGGTGCATATGTCCGACATCTCCTGGGACGAGGCGGGCGAGCAAGCCATCACCCACTACAACAAGGGCGACGTGGTGAAGGCGAAGGTGCTCGACGTGGACGTGGAGAAGGAGCGGATCAGCCTGGGCATCAAGCAGCTCAAGGACGATCCGGCCGCGACGGTGCTGGAGGGCGTGCACAAGGGCGACGTGGTCACCTGCGTGGTCAGCGCCGTTCAGTCCAACGGCATCGAGGTGAAGGTCGGCGACGTGCTGACCGGCTTCATCCGCCGCGCCGAACTGGCCCGCGACAAGGCGGACCAGCGCCCCGACCGGTTCGCCGTCGGCGAGAAGGTGGATGCGAAGATCACCGCGATCGACCGCGCCGCGCGCAAGCTGACCCTCACCATCAAGGGCAAGGAGATGGAGGAGGAGAAGCAGGCGATGGCGGAATTCGGGTCATCGGATTCCGGGGCGTCGCTGGGCGACATCCTCGGCGCCGCGATCCGCCGCCGCAACCAGCAGGCGCAGCAGGAGAATTCGTAGTGTCCGGACTCCTCTCCCGCGTTGCGGGAGAGGACGCTGCGCCGTGCCGACCCGACCATCCACGGATGCCGCTTCGCGCCAAGGCCGGATCAGCTCCGGCGCGGGCTCCCTCCCACCGCGTGGAACAGGTTTCGTGACGCTCGAAACCGACCTGCTGCTCGATCGCCACCGGCTCAAGCGGCGGCTGTTCTTTTGGCGCAGCTTCGCCATCCTGGCCTTACTCGTCGCGGTGCTGGTGGCGGTGCATGCCAGCGGTGTCGCTATCACGCGCGATCATGTCGCGCGTCTGGACATCTCCGGCCTGATCACCGACAACGCCAAGCTCACCCACGCCGTGGAGAAGCTGGCCGGCGATTCCAGCGTCAAGGCGTTGATCGTGCGCGTCGACAGCCCCGGCGGCAGCGTTGCCGGAGGCGAGAGCCTGCACGACGCCATCGCCGAGGTCGCCGCAAAAAAGCCCGTCGTGGTGTGCATGGGCGCGCTGGCGGCGTCCGCGGCCTACATGATCTCCGTGCCTGCCACGCGCATCTACGCCCACGAGGGCACGCTGACCGGATCGATCGGCGTGCTGTTGGAAGCGCCGGAAGTTGGCGGCCTGCTGTCCAAGCTCGGGGTGGATGTGCAGACCATCGTGTCGGGGCCGCTGAAGAACCAGCCCAGCCTGACGGCACCGCTGTCGCCGCAAGGCCAGCAGGTGCTGCAAGGCCTGGTAATGGACCTGTACGGCCAGTTCGTCGCCATGGTTGCCGCCGGCCGCCACATGGATCCGGCGAAGGTGCGCCAGCTCGGCGACGGGCGCGCCTATACCGGGCAGCAGGCGCTGCAGCTCGGACTGATCGACGCGATCGGCGGCGAGCATGATGCGCGCGAATGGCTGGCCAGGAACAAGGGCGTGCCGGAGAGCCTGCCCGTGGAGGACGTTTCGACCGAGAGCTTCGCCGAACGGACACTGTCCGGCACGCTGGGACCGATCGTCACCGGTGTTTGGAAAAGCGTGATTTCCCAAGGCGTTATGCTTGACGGGGCGTGGGCAGTCTGGCATCGTTCCGGTGATTGACGCTCCAATCCCATAAACCGGGGAAAATGGCGTGACCAGGTCGGAACTCATTGCCGAGCTCGCGAGCGCCAATCAGCATTTGCGCGCTGCGGATGTCGAAATCATTGTCGCCACGATTTTCGAAGAGATTTCCGCCGCTCTTGCGCGCGGCGAGCGCGTGGAGCTGCGTGGCTTCGGTGCGTTCACGGTCAAGCGGCGTGATGCGCGCACCGGCCGCAATCCGCGGACGGGCGAGGCGGTGCCGGTCGATGAGAAGGCGGTGCCGTTCTTCAAGGCCGGGAAAGAGCTGCGCGAACGGGTGAACAAGGGGGCAGACAGCAAAGGCCTTGCCCGGGATGGCGCGCGGGGCCGCGCGGTGTAGCGGCGCGGGGCAAGGATGATCGGGTGGGTATGTAGCGAGGCGGTGCAGCGGGAAGAGCAGTGTTGCGGCCCGATCACCCTCACCCTCGGCGCTCTCGCGCCTCGACCTCTCCCACTTTGTGGGAGAGGTTACGATTTGTGGGAGGGGTTACGATACCGCTTGCGGGAGGGGTTACGGTGCGGCTTGCGGGAGAGGTTTGAGGCTGCCATTACCGCGGCATGCGCTGGCTGATTCTCGCGCCCTTCCTGCTGCTGCTGGTCTTGTTCGCGCTGTCCAATACCGCGCCGGCGCGGATCGGGCTGTGGCCGACTGGGTGGTCGCTGCAGGCGCCTTTGTCCCTGATCGTGCTGGCCGGCATGGCGTTGGCGTTTCTGGTCGGCGGGGTGCTGGTCTGGGCGTCGGAACTTGCGCAACGGCGGCGCGCCCGTCGCGCGGAGCAAGCGGTGCAAGCCCTGGAAGCGCAGGTGCGGGAACTCAGGGCGCGGCTGCCGCAGCCGGCGCTGGGGCCGCCGGTCGCATGAGCGGGCCTCGCCTGATCGTCGCGCTGGACACTCCGGACATTGCCTGTGCGTCCGGCTGGGCCGAGGCCGTGGCGCCGCATTGCGGGATGTTCAAGCTGGGCCTGGAGTTCTTCCTGGCCAACGGTGCTGCCGGCGTGCGGGCGATTGCCGGCCGGCCGATCTTCCTGGACCTGAAGCTGCACGACATCCCCAACACCGTCGCCGGAGCCACGCGCGCGGTGCTGCCGCTGGGGCCTCGGATGCTGACGGTGCATGCCGCGGGCGGGGCCGCGATGGTCGCCGCCGCGCGTGAGGCGGCCGAATCCGGCGGGGCGGACCGTCCGCTGATCCTGGCCGTCACGGTGCTGACCAGCCTGGCGGCCGACGACCTTGCCGCAATCGGCGTGCCGGATCAGCCCGCGGCGCAGGTGCTGCGGCTGGCGCGGCTGGCGGTGGGTGCCGGGGCGGACGGGCTGGTGTGCAGTCCGCTTGAGGTGGCGATGCTGCGGCAGGAACTCGGTGGCGGCCCGACCTTGGTCGTTCCGGGCATTCGGCCCGCGGGGAGCGCCGTCGGCGACCAGGCGCGCGTGACGACGCCGGAAGCTGCGCTGGCCGCAGGGGCCGACTGGATCGTGGTCGGCCGCCCGATCACCGCCGCGCCCGATCCCGGACAGGCCGCGGCTTCCATCGCCGCCGCCATCCGATGAGCGAGGTGGGCGTGAAGATCTGCGGCCTGAACGATGGCGCATCGTTCGATGCCGCCGTCGCGGAGGGTGCGGACTATGTGGGGTTCGTGTTCTTCCCGCCCTCGCCGCGTTACGTGACGCCGGTTCAGGCCGCCGCGCTGTCCGCGCGGCATCCGGGCGGACCGTTGCGCGTCGGGCTGTTTGTCGATCCGGCCGATGCCGTGGTCGGCGAGGCGTTGAAGGCTGTTTGGCTCGATGTTCTGCAGGTCTATGGGACGTGCGATGCGTCCGCGCTGCGTGCCCGCTTTGGCGTGCCGGTCTGGCGCGCGGTGGGAATCGACAGCGCGGGCGATCTGCCGCGCGACGCCGGGGGCGCCGATGCGCTGGTGCTGGAGGCGAAGCCGCCCCCGGCCGCCACCCGGCCGGGAGGCAATGCGATGACATTCGATTGGTCGCTGCTGCGCGATTGGCGGGCGCCGGCGCCGTGGGTGCTCGCGGGTGGCCTTACTCCCGATAACGTTGCAGCAGCGGTGCGTGCCACCGGAGCGGCGATCGTCGATGTGTCTTCGGGGGTGGAGCGCGGGCGCGGAGTCAAGGACCCGGCGCTGATCCGTGCGTTTATTGCGAATGCGCGGGCGGGCGAGGGGCGGGCGGTACCGGGGCGGCCCGGGACTTAAGGTCTGTGCCGGCACCCGTTATAATCTCAGGGGCCGTGGCCACACGGCGCCATCAAGGTTTTATCAGACGACATTGCGAACGATTCGAAATCCGTAAGAAGGCAGGCAGGGCCGTTATTTTTCCTATCAGGCCCACGGACGACAAGCCCACCGATCCGGTTGCGGGCAACGGCGTGCCGCTCGCAACGGGCGGGTGGCACTTGCGACGTTGGCGGAGATACGAACGAAACCGCGGGCGTTGATCGGCGAACGTGAGCGATTGGCGGACGTGACCGCTATTGCACCATCGTGATGGCGTTGCGGTTCTTTGCCCAGGCTTCGGGCGTGGATGCGGGATCGGTCGGCCGGTCCTTGCCATAGCTGATCGTCTGGATGCGATTCGCGCTGACGCCATGCGCGACGAGGTACTGCGCATCCGCCCTGGCGCGACGCTCCCCCAGTGCGAGGTTGTACTCCTCGGTGCCGCGTTCGTCGCAATTGCCCGCGATCATGATGCGCACGTTCGGATAGCGTTGCAGCCACGCGGCCTGCTTGTCGAGCGTGGCGCGCGCCTCGTCGCTGAGGTCGCTGCGGTCGGTGTTGAAGAAGATGCGATCGCCGACCGTTCCGACCAGGTCCTCCTCGCTGCCGGGCGCGGCGTTGCCGCTGGCGTAACCGCCCGGCCCGCCGGCGCCCGCCGCGCCGTTCGCGCCATACGGATTGACACCACCCGACCCGCCATTGGTGCCCAAATTGTCGGACGAACATGCGGCCAGCGACACGGCAAGCAAGGCGGCAAGGATGACGCTGGAACGCATGGCGAGTCTCCCCGATGTGACGCTGCGTCGAACCTACGCGCCGGGTGGGATCAGGCAACCGGGAAAGCGCGGGACGAAACTATTTCATGGCGTCATGGCGCCGCGGGTTGGCCGCCATACCAGGCGCCGCGCGCCTTGCAACGGCACATCACACGAATTCGCCGGCGCGCAGCAGCGGCTCCGCCGTGCCGTCGGCTTTGATGCCATCGACATCGACTTGCTCTGACCCGATCATCCAATCGACATGGATCAAACTTCGATTGGCGCCACGCGCGGCGAGCGCTTCCGGCCCCGCCTTGCCGCGGTCGGTGAAACAGCGGCTGTACGACTGGCCAAGCGCGATGTGGCAGGCCGCGTTCTCGTCGAACAAGGTGTTGAAGAACAATAACCCGCTGCGTGCGATGGGGGATGAGGCGGGGACGAGGGCGACCTCGCCCAGGCGCCGCGCGCCTTCATCGGTTGAGATCATGCGTTGCAGCACGTCCTCGCCCGTGCGCGCGCTGGCCTGGGTGATGCTGCCGGATTCGAAGCGCACCGCGATGTCGCGGATCAGCGTGCCTTGATACGACAGCGGCTTGGTGCTGCGCACCGTGCCTTCGACGCGGCGGCCATGCGGGGTGGTGAAGACTTCCTCGGTGGGGATGTTGGGATTGCCGGTGATGCCGTTGCGCGCGGTGCTGAGGCCGCCCATCCATTCATGCTCGTCCGCGAGGCCGACGCGGAGGTCGGTGCCGGGGCCGCGGAAATGCAGCGCGGCGTAGCGCTTCTGGTTCAGAGTGCGGCGGCGCGCCATCAGCGTGGCGTTGTGCGCTTCCCAGGCAGCGACCGGGTCTTCGGCATCGACGCGCGAGGCGGCGAAGATCGCGTCCCATAGTTTCGCCAGCGCAGCGTCGGGTGGCAGGTCCGGATACACCGCCTGCGCCCAGGCCGGCGTGGCGGCAGCGCAGATCGACCAGTTGATGACGGTGTCGGTGATCAGCTCCAGCGCGGGACGGTAGGCGAGCGAGCGCGCGTGGTTGGCGCGGGCGACCTTCCTGGGGTCCTCGGCGGACAGCAGATTGGGGTCGTCGCCTGCGATGGCGAGGCGGGCGGCGCCGGTGCGGAAGGCGGCGGCCATGCCCTCGTAGAGCCAGGAGGCCGCCTTGTCGAAGCTGTTGTCGGGGGCGTGCCGGTAGCGGAGCAAGGTGGACTGGTCGTCGGAGATCAGGGTGGTGACCAGGGAGGCGCCGGCCTGGTACGCGTGGGCGGTGATGCGGCGGGCGAGCGGCAGGGCCTCCAGCGGCGCGGTCATCAGCAGTTCCTGGCCGGGGTGGAAGCCACCCAGGCCGACACGAACGGCGACCTGCGCCAGGCGGTCGAGGCGGGTTTCGTGGTCGGTGGCGAGGGGGGTGGCGATGTCCATTGCGCTGGCTCCGTGGCGGCGGGGCGGTGGGGTGTTGTGCGGCGGGGATGTGGGGTGGCGCAAGGTGGGGAGGGAGGGCGCGGCGCACTGCGGGTCTTCGTTGTCGGCTTCGTGGCCATGACTATGCAATCAGTGCCCTGAACGCCCGGCGCAAGGCGCATTCCGGCCGGGCGCGCAGCCAGGCACTGCAGGCCTCCGACGCAGGTCCCAGCATCGTGCGCTTTATTAACTGCACGCTAACCGCACCGCTGCACCATCCCACGCTTGACAGTCTGTCTTCCGTGGGAGACATTTGGCATGATCGAGGTGCGGCAGACGGAGGTGTTCGCACGCTGGTTCCGCAAGCTTCGTGACCGCCAGGCGAGGGCGCGCATCCAGGTCCGTATCGATCGGCTGGGCCTGGGCCTTCCTGGCGATGTAAGGCCAGTGGGCGAAGGGGTCTCCGAGCTGCGCATTGATTATGGCCCCGGCTATCGCGTCTATTTCGCACGCTGCGGCGAGGCAACGCTGGTACTGCTCTGCGGTGGCAACAAGGCTACGCAACACAAAGATATCGCGACCGCGTTGGCGCTCGCCCGATCATTGTAAAGGTCACCCATCATGCCCGGCATCAAGACCACACCATGGGATTCGGCCGATCACCTCGAAACCGCGGAGGACGTCGCGACTTACCTGGAAGCCGCATTCGAGGACGGTGATCCGGCATTGATCAGTCACGTGCTCGGCGTTGTCGCCCGCGCTCGGGGCATGGCCGAGATCGCGCAGCAGACCGGCCTGGGACGGCAGAGCCTCTACAAGGCATTGTCCGCCGAAGGACATCCCGAATTCAGCACCGTGCTGAGCGTGGTGCGCGCCCTCGGCCTGAAACTGACCGTCACGCCGGCCTGAGCGTTCCGCGTGCGGAACACAGGACTGGCGCGAATCCGCCGTCCACAGTGACTCCCGCATCGTTCCGTTCCATCCTCGTGGTTCCCATCGCAACGACTCCCGGAGAACCGCAGGCTATGGAGACCGCCGCCACCCATCCCAAAGCAACCGCAACCGCCGCCTTCACCGAAGACCCCGCCACCGTCCGCCGCGCAGTGATTGCCAGCGGCATCGGCCAGATGTTCGAGATCTACGACTTCGTCATCTACGGCTTCTTCGCCCTTGCCATCGGCCGTGCGTTCTTCCCATCCTCCGATCCGATTGCCTCGTTGCTTGCCAGCTTTGCCACGTTTGCTGTCGGTTTCCTGATGCGTCCGATCGGGGCCATGGTGATTGGCTGGTACGGCGACAAACACGGCCGCCGCAAGGCGCTGGTGGTCACCGTCGGGTTGATGGCGTTCGCCACCGGATGCGTCGGCCTGATTCCGTCCTACGCCAGCATTGGCGTCTGGGGCGCCATCCTGCTCGCGGTATTGCGCATGCTGCAGGGATTTTCCACCGGCGGCGAATGGGGTGGCGCCGCAGCCTTCCTGGTAGAGCATGCGCCCACCGGCCGCCGCGGCCTGGTCGGCAGCTTCCAGCAGGCGGCGACCGCGCTCGGTGCGATGGGCGCGACGTTTGCCGCCGCCATCCTCACGTCAGCGCTCAGCAAGGACGCGTTCTTCGCCTGGGGCTGGCGGATTCCGTTCCTGATCGGGTTCGTTCTGGGACCGATCGGTTACTATTTGCGTACCCGCGTCGCGGAGACGCCCGTCTTCCAGCGCGCCGAGGCCGCACACACGCTGACCCGCATGCCGCTCGCCGAGGCGTTCACCACGCATGGCGGCATGTTCCTGGCTGCGTTCGGGCTTTCGATCATCGGCTGCGTGATCAACTACGTCTTCCTGGTGTTCCTGCCCAGTTTCGCCGCACAGACCCTGCACATCGACCTGTCGCGCGCGCTGTGGTCGACCACGCTGGCGGGCATCATCTATCTGGTGCTGACCCCGATCGTCGGCCACTGGTCCGACCGCATCGGCCGCAAGCCGATGTTGCTTGCATGCTCCATACTGGCCTTCGTGATGGCCTATCCGCTGTTCGCGTTCCTGCAGACCCACCCGACCTTCTGGGGCCTGCTGCTGGTGCAGGCGATCGCGCAAGCTGTACTGACATTGTACACGGGCGTGATCTCCACCATCCTGTCGGAAATGTTCCCCACCAATGTGCGCTATACGGCACTGTCCGTCAGCTACGGGTTCGCGGTGGCAATCTTCGGCGGGTTCGCCCCGTATATCTCGACATTCCTGGTGCACGTGACGGGCGATCCGCTGGCGCCGAGCTACTACGTGATGCTGTCGGCACTGGCGAGCGGCATTGCCGTGTTGTTCGTGCAGGCGCGTCACCGCGCCCCGGCCTTGGCGTAAGCCGCCGCCGCGAGGCGACGACGCCGAACGTTGATCGCCGGCTTCGTTGCCTCGCCCGCGCGGTTCGTCCTATCGTTGGCCCTGCCGATTCCAAGGAGATCGCCATGCTCCACGAACCGCGCGTGCGTCGCTGCGACGGCTCGGCCAAGATGGTTTCGCGGAACCCGAACTTCTCTCCGGCGTTGTCGTCCCGCCCGCCCTTATGTTCTTGTGTCGAAACGCTGTGGCAGAACGTTGGCCGGCCATGACAGATCTGCACAAACTTCTGTTCGAGACCAAGGCGAAGGTCACCGACCGCGAGGTGCTGGCGACTGCGCGGCTGAATGCCAGCGTCAAACCGTTCGCCGGCCAGGAACTGTCCGACGACGTGATCGACCGCATCAACGCCGCGATTGCCGGCGAAGCCGACCGCCTGGTCGCGGACGGCATTCTGCGCGAGCGACCGGACTGGCTCGCCGCCATTGTGTCGCGCCGCCTCTACGTGGCGTTCGGCAGCAGCGCCGTGCAGCACCTCAGCCGTGAGCTGCGGCGCATGGGCGCGGTGTGAAATCCGCCGTCACCCGTCATGGCCGGGCTCGACCTGGCCATCTACGCGCGATCGGTCGGGTCTTGTTGCGCCAGCGCCCGATCATCAAGGCAAGAACACCGGGTCAGACCCGGACAAGAGGGGGGTCTTGCTGACGGGCTGTTGCTTGACCGGCTTGCTTCGCCGCTACGCTCTTCGCAACGACAACCGGGCGATGACAATCCGGCGATGACGATCGGGAGGATACCAAGCCGTGCCTGCCACCGAAGAATTCGACTTCATCATTGTGGGCGCCGGATCCGCCGGGTGCACCCTGGCCTATCGCCTTACCGCCGATCCGCGCAACCGCGTGCTGGTGCTGGAAGCCGGCGGCAAGGATACCGATCCGTGGATCCACATTCCCGCCGGCTTCTACCGCAATATCTATAATCCGAAAGTCGCCTGGTATTTCGAAACCGAGCCGGTCCCGGAGATGCACAACCGCCGCATCTCCTGGCCGCGCGGCAAGGTGCTTGGCGGGTCGTCCTCGATCAACGGCCTGATCTATATCCGCGGCCAGCGGCAGGATTTCGACCTGTGGCGCCAGCTCGGCAATACGGGCTGGTCGTACGACGACGTGCTGCCGTATTTCAAAAAGGCCGAGAACCAGGAACACGGTGCTGACGAATTCCACGGCACCGGCGGCCCGCTTTGCGTGTCCGACCTGCGCACCGAGCATCCGTTGCACGATGCCTTCATCGCCGGCGCCCAGGAAGCCGGCTATCCTTTCAACCGCGATTTCAACGGCGCGGAGCAGGAGGGTGTGGGGCCGCTGCAATTGACGGTGCGCGGCAGGCGACGGTGTTCCGCCGCCGCGGCCTATTTGAAGCCTGCGATGCAGCGCCCGAACCTGCGCGTCGAAATCCGCGCCCTGACCCATCGCATCCTGCTGGAAGGCAAGCGCGCGGTCGGGATCGAATACAGCCGGAATGGCGAAATCCGCCAGGCACGCGCGCGGCGGGAGGTGATCCTTTGCGGCGGCTCGATCAATTCACCGCAGATCTTGCAGCTATCGGGCATCGGCCCTGGAGCGTTGCTGCAATCGCTCGGCATCGAGGTGAAGCACGACCTGCCCGGCGTCGGCGAAAACCTGCAGGACCATATCGGCGGCCGCATCATCTATTGCTGCCGTCCCGACGTGTGGACGATGAACGAGGTGTACCATAGCTGGCTACGCCGCATTCATCACGGCATGCAGTACGCGTTGCAGTCCAAGGGTGCCCTGATGACCGGCGCCGGACCGATCGGTCTGTTCTTGAAGACCCGGCCCGAATTGGAATCTCCCGACGTGCAGTACCAGTTCCTCGCCGGCAGCGCGCCGAAGACCGGCGATCCCATGCACAAATTCCCCGCCTGCACGCTGGTGGCAATCCCGTGCCGGCCGGAAAGCCGCGGCTGGCTGCGCATCGCGTCGCCCGATCCGACTCAACCGCCGGCGATGCAGCCGAACTACCTGTCCACCCAGCGCGACAAGGATACCATCGTCGCGGCGTTGAAGGTCTCGCGCCGCATTTTCCAGACCAAGGCGATGCGGCAATACGTCACCTCGGAGGAAATGCCCGGCCCGCAGGCGGCAACCGACGAAGACCTGCTGAACCACGTGCGCGCCACCGCCGGCACCACGTTCCACCAGACCAGCACGTGCATGATGGGGCCGGGCCCGATGGCGGTGGTCGATCCGTCGCTGCGGGTCAAAGGCATGGAGCGCCTGCGCGTCGTCGATGCGTCGATCATGCCGACAGTGGTCTCCGGCAACACCAATGCGACGGTGATCATGATCGCGGAAAAAGCGGCCGACGCGATTTTGCAGACGGCGTGACATCGCGCTGGGTTCGTCTCGTCGCCTGACACGCGCCTGCGATTGATCAATTTCCGCGGTGGCCCACGCGTCGGGAATGACTTCTTGCGCAAGGGAAAACCCGGCCATATCATCGCCGGGTTGTCCAAAACATGACAAAAAATACAGGGAGACGGAACGGCATGGATGTCCAGGCCGTGGGGGGGCAGGCCGTTGGGCCGGAACGGCCGCAGCTTGCCGTGCAGGGTGTGACGAAACGCTTCGGCGGAGTCACCGCCGTGGGAAACGTGACGGTGGAGGTCCGCCGCGGCGAGGTGCTGTCCGTCATCGGTCCTAACGGCGCCGGCAAGACCTCGCTGCTGAACATGATCAGCGGCTTCTATCGCCCCACCAGCGGCACAATCAGCCTCGATGGGCGCGACATCACGCGTCTGCGTCCATCCCGCATCGCGGCGCTCGGCATTGCCCGCACATTCCAGAATATCGCCTTGTTCGGCGGCTTGTCGGTTCTCGACAACATCCTGCTCGGCCGCCACGTCCACATGCGCGCGGGTCCCTTGGCCTCGCTGCTCTACTGGGGCCCCGCCCAACGCGAGGAAATCGCCCACCGCAGGCGCGTGGAAGAGATCATCGCCTTCCTTCAGCTCGACGCCATCCGCAAGCAGCCCACCGCCGCGCTGGCCTACGGCATGCGCAAGCGCGTTGAACTGGCACGCGCACTGGCCCTGGAACCCAAGGTGCTGCTGCTCGACGAACCGATGGGCGGCATGAACCAGCAAGAGAAGGAGGAGATGGCGCGCTTCGTGCTGGACGTGAATGCGCGCTGGGGCACCACCGTCGTGCTGATCGAGCATGACATGGCCGTCGTGATGGACATCTCCGACCGTGTTTGCGTGCTGGACGGCGGCCACAAGATCGCCGACGGCACGCCGGCCGTCGTGCAGCGCGATCCCGCGGTGATCAACGCCTATCTCGGCGGCGGCCACCTGGCGCGCGCGGCATGAACGATGCCGACACATTGCCGCGCTTGCTCGCGCGCAACGCATCGGGCTGGCCGCGCCGGGCGGCGTGGCGGCACAAGCGCCTGGGCATCTGGGAGACGCGGAGCTGGGCAGGCTTCGCGCAGCGGTGCAGCGATATCGCGGTCGGGCTGGCGGCGAACGGGTTCGGCCGCGGCGACCGGCTGGCGGTGCTGGGCGACAATCGCCCTGATCTGTATGCGGCTTTGCTGGCAGCGCAGTCGCTAGGCGGTGTCGGCGTGCCGCTCGATCCGGACGCTGCGTCATCGCGGCTGGCAGCGATCATGGAAGATGCCCGTGTCAGCATCGCCATCGCCGACACTGTGGACCAGGCAGATCGCCTGCTTTCCCTGGCGGATGCTCTGCCATCGGGGGTTCGCGTGTTCTGTGCCGATACCGGCGGTTTCAATCGGCACGATGCGTGGGAGAAATCGAGCCTGGATGCGCTGGTTGGGGAGGGAAGGGAGCCAGGTTCAGACGCTTGTTCAAATCCCGCGCCGCAGGATCTTGCGCTGTTGCTTTATCCAACCGACGCGCACTCTCACCCGCTGCCTCTCTCTCACGCGCAGCTTATCACCGCCGGAGAGGCGATCGCCGCTGCCGATCCGGCGTATGCCACGGACGAAGCGTTCTGCTACCTGCCGATGTCCTGCTACGAAGATGCGTTGTACTCCCTGACACTCGGCTTGCTCTGCGGTTTTGCCTGCAACTGTCCGGAAGCGCCGGACTCCGCGCTGCGCGACCTGCGCGAAATCGGCCCCACCATCCTGTTTGCGCCAACCGTCGCGTGCAACGCGCTGGCGCAGGTTATTGCATCGAAGGCCGCAGCAGTCACCGGCTTCAAACGCCGCAGCTTCACCTTCTTTCACCGTCTCGCCTTGCAGGCCGAAGCACTCCGCGAGCAAGACCGGGCGGTGCCCGCTGGCCTCGCCATCGGCTGCCGCGTCGGCGAACTGATGGCATACGCGCCGGTGCGCGACCAGCTTGGCCTCAGCCGAGCGCGCTGGGTCCACACTGACGGATTGCTGCCGCCCGATACCGCGCGCCTGTTACGCGCGTTGGGTGTCGCACTGCGTCCCGCCGCCGCCCGCGCCCCCGCACCTGACCCGGCGCGGGAAACGCCCGAGACGCTGCATGCTTAACGTCTTCACCTTGATCCTGATCGCCAACGGCCTGCTGGTCGGCATGATGTACGCGCTGATCGCGCTGGGCTTCGTGCTGGTTTACAAAGCGACCGAGGCGTTCAACTTCGCTCAGGGCGAATTCGTCATGACCGGCGGCTTCATCGCCGCCGCAGCCGCAACCGTGCTGCCGTTCTGGGTCGCGACCCTTCTGTCCATTGCTGGAATGGTGGCGTTCTGCTTCGGCCTGGAACGAGTCGTGCTGCGGCCTTTGCTCGGCCGGCCGATCATCGCGGTGATCATGGCCACGATCGGCGTCGCCTCGCTGCTGCGCGGCGTTGTGGTGCTGCTGTTCGGCTCCGGCACGCGTGCACTCACCATGCCGATCCAGCAGACGCCGATCTTCCTTGGTCCCATCATGCTGCCGCCGATCGACATTGTCGGCGCCGTCGTCAGCCTGCTGTGCTTTGGCATCTTCACCTGGTTGTTCCTGCACACCCGCATGGGACTGGCGATGCGCGCGGTCGCCGACAACCAGCAGATCGCGTCCGCGATGGGCATCGACGTGCGCCGTTATTTCGCCATCGCCTGGGCGCTGACGGGAGTCGTCTCCGCGCTCGGCGGCGTCATCTGGGGTGCATTGCTGGGCGTGGACAACCAGCTCGCGGATGTCGGGCTGAAGGTGTTTCCGGTGGTGATCCTGGGCGGATTCGAATCCGTCCCCGGCGCAATCGTCGGTGGGCTGGTGGTCGGCGTCGTGGAATCGCTGTCGTCGGGCTACATCGACCCGCTGGTCGGCGGCGGCACCAAGGATTTCATGCCATACGTGCTGATGATCGCGGTGCTGATGGTGCGGCCCTACGGCATCTTCGGCAAAGCGCCGGTACAGCGAGTGTAGGCCATGATCTTTCGCGAAGCCGGCACATTCAAGACCAGCTACGCCGCCGATATGGCGCTGTACCCGCTGCCGGTGTCGCGCTGGACTCTGGCGGGCATCTTCGTGGTGCTGCTGCTGGTGCTGCCGTTGCTTGCATCACCCTACATGCTGACGATCTGCGACCTGATCCTGGTCGCCGTGGTAGGCGCGATCGGGCTCAACATCCTCACCGGCTTTGCTGGACAGATTTCCATCGGCCAGGGCGGGTTCATGGCCGTGGGTGCCTATACCGCCGCCAAACTCGCAACCGTGTGGAGCATGCCGTTCTGGCTTGCCATCCCCGCCGCCGGCCTGATGACCGCCCTGATCGGTGTCTTCGTCGGCATTCCGTCACTGCGCATCAAGGGATTCTATCTCACCATCGCCACGCTGGCGGCGCAGTTCATCATCGAATGGATCATCAACCACGTCACCTGGATCAGCGGCGGCATCCAGGCGACGATCCAGATGCCGCCGCCACGCGTGTTCGGCGTCACCATCCAGAGCCAGCTTCAGTTCTACTTCTTTCTCCTCGCCTTCGCCGTGATCGCCACCGTGGCAGCGAAGAACTTCGCGCGCTCCCGGCTGGGCCGCGCCTGCATCGCCGTGCGCGATCAGGACATCGCCGCCGAGATCATCGGCATCGACATCGCCCGTACCAAGCTGATCGCCTTCGCGATCTCCTGCTTCGTCGTCGGCGTAGCGGGTGCGCTGTACAGCTACTACCTGGGCATCGCCAACTACGAACAATTTGGCCTGGACGTGTCGATCGACTACCTGGCGATGATCATCATCGGCGGCCAGGGCTCGGTGAACGGCTCGATCCTCGGCGCCGCCTTCATCACGCTGTTGCCGGTGGTGACGCGGCGCACGCTGGCCGCGATCGGCCCGATGTTCCTCGGTGGCTTCGACATCGATGGCGTGCTGCCGGAAGTCCGCCTGTGCTTGTTCGGCGGCCTGATCATCGTGTTCCTGGTGGCCGAGCCTGAGGGTCTAGACCGTTTGTGGCGGAACGTGCGGACGTATTTCCGCACGTGGCCGTTCTCCTACTGATGCTGCCGGCCGGATTCCACGGCCGGCAGCACAGCGCGCGACGTGGCGGGGCGAGGCGCGCTCACGCAAGTACCCGCCGGGCTGACAAAGACGACGAACCACGGGAGGCTACAACAATGCAGACGACACGCAGAACCTTGCTCGCCGGAGCCGCCGCCGCAGGTACCGGCCTTTTGCTGCGCCGCCCCGCGCGGGCAGCGGAAAAGACCATCATCATCGGCATGCAGAACGATCGCACCGGCCCGACGCAGATCGTCGGCAACATCCTGGGCCCGGCGACCCACCACTACATCGCGCTGATCAACAAGAACGGCGGCCTTGACGGTTATCATATCGAAGCGCCGGAAACCGACACGCAGTACCAGGTGCCGCCGGCGATCGAGGAATACGAGCATGCCAAGCAGATGGATGCCGTTTCCATCATGCTGTACGGCACGCCGCAGACCGAGGCTTTGGCGCCGCGTCTCGACACCGACCATATCCCCGGTACCTGCCCGGGCTTCGGCCCTGCCTCGGCGTCGAACGGTGCGAAATTCCCATACGTATTCCCGATCGCAGCCAACTACTGGTCGCAGGGCGCGGCGGCCGTTCAATTCGTGAAGGAGCAACTCGGCAACAGCCTGCACGGCAAGAAGATCGCCTTCCTGTTCTATGACAACCCCGCAGGCCGCGAGCCGTTGCCGATCCTGCACAAGCTGAAGGCGATGGAAGGCTTCGAGCTGAAGGAGTACGGCGTGCCACCGCCGGGCATCGATTGCAGCGCGCAGGCGTTGGAGATCGCGGGTCAGTACCGGCCGGACTTCGTCATCTCGCACGTCTTCGGGCGGGCGACGTCCGTTTCCATCAAGGCGCTCAAGGGCGTGGGCTTCCCGTTGTCAAAGGTCGTGGGCTTCGTCTGGGCGTCGGCAGAAGCCGATATCATGGCCGCCGGCGGGTGGGCGGATTGCCAGGGTTACCACACGATGCAATTCGCCGGCGTCGGCGACGATTATCCGGTGATCCAGCAGATCAAGGCGATGTTCAAGGAAGAGGGTAAACCGATCCCGGACATCATGAACTCGTCGGTGTACTATAACCGCGGGCTGTTGCAGGGCGCGCTGCATATCGAGGCGATCCGGTTGGCGTTGCATGCCGGCGGCAACAAGCACCCGGACGGCGCGGATGTGAGGAAGGGCTTCGAGTCGATCAGCGGTTTTTCGCTGGGAGGTTTGGTGCCGCCGCTGCACATCACCGCCACCGACCATGAAGGCGGCGGGTGGGTGCAGATCTACCAGGTGACGGGCAACAGCATGGTCCGGAAGACACCATGGTTCCATGGCTATCGCGACATCGTGGAGCAAATGATCGCCACCGCTGTGTAGTGCGCTGCGTCGTGGCCGGGCTTGATCCGGCCATCTGCCGGCGATGATCGGGTGTTCCCGGACCCAGGTGACCCGATCGAAGGCGCGCAGATGGCCGGCTCGAGGCTGGCCATGACGGGGAAACGCTCATGACGGGGAAAATGCGCATGACGGGAAAACGCCTATGACGGGGCAAACGCGCGCCGCGGGTCGTACGGCGGCCATGGCACGTGACGAAAATCTTGAAAGCACCTCATGCTGCAACTGAACGACGTATCCGTGGTCTATGACGGCGCCATTCTCGTGCTGAAGGGCGTCTCGCTGAATGTTGAGAAGGGCTGCATCACCACGCTGCTCGGTGCCAATGGCGCGGGCAAGACCACCACGCTGAAGGCAATTTCCGGCTTGCTCTACGGCGAGCGCGGCGAAGTGACTCATGGCGCGATCACGCTGGACGGCGAGACCATCAAGGGTCTGCCCGCGCACGAGTTGGTGGCACGGGGCGTGACGCAGGTGTTCGAAGGCCGCCGCGTGTTCGCCAACCTGACGGTCGAGGAAAACCTGATGGTTGGCGGCCACATTCGCCCCTCGCGCGAGCAAGTGCGTGTCTCCATGGACCAGGTCTATGCGCTGTTCCCGAGACTGCACGAACGAAGGCGGCAAGCTGCCGGCTATCTCTCGGGCGGCGAGCAACAGATGCTGGCGATCGGGCGCGCCCTTATTTCCGATCCGCGGCTGATCTTGCTGGATGAACCATCGCTGGGCCTTGCGCCGCTGATCGTGGAGGAGATCTTCCGCACCATCGTGCGGCTGAAGCAGGAGCTCGGCAAGACGGTGCTGATCGTGGAACAGAATGCCGCTGTGGCGTTGGAAATTGCCGATTGGGCCTACGTGATGGAAACTGGCCGCATCATGATGAATGGCCCCGCTGAATCGCTGCGCGCCGACCCTGCCGTGCAGCATTTTTATCTCGGATTGAACGAAGGCGGCGAACGCCGTTCCTATCGCGAGGCACGTCCGATCCGCCGGCGTGCGCGATGGCCGGCCTAGCCTTGGGGTGCACGCCACGCCGGCTGGCATCACGACCCCGCGGCTCACGCTGCCGTACGTACGGTTGAAGCTTCGCCAATGTCATTCGGTGCGAAACTATAACCGCGGGAGAGACAGAGCGGGCCCCGCGTGAGAACAAACCGTGCGCCTGCAAGATGCTGTGCGCGTGCGATCGGCATGGCGTGGACCTGCTTGGCTGGTCGCGCAGCACGCCAGGGCCGCGCAGCACGTGCCGTGCCAAATGAAGAGCATGACACCAACTCGTTGGGTGCAAAAGGATTTTGCGACTGGCCGATAGTCGTCCCCGCGGCAATCGCCGATGCGGTCTATCAGGCAAACGTCGTACATCTGCGCAAGGCGGTAATCCGCGCAAGGTGGCCGCGTCGAGGACGTGGCGATCCGGCGGCTGCGATTTTTTTGCCACCGCATGGAATGTTACAATCTCCGTGCGGCACAGGCGGCGGAAGCTTCCTTGACTCGCGATTGGGCGGTGCTAGAACTCCGCCTCCCGCTGGCCACCATCCGGTGGCGGGCGCGACGTCCCGTTTACCAGCATCAAGCGAGCTCATGGCCAATACCGCTTCCGCGCGCAAGCGCATCCGGCAGACTCTCAAGCGCACCGAGCGCAATCACGCGCGCAAGTCGCGCATGCGGACCTTCGTCAAAAAGGCGGAGGCGGCGATTGCCGGCGGCAAGAAAGAGGACGCGGTTGCGGCGCTGCGAGCAGCGCAGCCGGAAATGCAGCGCGCGGCCGGCAAGGGCGTGGTGCACAAGAACGCCATCGCGCGCAAGCTGTCGCGCCTGTCACGCCGCATCAAAGCGCTGGCGACGGCGTAGCCTGCCTCTCGTTGCGAGGGGCAACGAATGGCTGTTGACCTCTCGTACGAGCAAGAGCAATAATCGCTGTAGGCAAATACAGCGGCGCACCACCGAAGAAATGGCGGGTGGTGCGCATGGCGTTGGCGCAAACATGCCTCGCAATGGATACCACCAATACTTAATCCACAACTCGCAATTTTCGTGCGTTGTTTGATTCGTTTCTTTCGGGAATAACTTTGCTATTGCCTCGCGTCACCAAAGCTTTGCATAATCCGACAGACGAATTCCTCTCCCGATAGCATGCTTTTCCGACCGGTTTCGGTTGCGCGGCAACCGCTACGGGCGGGTTTCGTCTTAAGCGACACGGCAATCACGTTGCCGTGAAGGTCTTGGTGCATTGCGGCATTAGAACCGGTTCAGGGGGAGCTAGGGGGATGCCCACGACCATGGAGCACGATACCGTGGCGACACCACAGTTGGCCGCGCAATGGGCGCGTGTACGAGGGCGCTTGCAGCAGGAGTTCGGCGAGGTCGAATATCGCACCTGGCTGCGGCAGATGACACTGGTCGGACTGGACGGCGATGAGATCACGGTGCACCTGCCTACGAGATTCCTCCGCGACTGGGTGCGCAGCCGTTATGGCGACCGCATCACGGCGTTGTGGCATGAGGAAAATCATACGATACGCCGCGTCGATATCCGCTTCGGGCCATCGACCGGCGCGATTTCCGGCGTCGACGATGGGCTGGCGGAAGACCTCTCCACGCCGCCGGCCGAGCCGCCGCCGATGGCTCCACCGCTGCCGATCGGCCGTAGCCGCGACCGCGCAGGCGAGCCGCGGTCGGAACTGAATGCCGGGCTTGATCCCCGGTTCACGTTCGATGCGTTCGTCGTCGGAAAGCCCAACGAATTTGCCCATGCCTGCGCGCGCCGGGTGGCCGAGCAACCTTCCAGTGCCGGCTTCAATCCGTTGTTTCTTTATGGCGGCGTCGGGCTGGGCAAGACGCATCTGATGCACGCGATCGCCTGGGAGCTGCTGGCACGCGAGCGCAACGGTGCCTGGCCGGTGTCGGTGGCTTACATGTCCGCCGAGAAGTTCATGTACCGGTTCATTACGGCACTGCGCAGCCAGGCGACGCTGGAGTTCAAGGAACAACACCGCAGCGTCGATGTGCTGATGGTGGACGATCTGCAGTTCCTGATCGGCAAGGACAACACGCAAGAGGAGTTCTTTCACACCTTCAACGCGCTGGTCGATGCCGGCAAGCAGATCGTGGTGTCGGCGGACAAGTCGCCATCGGACATGCAAGGTCTGGAGGACAGGCTGCGTACGCGGCTGAGCTGCGGCATGGTCGCCGACCTGCATGCCACGACGTTCGAATTGCGCATGTCGATCCTGCAGGCGAAGGCGCAACGCGCCGGCGTGCCGGTGCCCGACAAGGTAATGGAATTCCTGGCGCACAAGATCACGTCCAACGTGCGTGAGCTGGAAGGCGCTCTGAACCGCCTGATCGCGCAGGCCAATCTGTTCGGCCGGCCGGTGACGCTGGAGGCGACGCAGGAAATTTTGCACGACATCCTGAAAGCGTTTGAGCGGCGCGTGACGATCGACGAAATCCAGCGCAAGGTGGCCGAGCATTACAACATGCGGCTCACCGACATGTACTCCCCGCGACGGGCGCGCAGCGTGGCGCGGCCTCGGCAGGTGGCGATGTACCTGGCAAAGCAGCTTACCAGCCGCAGCCTGCCGGAGATCGGGCGGAAGTTCGGCAACCGCGACCACACGACCGTGATGCACGCAGTGTCGCGCGTGGGGCAGTTGATCGAAGTGGATCCAAATTTCGCCGAGGATGTGGAACTGCTGCGGCGCATGCTGGAGGTCGGGTCGGGGCCGATGCAGTGATCGCTGCGTACCGACCCGATCACCCTCACCCTCGACGCTTCGCGTCTTGATCTCTCCCGCGCGCAGCGCGGGAGAGGTTAGCTATTCTGCTGCCGCGGCATATGCCTCAAGCGGCGCGCACGTGCAGACCAGATTCCGGTCGCCATAGACGTTGTCCACGCGCTTCACGGGCGGCCAGTATTTTGCCTCCGCCACCCATGGCAGCGGATACACCGCTTGCTCGCGCGAATAGCGGTGCGTCCAAACCTCCGCCATCGCCTCGCGCGCGGTATGCGGGGCGTGCTTCAACGGATTGTCGGCGCGATCCAGCCTGCCCGTGGCGATTGCCGCGATTTCCGCACGTATCGCGAGCATCGCCTCGCAGAAACGGTCGAGTTCCGCCTTGCTCTCGCTTTCGGTCGGTTCGATCATCAGCGTGCCGGCCACCGGCCATGACATGGTCGGCGCGTGGAAGCCGAAATCCATCAGGCGCTTGGCGATGTCCTCCACCATCACGCCCGCTTCCGCCTGGAAGCCGCGGCAATCGATGATGCACTCATGCGCGACATAGCCGCCGGGGCCGGCGTACAGGATCGGATAGGCGCCGCGCAGCCGCTGGGCGATATAGTTCGCATTCAGGATCGCCACCTCGGTCGCGCGCGTCAGCCCGGCCGCACCCATCATGCGGATATAGGCGTAGGAAATCGGCAGGATCAGCGCGGACCCGAACGGCGCGGCTGAAACAGGGCCGAAGCCGGTTGGGGGGCCGGCATCGGCGCGCAGCGGATGGTTGGGCAGGAACGGCGCCAGGTGCGCGGCGACGCCGATCGGGCCGACGCCCGGCCCGCCGCCGCCATGCGGAATGCAGAACGTCTTGTGCAGATTCAAATGGCACACATCCGCGCCGATCGCCGCCGGCGACGTGAGCCCGACCTGTGCGTTCAAATTCGCACCGTCCATGTATACCTGGCCGCCGGCTTCGTGCACCACGCAGCAGATCTCGCGAATGGCGGCTTCGAACACGCCGTGCGTGGAGGGATACGTCACCATCAGCGCCGCCAGCCGGTCGCCATGCAGCTCCGCCTTGGCGCGCAGGTCGGCGAGGTCGATATTGCCGTCGCGGTCGCAGCCCACCACCACCACGCGCATTCCCGCCATTGCGGCGCTGGCCGGGTTGGTGCCATGCGCCGAGGACGGGATCAGGCACACATCCCGCGCACCTTCGCCGCGCGATTCGTGGTACGCGCGAATGGTCAGCAGCCCGGAATACTCGCCCTGCGAGCCGGCGTTCGGCTGCAACGTCACGGCGGCGAACCCGGTGATGCGTTGCAGCCATTCGCTCAGGCGGTGGATCAGCGTGGCATAGCCTTCGGTCTGATCCTCCGGTGCGAACGGGTGAATGTCGGCGAAGCCGGGCCAGGAAATTGCCAGCATCTCCGCCGTCGCGTTCAGCTTCATCGTGCAGGAGCCCAGCGGGATCATGCTGCGGTTCAGCGCGATGTCCTTCTCTTCGAGGCGCTTCAGGTAGCGCAGCATCTCATGCTCGGTGTGATGCTGGTCGAACACCGCTTGCTCGAGGAAGAACGTATTGCGGGCGAGTTCGGCGGGAATGCCCGGCGCGGCGCCGTCCAGTTCCGCGCCCAGGACGCCGGCCAGCCGCGCCAGCTCGTCGTGCGTGACGGTTTCGTCCAGTGCAATGCCGACCGCGCCATCATCCACGCGGCGCAGATTGAAGCCGGCCGCCACCGCAGAGCGCATCAGCGCATCGGAGTCGCCGCATTCCACCACGATCGTGTCGAAAAACGCAGCGTGCCGCAGCCGGTGTCCGCCATGCACCGCCGCGTCGGCAAGCAAGCGCGCCATCAGGTTCACGCGGCGGGCGATGCGCTTCAAGCCTTCGGGCCCGTGCCATATGGCATAAAAGCCGGCGATCACGGCCAACAGGACCTGCGACGTACAGATGTTCGACGTGGCCTTCTCACGCCGAATGTGTTGCTCGCGCGTTTGCAATGCCAGCCGCGTTGCCGGTGCGCCGGCGGCATCCAGCGACACGCCGACCAGCCGTCCCGGCATGTGCCGCTTGAACGCATCGCGCGTGGCGAAGAACCCGGCATGCGGGCCGCCGAACCCCATGGGCACGCCGAAGCGCTGCGCCGAGCCAACGACGACGTCGGCGCCCATCTTTCCCGGCGGCGTCAGCACCGCGAGCGACAGCAGGTCGGCGGCGACGATCGCCAGCGCGTCGGCGTCATGCGCCGCCTGAATCTCTGCCGACAGCGAGCGCAACGCGCCGGTCGTGCCGGGATATTGCAGCACCAGGGCAAACGGCTGTGCGGCGCCAATGGCGGCAAGATCGCCCGGGGCCACGTCCACCAGCGTCACGCCGATCGGCTTCGCCCGTGTTGCCAGCACCGCGCGGGTCTGCGGATGCAGGTCGGTTGCCACGGCAAGTACGTCGGATTTGGATTTGCTGACGGCGTGCGCCATTGCCATGGCTTCCGCCGCCGCGGTCGCTTCGTCCAGCAGCGATGCGTTGGCGATCTCCATCGCGGTCAGTTCGCAGATCATCGTCTGGAAATTCAGCAGCGCTTCCAGCCGGCCCTGCGCGATTTCAGCCTGGTACGGCGTGTAGGCCGTGTACCAGCCGGGATTTTCCAGCACGTTGCGCTGAATCACCGGCGGCGTGTGCGTGCCGTAATAGCCCATGCCGATCAGCGACTTTTTCCCCGGCATGTTGCGATCGGCCAAACCGCGCAATTCGGCGATCACCCCGGCTTCGGTCAGCGGCGGCGGCAAATCGAGCAGTTGTCGGCTGCGGATGGATGGCGGGATCGTCTTCGCCGCCAGATCCTCCAGCGTCGCCGCGCCGATCGCGTGCAGCATGGCGGCGATATCGGATTCCGACGGGCCGATATGCCGCGTCACAAAACCATCAGCGGCTTCCAGTTCGGCAAGCTCGGCCAGGGCGGAAAAACCCTGCGGCGAAAGGGCGTCCATCAGTCCAGCGTCTCCACGTATTCGTTGTACGCGTCTTCATCCAGCAATGCTTCAAACGCCGCGGTGTCGTCGATTTCCAGGCGGAAGAACCAGCCTTCGCCCTCGGCGTCGGAATTCACCAGCGAGGGGTCGTCGGTGATTTCCGAATTGGTCTCGACCACCTTGCCGGTGAGCGGCGCATAGATGTCGGACGCGGCCTTCACGCTTTCCACCACGGCGCAGGCCTCGCCCGCGGTCACGTTGCGGCCTGGCTCCGGCAATTCGACGAACACGACGTCGCCCAATTGCTCCTGCGCGTGGTCGGTGATGCCGACGGTGACGATGTCGCCATCCAGCGTCACCCATTCATGTTCCTTGGTATAGCGTTTGTCCGATTGTTTGCCGGGCATGGTGCGTTTCCTGTTTCAGCGGACGTAGCGATGGGGGACGAAGGGCAGGGCGGCCACGGCGGCGGGCAACGGCTTGCCGCGCACCACGACGAACACCGGCGTGCCTGGCGCGGCGAGGTCGCGTCGCACATACCCCATGGCGATCGGCGCATTCAGCGTGGGCGAGAAGCCGCCCGAGGTGATGACGCCGGCCGCGGTACCGTCGGCAGCGACGATGTCGGTCAGCGCACGTGCCGGGGCGCGGCCTTCGGGGCGGATGCCGACGCGCAGGCGGGGGAAGGTGTTTTCCAACTGGTCGCGGATGACGGCAGCGCCGGGAAAGTCCCACGCCTCGCGGCGGCGCTTGCCGATCACCCAGGTGAGGCCCGCTTCGACAGGCGATGTCAGTTCGTCGATGTCGTTGCCGTAGAGGCAAAGTCCCGCTTCCAGCCGCAGGGAGTCGCGTGCGCCAAGTCCGGCCGGTGCTACCTCCGGTTGGGCGAGCAAGGCATCGGCCAGTGCCTCGGCCCGGGCGGCGGGGACGGAGATTTCGCAGCCGTCTTCACCGGTGTAGCCGGAGCGCGAAACCAGGCAGGGGATGCCGCCGATATCGAGCGACGCGACGCCCATGAAGGGCAAGGCGGCCACGTCAGGCGCCAGCCGCGCAAGGACCGTGACCGCAGCCGGGCCTTGCAGCGCCAGCAGCGCCAGGTCCTCGAGCGGTGCCAGCGTCACGCCGGCGGGCAGGTTGGCGGACAGGTGGATAAAATCGTCGTCCTTGCGGCTCGCGTTGACCACCAGGAAGAATTTGTCGCTGCCGAGATTGGCGACCATCAGGTCATCCAGGATGCCGCCGGCCTCGTTGGTGAGCAGGGTGTAACGCTGGCGATTGGGCTTCAGGGCAATGATGTCGCTGGGCACCAGTTTTTCGAGTGCCGCAGCGACGTTGGTGCCGCTGAGCGTGGCCTGGCCCATATGCGAGACATCGAACAGGGCGGCCTGGGAGCGGCAGTGCAGGTGCTCCGCCAGGACGCCGCCGCGGCAGCGGTCCGCGAGGGCGCCCTTCAGGTCGTACTGCACCGGCATGGCGTAGCCGGCGAACTCCACCATGCGGGCACCCAGGCGGCGATGCCAGGCGTCCAGCGGCGTGGTCCGCAGCGGCTTTGGATTGGGGTCGTCGGGCAGCGCGTTCTCGATCAAGGTCCACTCCGCGGGCAGGTCGTCCGAGTCGGCTGTGACGCCAACGCGGTTGACCCCCCTCTGTCGCGGAACCTGAGAGATTCGGGGCGCGGCCCCTTACTCCGTCGGTGCGCCCGGCATGCGTGCGCCGGTCGGCTTTCCAGAGATCCCTGATCCCGCCGCGGTCCTTTTGCCTGAGCGTTTCCGGGGGTCGGTTGCGCCTTCGGCGGTGGCCTGGGCCTGGACTGGCTGGCCGCTCTCTCCCGCGCCGGGTGGCTGGGACAAGGGGAACATGCCTGAAAGATGCGAGCCGGGCAATCAGAACTGTGTGGCCAGGAATCGGTGCCCGGTTCGCATCACCGTTTGATTAACTTCTGGAGTTCAGGATGGGCTTGTATCCAATATCGGAAGGTGATATATGTTGTTCGACGAAGCGATGGATCGCCTGCTGGCGTATAGCCGTCGCCGATATTGGCTGACCAACGGGTGGTGCATCAGGTTCCGGGTAAGGCGATGCCCGATCTCCCATGCCAGGCCGAACGGCATCCGTTACGCCCTCACGCTGCACGATGTGGGGATGGTTCGGTTGCTGGGATTCGATAACGGGCACGGGATTCCGCGCCGCCAGGCCTACGACCACCGGCATCGCTTCCGCCGCCCCAGGAAGCTGGTGCCATACGATTTCGTCGGGGCCGATGAACTGATCTGCGACTTCTTCGACGAAGTCGAACGTGCCTGCCGCCTGGAAGGCGTGCCATTCACCTTCGACGCCGAAGAGACCGAACTGGAAGATGAGGCCGACGATGACGACGAAATCGCTGCGTGACCTTCGCGAGGAAATGCGGTCGGTTGCCCGCGGCGAACGCGAGCCGACGCCGCTTCCCGCCTCCACCATGCTGTCCACACTGTCCTCGCCGGGCAACCTGGATCTGCTGCGCATCATCAGCCAGGAACGTCCGGCAAGCGTCTCCCAGCTTGCCGAACGCACCGGGCGCGCGCAGTCCAACGTGTCGCGCTCGCTGCAAGCGCTGGCACGCCACGGGCTGATCGTGCTGGAGCGCGAAGGCAAGGAAGTGCGGCCCGTGCCGCTGGCGCATTCGGTCGACGTGGACCTGACCGCCGGCACCTGCCGCACGATTGCCAGCCCTGCAGCACGACGCCGCCAGACCATGCGCGTCGTCGGCGACGCGCAATGAACAGGACCGCGGTTCCCGATAGCCGCGGTGTCAACCTGTTCCGTGCCGATCCGTCCCTGGCCCGGCTGGCCGCGCTCTATGTGCCGCCGGACCTGTATCGGCATCTGGAGCCGCATTTGGACCGGCTTGGCGCGCTGGCGGGCGGGCGGCTGGACGAGCTCGCAGGCCAGGCCGATCGCAATCCACCAATGCTGCACGTTCGCAACCGCAGCGGCGAGGACGACGATTGGATCGAGAAGCATCCGGCCTACCGCAGCATGGAGGAACTCGCGTTCGGCGAGTTCGGCATGGCCGCGCTGTCGCATCGTGGCGGCGTGCTGGGCTGGCCTGAGCCGATGCCGCCCGCCGCGAAATACCTGCTGACCTACCTGTTCGTGCAAGCCGAGTTCGGATTGATGTGCCCGGTCAGCATGACCGACAGCCTGACGCGCACGCTGCGCAAGTTCGGCGACCCGGCGCTGGTGGCGCGCTATCTGCCGGCACTGACCAGCCAGGACCTCGACGCGCTGAGCCAGGGTGCGATGTTCATGACGGAGCATGGCGCGGGATCCGACGTGGGGGCCACTGCCGTGCTTGCGTCGCCAGCCTTGGACGGGACCTGGCGCCTGTACGGGGACAAGTGGTTTTGCTCCAATGCCGATGCCGGACTGGCGATGGTGCTGGCGCGGCCGGACGGTGCACCGGCCGGCCTGAAAGGCCTCAGTCTGTTCTTGCTGCCGCGCATGCTGCCGGACGGGCGGCGCAACGACTATCGGATTGTGCGGCTGAAGGACAAGCTGGGTACGCGTTCGATGGCCAGCGGCGAGATCGCGCTGCAAGGCGCCACCGCATACCTGGTTGGCGAACAAGGCGCCGGCTTCCGCCAGATGGCTGACATGATCAATAACTCGCGGCTGTCGAACGGCGTGCGCGCCGCCGGCCTGATGCGCCGCGCCGTCACCGAGGCATTGTTCGTCGCGCATCGCCGCGTCGCGTTCGGACGCCGCCTGGTGGAATTGCCGCTGATGCGCCGGCAGTTGCTGAAGATGCTGGTGCGGGCGGAGCAAGCGCGCAGCATGATGCTGCAAACGGCTGATGTGCTGCGGCGGTCGGATGCGGGCGAGCCCGGCGCCTATGCGTTGCTGCGAATCCTGACACCGCTGATCAAGTTCCGCGCCTGCCGCGATGCGCGCGTGGTGGCGGGTGATGCGATGGAGGTGCGCGGCGGCTGCGGCTACATCGAGGAATGGCCCGATCCGCGCATCCTGCGGGACTCGCATCTGGGGTCGATCTGGGAGGGTACCAGCAATATCGTCGCGCTGGACGTGCGGCGTGCGGCGCGGCGGGAGAATGGGTTGGCGGCGCTGCGAGCGCACGTGACGATGCTGCTGCACGATGCGCCGCCGCTAACCGATGCGCCAGCCGCGTTGGATCGTGCTTGCGCTCTGATGGACGTGGCACAGGCGGAACACGGGGAAGCGCTGGCACGCCAGGCGGCGTCGGCGCTTTACCATGTGGCGTCGGCTGCCGCGATGGCATGGGAAGCCGGGCGGTTGCGGGACCCGCTCAGGCTTGCGTTGGCGCACCTGGTGCTCGTGCATCGCGTGCTGCCGCGCGATCCGCTGGGCGCGGATGTGGAAGAGGACGTCTCGACGAAGGCGTTGCTGCGAGATCCGGCCAAGGAATCGGGTTGGATTGACGAGTCGTCAATCGGGGCAGGCCTGGTGCGGGGGGCGGGAAAGTAAGAATTTTAACACAGAGTCCACAGAAAAAGCTAAAGCCACAGAGTGCACAGAAAGGACATTATAATTTTTAGGGCGCCGTTCAGTTCACTTAAAAAACATCTGTTACCAAGGCTTTCTGTGTGCTCTGTGGCTTTAGCTTTTTCTGTGGGCTCTGTGTTAAATACTTTCTTAATGTCGTCGCCCATCGCGTGTGCCCCGCTGCGTGGCGTCGGCGGTGCCGATTGCCGCGTCGCCTCGTTCCGCGCAATGACGCGCTGCGACCGCAATGACACCGGATGGCGGTGGTCGCTATCGGGCTATAAATACCCCGTCCCCATCTCCGCGGCGAACCGCACAGGGTCGCCTTCCCACACGATCCGCGCATGTTCCAGCACGTACACCCGATCCGCATGCGGCAGCGCGAACGTCACATTCTGCTCTCCTAACAAAACTGTTATTGGCGTGGTCTCGCGCAGCCGCCCCAGCGCCTTCGACAATTGTTCCAAAATCACTGGTGCCAGTCCCAATGTCGGCTCATCCAGGATCAACAGCTTCGGCCGCATCATCAGCGCACGCGCGATCGCCAGCATCTGCTGCTCGCCGCCGGACAGGGTCGCCGCGGCCTGGCGCTGACGTTCGTTCAGGATCGGGAACAGATCGAGCAACCATGCAAGCTGCGCCTCGCGGTCCGGGCGCGTCAGGTGTTGGCCGCCCAGGTCCAGATTTTCGCGCACGCTCAGCGCACCGAACAATTCGCGCGTTTCCGGGCATTGCACGATGCCCTCGCGCGCGATGCGGGCCGGCGTGCGGTTGCGCAGGCTGTCGCCGGCCCAATGGATGTCGCCGCCGAACGGCACCAGGCCCGAGATGGCGTTGAACAATGTGGTCTTGCCGGCGCCGTTCAGGCCAACGACGGAGACGAACTCGCCGGCATTGACATGCAGCGACACCTCCTGCAAGGCGTGCGCCTTGCCGTAGAACACGTCGACGCCGCGCACGTCCAGCAGTGCCTCGCCGCCCTTGGCGTCGAGTTCCTTGCGCGGGTGCGCTTCGATGGCGCCACCGATATAGACGCGGCGCACCGTCTCGTCGCGCATGACCTCGTCGGCGGTGCCCTCGGCGATGCGCTGGCCCAGATACATTGCCAGCACGCGGTCAACCAGGGCGGCAACGCTTTTCACGTTGTGGTCCACGAGCAACACCGCGTGGCCGGCTTCGCGGAAGCCGTCGATCAGGCGGGAGAAATCGGCGACTTCGGCAGGCGTGAGACCGGCGAACGGCTCGTCCACCAGCACCACCTTGGGGTTGCGCGCCAATGCCTTCGCCATTTCCAGACGGCGCAGGTCGGCGAAGGGCAGGGTAGGGGGGCGCCGGTGCAGCACCGCGCCCAGGCCGACACGCTCGGCGATTTCGCGGGCGCGTTGCTCGACATGCGGTTCGGCGGCGAGCCGGAACAGCGAGTCGGGCAACAGGGCGAGCTTGATGTTCTCCAGCACGGTTTGGCGATGCAGCGGACGCGAATGCTGGAACACGATGCCCACGCCTTCGCGCGAGATGCGATGCGTGGGCCAGCCGGCTATCTCGGTGCCGGCAAGTTTCACGCTGCCGGCGTCGATGCGCTCGATGCCCATGACCAGCTTCATGACCGTCGATTTGCCGGATCCGTTGGGGCCGATCAGGCCGAGGATCTCGCCGCCGCGTACGGTGAAACCGATATCGCGCACCGCGACCAGGCCGCCGAAACGCTTGGTCAGGCCGGAGACTTCCAGCAGCGGAGCGTCGTTGTGCATCATGCCTGGTCCCGCGGGCGCAGCAGCCAGCCGAGTGCGCCATTCGGAAAGAAGATGATCACCACGAGTGCCACGGCGGAGACCACGAGCGTGTTGAGCTGGCCGATCGGGCGGAGCAATTCGCCTGCCAGGATCAGGAAGATCGCGCCGAGAATGGCGCCCAGGATGGTGCGGCGTCCGCCAAACACCACGGCGATGACGATCTGCACGGTGATGGAGAGGCTGACGACAGTGTCCACCGACGCGATGCCGCCGTAGAAGGTCACCAGGCCGCCGGCGAGGCCGGAGAACAATGCACTGACGCAGAACGCGGCCAGCTTGTGCTTGGTGACGTTGAAGCCGAGCGCGGCGGCGCCGATGCGGTCCTGGCCGGTGGCCTGCAGGATCAGTCCGACGGACGACACCGACAGGCCGTAGAGGATGAACGCGGAGATCACCAGGAAGCCGAACGCGTACCAGTAATTGATCGACGCGCTGACCGACAGGACGTCCGGCACCATCATGCCGATCTCGCCGCCGGTGAAGCCGGCGAAGATGACGATGCAATCGAGCAACAGCAATACCGAGACAAGGGTTACGAGACCGAAATACGGGCCGCGCAGGCGCAGCGCGGGCATGGCGAGCAACAATCCGCCGACGACAGCGGCGGCGGCACCGCCGACGAGGCAGATCGGAATGCCGAAGCCGGCGTTGTTCATCAGCCCGGCGGCATAGGCGCCGAGGCCGATCATGAAGGTGGGGCCGAAATTCACTTCGCCGGCAAAGCCAAAGAGCAGATCCCACGACATGGCGAAGACGCCGAAGTAATAGGCGGTCGTGAAGACGCCGAGGAAATACGCGCCCATCCAGCCCGGCGCGCTGGCGCCGATCACCAGCAGCAGGATGATCCAGGGCGTGCGGCGGCGGAGCATGGTCATGGGTGCGCTCCTCATCGCCGGCCGAAGAAGCCGCGCGGCCGGATGTAGAGCACCAGCACCAGGATCAGCAGCGACGGGATGGGACGCAGAGTGGGGTTGACGAGATAGGCGGTGAGCGTCTCGGTGTAGCCAATGACGTAGGCGGCAAGCAATGAGCCGGGCACGCTGCCGAGACCGCCCAGAATGACGATGACGAAGGCGCTGGCGGTGAGGTTGCCAGCATTGTCGGAATCCATGCCGAAGAACGAGGCGAGCAATGCGCCGGCCAGCCCGGTCAGCAGGCCGTAGATGGTCCAGACGATCAGGTAGATGCGCGACATTTCGAAGCCAAGCAGCGTCAGGCCACGCGGATTGATCGAGGCGGCGAGCAATTGCTTGCCCATGTTCGTCTTGTTCACCAGCATCCACAACAGGCCGATCGCCACCCAGCACGTCGCGGCGATGAGGATCTCGTTGCGCGGCGTACGGACGCCGAGGATATTCACAACGCCCGGGATCAGCGGCTGCATCATGATTGGATTGTTCGAGAACACGTAGTCCATGGCAGCCTGGATCATCACGCCCCAGAGGAGGGTGCTGGTGAGCAGGAAGATCTCCTGCTCTTCGGGGGGGATGGCGCGGGAGCGCTGGACGGGCCGGACCGCGACGAAATAGGTGACGTAGGAGGAGGCGAGGCCGACGACGACACCGACCGCGGCGCCGCCATAGGGACCGGCGCCATAATTGGCGGCGAGCCACCAGCCCACCAGGGCGGCGACGAGCATGATGCTGCCATGGGCGAGGTTCAACACGCCGCAGACGCCGAACATCAGCGTGAAGCCGACGGCGCCGAGGCCATAGAGCGAGCTGATCACGAACCCGTCGATCAGGATTTGCAGAGCGCGCATTGGGGTCCTGTCAGATTACCTCGCCCGCTTCGCGGGAGAGGACGGCGAGCGAAGCAAGGCAGGCGAGGGTGACCGGGAGGGAACCTGGAAAACTTCGTGCCGACCCGATCACTCTCACCTTCGGCGCTGTTGCGCCTTGACCTCTCCCGCGCTGCGCGACCAGTGCAGCGCGGGAGAGGTTCTTTACTTCGCCGCGGCTTGCTGGACCGGCAGCTTCACGAAGGACGGAAACACCATCTTGTTGGGGCACTTGTTCTCCGGCCAGATGCAGATCTGCTTGCCGTTCTGCCACTGCATGAACGTGCCGGTGATGTAGCTCGGACCGTATTTCAGGGCGTGGGTATAGGTGTCGTTGCGGCCGTAGAAGGCGAGCTGCCCCAGCGTGCCCTCCATGTTGGTCTTTTCCATCTCGGCCACGATCTTGTCGGGGTTGGTGGAGTGCGCCTTCTGCATCGCCGCCGCGAGCATGCGGACGCAATCATAAGCGGTGAAGCCGTCGAATGCCGGGAAGATATGGTATTTCTGCTGGAACTCGTCGGCGACCTTGTTGGTGAGCGATGTCAGCGCCAGGCCCGGTACCGTGCCGGTCTGGGTGATCACGCCTTCGGTGCCTCCGTTGGTATCCTTCCAGAAGGTCGGGTTGGTGGCCTGGGCGCTGATTCCGCCCAACGGAATCGGCACTTGCTGCGCGTGCCACTGTACCGTCGGCTGCACGCCGACATGCGCGATGCCGGTCAGGATGACGTCGGGGTGCTTGGCTTCGATGGCGTTGTAGATCGGGGTGAAGTCGGTGGTATCCGGGTTGAACGCGATGTCATCCAGGACTTTCAGGCCGGCGCCCGGCAGGCACTTTTCCTCTCCCGCGGCCAGGGGCTTGGTCCAGTCGGCATCTTCCCGCATGATGACGGCGGTCTTCATGTGCAGCTTCTGCACCAGCAGGTCGTGCGATGAGTCGCAGACCGCCTCGGCCAGAATCGGCGCGGGCAACCAGCCTTCGAACATGTACTTGAACTGGCTGTATTTGTCGTGAACCTGCTTGCTGATCAGGTCGCTGGCCGCAGCCGGGGTGATGGTAGGCATGTGCAGGCGTGCCGCCCACGGCTCGATGGCCAGCGCGACCTCGCTGATGAAGGTGGTGACGACCGCGTCCACATGGTCCTCTTGCACGGCGCGCTGATAAGCACGCACGGCGTCGGCCGCGGAGGAGTGGTCGTCGTAGATGATGAGCTGAATTTTGCGGCCGTTGATGCCACCCTTGGCGTTGATGTCGTCGGCCGCGAGTTGCGCGCCCTGGCTGATTGCCTGACCGACAATCGCGGCCTCCTCGCTGACGACGCCGATCTTGATCGGCCCTTGGTCGGCGGCCCGAGCCGGTGCCAAGGCGGTGGTCAGCGCAAGCGCGGTGCTTGCCAGAAAACCTGACACGGCCTTCACTTTGATGTTTATCATGGACATCCTCACTGTTCTGCCTGCCCTAGCTACAGAAGGTTGCCGCTGCCTGCAATACGGAAACGTTCCAAAAACGGTGGGATCACGTTGCCGATGATTTAGGAACGGAGCCGTAAAGAACAGACGCGGAGGCAGGCGGCATGGCTGCGGCGCCAATAGATGCGCACATGCGCGATGCCGATTCGCTCAGGGGTCGTAATGCAGTTGCCACTGCGTGGCGTTGCCAACCGGCGGTTCGCACCAGATCGGCACGGCATTGGGCGTGCGGATCAGCGGTTCAATTCCCATCGCCGTGCGCAAGGCGCGGAACAATGCGCCGTGGGCCACCACCAGAACCACGGCGGGCAGGGCGGTGGCGCGATTGATCGCCACCACGGCCCGGCGGCGCAACGCAGCGAACGTTTCCGCGCCTTCCGGCGTGAATCTGCCGGCGACCCAATCGGCAAACCAATCGCTCATCGGCTGGCCTTCCTGCACGCCGAAGCGCACCTCGCGCAGGTCGTCATCGACGTGCACCGGCAGTCCCAGCGCTTCGCCGGCGATCTCCGCGGTGACGCGCGCCCGCGAGAGGGGCGAACTGATAATGGTTGCGATGCCGCGGTATCGCAGGCGTTCCGCGGCCGACCGGGCCTGCGCCAGCCCGGTCGGATTGAGCGGAATATCGACGTTGCCCTGCGACAGGCCTTGCGCGTTCCAATCCGTTTCGCCATGGCGCAGATACCAGAACGGAACGTGGTTCAGCGTCTCGTTCAGGGCAATGTCGTTCATCGTATGCTCTGGTGGAATATGCTCAGGCGGCGAGGCCTTCCTGCTGCATCATGCGCTGTGTCGCGGGACGCGCGAGCATCCGCTTCAAATGGGCAGCGCAGTTCGCCGGCAGCTCCAGATTCAGGCGCGCCGAGCCCCAGAACTCGACATAGAACAGGGCGGCATCGGCGAGCGAGAACTGCCCGACGATATAGTCCTTGCCCGCCAGGGCCTTGTCCATGATCGCGAGACCCTTTTCGATGATCTCGCGGCCGCGTGCCTTCACGGCATCCGCATCGGCCTCATTCGGCGAGAAATTGCCCGGGCGGAAGATACGGGTGAAGCCTTGCATGTGGATGGTGGCGACCACGTAGTCCATGGCTTCGAGTGCGCGCGCCTGGCTGTCGACGTCGCCGGGCAGCAATTTCGCCTGCGGATTGGTGCTGGCGAGCCAGTAGGCGATGGCGGGAAACTCGGTCAGCACCGAGCCGTCGTCGCGCACCAGCGTGGGGACCTTGGATTTCGGGTTCACGGTGGTGAAGTCGGGCTTGTATTGCGCACCTTCCATCAGGTTGACCCGCTGCGCTTCGTACGGCTTGCCGATTTCTTCCAGCAACAGGTGGATGCCGAGAGAGCAGGCGCCGGGTGCGTACATCAGCTTCATGGCGATTCTCCTCCTTGTCAGCGCGGACGGTGGTCGGGCGACCGTTCCGCCGGAATGCCCACGCCAACTTGGCAGCCGATGCGGCACGGCGCAACCGTCTTCGATCGGTAACGCGAGGCGGCCAGAGGCATGCTGCGCGGAGCGTGCACTGCCGCGGCCGCAGGGTTGCCGCAGACTGACGCCGCGCCGGCAGGGTTGCGTCTAAATGACTAACATACGACATCGCCGTTCAGCCTGTCGCGAGCGCGTGGGTTTGGCTGGACGCATTACGGGCTTGGCGCTGACGGATTGAAGTTTCCCAGGTAACTGGCGGCGCAGGACTGGTTCTCCGGGTGGGGCAGCAGGGAGGCCAGCTTCTTGTAGCTGGCCTGGGGTGCGAGGACCCTGGACACCGGAGCGCAGCCCCGAACCTTCGCCGTGACCGTGACCAGTTTCGTCCCAAAATCATAGCTGAAGCGATATTGCCGTCGGTGGTTCGGGTCCTGGGTGATCCATTCCACTTTGGCGTATGCGCCGGTCGGACCGCGGACGATGATCGGGCCCTCGTTGTCGCCGTTGTCGAAAAAGCAGCCGCCGACGGTCGCCAATCGATCTGGTGCAGCGGAAATTTGCCGGTTGACGCTGTGTTGCGGCGATTGCCCCAGGGCGACGCGCAGGTCGAACTGGGAATCGAAGATGCGTCTCGTGCACCAGAGTTCGATGCGGTGTCCGTGATCGTCCTGGTAGGTCGCCAGCCGCTGGTCGCCGAGTTTTGTGAATCCGAGGATTGCGCCCTTGCAGGATAATCTGGTCATCGCTGCCGCGGCCGATGCCGCGGGACAGTGTGCCAGCAGCGCTATCGCGAGGCCGGCCGAAAGTGCCGATGCAATCAAACGGGACATCGGTCGGCGTCGCTCAGCGATGATCCGACGTCAATACACGGGGCATGACCTGGCATCCTGGTTGCGAAATTTGCTTACTGCGGCAATTGCTGATTCGACGACCACTGGTGGTACCCGGGATCAGGGAAGCGCGGTGCGGCCTGCATTGTGTCATTGCGAGGAGCGAAGTGGCGAAGCATCCCGCTATGGGAAAGCGCCCGGACGGTCCGTGCGGCCGTACGATGGAGATTGCTTCGTCGCTTCGCTCCTCGCAATGACGGGAGGTTGGCGATGACGCGGGGTTCGCGGTGACGCAGGGTTCGCGATGACGCGGGGTTCGCGATGACGCGGGGTTCGCGATGACGCGGGGTTCGCAATGACGTGGGGTTCGCAATGACGTGGGGTTTGCGATGACGCGGGGTTCGCGATGACGCGGGGTTTGCGATGACGCGGGGTTTGCGATGACGCGGGGTTTGCGATGACGCGGGGTTCGCGATGACGCGGGGTTCGCGATGACGCGGGGCGCGCGATGACGTGGGGCTCGCGATGACACTGGGCGCGCAATGACATTGGACTCGCGGCTCACGCTTCTCCGGCGGCGGGTACTGGCGGCGATCCAATGTTACCGTGGCTGCCGCCAATCTCCGATTGCCGGGCGGTCGAGGCCCAGGTTCTCCCGCAACGTGGCGCCCGCGTAGTCCTTGTGCAGCAGGCCACGCCGTTGCAGTTCCGGCGTAATCAGGCGGGCGAAATCCTCATAGGTGCCCGGCACATGCGACGCGGCCACGACAAAACCGTCGCAGGCGCGGCCGGAGAACCATTCCTCCATCCCGTCTACCACGTCCTTGACGCTGCCGACGAAGCGCGGATGGTCGCGGAACGTGCCGCGATGCGAGACCTCCATGAAATCACGCGTGGTCGGGTTGCGCTTGCCCAGCACGCGGTAGATGCGGTCGCGCAGGCCCTGCGCGCCGGTCCAGGTCTGGATTTCCTCCTCGGTCCACGGTTCGTCGATCGGCTTCTTCGAAAGGTCGACGTTCAGCACTTCGCACAACAGCGAAAGCTGGTCGATTTCCTTGGGCAGCCTGTCGATCAGCGCGACCTTGTCTTCCGCCTCGGCGCGCGTTTCGGCGACCACGTAGTACGTGCCGGCGGCGATATGCACCTTGTCGGGATCGCGGCCCGCTTCGGCGATCTGATTTTTGAAGGCGGCGTAGTCTTCCTTCGCGGAGGCGATGTTGTGGTAGTTCACGAACACCAGCTCCGCCCAGCGCGCGGCAAAACGACGGCCGCGGCCGCTCTGCCCGGCCTGGATGATCACCGGGTGGCCCTGCGCCGACCGAGGCACGGTGAACGGCCCGCGCGAGCGGAAGAAATCGCCCTGGTAATCGAGACGGCGCACCTTGTCGGGATGCGCGAACAGACCGGACTGCTTGTCGCAGACGATGGCGTCGTCGTCCCAGGAATCCCAGTGGCCGAGCACGACTTCCATGAACTCGTCGGCGCGGTCGTAGCGGCGGTCGTGGTCGCCGTGCGAGGGCTGGCCCATGTTCAGCGCCTCGCCGTCGTTCATCGAGGTAACGACGTTCCAGGCGGCGCGGCCGTTGGTCATCAGGTCCAGCGTGGCGAACACGCGGGCAACGTGGAAGGGTTCATAGTAACTGGTGGTGTAGGTGGAACCCAGCCCCAGCCGTTCTGTCGCCATGCCCATCACGGTGAGGATCGTGACGGGGTCCATCTTCACGCAGCGGATGCCGTTGGCAACGGTGTGGGCGTGGTCGCCGCCGTAACGGTCCGGCATGGCCAGGCGGTCGTCGAAGAAGCCCAGGTGAAACTTGCCGGCTTCGAGCGCCCGGCCGACACGGCGGTAGTATTCGGCGGACATGAAATCGGGTGCGGCTTCGGGATGGCGCCAGGACCCCACGAAATTGGTGCAGTTCTGGGCCTGCAGGAAGCCGACAAGGGTCATCTGGCGCATTGGTTCTCCCTCTCCCGCCGTGACGGGGCGAGCCGTAAAACGGATCGAGGGAGGGTGGAGGCGATCTGGTCTTGACGCAACACCCTGCCAACCATCGAAGCTTGCCGGATGTCGGCCCGTTATTTCGCCACGGTTATGCTATGGTCTCGGGCATAATCGTCTGCCAGCGAAGGATCTGCGTCGGCATGGTCCACACTGGCGACAACCATTCGGTCGGGCGTCTTTGGGTCAACGGTCACGAGGGCCGTAAGCCGACCGTGGCGAACGAGAATGACGTCAGCGCCTGGCCGCCGCGCTACCCTGATTGTTCCAGGGAGGCCGGCAAACAAATCGCTGGGCGTAGCCGCTGCATCCACAACGGAAAGCAGCAAGGACAGATCTGCCTTTTCTTGCGGATCGACAGCCATCTGCCGAATCCGCTCGACCGCCGCAGTAGTAAAGACCGCTGTCATCTTCGCTTGTCCTGTTCAATCCCCAGCATAGCCAGAACTTCGCTCATGGGTCGAATCTTACCCTCCTGGATGTCTCTTTTCACGGCTTCCAGCAACGGATCAAGTAAGACCTCGAATGCACGAGCGCGAATATCGGCATCCGTCAGTGCCCGCCGGATTTTCGTTTCAGTCCGAGCCATCCCCCATGTGTAAAAGCCGATAAGGCAGACAACGGCGACCAGCCCCCAAAATGCCCCGCTGCCAGCGGTTTGTCGCCAGTCGAGGAATTGTCCGGACTTCGGGTCGCTCCGCGTGATGTCGAAGACGTAGGCACCCGCCAGAACGTTTCCAAGGATGCCAAGCAGGCCCAGTCCGATACCCTTGGCAAGCGGGTGCTCAAACAGCAGCCGCCGTAGACGCTCCACCCCACCCTCCCTCGTACCAGGCGTCAACCGTAGCTGATTGCCATCTCCAAGGAGACGCGGCTGCCTCCCATCCCCTCAATCAAACAGCGAACTGACCGAACTCTCCTCGCTGATCCGCCGCATCGCCTCCGCCAGCAGCGGGGCAATCGTCAGCTCCCGGATATTGTGCGCCTTCTTCACCGCCTCGGTCGCCAGAATCGAATCGGTGATCGTCATCATCTCGATCGGCGAGGACGTGACCCGCGCCACCGCGCCACCCGACAGCACGCCATGCGTCACATACGCACCCACCGACCGCGCCCCATGCCGCATCAGCGCATCCGCCGCATTGCAGTGCGTGCCGCCGGAATCGACCATGTCATCCACCAGGATGCAGTCGCGTCCCGCCACGTCGCCGATCACGTTCATCACTTCGGAAACGCCCGCGCGTTCGCGCCGCTTGTCGATGATCGCCAGATCGCAGTTCAGCCTTGTCGCAATCATGCGTGCCCGCACCACGCCGCCCACGTCCGGCGACACGATCATGATGTCGCGCCCGCTGTATTGCTCCTGGATGTCGCGGCTGTACAGCGGCGCCGCGTACAGATTATCCACCGGGATATCGAAGAACCCCTGAATCTGCGCCGCATGCAGGTCCATGGTCAGCACGCGGTTGGCGCCCGCCTCGGTGATCAGGTTGGCCACCAGCTTGGCGCTGATCGGCGAGCGCGACGCGGTCTTCCGATCCTGCCGCGCATAGCCGAAATACGGGATCACCGCCGTCACCCGCCGCGCGGAAGACCGCCGCAGCGCGTCCAGCGTGATCAGCAGCTCCATCAGGGTGTCGTTGGCGGGAAACGACGTAGGCTGCACAACGAACACGTCCTCGCCGCGGACGTTCTCCAGGATCTCGACGAACACCTCCATGTCCGCGAAGCGGCGGATCGAGGCCTTGGTCAAGGGCATGTTCAACTGGGCCGCCACCGCCTCGGCAAGCGGACGGTTGGCGTTGCAGGCAACGATTTTCATGCGCGGGGGCCAGGGCTGATGGTCATTGAACGGGCCGTTCGACGCCGTAACGGGTGCCTTCTACCAACGCCCCCCCGGCCTGTCCACGAACCGCCGCGTTTTGTGCGACCGGCTTCTGCTGCGGCAGCGGCGGTGTCTGCTTCTTGATCACGTCCTCGACACCGCCCGACGCCTCGGTTGCCACCACCACGGCCACGTCGCCCCAATAGCGGTCCAGCGTGCCGGCGGGGATTTCGTGAAGCTGGATCACGCGCCCGATCTCCTGGCCCTTGGCGTTCTTCACGATCCACTGGATCTCGATGCGTTGCTTGTCGCCCGGAAGCGGCACCGCCCGGACCTGGCCCTGCACCGTGAAATCGGCGCCGGCCGCCGTGGTCTGCACCGCCGGTCCCAGCAACCCCAGCCGCATGCGCATCTGCCTGGTCAGCGACACGTCGCCATCACCGGGGGCGCCGGTTACGTCGGACACGTCCACCTTCGCCCGGCGATTGTACAGACTGTCCGGGTTCGCCATCTCCAGCGAGATCTGGATATCCGTCAGCAGGCTGGCGATCTTCGGGGCGGCAGCGGTGGCGGACTGTTGCAGGGTGGCGGGGCTGGCGGCGGCCCAGGCGGCGGCGGGAACCGGCGTGCCGTCGGTGTGGCCGCGGTCCTCGCCCTGCGGATCGACCACGGTGAAGGTCGGGACCACGGTCGGGCCGCGCAGCGACGCGGCGGCAACCAGCCGCCAGTCGGTGCCCTTCGGCTCGGCGGCGACCGCGGGTACCGCCTGCGCTTGCAGCGCATGCACAAGATCGCCGGCCAGCGCCTTGCTGCCAGCGTCGGGCAGCAGTGCATTGCCGGGCGTGGGCACCGCCAGCCGAGGCGTGGGTGGCTGCGCCAACATCCGGCCGACAGGTCCCGGATTGCCCAGGAACGGTTCCGGAAGGTCACCGCAGCCAGCCAGGGCAAGCAGCGGCAGAAGCAGAAGAATCGGGCGAACCATGGCCGCGGTTTCAAGCAGATGTCGGGGGCAGGGGCCAGAGGCCGGCAGCCATGTCCGCGGCGCGGTTTCTCCCGGCTTGCCGCTGCCCCATAATACCCGCCCCGCAGGCTATCCCCAGCAGGCTATCCAAGCAGGCTCACACAAGCAGGCTCTCCCAACCGGAGGACATCTCGCATGCCGGACTACCAGAACATCCTCGTCGAGACCCACGGCCGGGTCGGGCTGATCCGGCTCAATCGCCCGCAGGCCATGAACGCGCTGTGCGATGCGCTGATGACCGAGCTCGGCGAGCAACTCCTGGCCTTCGATGCGGATCACGGCATCGGCGCCATCGTGCTGACAGGCAGCGAAAAGGCCTTCGCGGCCGGCGCCGACATCAAGGAAATGCGCGACCGCACCCACCCCGAGGCGATCATGGAGGATTTCATCGGCAGGGGCTGGGAAACCGTGTTGCGGGTAAAGAAGCCGGTGATCGCGGCCGTGGCCGGCTTCGCGCTCGGCGGCGGATGCGAACTGGCGATGATGTGCGATCTGATCCTGGCGGCGGACACCGCGAAATTCGGCCAGCCGGAGATCAACCTGGGCATCTTCCCCGGCGCCGGCGGAACCCAGCGGCTGACCCGCGCCGTGGGCAAATCCAAGGCGATGGACATGATCCTGACCGCCCGCACGATGGATGCGGCCGAAGCCGAACGCTCCAACCTCGTCTCCCGCGTGTTTCCGGCCGACCAGCTTCTGCCCGAGGCGCTGAAGATCGCCGAACGCATTGCCCAGATGTCGCCGGTGGCGCTGGCGCTGGCCAAGCAGGCGGTGAACCGTGCCTTTGAAACCACCCTCGCCGAGGGTGTCCGCCACGAGCGTTCCCTGTTCCTGCCCCTGTTCGGCACCCCGGATCAGAAGGAAGGGATGGCTGCGTTCGTCGAGAAACGGAAGCCGGCCTTCCGCCTGGGGTGACGCTCGGCAAACGACAACCGCCTCGGTTGTCGGCGCCCGCCGGCAACACACGGAAACAACCGTGCAAGAAAAGCTGCGGGCGGTACCACATGCTCACCGGGCGCCGCGTGCTCACTCGCGGTACCCGAGAGGATCGTTTAGGTAAGCGCCTATGACTGGCGGCACCCCTGTGTCCGGAACCGGCTGCGGATCGGCGGCGGCAGGCCCGCCGCCACCGTGCAACCTGCTGCTGGTCAGCGATAGCCGGCGGTGGGCCAGGGCTGTGCAGGTCGCCGCGGCGGAACTCGGTTGCGGCTTTTCCCAATGCGATGCCCGCGGCGCCGTCGCGCGCCTGGCCGGCAGTGCGCCGCGCTACTCGCACCTGCTGCTGCATCCGGACAGTGCCGGCGGCCTGCTGGACGAGCTGGTGCAGCTCACGGCCGGCGCCCACGAGTCGGGCACGGAGATCCTGTTGCTGGGGCGCACCGCGCAACCGCCGCCGCGAACCGGAACGATCCCGAGCGCCGACCGCCGAACGGTGCGGCAGGCTCTGGCATCCGCCCTGCCGGAGCGAACGCCGCACGAGACGTCCATGCACCCAGCCGAGCTGCGTGAAGCCTTGGACGGCGCGATGATCGAGACCCGGTATCAGCCGATCGTGCGTCTGGCGGACCGTCAGCCGGTGGCGCTGGAAGTGCTCGCCCGGCTGAACCATCCGACGCGCGGCACGCTGCCGCCCGAAGCCTTTATTGCCCCCATGGAGAATGCCGGGCTTGCCGCGCAACTCACCGATCTCGTCGCCGCCCGCGCCATGGCCGACATCGCCGGACCGGTGCTTGGCCCCCACGCATTCAACGTCACGCTGAACTTCCCGCTGGACGTGTTGCTGGTCCCGGAGGTGCTGGAACGGGTCGAGGCGCAGCGGCAGGCGCTCGGTCTCGTGCCGGGCCGTGTGCAGATCGAGCTGACCGAGAGCCAGGCGGTCGAGGATCTCGCGCGCCTGGGCGCGGTCCTGGAACGGCTGCGTGCCGGCGGCTATCGGGTCGCGATCGACGATATCGGGCCAGCCATGCCGCGGATGGCCGAACTCCTGGATCTGCCGTTCTCCGGCCTGAAGCTGGACAAGGACGTGGTGCGGACGGTTCACACGGACCTCGCCATGCAACACTACGCGCAGTGGCTGATCGAGACGGCAAGGACCCGGGAGCTGACAGTTGTCGCCGAGGGCGTGGAGGACATTGCCACCTGGCAGCGCATGCAGGCACTGGGCGTGGACCTGGCGCAAGGGTTCCTGGTTGCGCGCCCGTTGCCGCTGGCTGCCGTGTTGATCTGGCTGGAGTCTTGGCGGAGCCAATAGAATCCAACGAATTCCGCCTCCCCTTGTGGGCTTGGGCCGCAAGGCGCGCCAAGGGGACGGGGGTCGGGACACGGGACACCGATCGGGCGTCCCCGCCCCCGGCCCGTCTTCCGCAAGGCGAGTGGGAACCCTCCGCCACCTGCCGGCAGGCGATCCTGCTGGGCGCGCTGGCGACGTTGACCATTGTTCGCCTGATCACCGCGGCGACGGCGCCGATGGCCCCCGACGAGGCCTATTACTGGATCTATTCCCGTGCCCTGGCACCGGGCTACCTGGATGCTCCACCGATGGTGGCGCTTTGGATCCGCGCGGGAACAGATCTTGTGGGTCAGGGGGTGCTTGGGGTCCGCTTGCTCGGGCCGCTTGCCGGCGCGATTGGGACCATTCTGCTGTACGACGCGGCGAACCGGCTGTCGCCGGCGCGTGGCGCAGGTCTTTCCGCGGCGATGTTCCTGAACGCCACGCTGTTGTTCGGCGTCGGCACCGTGATCATGACGCCGGACACCCCGCTTCTGTTCTTTTGGACCGCCTGCCTGTGGGCTCTGGCGCGGCTGCTGCGCAGCGGCCGGCCAGCCTGGTGGCTGGCCATCGGCTTGTTCGCCGGTCTGGCACTGGCGAGCAAATATACCGCGGCCCTGCTGTGGGTTGGTATCGGGCTATGGCTGCTGGCGGTTCCCGGGTTGCGCCGCTGGTGGCGGTCGACGGCGCTTTGGGCTGGCGCATTGCTCGGCGTGCTGGCGTTCCTGCCGGTGGTTGCGTGGAACGCCCGCCACCACTGGGCCGGCTTCCTGCGCCAGGGCGGCCGGGTGGAGGACTGGCATCCGGCGCGCGCAGCCCAGTTCCTGGGCGAATTGATCGGCAGTCAGTTCGGCCTGGCAACGCCGATCCTGTTCTTTCTGCTGGTGGCAGGCGTCGCTCTGGCGGCGCGACGCGCGTGGCGCGACCGCGACCCTGCCGCCACGCTGCTGTGCGCCCTGACATTGCCCGGCGCGGCGGTGTTCTTCCAGCACGCGATCGGTGATCGGGTGCAGGGGAACTGGCCCGCCATCCTGTATCCCGCCGCTTCCATTGCCGCGGCCGGCCTGGCGGGGCGGCCCTGGCTGCGGCTGCGCTGGCCGGCGGTGGGGCTGGGGCTGGCAATCACGCTGCTGGTTTATGTCCAGGCGGCCACCTTCGTGCTGCCGCTGCCCGCTCGGGCGGACCCGATCGTGCACCAGCTCGCCGGGTGGAAGCGGTTCGCGCGTTCCGTCGACGCGATCCGGCGACAGCAGCAAGCCGGGTGCGTCGCGTCGGACGAATACGGGGTCGCCTCCGAACTGGCGCGGTTGGTGCCGGCGGATGCTGTCATGCTCGCTGTCGGCCCGCGGTGGCGTTTGTTCGCACTGCCGCCGCCGGCACCGGGGGATATGGCATGTATCCTGGTGCGCCGCCCGAATGGGGCAGCGCCGGCCGGCTGGCGCGCGGCGCGTGTGGTCGGCGAGGTCTCCCGCAGCAGCGGCGGCACGACACTCCAGCGATTTGCATTATGGCTTGTGTCCGGACCGGTGAGCTCGCTGCCGGCGGCGGTACTGCCGCACCGGGCGGGCCAGGCCATCGCCGCGCGGTAGCGAAATCATCCAGCGCGGGCAATCCGCCTGGCTCGGGGGTGCGGTACGGACGGTGAGCGCGGCGCGAACCAGGACGGTTGGACCGCTGCGCGGCGGCCCCGCCGTCAATCCCGAATGCGGACGAGAGCAGCCGCGCCGTTATCCGCAGCTAATACCAGCCCACCTAATGATTGACTCGCCGACCGCGCCCGATCGTCATGGCGGGCGCAGGCCCGCCATCGTGCGTCCGTGAGCGTGCCTTGTCGGGATGGTGCAAGTCCATCTCGGGCCTACCGACCAAGCCTGTAGCTGAAGGTAACTGCGTCATCG